>SCPN01001518.1_pt1:67500-190343 | contig 190343 bp, 222 predicted proteins | sample 6106831 | NCBI WGS metagenome assembly SCPN01 (sample SAMN10720447, study PRJNA508395) | human gut metagenome | isolation source: Participant 1, 0 month | reverse complement strand
GAGATGAAGAAATGGGATTCTTATAATCAAGGAATGGCAGTATTGACTTTTACAAATGATGCTACAAATGTGATTATAGATCGAGTGCGACAGTTTACGGGAAAAAGCAATACATATCCTCACTATATTGGAACATTAAGTAGTTTTATTCATAGCTATATTGTACAACCATTTGCATATAAATTACGGGACTTTAAGGGGAAAGATGGAGATTTTTCGTTTCGGATAATTGATCGTAATATGCCTATATTTACTAATCATTGGCTGCAAACATATCAATGTAAAGTGTCTTATATAGATTCAAAAAGTAATTGGAATCCTATTTTAGCACATCAAATAGGGTATGATATGGAGAAGAAAGATTTCTATTTTTTTGTTGGTAAAAATAAAATGGAATGGCTTTCAGAGTATTATTCCAGCGAATCTTTACAAGCTTTTATTCAGCAAAAGAGAGAACAAAAAGCTAATTTTTGGGAACTGAAATATGTAAGAGAGCGTTTTCGAGACTGCAAAGAAGCTTTTTGGAGAGAAGGTTTTGCAACATTTGATGATCTTAATTACTTAGCCGTAGAAATATTATCCAAAGACATAGGCAATAAGATAGCCAAGCGTTTTCCTATTATCTTTATAGATGAGTGTCAAGATTTATCTGGAAACGAATTACGTGTCCTCTATTCGTTACAAAAACACGGTTGTGTTATTCATTGCATTGGTGATTTGAACCAAAGTATCTATGAGTTTAAACGTGTTGAGCCAGATGAAATAAAAAAGTATGTGCAAAGTTATAAGCAGAAAGGTTTAAATATTAATTTTAGAAGTTGTAAAGAAATTGTAGAATTTTCAGAAAAACTAATTAATAGCATGGATGGTAAAGGTGCGAATGAGAAAAGTCTGTTTGGCGAAAATGCATTATTATATATTGAGTATGAGAAACCAGAGAATGCCATAGAGGTTTACGTGAAATTATTACAAAAATATGACTTTATGGAAAAAGAAAACCGAATTTTGGTGCGACAAAATTCGATGCGTTTACAGCTTGAGAAGTCTACACGCAATGATTATGATGAAAAAGAGCCGCTTATTGTAGCTGTGCAGCTTTGGCAAAAGGGTTCGCAACAACAGATGACCTCAGCATTAGAACTAGCCGGAAAGCAAATTTCAAGATGGCTAGGTGGAGGCAGAACAAAAAGTAATTATTATTGCCCAAAAGAAATTATGATATTGTCAATATTGGTTGACACATTTATCTCAAAGATATCATTTCCTATGCAGCCAGGCCCAGAGATTGGTAGTATCTCTGACGCTTAATCATAGGAGGAAGCCCACCGTTGGCAGAGCAGATCCTCCTGTTGTTCCAGTAACTGATGAAATATCTCCAAATAAGAACTCTCAGCTCATCCGTGGTCAGGCTTTCCGTATTGTAGCGGTCAGAAGCTCGCTTTTCATTCTGGCCCACATGCTTTCACATCGAGCATTATCGTGGCACCTGCCACCATCACTGTTCATGCTTTGTATAATGCCATATTTAGAAAGCGCCTGACGGTAGGTTTCACTGGTATATTGTCTTCCTCTGTCGGGTGCACAATGGCACTCGCAGATCAGGATGCGCCAGATAGGCATTATCCAGTGTATGCTCACACAGAGTTGCCTTCATGTTTGTTTCCATTGCCAGTCCCAGAACGCTGGAATTAAAGCAGTCGAGATGGCTGAAACATACAGTTTTCCATCTTTGCCTTGATTTCTGCGATATCAGTTACGCATTTTCAAGTGGCTTATCAGCCTTGAACTCTCTCTTCAGAAGATCATCTGACTTACGTGCTTCCCGATCAGCCTTGGTAATGCCATTTGGCTTGCGCTTTGGTCGATGGACAAGTCCTATTTCATCCATAACCCTGTAAACGGTTCGCTCACTGGGGATCTTGATTCCGTCGGATTCTTAAGGAGAAGTGCCTGATACATGCGAATACGCCCATAGGTATCATTGCATTCATCCTCAGAATTAATCGCTCTCATGGCATCAGCAAGATCCTGATATTTCAAGGGCGATCTTTAATAGCAAGATATTTGTAGAAACCCTGGCGGCTGACGCCAAGCATCCGGCAATAGAATGAGAGATTTCCCTTAATCACGCCTCTTTCGTTTTATGGCAATGAACATCATTCTTTGGTTCTTGCTGACTTCCGACGGCTGGCTGCGAAAAAAGCGCTTGCTTCCTCGAGAAATTCATTTTCCTCTTTCAGACGCCGGATTTCTTTGTCCTGATCTTTAACGCGTTTGCGGAGCATGGCAAGCTCCTCAGCAAGACTCATCGCGCTTTCCGGAGTATGTGCACCGTCGCCAATATCCAATGTGCCTGCTCTAACTGCTTTCAGCCATGTGTGGATGGTTCCTTCTGGGATACCTAATTCTTTGGCTGCCTTAGCACCGCCGATTTCTTTGGCAAGTTTGACAGCCTGGATCTTATATTCCTGGTCGTATTTACGTTGGGTTCGTGACATTGAGAGTTCCTCCTTATTCTCTTTTATTATACATGAATTCCTTGAGAATAAGGTGTCAACTTTATTTATACAACATCATTACTTCGGTTTTTCAATGGAGAATTTTTCTTATGAATGTATTAAAAGAAATGTTACAGTCAGAGAACTTATCGAATTTTGAGCTTACTTATGGAAAATGGCATGAATGGGCAAGGAAAGAATTAGGAGCAATATTAAAAAAGAATTATTCGTTTATTGCTGATTATGATGAAATATGTGATAGAGACTTTGATAATTTGATTAATGGAAATAGTTTTAGAGTTAGTAGCGGAAATGGACGTGTTGTTATTGGTGAACTGGATGAAAAGGTAAAAAACCTTATTCCAATTATGACAATTCATGGAAGTAAAGGATGTACATTCGATACGACATTGGTAATTTCAAGTAAAAATGCAAAAAGTAAAGGTGGACATTGGAAAGAGCATTGGCTGAATGGTACGGGAGAGGCAAAAAGAATAGGATATGTAGCTAGTACGAGAGCAAAGCACCTACTGGTTTTGGGGGTACCTAATTTGAGTAAAGACGATAGAAATTTACTCATGACATATGGTTTTGTTGACGGCAAGAAATTACTTTGAAATTTTGAAAAATATAATATCTCAAAGTGTAGATGAAGCTATTTTAAATGTATATTCTGTGTTATCAGAAGAAAAAGAAAGGTTCATTATGATGAATGAATCCATGTAATCTAATATATATTTGATTCAAAATTAGAAAAAGGAGAACAGGGACTTGGATTAACAATATGTGGAAAATTTATCTTGATTTACTGCTGGTGTATGTGGAGGAATTAGTAAATCGGTTTATTTTTATTCTATAAATTTAAAAGATTTGTTTCAGATCCGCCGCAATTAGAGCGAATTGAGCTAACTTCTGTTGCTTGAGTGAAGACAGGTACTCAGGGACTGCAGAGACAGGAATTGGAACAATATAAGGAAGTACCTGATCGACAACTTCTTCTTTGAGAAGATGCTTCCAGTAGTTGTAGGTGTGAAAGGAAAAATGGTTAACCTCACACCATTGCCGGACAGTCAGCCCGCTGGCTTTCTGTTCCGCAAAGCGACCAGCCCATTCTTGAAGACGGGCTTGATGAAGTTTTTGTTTTGCATTCATAAGATAATCCTCCTGGATAGAGTGACACGATTCGTACAAATCGAGCGAATTGCACGAAATCATGTTTAGATATGTTGATGGAGCAATTATCTCAGAAATGTGGTAAGATGAACAGGTACTGATTATTGAGGATGTACGTCCATCAAGACACAGTCAATGCTGCGTAAGCAGTTAATCTGTACATATGATGAATTTTCAGTAAACAGCACAATGAACCGGATTATAAAATCTACAGTTGAACTACTCCTGTGTTCAAATATATCGAAGCAGCGTAAGAAGAGTCTAAGAAAGCTAATGGTATACTTCGGTGAAGTGGATTTCATTGATTTGCACACGGTAAATTGGGATGTTCAGTACAATCAATACAACCAGACCTATCGTATGTTAATTTCGATATGCTACCTGGTAGTAAAGGGCCTGCTGCAAACGCAATCAGATGGACGTAAAAAGTTGATGGATTTTCTGGATGAACAGAGAATGTGTCGATTATATGAGAAATTTATCTTGGAATACTACAGGAAAGAATTTAAAAACCAGATAGTTGCAAATGCATCACAGATTCCATGGCAGTTGGACAATGAAGAAAATGCTATGCTTCCGGTGATGCAGAGCGATATTATGCTCCAGCGGGGTGATAGAGTTCTTATCATCGATGCAAAATATTATGAGCACAGCACTCAGGTACAGTTTGACAAACATGCACTTCATTCAGGCAACCTTTATCAGATCTTTACCTATGTGAAGAACAAAGAGTATGAGATGAGAGACAAGGATCATAAGGTCGCAGGAATGTTACTGTATGCAAAGACAGATGAAGAAATATATCCGAATAATGTTTATCAAATGAGTGGAAATCAGATTTCCGTTCGGACATTGGATTTGAATTTGCCATTTTCAGAAATAGCTGAGCAGCTAAACACAATAGCAAAAACGCATTTTGATTTATAAAGGAGGCGTTTCATTTGACAAAGAAAAAAGATGAGATAACCATCCGCTCAAGCGCAGCGGAATACCTGACCTATGTTGCCTCAGTGGGTGATCAGCAAGGACAGCATAGAGATGCGCTATGAGGGTGAGAATATATGGCTGACACAGAAGATGATGGCCACATTGTATGACGTTGGTTTGCCAACAATAAATGAACATATTAAAAAATTTATGCAGATAGTGAATTAGAAGAGGCCGCAACTATCCGGAATTTCCGGATAGTTCAAACGGAAGGTTCGCGCCAGGTCACACGCGATACCAAGCACTATAGCCTTCAAATGATCATTGCCGTAGGCTTCAAGGTCAATTCCGAGCGTGCCGTACAGTTTCGTAAATGGGTAAACCAGATCGCCAAGGACTACACCATCAAAGGCTGGGTGATGGATGATGAACGGCTGAAGCGAGGAACGTATCTGACTGAAAAGTATTTTGATGAGCAGTTAGAGCGTATCCGTGAGATTCGTGCCAGTGAAAGAAAGTTCTATCAGAAGATCACTGACATGTATGCGACAGCCATTGATTATGATAAGAATTCTGCAACGACGAGAAGATTCTATGCGACTGTTCAGAATAAAATGCATTACGCAGTTCATGGACATACAGCAGCTGAGCTGATCGTGGAAAGAGCCGACCACACAAAGGAACATATGGGATTAACTACCTGGGCAGATGCTCCTGATGGAAAGATTAAGAAAAGCGATGTCACGATTGCGAAGAATTATCTGAGTCAGGATGAAATGAAGCAGCTGAATCGTATGGTTACGGCATACCTGGATTTTGCGGAAAACATGACATTACGGCACATTCCGCTTACGATGCAGGATTGGGAAAAAAGGCTCAATAGCTTCATTGAAATGTTTGATTACGGTATTTTACAGGATGCAGGCAAGGTGACAGCGGAAATTGCAAAGCTTCATGCTGAGACAGAATTTGAAAAATACCGCGTAATCCAGGACAGATTATTCATGTCCGACTTTGATAGGTATATGCTGGAGTTGGAAGAAAGCGCAAAGAAATAGGGACAATATTTCAGGTCGAGACGGTGAAATCCGGCAACTCAACTCCCTGCTAGTGTATGGCCAATCAGAGGTCAGAGCGGATGGATTGTGTAGAAGTTGAGAGTTCTTCACTGTCTCAACGGTCGAGACAGTGGCAGGTGGCAGCAGTGTAAACTTACCTTGCATTATATAGGTAGAAAAGGCCTTATACCGATTTGTTTCCATAGACTTCAATGGTCAAGACCTTGATGTGAATGTCAATTTTGTCACGGATTGCATCTGCTTGAAGCTGTGAATAACCTACTGATGACCGGAGGGCCGGTGCTGGGAAAACGCACATTGCCTGCGCCTTATGTATCACAGCAATGCATCAGAATCGTACTGTTAAATATATACGTGCGAACACTCTTTTAAAGGAATCAGACCATGCCAGGCAGGAAGGTAATTACTTCGAGTATTCGAATGAATGGCCGCTTATGATCTCATGGTGATAGATGATTTCGGCTTAATGGATCTGGATATCGAAAAATGCCGCGACCTGTTTGAAATCATCGAGTCCAGAGACTGCCGCAAGGCAACTATTATTATCTCACAGATTCCAGTATCCGGATGGTATCAACTTTTTGGAGATTCTACCTATGCAGATGCCTGCTTAAGCCGAATGACATCCAAGGCATATCGTCTTGAATTTCCTGGCAGGGATCGTAGAGTAAACAACGGTAACTAATAAACCTGCTGAGCTTTGCTCAGCTTGAAGCGGAATGGAGCTCCGTTCCTCTGGAACGGATGCGCAGTTCTTGCGGAATATGCAGATATGACAGACGAGCATAAAAGACCAACATTGGCAAAAATGTATAGAGCATTTTTATCAGAGTGTGTTGCTATTATGAATGCAGAAACTGATTGTAAAGAAATAAATATTAATGGAGATTGTGTATGGGGAGTTTTTGATACCCCTTATAAATCTGATGTTGACAATGTTATTGCGGTGGCAGCTAGACTAAATAGTATGATTAAAATACTCAATTATAAATTAAGGAAGAAGAAATATTCGCAAATTTCAGTTGGGATAGGTATCGATTATGGCAGAGCATTGATGGTTAAAGCTGGATATTCAGGTAGCGGAATTAACGATGTTATTTGGATGGGGGATGTTGTAAATTCAGCGTGCCATTTATGCAATAAGGCAGGTAGAGATTATAGAAAAGTAATTGTGATTTCAGACGTTGTTTATAATAATTTAAATGAGCATCATCAAAGTTTATTTTCAAGCTATTCCGATGGATGGGTGACTAGGTATGAAGGAGATATTATAAATACCAATATGAATGATTGGTATAATGAGAATTGTAAATAGATGTTGATTTGATACAGTTAAAAAATGGGAGCGTAAGCTGATTTTGTAGCAGTTCTTAAAGCCAATCCAGGCTGCGATCGCAAATAGGTAGGAGTTCTCTTTCCTTTGAATTGCCGCTTAGTTTCGAGCAGGCAGCAGCCTATCGAAAGGCTAACGGACAGTATGTAAGGAAAAATCAGTAAAGAGATACCACTGTAAGGGCATTCATAGACCTTGATTAACAGTTAAATACGATAAGCGTATCATTAGAAATAGTGGTATGTTTATTTTTTTTCCCCTTTTTTGCAGATTTGTCCTTCCCCCCGCTTTCAAATATAATGAACGTATGGAAATGGGTTGGGACTGGCACTGGTAAAAAGAGTGCTCGAATTAACAGATGGGCATATCACTGTCGAGAGCAAGCCTCAGAAAGGTACAACTTTCACAGTATTTATGCCGATTGCAGAGAATGTGATGGATATGCAGCAGGACAGGACCGAGAAGGAAACGATTTAAATAGAAGAAAGCAGAGGTAATAACAAATGGTTGAGAATGAATGGAACGGAAGAGAATTTACATCGTTTGAATACAAAGAGATACAGGTTCCTGAAGATAAGGCTTCCTTTTATCTGGACTGCTATGAGAATTTTGGATGGACAGTGGATGATAAGTTTCCACCCCAGAGAACAGGTGAAAAGATACAGATTAAGATGAAAAGAAACCGGAAGATTGTGAATAAGGTCGAACTGACACGCCTGCAGCGCAATTTTGAGGCAAGCATGGACGAAATAGACAGTTTGGAGGCTTCAAAGACAAACGCAGCAACAGCACTTTCTATTGCGACCGGAGTCATAGGAACAGGATTTATGGCTGGCTCTGTATTTGCTGTAACAGCAGAGCCCCCAATTATATGGCTGTGCGTATTGATGGCGATACCGGGCTTTCTTGGCTGGATTCTGCCATATTTCGTATATCAGAAAACAAAGAGAAAGAAAGCACAGAAGGTTCAGCCATACATTGAAGAGAAGCATGATGAAATCTATAAAATATGTGAGAAAGGACATTCATTATTATGAGAGCAGCATTATATAACGGACAGAAAAGTATAAATTTTTAAAAATAAAATTCATAATTAATAATTTTCAAACAAAACTCAAGCATTCGTGAAACAAATGTAAGATAGAATATCTCCTGTAAGATATGAAGCGCAAAGAACAACAAACAGAAGGTGTGTCAATATGGCGGAATATCAATTAAAGCCCGGAAAAGTCGGACAAAAGGTGATAGACGGATATAAAAAGGTGGAAGAAAAATTTACAGATACCTTTTTGGAAAAGGATGAAAACAGTCCTTCCGGATATACATTGAAAACCGGAAAGACCGCAGAAAAAGTTACCGGAGCGTACCAAAGAATCGAGGAGGGTGTCGTCGGAGCTTACAAAAAAGTAGAAAATGCATTTGCAGACAATTTTTTAGAGAAAGTGGAGGAAAATGACAATGAAGAAAAGTAATTTTGTTGCAATGATTTTAGGAACTATCGGTATGGTATTTTTTGCACTGGGAATGTGCATGGCATTGATAGAGGAATGGGGAATGTTCAGGTAGGGAATTATGGCAGGTGTTGTAGGTCTTGTAATTCTTTTGATCACATTGCTGGTATGGAGAAGAATGGAAGGCAAGGAACCGATTAAGTTAAGTGGAAAAACGGTCGGAACTGTGGTACTTGCAATTTTTGGAGCCCTTCTCCTTGGCGTTGGAATGTGCTTTTCTATGGTATTCGGAAAGATGGTTTTGGGCGTAGTCATTGGACTTGTTGGAATTGTTGCACTGCTTATGTTAATTCCATTAACAAAGGGCTTAAAGTAAATATGAACTAAAAGAAATAATGTATGAGAAGGATGGCTGGGGTTTAGCAATAGTCATCCTTTTCTTTTTATTGTGAGATTAGACAAGAGAAACGCTCTAAAATAATTAAAGAAGAGAGAAGATTCATGATCCGGAGCATGCACATATTTTGTCTGGAATATTGAAATGTCCCTGTTGTGGAAAGGGCATGTATGGAAACATTGCAAAAGCAGGGCGGAAAGATAAGAAAAATTGTTCTCGCTTGAGATGTTTGAGAACATTGCTTTTATCATGGCAAACATGCGGATGCCTCCATTCCGGATATACCGGAGGAGTGGCTGGATCAGTTTAACACGTTTTCGATGTATACAGTTAGGCCTTTCGATGGCAGACTTAGAACTGCTGTCGATTAGCCTAATCAATGACATGTATGCAGAGAACAGAAATGATGATTGTAAGTATGCAGAGCTTGCAACACAGGAGGATTTTGACTATTTCTAATTAGAAAATAAAGCTCCCCATCTTTAAAAACCACGTGTGAGCGTTGCTTTATTAAAAGATGCAGAGCTTCTTCTTTTTAAGGTGTACCACCGACTTTTAGAACAGATCGAATACCGGCGCAAGACCACATATAGGAAACCATTAGATCAGTTGAATTACCTTCATCAATTGCAGGAAGATAATAAATCGAACTATAGTAACCAGAATATGAGGAATCATTTACTGTGCCATAATCTGTTTTTCACCGATTTTATATGCTTCATATTGTTTGGTATCGGAACTGTACAATCCCAAGTATCCTCTAGCAGTATAAATGATGCTATGGACCTTTCCGTTTCCATTGATGAGAGCTAAGAAATGACCGGATCCGTCCTGCAAACTTGGTACTTCGGATAATTTTACCGTTTCATTGTAGGAATCTTTCAGATTAACACCAGCAAGCCCATTACTGGCTGGGGCAGGATTTCCAGAAGGACTGGCAAGTGTTATCGCTCCACTAGAGGCTTTCCATTGCGTTGAACCTGCATATAATTCCAGAGGTTACAGTTTGTACTGCTTCGTGCAGCATTCGAGTTTCTGCGATGACTTTATCTTTTTCGCTTTTTCGATATAGCCTGTTAATGCCGGAATTAGTAGTGCGGCAAGAATTGCTAAAATTGTTAATACAACAATCAGTTCTACTAAAGTAAAACCACTTTTTTTACTTTTAGAATGTTTCATTTTGTAATGTCCCCTATGAAATAAAAATAGTATTTCTCTATTTAATAAGTATAAGGGATGCCTTAAAGGGTGTCAATGGGCAGATGTGCCTGACGATAAGGTGTTATGTTACTTGCTGGAAAGACAGCTTCAGGAAATTTCAACAAACATTTCAGTAAAATTTGAAATAGAAGTATGGTACAATAGAGAGAATCTTGGGCAGGATTTGAAAAAAGGGGAAGAACTGTAAAGAGAATGCAAAGCTTTATGAGGGAGAGTTGAAAAAGAATCAGTCTGGGCAACCGGAATTTTGAAGGAATATACAGATGAATTTTAACAAGAGAGAAGAGCAGTTTATGAACATTGGAACAGCAGCCAATGCCGTATTTCACATGCGGCAGGTAGAGGAAAAGGAATTAAAACGGGAAAAATTGCATCATGGTATATTACAGTGCCAGGTATACCAGCGCAGGAAAAGAGAAGCTTGAGAAATCTCTGAAGTATAATGTCTGGAGCAGTCTGATTCGATTTGTGGTATTGTACTTTATTTTCTCCTGCATCTGGATCTTTGGAGTCGGGAGATATGATCCTTTTGAGAGCGTGACCGGTTATCGGTTGATGGGAAAGAGAACAGTCACAGCAGTTGTCCAGGAAGACGGCATGAGTGCGTCGCTTAAGGATCCCAATGAAGGGGAACATATCATCTATAATCTGACGGATCTCGGTATTGATCCGACGGGTTATACATATGGGGACAGGTTGAATACATACTGGTCAAGGGATGAGGAGAGTAATGTATATCGTCTGTTAACGGTGCTTCCGGAGAAAAAGGCATCTCACATCGAATGTATTTATGATGCATTTATGATAACAGGTTATCTGGGGATCATTGTGGTGGGACTTGCTATTTTTCATAAGGAGACGTATTTATACGGGATGGTTTACGCCTTTTATTACAGAATGGAAAAATTCTGCTCAGATTATAAAGTGTATCAAAGGTATCCAGATTGCGATACAGTGGATGCATTTATTTCTTATGGAAAAGAAACCCTTATGAATTTGCACGTCAGTTTGCGGCTACTCATCTGACGGTTGAGGAACGAAAGCAAAAGAGACGGACGATGGCGATCACTGTCGGTATCAGTATCCTGATCATGGCGGCTATAATTCTTGCAATAACGTTGATCGTCAGTGTGCAGACGGCCGTGGATAACAAGAAAAATGAAACGAGAACGGTAAAGGCGTTAGAGGAACTTCAAGCCGGCAATCGATGGTGAGGTGGAGCCGTTGGGGATCAGTCAAGAATATTATAATTTTGCAGACATGGTAAATAGAGCAAAAGAATCATTTCCGGGTGAAACCGTCTATTATAAATTGGTGACAACGGATGAATATGTGAGTTTGATTATCACAACCGAGAAAAAAAAATGTATATTTTGACAGGTACATGCCGGTAGATGGAAATGTCGGCGATGAAGATGTTGTATATAAACTGGAAATTTCTATGGTATCGGATGCCATGCAGCCGGACGATATTTTGCATAATTATACGGGGATTCTGAAATAAAACAGTAATTCTGGGAAAGGGATATAAATGAGGATATTGATTACAGGAACAACAGGATTTGTTGGACATAAACTTAAGGCATCGTACAAGGATGCAATCGCTGCACCATCTCTTCGGAATGCAACGCAGGACATGGTCAAGAAAATAGTGGAAGAAAGTGAAGCAGATGTGGTTATCCATACGGCAGCAATCTCTGATATCGGGACTTGTCAGAAAGATCCGCAAAGCTCTTATTTTGCAAATGTGCAGATACCGTTGTATCTGGCTGCTGCATGTAAGGACAGAAAGCTGATCTGTTTCAGTTCGGATCAGGTGTACAGTGCCTGCAAGGAAGAGGGACCGTACATAGAAGACGTGGTAAAACCGGGAAATATCTATGCAGAGCATAAGCTGGAGATGGAGGAGTGTGTGCTGGAACTGGTTCCTTCCGCAGTTATGCTGCGGGCAGAATGGATGTATGACTATGTTTCGCCGAAGCCTAATTATTTTCTGAATGTGCTGCATGCCAGCCAACAGGTTTCCTTCAGTTCCAGACAGTTTCGCGGAATCACATATCTGAAAGAAGTAGTTGAAAACATGGATCATGTAATGACATTGCCGGGAGGCGCTTACAATTTCGGAAGTGAGACAACTCACTCCATGTATGAGATCACAGAACAGTTTTTGCAGTTACTTGGGAAAGATGTACAACTGCAAGATGCACTCCCAAGGCATAATTTATGGATGAATTGCGAGAAGGCGAGAAAATACGGCATAGAGTTCAGTGAAGTTTCTGATGGATTGAAGCGATGCCTGAATGACTATAAAATGACTATAAAACAGTAGATAAATAATAAATGGGGCACTGTAAAATAAGTCCCTAATATAAGAAACGCCAATTCCGGCAAATGTCGGTTTTGGCGTTTCTTTGTATTAACTTTTCTATTTCTAAGCAAGTCTGCATCTTTGGGTATAAAAAATGGTGCATTTAATAAAGCTCGGCTAATCACGCCCGCTTAAGTTTTATGCAACTTTCGTCTGTCGTTGCTTTTTGTTGTGATATTTATAAAGATTGAATCCACATGAAATCAGTGTAAGCTCGAGAATTACATTTTTCTCGCCTCTTCGCAATAATCTTTTATACGCTTTATCCCACTTTAATACACCAAAAGTTCCCTCCGATTGAATACTTCGGTTCATTCTCAAGAGAGCACCATGTATGGATTCAAGATTTTGCAGCACTTCCTGATGGCTAGCAGTTAATTCCTGATTCATTCGGATCGTTCGGTTTTTGTGTGCTCTCGGACAACATTCTTGTTTATGCTGACACCCTTCACAAGATTCACATTCGTATAATTCTTCCGTTCTTCCATATTTATTATATTTCACATGCTGTGTTCTCTTGAAGAGAAATTTTCGACCGTTTGGGCATAAGAGATTTCCATCTGCATCTTTTGCAAAGTTTACAGCACGATACGGATTCTCATGATACTTTTTGTCCGTCGTTTCTTTTTTGTACATGGTAAATTTCATGTATTTTTCCATGCCGTGTTCTTCACAATAAAGATAATTATTGTAAGAACCGTATCCGGCATCAGCAACCGGATATTTCGGATAGTGACCATATGTGCGATTGAATTTTTCCATCAAAGGCACAAAGCATTCCATATCGGATGCATATGGTTTTACGTCGATTACAGCTATGTATTCATCACAGATGGCTGCCTGTAGGTTGTATGCCGGAAGTAGCTGATCGTTTCCCATGTAATCACGCTTTAAACGCATGAAAGTTGCATCATGATCTGTTTTGGAATAACTGTTTCTTTCTTCTCCACAGGTCTCGATATGATATGCATAGGATTTCAAACGTTCCAGATATTCATGCAATTCTTCGTATTGTTTTTGTTGAATGCTTTTTCTATGACCACGTCCGGAAACGAAAGAAGTTTCATCCAGTCCAGTTGTTTCTTTGTACATCGTAAGTAATTCAGAGACATAGTCAACCGCGTACGCTTGCCTATTATTAGCGAAATAGGTTATTAACTTTTCTGCCTTTTCAATCTCTGCATCGTCACTTAAGCTATTTTTGTATGTTTCAAGATACTCAAACAATCCAGCGATATCTTTTTCATCTAGCAACTCATGTATTTCCTGAATGGCTTCTTTATATGGTACATAGTCTCGAATTGCTTTATTACGATGAAATGGATCTAACTGAAATACTGTATCAGCATCACTTAAATTTTTAATCCACTCCGCACCATCTGCATTCATCAAACGAACTTCGATTTCATCAGTATTATATTTCTCTGCTATGGCAGCTTCCCTATAAGCTTGAAATTCTTTCGCTTTTGAAAACCCTGCTACAACTACTTTTTCATCAAGGGCAAAGCGGTCTTTACCTGTTTGCTTCCATCCGTCATAGGCAATGCCAACCTTTATCTCCGCCATGTCCTGTTTTTCACGCTGGAGGTTTACATATACTCCATCTGTTTCTTCAAACAATACAGGGGTTATGATATCGCCTTGTACATTTCCTGCTTTATGAGCTTTGACAAGGCTTATTGTCGTATCAAGATCAGGGAATCTTATTGCCAGAGTCTCCAAAGGGGTTAACATATCGAAATATGGGGACGATGGAGAATCATATCTGGAGTACAATAGCCAGACGAATGAAGCATAATCATACTTGCTGGAGCTATCGAGGGGGCAATCATTTAGCTAAGATACTTGCCAAGAAATGTAGCGGGCGATTGGATGAAGTATCTGCAAAACTGAAATCTCCAAGATTTGAAAGAGGTCAAACAGAAACAATTCAGCATGAGATACTATCAGCGGGAACAGTTCCACAAAAGATTGGAAAAGGATATAGATACCCAGTGTCGGGACATTTAACAAAGCTTGATAATTCGTCAGGAATAACGCATCAGATATGTTTGGCAATGGTAGGATGCTGCAACTAGATTGCACAATCATTCATTAATGCTTGATCAACAATAATCATGCGAACGGATTGCTCTGTCAAGAGCAGGCCGTGATTACGGTGCGAAGCACTCTTGAAAGAGCATCTGTGCATGATTGAATAGTAAACAAGCCTCAATGAAAAATATGCCTTCGGCATACTAAATACGAAAGATTTTCAAAAAGATGAAGTTTTTGCCAACGATAGGTTTACAGTAATATTTGAAATGAGACTGTAGAAAAATAGTATTTATATGCTATAATATATATAGATATAGATACAATTAACTAGACTAGGGGAAATGTGAGGATGAAAGATGAAAGACATTAACAGTATCTGGCAGTTTTTTGAAAATTTGAATGAGTATGTATATGCTACGGATATAGAGACATATGAGATGGTATATATGAATCGCAAGACATTGGAAGCTTATGGGTTAAAATCCCTGGATGAAATAAAAGGCAGAAAATGTTACGAGATATTACAGAAGTCATCGATTCCATGTGGCATGTGTAATAATGACAAAATCTGCGAAGGATTCTTTGAAGAATGGCGTCATTATAATTCAATTATAGATAAATATTTAACTCTGAAGGATACATTGGTTGAAGATCCACAGGAGCATAGAAAGTACCGACTCGAGATCGGGATAGATATCAGTGAAGAACGCATACAGGATAAGGCACTCCAGAAATATAACAGTATGGAGGCGCTGGTAAATGAAGGACTGCGAATTGCGCTCATGGCATCAACCCCGGATGAAGCCATCTATGCGATTCTGGAGTATTTTGGCAAATCACTGAATGGTGAGAGAACCTATATATTTGAAAAAAATAAGAAGGGCGGAGACGATAACACTTATGAATGGGTTGCAGAGGGAGTAAAACCGGAGAAGGATAATCTGCAGAACCTTCCGCCTGAGATCTGCGCAAACTGGTATCACAGATTTCAGAAAGGAAAGCATATCGTATTTCAGGATCTGGAAGAAATCAGGGAAATCGATCCTTTGCAATATGAGAATCTCAAGAGACAGGATATTCGTGCCCTTGCAGTTGTACCGTTATATGATGATGGTAAAGTTATTGCTTTTTATGGAGTGGATAACCCACCGCCTTTATCTTTGGAATATACATCTAATATGCTTCAGATTACGGGACACTTCCTGGTGTCATGTATCAGAAGAAGGAATCTGATGAGAGAGTTGGAAGATATGAGTTATAAGGATGCCCTTACCGGATTTGGCAACAGATTTGCCATGAACAGATATATTTCACAGATTGACCACAAGAAGAGTATGGGAGTGGTCTATTGTGACATTACCGGATTAAAGCACGTCAATGACACCATGGGGCATAAAGCGGGGGACCAGCTGATCCTGAGGGCATGCGACTGTATGAGTAAAGCATTTGGCGATTATGGTGTGTTCCGCATAGGGGGAGACGAATTGCTTGCACTCTGTTCGCAGATTGAGCAGGATGCGTTAGAAGAGCGCATCAGACTTTTAAGGAAATTGATGGAAGAGAATACTGTGAATATGGCAGTGGGTATGATATGGCAGGATGAAGCAACAACAGAGCTGGATATATTATTGCAGGAATCAGAGAAGCGCATGTATGCCGATAAAGCAGAGTATTACAGAAAGAATGGAATTGAACGCAGAAGACATTAAGCATTCACATACTATATGGAACATATTTGGTAGTAATTATTTTTAATTTATTATTCCATTGAAATACTAAAAATTGAAGATTATCTCTATAAGATATTGTTCAAATTTAGAAAGGGGCTGTAAAAAAACTCCCCTGACAGAAAAATCGCCCAGACCGTGAGGTCTGAGCGATTTTTTGGTATAATTAATTATGCTACTAAATAATAATACCAATGGTAATTATACTATGCGTCAGCTGAAATTACCATTAGAAATCGAAAAATTGATCGATATTTCCGATCCGGTATACACTTTTTGTGAGGTTATGGATCACATTGACCTATCCAGATATTTTGTAGAGAAAGGCTATAAAACAGGTCACCCAAGATGTGATGCTCAAAAACTCCTTAAAGTAATACTTTTTGCCTTTATGGAAAATGGCATCTGCTCCTTACGAGAAATAGAAAAGCTCTGCCGTAATGACATTCGTTACATGTATCTTCTTGATGGCATGAAAACTCCTTCTTTTGCTACATTTGGAAACTTAATCCGAAACGAACTAACCGATTCTATCGAGCAGATATTTGAAGACATTAACTCATATATTTTTGCCAAAGATCACGTGGATCTGCAGCATACATACATTGACGGGACAAAAATTGAGGCAAATGCCAATCGATATACCTGGGTATGAAAAAAATCGTGTGTGAAAAACCGGCAGAAAGTCTTTGACAAGATTTCACTTTGATTGATGCTATGAATCGGGAAGTACTTGGATATCTCGGAATAAAATTTGAAAAGCGTGAAGCGTATGCGGTTGATTATGTCTCTGAATTACTTACGATGTACAAAGAAACAACCGGACTGGATGAAACTTCTTTCGTTTCCGGAATAAAAAAAGCATTCGACAAAAACAATACGAAGAATTGCATGAATATCTGGAACGTTTGAAATCCTATGCATATCATATCGAGACCTGTGGAGAAGAAAGAAACAGTTATTCCAAAACAGATCATGATGCAACTTTCATGCGTTTAAAGCGTGATTACATGGGAAACGATCAGCTACTTCCGGCATACAACCTACAGGCAGCCATCTGTGATGAATACATAGCTGTAATCGACGTAAAACCATATGCATCCGATATGGAATGCTTTGTGCCTTTGATGGAAAAATTCAATCGCACATATGGTCACTATCCGAAATATCCGGTTGCTGATGCCGGATACGGTTCTTACAATAATTATCTTTATTGTGAAGAACACGGCATGGAAAAATACATGAAATTTACCATGTACAAAAAAGAAACGACGGACAAAAAGTATCATGAGAATCCGTATCGTGCTGTAAACTTTGCAAAGATGCAGATGGAAATCTCTTATGCCCAAACGGTCGAAAATTTCTTCAAGAGAACACAGCATGTGAAATATAATAAATATGGAAGAACGGAAGAATTATACGAATGTGAATCTTGTGAAGGGTGTCAGCATAAACAAGAATGTTGTCCGAGAGCACACAAAAACCGAACGATCCGAATGAATCAGGAAGTAACTGCTATCCATCAGGAAGTGCTGCAAAATCTTGAATCCATACATGGTGCTCTCTTGAGAATGAACCGAAGTATTCAATCGGAGGGAACTTTTGGTGTAATAAAGTGGGATAAAGCGTATAAAAGATTATTGCGAAGAGGCGAGAAAAATGTAATTCTCGAGCTTACACTGATTTCATGTGGATTCAATCTTTATAAATATCACAACAAAAAGCAACGACAGACGAAAGTTGCATAAAACTTAAGCGGGCATGATTAGCCGAGCATTTATTAAATGCACCATTTTTTATACCCAAAGATGCAGACTTGCTTAGAAATAGAAAAGTTAATACAAAGAAACGCCCAAACCGACATTTGCCGGAATTGGCGTTTCTTATATTAGGGACTTATTTTACAGCCCCTTCTTTACTTAGAAATTTGATTCTATTTCAGCAGATTCACCAGATCCTCTTTGGACTGAAGTCCGATGGCTTTTTCAGCCAGTTCTCCATTTTTGAAAACCAGAAAAGTCGGAATGCTGGCGATGCGATAACGCTGAGCCAGTTCAATATCGGTGTCTACATTGACTTTTCCAACTTTTACTTTTCCTGCAGTCTCGGCTGCGATTTCATCAATGATCGGAGCTGCCATGCGACAAGGACCGCACCAGTCCGCCCAGAAATCCAGAAGTACGGGAATCTGTGACTGCAGTACTTCCTGTTCAAAATTAGTTGTTGTAATTTTTACGGTACTCATATAAAAATCCTCCTGTTCCGGTTAAATTCCTGTTACGTTCCTATTATAACCGATTTGTCCAGAATATGGAACCTATATATTGTGAAAAAATTACCAATCTTATCTGAGTTGACAAATGGCATATTACACAAAAATATAAGTTGTGTATTTATGAAAATTACCGAAATTTTCAGATTCAAGAAAAAAAATTACTAATTTATGAAATAATTGGTATAATAAACCTATATTGGCGGATTTGGCGGCACCGCATGAACAGCACAAAAACTGGTTTATTGTCGAAAGGAGGAACGAAGAAATGTTTGAGAAAGGAGAATACATTGTTTACGGACACAACGGAATCTGTGAGGTCGAGGATATCACACATCTGAACCTTTCAGGGGTGGATAAAGGAAAATTATATTATGTGCTGGCGCCGTTGAATAAGAAAGAAAGCCGTATCTATTACCCTGTGGACAGAGAAAAAGATGGACGCGCAAGGCGCACGATCACCAGAGCAGAAGCAGAACAGTTGTTAAATGAAATTCCGAGGATTGCATTGATCGAAGTGGTTAACGACAAGATGCGAGAAGATATTTATAAGCAGACACTTTATTCCGGGGACTGCCGCAACTGGGCTGCATTGATTAAAACACTGTTTCTGCGCAGACAGGACAGACTGCGTCAGGGAAAGAGAATTGCTTCTGTGGATGAACGATATATGAAGATGGCAGAAGAGGCTCTGTACAGTGAGATGGCATTTGCACTGGGTAAGTCTAAGGAAGAAATGGAACATTTTATTATCGATTATATCGAAAACAGGCAGGAAACGGTCTGCGGCTAGACAGATATGACTGCAAAAGAAAAGCGTTCTTCCCACTCCCGATAAATACGGGAACGGGAAGAGCGCTTTTTATTTACGCGAGCAACGAGCCAAAGTCTGTGCTTGCACGAAGACCTTGGCGACTGCCGCGATAACTTGAGAAACTCGCGAAGCGTGTTTCTCATAGTTTTTGCTTACATTTCCTGAAGAGCAGAGACCAGTTCTTTGAATTTCTGGGCGTTGGATGCTTTCAGAAGGATAGCATCCTGCTCTTTGAGAATCTGTGGAGCAGCTGCCAGAAAATCGGCCTTGGTTTCATAATGAATGCATTCTGTCTGTGGGGCAGCCTGCTTTGCTGCTTCATGGATCGCACGGCTCTTGACTCCGATGGTTACCAGAAGATCAATGTGAAGATCCGCCATATGAGTACCAACGGAAGCATGAAGTGCTTCGGAATTGGTGCCAAGCTCGCCCATATCACCCAGAACAGCGACTTTTCGTGTCAGAGCATAATTAAGTGTATCAAGAGCACCTTTCATGGAATCAGGACCTGCATTGTAGCAGTCATCCAGCAGCGTATAGTGTGAAGCGTGAATCACATGTCCGCGGCCTGCAATGGCTTTTAATGCTTCGATTCCATGGGAAATCTCTTCCAGGGTCAGTCCCAGTGCCAGTCCTACGCTGGTTCCGGCACATGCGTTGTAGACCATATGATTGCCAGGAAGTGGAATCACCGGAGTGATGTCGCCGGATGGGGTATGGATGCAGCATCGTACACCATCCAGACCCAGATTTTCAATCTGATCGGCCCAGATCTGATCGTCCGAATGAAGGCCAAAGGTTACAGCCCGGTCTTTTAAGGCGATCAGCTTGTCATCATCACCATTGATAAAGATCTTTACATCCGGGGCAGCAAAGTCAAGAAGCTCAGATTTTGCTTTGAAGACACCGTCTCTGGTTCCTAAGAATTCCAGATGGACATCACGGATATTAGTAAAGACGCAGTAATCCGGACGGGCAATCTTGCTCAGACGATGCATTTCACCAAAATGGTTCATGCCAAGCTCAAGTACAGCCACTTCGTGACTGGTGTCGATCTGAAATACGGTCAGCGGAAGACCGATTTCATTATTCAGATTTCCAGGAGTCTTCAGAACTGAATATTTCTGGCTCAAGATTGAAGAAATCATCTCTTTGGTACTGGTCTTTCCTACACTTCCGGTGATGGCAACGACCGGGAGCGTCAGTGTTTTCCGATAGGCCTCAGCTGCATCTTTTAATGCCTGCAGAGTATTTTCTACCAGAAGATAAGGACCGGAAGGATTTTCCAGTTTCTGCTCACTCAGTGCACAGATGGCTCCTTTTTCAAAGGCAGATGGAATAAAGGTATGCCCATCTACCCGCTCACCTGCAACAGCTGCGAAGAGATATCCTTCTTCAATCTGGCGGTTGTCGATCACAACACCGTGGATCTCCTGCTCAAGAACCTCTTCAGGTCCAAAATACTGTGCCTGGCAGGCTTTGGCAAATTGTCTTACTGTAAAATGTCTCATGTTCTTCACCTACTTGTATTTTTTAAGAGAAACTGCGAGGATCCATTCACAAAGGTCATCAAAGGAAAGGCCAAGAGCCTGTGCTTCCTGAGGCATCAGACTGGTAGGGGTCATGCCGGGAAGCGTGTTGACTTCCAGTGCATAGTCTTCCATGGTGACGGTATCAAGCATAAAATCCACCCGGGCATAGCTTTGGATGGAGACGGCAGCGCAGGCTTCTTCTGCATGCTGCTGCATCCGTTTGGCGACTTCTGAAGGAAGATCCGCTGGACAGGTCTCAATGGTACTGCCTGCCTGATATTTATTTTTATAATCATAAAATCCGGTCAGAGGTGCGATCTCAATAACAGGAAGTGCTTTTCCTTCCACTACAGCGATGGAAAATTCCCTGCCTATAATGCATTTTTCAATAATGACATGATCTTCATAGGTAAAGGCCTCTTTCAGTGCAACATGAAGTTCATCTTCGTTTTCCACGCGGTAAACGCCCACAGAAGAACCACCACAGCAGGTCTTGACCATGCACGGATACGTAAAGTCTTCCGGCAGTATCAGCTCTTCTTCACTGCGGACCGTGATGCCTGCAGGTGTAGGGACATGGTAGCACCGGAACATTTCTTTGGTAATGCTCTTATCCATGCAGAGAGCACTGCTGGCATGCCCGGTTCCGGTATAGCGGATGCCATACAGATCGAACAGTGCCTGGATCCGGCCGTCCTCGCCGCCTTCTCCATGAAGGCCGAGGAATACAATATCGCAGAGACTGCAAAGCTCCAGTACATTTGGACCTAAGATGCTGCGGTATCCGGGACGTCTGGCCTTGACTTCGCTCAGGTCGGGGGCTTTTTCCGAAACACCGCGGATGGAGGCCGCCCAGTCTATCTCGGAATCAAACAGTTCTTCAAGATGTCCATGGACACCGGGCAGTCCGAGAAACAGATCAACCAGGATGACCTGATGCCCTTTTCGCTTCAGCGCTTTGTAGATCTCACTACCACTGCTCAAGGACACATCACGCTCTGTGCTGATGCCGCCTGCTAGTACTACAATTTTCATAAAAAACTCCTCATTGCTTAGATTTTAGATCTGGTGACTGTCCAGCATCTCCTGAATCTTCTGCTGGGTATAGGCACCGATAAATTTCTGTTCTTCTTTGGAAAGCTCCTTCGGATATATGGGGGCACCGTATTCTACCACCACATGTGCTGGTTTCATCTTTGGAAAATGAGCTTCCCAGATCTGTGCAGAGTTGGAAATGGCGATAGGGATGATCGGACAGCCGGTCTTGGTTGCCATTTTCATACTTCCTTCTTTGAATGGAAGCATCTTGCCATCTTTGCTTCTGGTTCCTTCCGGGAAAATACAGATGGAGATTCCCTTTTTGATATAGTCTATGCCAGTCAGGATCATCTGCATACCGGCACGCATGTCACTGCGGTCCAGAAACAGACAGTACAGCCGTTTCATCCAGTCGCGGAGCAGCGGATATTTGAGCATCTCTGCCTTTGCTACATAGCCGGTCAGATCCGGGCACTGAGAATAGGTCAGCAGAATATCAAAATAACTGCTGTGGTTGCCTACATAGAGAACAGCCTGGTCCTTTGGGACATTTTCATGACCAATATAATCGATCTTCGCACCTGTTACCCACAAAATAAATTTGAAAATACCCTGAACCATGCGAAGGGAGCTGATGTCTCTGACACGGGGATTTATTTTCCCGATGAGCCATTCGATCAGCAGGATCGGGATACCTACGATCAGGTAGAGCAGGACGATCAGCACTACCAGTATAAAACGTATCATAAAATAACTCCTTTATTCAAATAAGTGATTTATCCCCAGCGGCCAAACAACTCAGTCATCTGTTTCAGACCTTTTGCCATTCCTTCATCCAGAAGCCCGGAACGATAACGGAATTCCCAGTTGCCGGTTGCTGTGCCAGGTGTATTCATGCGATGCTCACTGCCAAGCTTCAACAGGTCCTGCACAGGGAAAATAGCATATTTTGCAATGGTTCCCAGACATGTGCGGATAAAATCCCAGCTCACACTGGAAGCATCCGTGTTCATATAACGGCGCACTTTGTCCTTGTTCTGCTCATTGGTATGCTCATACCAGCCGCAGGTAGTGTCGTTGTCGTGAGTTCCGGTGTAACAGATACAGTTACGGGTGCTCAGCTGATGCGGCAGGAAGGTACTCTCGCCGGTTCCATCAAACCCGAACTGCAGGATCTTCATGCCTGGAAAACCAAGAGTGTCGCGGAGCTTTTCCACTTCTGGTGTAATGATACCCAGATCTTCTGCGAAGATCGGAAGCTCTTCACCCAGTGCTTTCTGGATCGCTTCAAACAGTGCCTCACCCGGACCTTTTTTCCATTTGCCATTCATGGCGGTCTTCTCACCGGCCGGAACTGCCCAGTATGCCTCGAATCCACGGAAATGGTCAATACGGATATAATCGACCTGATCCAGCTGGTTGCGTACACGCTCGATCCACCAGCGATAACCATCATCTTTCATGGCATCCCAGTCATAGAGCGGGTTGCCCCAGAGCTGTCCGGTAGCACTGAAATAATCTGGCGGAACTCCGGCAACTTCCAGAGGATATCCTTTGGAATCCAGTTTAAACAATTCTTTGTTTGCCCATACATCTGCACTGTCAGGTGCGGTAAAGATAGGAATATCGCCGATGATGGCGATTCCTTCTTGTTTGCATAATCTTTCAGCTCATACCACTGGCTGAAAAATGCAAACTGAATGAAACGATAATAATCAATTTCGGAAGCTAGCAGCTTCATCCAAGACGCCCGTTCCTTCGGAGTCGGATCTAAGAGACTGTCCTCCCACTCGTACCAGGGCAGACCATTGTGATAATCTTTGCCTGCCATATAGAGACAATAGTCATCCAGCCAGTATTGATTGTTTGACTGAAAAGAATCATATTCCTCCAGAAGATTCTTGTCTGCAGTGTGACGGAAATGCTCATAGGCTTTTTTGAACAGGGAAGTCTTATATGTAGTTACTTTGTCATAGTCTACCCGATCAGCATTGAACTCCGGAATGGGATGAACATCTGCCTCTGTGAGCAGCTTTTTCTCGATCAGCAGCTCCGGGCTGATCAGAAGTGTCTGTCCTGCAAAGACAGAATAGCTCTGGTAGGGAGAATTGCCGTTGCCAGACGGTCCAAGCGGAAGCACCTGCCACAGATGCTGTCCGGCCATAGCAAGAAAATCAATAAATTCATGTGCCCCCCGACCCATATCACCGATACCGTATGGAGACGGGAAAGAGGTGGGATGTACAAGAACACCGCTATAACGGTGGTTAGTCTTATCTTCTGCTGCAACTTTAAAATGCATAATAATTTCCTCGTCTTTCACGTTGTTACGATTTTCTTCTTATTATACGTTACCGCCCGGAGGAATACAAGGAATAACCATGGTCTGAAATGCTTTTTTTCTTCATATAGATAGAATAAATGGCGAGGAGAAATGCAGGATATGAGAAAATGGTGTTGTCTGTTGATACTTACATTTCTGCTGTCTGGCTGTGGAATGCAGACACAGGAAAGTGAGAGGCTGAAGGATCTGGATTTTACTGTGATGGATCTGGAAAAAGTGCCAGAAGAACTGAGGGATGTGCTGGAGGAAAAAAAGAGTATGCCGTTCAAGGTAACTTATGAAGATGACGGGTATCTCTATATCTGTGTAGGTTACGGAGAGCAGGACACCAGCGGATACAGTATTGCGGTAGAGGATCTGTATCTGACGGACAATGCAATCTGTGTGGATACGGAACTGCTGGGGCCTGGAAAAGGAGAGACGACCACTGCGGCGGTAACGTGTCCTTATATTGTGTTGAAGCTGGAATATCTGGATAAATCGGTCGTGTTTGAATAAAGGAGTGAAATCATGGAGCTGGAACGGAAATATGTGACATTAAGCAAGCAGAAAGGCCATGCCGTCAGTCAGGTGACGCTGGAGGAGGATCTGAATGTGCCGGATCAGAAGCCTGACATTTTCCGAATCGTTCACCGACAGGGGAGAATTCTGCCCGGACGAGATCAAAGGTGAGGCCGGGAAGGTGAAAGTCAGAGGCATCTTCCATTATCGAATCCTGTACATCGGAGAAGGTGCCGGACATATGCCGGAGCTATTAGAAGGCAGTATTCCAGTGGACGAGGTCGTGTTTTTAAATGATCTGGAGGAAGGAGATCAGGTGGATTTCCGTTGGAGTCAGGAAGACCTCCATGCATCGGCGATTCATTCCCGCAAGGCAAATATGAAGACGATTCTGACTTTGTCCGTGGAAGCCATGAAGGAACAGCCTGTACCGCTGGTGGAGATACCGGAAGCAGAAGAAGATCTGTATGTACGAACCTGTCCGCAGAAATTGCAGCAGGAAGTCATACATAAAAAGGATACCATTCGGATCCGTGAGGACCTGAATCTTCCGCCGGGGAGGCCGAATATCCATCGGATCCTTTGGAAAGAGGTCCGGGTACAGGGCACGGAAGTGAGGCCGGAGGAAGGAAAGTTTATTGTAAAGGGGGAACTGCTGGTCTTCTTTCTATACGAAAGTGAGGACGAGGAAAAACGACTGCAGTGGATAGAACAGGGGATTCCTTTCCGAAATGAAGTCGCCTGTGAGGAATGTCGGGCTGATCTGACAGGAAAAACGGAGATTACATTGTCGAAAGCCGAATTGGAACTTCAGTCAGATTTTGACGGGGAACCAAGGAATGTACGTGTGGATGTGGTGTTGGATCTGTGCATGCGGTATTTTGAAGATCTGACCTGCGAAGTGCTGGCGGATGCATACAGTCTGTCCCGTGAGATCCTCCCGGTGATACAGGCTTGTGCGTGGACGTCAGTAGTGCAGATCGCAGATTCAAGAACAAGATTATCAGGACGGATCAGGCTTTTGGAAAATGATGCCGATCCTCCAGGTTCTGACAAGTGGTATGCAGATTCATGAGGAATATGCGGAAAAACTGAAAAGGATTGTTGATCCAGGGAAATGTGGAAGTCTGGGTGCTCTGTGCCACAGAGGATGATGCACAGCCTGTGACTTGTGTGCAGCAGACATTTCCATTTGAGCATACCGTAGAGATACAGAATGGGGAGCAGGTGGCAGACTGGCAGATCTTCTTATGTCAGGATCAGCTGCTCGTAGCCATGCTGGATGCCAGAGAGCTGGAGATGAAGGCAGCTGCAGGTGCAGGTCATGTTCACCAGAACGGAGACACTGCAGGTGGTGGAGCATCTGGAGGAACAGCCCTTGATATGGAACGGGTGCGAGGCCTTCCCGGAATGGTGATCCATGTGGTGCAGCCGGAGGAAACGCTGTGGGATATTGCGAAAAATCATGGCTGCGCCTGTGAATCAGTGAGGAAACTCAATGAGCTGAAGGATGATAACCTGAAAGCAGGAAGCAAGCTTTGCTGGTCAAAGAGATCACTGGAAAACAGAACTGAAAGAACTGTGAAAATGATTGTATCCAGCTCCTGAATCTATTAGAATAGAAGCAGAGCATATTCTGAAAGAAACAGGAGAAAACAATATGGATAAGATACAGTTAAAAGCGCTGGCAAAGATCAATCTTGGGCTGGATGTGCTGCGCAGAAGAGAGGATGGCTATCATGAAGTGAAGATGATCATGCAGACCATCGGGCTTCATGATGATCTGGAGATCCGTAAAACGAAGACGCCGGGGATTCAGGTAAAACCAATCTTTATTATCTGCCCACCAATGAGAATAATCTGGTCTACAAAGCGGCAAAGCTTCTGATGGATGAGTTTCAGATTCAGGATGGAGTGTCCATTCAACTGAAGAAACGTATTCCTGTAGCGGCCGGTATGGCAGGTGGCAGCTCTGACGGCGCAGCAGTGCTGTGGGGAATCAATCAAATGTATGGCCTGGGACTTTCCATGCAGGCGCTGATGGAGCGTGGCGTCAGGCTGGGAGCCGATGTGCCTTACTGTATTCAGAGAGGAACAGCACTGGCAGAAGGGATTGGGGAAAAACTGAGTGTGCTGCCGCCCATGCCAAAATGCACGATCCTTATTGCGAAGCCAGGCATCAGCGTGTCCACAAAATTTGTGTATGAGAATCTGCATGCCAATGATCTGAAGCCGGAGCAGCATCCGGATGTGGACAGCATGATCGAGGCTATGCGCCAGAAAGATCTGGGGCTCTTATGTTCCCGTATGGGAAATGTGCTGGAGACCGTTACGATTCCGGCTTATCCGGTGATCAATGAGATCAAGAGGACGGTGATGGACAACGGAGCCATTGGTTCTATGATGAGCGGGAGCGGTCCGACGGTCTTTGGAATCTTTGATTCTCCGGTGGCTGCAAAGCAGGCCATGAAAGCGGTGCGTGCGGCGAAGCTGGCAAAACAGATCTGCCTGACTACACCGTATAATGTGAAGAGATAGGCGTATAAAATGAATAAGAGAGGGATATGATAGTTTCATGCAGAAAGGATGAGCATAAGCTCATCCTTTTTTATGCGGGAAACGTGAGTATGAGGAAAGGATGTTATGCATGGGCGAGATATCTCCGCAGCTGGCGGACAATGAAGCATGGGTAGATCAGACCTTTGAAAAATGTGATGATATTCTACATCGACAGGTCTATCTGGGTCAGGGCAGGCAGGAAGGATTGCTGGTCTATGTGGAGGTGGCGGTCAGCAATCTGATGCTGGAGGAGCATGTGATCGGGCTGTCGGATGTACAGCCGCTGAAATCCTATGAAGAAGGAAAGGCTGCTCTTCTGGCGGGAAATGGGTTGTTATTTTTAGATGGAGATACGAACTGTTATAAGATTTCCAGCAAAGGATATCCAGGACTTGGAGTAAAGAAAGCGGAAAATGAAAAAGTGATCCGTGGTTCGCAGGAAGCTTTTACGGAAAGTGAGAAGATCAATGTGGCACTGATCCGAAAGCGGCTTCGGGACTCCCGGATGAAAGTGGAAGAACAGACAGTGGGCGTGCGATCGCATACTATGACAGCACTGGTTTATATGGAAGATCTGATCTATCAGGGGCTGTTGACTACTATGAAGCAGCAGTTGCAGCGGTATGAAATTGATGGAATCCTGGACAGCGGTATGCTTGAGCAGCTCTCAGAGAAACACTGGTTATCACCGTTTCCGCAGTTTCAGACCACAGAACGACCGGATCGGGCAGCTGCAGCGGTTCTTGAGGGGCGAATCGTGCTGGTGACAGATCATTCCCCTCAGGTGTTGATTTTACCCTCGGATTACAACAGCTTTTTTCAGACCAGTGATGACTGGTATAATCGGTTTCAGGTGGCATCCTACGCGCGAACCCTTCGATTCTTTGCAGCGATCCTGTCTATGATATTTCCGGCAGTCTATGTGGCAGTGGCTACCTGGCATACCAGTCTTCTTCCTACGAAACTCGTGCTTTCCATGGCAGAGGCAAGGCAGGGAGTGCCGTTCCCTGCCTTGGGAGAAATTCTGCTGATGGAGATTTCCTTTGAACTTTTGAAGGAGGCAGGAATACGGCTGCCGGGACCTATGGGGAATACCATTGGTATTGTGGGAGGATTGATCATCGGACAGGCTGCAGTGGATGCCAGTCTGGTGAGCCCCATTGTGGTGATCGTGGTGGCATTTACTGCTCTTTGTTCATTTGCCATTCCCAATGAAGAATTTGCTTCTGCGTTTCGGATATTAAAGTATGGATGTATTTTTATGGGAGCATGGCTTGGACTGTACGGTGTGGCATTGTCGGGGCTATGGGTGTTGATCCATCTGTCTCATCTGAATAGCTTTGGAATTCCGTATCTGATGCCTTATGTGGCAGCGGATGTGAACGGATATGAGGACAAGAAGGATTCTTTGTTCCGTTTTCCGCTGAAATATTGTGTGCGACGTCCCATCTTTGCCAGACGGGGAGAACGGATCAAGCTGAGAAAGAGGGACTGATATGTTTTCAGAAAATGAGAAGATCTCTGTGCGGCAATTAAAGCGGAATCAATGGTTGCTGCTCTTGAATATGGGAATTTTGCTGGTGCCCCTTTATGAAAATGAAGGATCTGTGACCGCTGGATCTCTGGCAATTTTGTTATTGACAGTCTTTGTACTGTGGAGTATATGGGTGGAAGCTCCGGCGGAGAACTCCTGGCTTCGACTACCTGGGCGAATCTATTTCTGGATCGTGGGAACGATGATCGCCCGCATGACTGGGATTCTCATTCAGCACTTTTTGCTGACAGAGACTCACCTGGCGGTGATTCTTGGATGGTTTTATCTGTTCTTGTTTTACAATCTCTATAAAGGACTGGAATGCAGAATGCGAGTCAGCGAGATTCTGTTTCCCTTTTGCGTGGCATTTCTGGTATTGCTGCCTTTTCTATTGCTGGGAGCTGTAAAGTGGAGCGGCTGCAGGAGATGCAATGGTCATGGAGCGGGCAGCAGCTGACAGACGGATATAGATTGTTCTGTTGGCTGGCTGTGGTGCAGGGGTTATGGTATCTGAAACCATCGGTAAATGTGCGAACCTCTGCAACATGGACAAGAACAGGTGTGGTGTGCACTCTGGCAGGTGGTGTGATCATTCTGCTGTGTGGATTTCTCACCTGTGGAATCTATGGTGCATCGGGGCAGATGGGGCTTTTATATCCTTTTGCGTCTGCCATGACGCTGGCGCATTTTCCTGGAAATGTGATCGGACGGATGGATACGGTATTTGTCCTGGCATGGATTCTGGGGCTGTTTCTTGCATGCAGCACGTTATTTGCGCCACTGGGAGGCGGCACACGAAATAAATGGAAGAATGTGGGACTGGCGGTGCTTCTATTGGGATCCTATTTGTTGGCACTGATACCTTCTATTATGGAATGGGGAGACTGGCTGGTACGAATGATACTGATCCCGGCGCAGGTACTGGTGCTGCTTTGGCAGACGTGGAAGCAGCGGGAAAATCAGCAGACAAAGGGTCAGATGGGACAACGTCCTCATGCATCCGGGACTGTGAGATCTGGTATGAAGTCAGTTTTGTTGTTGGCGGGAGTGACCACAGTCATCACTTTGTGTACTGCCTGCGGACAACAACAATTGGAGATGCAGAGCCTTGTGGAAAGTCTGGCAATCGATGAAGGGCAGGAGATTTCATTTGTTTTCGCTGTTGCAGAGGGCGAAGGCGATAGCGCAGAGAAGTCAGAGCTGGAACAGGAAAGTGGCACTGAGGATGATAATGATCGGATCTTCACAACAAAAGCAGACTCGATCCATGAAGCCATGGATATTTACGGAGATTATCATCAGAAAAAACTGAATCTGAATCATTTGCAATATCTATATATGTCAGAAAGTATGCTGCAATCAGAGCAGCTGGGGACAATTCTGGAAGAACTGCAGTTGGATGAACAGTTTTCCAGAGGAATCCTTCTGTATGTGACGGAAGGAACGGCCTGTGAGGAAGCAATGGATGAGGAAAAGCCGGAGGAAGGAACGCCGGTTCATGAGCTTTTGAATGCCTGGTATAATCAACAGTTCTGTGAATTGCCGCTGGTAACAGAAGACCATCGGTATAAGGACACGATCCGCTGGCAATACTCTGATCAGTAAAGAAAAACAGAGAAGAGGAGTTGCTAAGATGAGAACAAGAATTGGGATCTTATTGCTGGTCATGGTGCTGGGAGTCTCGGGAAATGTATGGCTTGATGAGTGGACAGAGCATGTGGGGCAAGAGACTGCACCGGAGGTATTAGAGCAGAATATGGGTCTTGGTGCACCTGATCAGTCAGAAAAATTATCCTGGTGGACCCTTCTTTATGAACGTCCCAACCCGGATCGACTGCCGGTGAAGGTGAACCTCTGGTTTGCAAAGAATACTTGAATCCCTTCTGTAAACAGGCTACAATGGACGAAAAGGAGGTGGCTTATGACAAAAGAGGTTATGGTTACATTGTCCGGGCTGCAGCTGGGAGACAGTGGCGAAGATACGGTAGAGACCGTACACATTGGTGAATACTACGAGAAAAACGGAGTGCATTATCTCTTCTTTGATGAATTGCTGGAAGGGCACAAGACTCCGATCAGAAATATGCTGAAACTGCGAAATGAGAAGCTGGAGGTCAGAAAACGAGGACCAGTGTCCGCAGAGCTGGTCTTTGAGGAAGGGGAAGTGACAGAGAGTGCTTACAATATTCCGTATGGAAGTTTTCTGGTCGGTGTACATACGAAGGGAGTCTGTCTGGGTGTGGAAGAAGAGAAGATCGAGATGACGGCTTCCTATGAATTGATGGTCAATGGGGCGCACTGTTCAGACTGCGATATTAAGGTGACTGTAGAACCACGGCATTCTTATCGGCTTTGCAAGGAAACAGAAGAAGCTCCCGGTAATATTGATACAAAAGATGCTCAGTAAGGACAGGAAAGGATTATCATATGATAAAAGGAAAGAAAAAGAAACCGCAGCAAAAGAAGCCTTCCATAAAAAAGGCACCTGTGAAAAAGCAGGGACCCAAAGTGCCGGCAGAGTGGTTGTATCTGTTCGAGGGTGAGATAAAGCTTCGTCAGATCTATGAGCTTCTGAAAGATTCTCCGTGGAACGTAGAATACTGGGAGGAAGCAGAGGTGCTGGAAGTGGAACTTCCAGAAGCGGGTTCGGTGGATTTTGAGGATCTGGAAGGAACTCTGGGTGATGAGGAAAGTGATGCATGGCTTCAGGAACAGCAGATCCACACGGTGTTTGCAGTGACTATCAGACCGGACGATTATGAACTGGCAAAAAAAGTGATGGAACATATTGTGAGCCTGGTTGACGGATATTTCTGTGCAGATAATGAAAATCTTCAGCCTAGGATTCCTGCAAAGGAAGCGGAACAGACAACGGTGGAATCATAGGTAGCACTCGTCTGGAAATCTTATTTAAGTATTGACATATATAGATAACCGATATAATATATAGTTAATCTATATATAGATAAACTATATATGTACAAGGAGGTTATCTACATGGCGATCGACAGATCTTTAGTATCAGGAAGTATGGGAATGATGATCCTTCGTCTGCTGACAGAGAAGGATATGTACGGTTATGAGATGATCGACACGCTGAAAAAGCGTTCGGAAAATGTATTTGAACTGAAGGCGGGAACACTCTATCCGCTGCTTCATGGACTGGAAGAAAAGCAGTTTGTCACGTCTTATGAGCAGGAGGTACTGGGAAAGGTACGGAAATATTATCAGATCACAGGCGAAGGCAAAAAGCATCTGGAACAGAAGAAATCTGAATGGAAGGAATATTCAAAAGCAGTCAGTAACGTACTGGCACTGGAGGTGTGAGCATGAAGATGAATGAGTATTTATCTCAGGTCACAGATCAGATCCGGTGTCAGAAAGTACACAAAGCAGTGCGGGCAGAACTTCAGGCACATCTGGAAGATCAGGCAGAAGCCTATGAATCAGAGGGTATGTCTGCAGACGAGGCTATGGAAAAAGCAGTGCTGGAAATGGGAGACCCGGTGGAGACAGGTGTTTCACTTGATCGGGTCCACAGACCTCATATGGAGTGGAGCGCACTCCTCTTAGTGGGTGTGATTGGTATTTTCAGTGTGATCCTCTATATGTTCGCACCATTTGACTATAACGAAGATATTCAGAATATGAGCTGGTATGGCATGCGACAGCTTGTTTTTACAGTAGCTGGTTATGCTGTCATGCTGCTTGTCTGCCGGCTGGATTACAGTATTCTTGACCGGTTTGGAACACTGGCGGCGGGAATCGTAGTGGCATTGATGTTGCTGGCAACACAGTTTGGACTGACGGTAAATGGAGCAACCTACTGCCTGTATCTGGGTGGTATGCAGATTCCAACCATGGCATTGCAGTGGTTGTATGTTCCATTGTTCGGGGCTGTACTTTATCATTACCGTGGACAGGGATATGGATGTATCTGGAAACTGCTGTTGTGGGTATTGCTTCCTGCGTATGCGGGACTTATCTATGCAAGATTTGTTTTCACCATGCTTATGTGTCTGGGAATGCTGGTGCTGACCATAGTGGCAGTAAGCAGAGACTGGTATCAGGTCAATAAGAAGCGGACGCTGACCGGTCTGGCAATCTGCATCGGAGCACTGCCACTGGTACTGATTATGATCCTTGCGAGAGGACAGCTACTTGCTCCTTATCAGCAGGAAAGAATGGAAGGATTTTTAACGGGATCACAGACCAGTTATATTACGTTGCAGGTGTCTAAGACGTTGGCGGGCAGCCATCTGATCGGCGGCAATACAGAACTTCTGCAGAGTGCACAGAACGTGCTTCCGTCTTTTGGCAGCAGTTATCTGCTGGTTGCACTTGCCTGTGCATATGGATGGTTTATAGTAGCAGTGGTGGTGATATTGCTGGCAGTGCTGATCTTAAAAATGTTCCGTATCTCATCCAGCCAGAAGAATCAGCTGGGAATGATCATTGGATACGGCTGCGGCATTGTATTTATGCTCCAGTTTGCAATGACTGTTGCTGTCAATCTGGGATTGCTTCCACCGACAAGTATTGTTCTTCCGCTGTTCGCCGGATCTGGCGGAGGAACCATCATTACTTCTTATATTTTACTGGGACTGACGTTGAGTATTTATCGGTATAAAGATATCACGACAGAGCGAATGCCGCGAAAACAAAAGATAACGGAGATAAGTGAATGACAATTGAAGAACTGAAGGACTCAGGAGCCATTTATTTTGATAAAATCACAGAAGGTATGCAACAGTATGATAACCAGATCGTTCGTATGAACGAGTATCAGGCTGTGGATAAGTTTACAGAATTGTGGGAAGCCTGCGGCTGTAAAAATGTATATGTGGATTTCTACTATTTTACGCTTCCACAGGAGGCAAGAGAACAGATCGACAGTGTTCTTGCCTATCAGGAACGAGAATATGTTCATCAGATGGAACATAAGGAAGGGCAGGTATTGTTCCAGGCAAACGAGATTCTGTTCTCCATCTGCTCCAGACTGAATGCAGCAGAGATGTTATTTTGTACCATCTATGTGACCGGAGAATATCCCAGCACCGGTAATTATAAGTACATATAGTAATATAAAATAGCTTGTCGAAATCCGCTCCAAGTCCGAGCTTTTTGTATGTCTAATGTCTAATTTCTTAGAATTTAATCTCTTTGCCTTCTTTTCTCCACTGTCTGAATTCTGCGGAAGCCGATAACAGCAGGTCGGAAGAAGAGTTCAGTGCAGTTTCTACAGAGTCCTGAATCACTCCAATGATAAATCCAACACCAACTACCTGCATAGCTACATCATTCGGAATACCGAACAGGGAGCATGCCATGGGGATCAGAAGAAGAGATCCACCGGCTACACCGGATGCACCGCATGCGGACAGAGTTGCCAGCACACTTAAGATCAGAGCACTTGGGATATCCACGGCGATTCCCAGTGTGTGAGCGGTTGCAAGTGCCATAACGGTGATGGTGATAGCTGCACCGTCCATGTTGATGGTTGCACCAAGTGGAATAGTAACAGAATAGGTATCTTTATCAAGTCCCATTTCCTCGCAGGCTTCCATATTGATCGGAATATTTGCAGCAGAGCTTCTGGTGAAGAAGGCAGTGATTGCGCTCTTCTTCAGACATTTGAAGATCAGTGGATACGGGTTTTCCGTATTCTGTGAAGATGGAAAGACCATTGGTGGACACGGTATTGAACACCAGACCAAGGATACCGAATGGAGCAAAGCTGATGATCCATGTAACTACCTTGGACAGCGCTTTGGATACATCGTTCAGTATATTCTTGCTGGTCTCGCCTGCTGCACGCATACCGATACCGATCAGAACAGCCCAGAACAGAACACCGATGTAGTTTGCATTTACAAGGGAGTCGATGGGGTTGGCAACGATATTTCCAAGCAGTGTGCTTAATACTTCGGCGATTCCCTGAGGTGCAGACAGATCAGAGGAAGCCTCTGCCAATGTCAGTGTAACCGGGAACATGAAGCTGGATATGACAGCAATCACAGCAGCCAGGAATGTGCTGAACATATACATGATGATAACGGTCTTGATGACACCTCCGTGACTTTTTCCAGAGTAACACAGGGAACTGATGACCAGGAAAAATACAAGGAGCGGAGCGATTGCCTTTAAGGCACCAACAAATACATTTCCAAGGATTGCGATACCGGTTGCAGATGGAACGGCAAGCCCCAGAATAGATCCGATGACCAGACCGGCTACGATTCTCTTTACCAGACTGATGCTGTTCCATGTTTCAAATACTTTTTTCATAACACGTCTTCTTTCTTTCGTTAGTTCTGCGCAGCGCAGATGTTCATAGTATACATGAATTCTATGAAAAATACAAATGTTTTTTTGGGACGGACAATTTGGCGAAAATGACTTTCCAAAAAGAGTGATGGCATAAATACAGATAGCCGGTAATATGATGTAAAAAACGTTCTTAAGGGGTTTTCCCATGAAAGAGTATATTGAAGAACGGGCAGTCTCAATTGCAAATTACATCATAGACCACAATGCGACGGTGCGGCAGACGGCAAAAAAATTTGGTATCAGTAAATCTACAGTTCATAAAGATGTAGCTGAGCGGCTGTTGTATATCAATCCGGGACTTGCAAAACAAGCCAGAAAAGTGTTGGACATTAACAAATCGGAGCGTCATATTCGTGGTGGACTGGCTACTAAAGAAAAATACCTGCATCAGCATGAGTTGCAGCTTTAACGTGATTGAAATTTCCTTCTTCATCTGATAGAGTTATTTCATATAAATATGATTTGATATAACAAAAGAGGATTGTGGAAGATGAAGGGAAAGGAAGCTGGATTATTTGATAATAAAGCACTGGCATCGTTGATACTTCCATTACTTGTGGAGCAGTTCCTGGCAGTGTTGGTAGGAATGGCGGACTCGATCATGGTTGCAAGTGTAGGAGAAGCAGCGGTGTCAGGTGTTTCGCTGGTAGATAATGTTATGGTATTATTTATCAATCTGTTTGCAGCATTGGCTACAGGAGGTGCAGTGATTGCCGGCCAGTATCTCGGACAGGAGGATAGAAGATCTTCCGGGAAAGCTGCTACACAGCTGATCTGGTTTATGACGGCTGTGTCGTTCGGGATCATGGTGCTGATCTATCTTGGGAAAAATTTCATTTTGCATCAGATATTTGGCGCTATCGAGGCAGATGTCTGTGCACATGCAAATACATATCTGTTGATTGTAGCGGCATCGGTTCCATTTCTTGCAATTTATAATGGCGGTGCGGCAATTTTTCGAACCATGGGAAACTCAGGCGTATCCATGAAGGTCTCTGTTATCATGAATGCAATCAACTGTGGAGGAAATGCCCTGTTGATCTATGGACTTCATTGTGGAACAGAAGGTGTGGCAATCCCTACATTGCTATCCAGAGCAGTGGCTGCAGTCTTGATCGTTATTCTGTTGTCGCGTACCAAAGGACCCATTCGGATAGAACGAAGTCTGCATATAAAATTTGATGGACGGATGATCAGAAGAATTCTGGGAATTGGTCTTCCAAACGGTATGGAGAACAGTATGTTCCAGCTTGGTAAGATCATGGTGCTCAGCCTGGTATCTACATTCGGAACCTCTGCAATAGCAGCAAATGCGGTCAGTAATGCGGTGGCGCAGTTCCAGATCCTGCCGGGAATGGCAATCAATCTGGCAGTAACAGCGGTGATTGCCAGGTGTATTGGAGCTGGAAGATATGATCAGGCAGAGTATTATACGAAGAAGCTTGTACTGCTGGTGTATTTTTGTCATATTACTGTAAACATATGTATCTGGCTGGCACTTCCGCTTATTTTAAAGGTATATAATCTGAGCCCGGAAACTGCGGATACCGCAAGGCAGATCCTGCATTTTCATGGAATCTGTGCCTCAATCGTATGGCCGGTGGCATTTACACTTCCCTGCACACTGCGTGCGGCAGGTGATGCCAAAGTGGCCATGTACATTTCTATCGCGTCCATGTGGTTCTGCCGGATCGTTATGAGTTATGTTCTTGGAAAATATCTGGGAATGGGAGTCTTTGGCGTATGGGTCGCTATGATCTTTGACTGGTGTGTGCGGTTTGTGGCTATGACATTTCGCTATCGACAGGGAAAATGGAAGCAGATTGATTCCCTTGCATAAATTGTGCTTTAGGGCTTGTCAGAAAATGGCCTGTAAATTATAATAAATGGTAATTGAGAAAACCTAGGAGGAAATACGGATTGAACAGAGAAATGGTTATAGTTCTTGATTTCGGCGGACAGTACAACCAGCTGGTTGCCAGACGTGTCAGAGAGTGTAACGTATACTGCGAAATATATTCTTACAGAACCGATATCGAGAAGATCAAAGCAATGAATCCCAAGGGAATTATCCTGACAGGAGGACCTAACAGTTGTTATGAGCCGGATTCACCGACTTATACAGATGAGCTTTTCAAGCTTGGTATTCCAGTGCTTGGTCTTTGCTATGGAGCACAGCTCATGTCCCATGTGCTTGGTGGAAAAGTTGAGCGTGCAGATGTAAGAGAGTATGGAAAGACAAAAGTTCTGATTGATAAGAAAACATCTAAAGTATTTGAGGGAGTATCCCCAGAGACAATCTGCTGGATGAGCCATTTTGATTATATTTCCAAGATTGCACCTGGATTCGAGATCACAGCACACACAGCAGACTGTCCGGTGGCAGCTGCTGAAAATGAGGCAGAGAAGCTGTATGCGATCCAGTTCCATCCGGAAGTACTTCACACTGCAGAAGGAACGAAGATGATTAATAACTTCGTGAAAAATGTCTGTGAATGTGCGGGTGACTGGAAGATGGATGCATTTGTAGAGCATACCGTAAAAGAGATCCGCGAGAAAGTTGGAAATGGACGAGTACTTCTTGCCCTGTCAGGCGGTGTAGATTCTTCCGTTGCAGCAGGACTTCTTTCCAGAGCAATCGGCAAGCAGCTTACCTGTGTATTTGTAGATCATGGTCTTCTGCGTAAAGATGAAGGAGATGAAGTAGAAGGTGTATTTGGACCGAACGGTCAGTTTGATCTGAATTTCATCCGTGTGAATGCACAGGAAAGATATTACAAAAAACTGGCCGGAGTTACCGAGCCGGAAGCAAAACGTAAGATCATCGGTGAAGAATTTATCCGTATTTTTGAAGAAGAAGCAAAGAAAATTGGTGCCGTAGATTTCCTGGCACAGGGAACCATTTATCCAGACGTTGTAGAGAGCGGTCTCGGCGGAGAATCCGCAGTGATCAAATCCCATCACAATGTAGGCGGACTTCCGGATTTCGTTGATTTCAAAGAAATCATCGAACCGCTGCGTGACCTCTTCAAAGATGAAGTCCGTAAAGCCGGTCTGGAGCTTGGAATTCCGGAAAGAACTGGTATTCCGTCAGCCATTCCCGGGTCCGGGTCTTGGAATCCGTATCATCGGTGAAGTAAATGCAGAAAAAGTACGTATCGTACAGGATGCAGATTATATTTATCGTGATGAGGTTGATAAAGCAGCAGAAGCTTACAAGAAAGAGCATGGAACTGCTCCGGCATGGATGCCGAACCAGTACTTTGCAGCCCTCACCAACATGCGTTCTGTTGGTGTTATGGGTGATGAGAGAACCTATGATTATGCAGTGGCATTGCGCGCAGTCAATACCATCGATTTCATGACCGCAGAGTCCGCTGAGATTCCATTCGCGGTTCTTCAGACTGTTATGAGCCGAATCATCAACGAGGTCAGAGGAGTCAATCGAGTATTCTATGATCTCACCAGCAAACCACCTGGAACGATTGAGTTTGAATAGACAAAAATGCTTAGTAAACCCAGCGTTTATGCGGGTTTGCAGCACTTTAAGAAGTCTTTTGATAACAAATTGATAACAGTTGCATGAGAGCCATTATTCTTGTAATTCAGTGGTTTTAGGGTTAGAGAATGATTGACAGGTGGTTGTGCAACAAATAAATCCATATTTATCTAAAAAGCCTTTAGCTGTGGGTATAGAACTCATAGCTAAGGGCTTTTTGTCGTCATTTGAAAGAATACCGCAGAACTGTATATCTGAATCTGCTGATGAGCGGCAGACTGAACAGTTATCTGGCAGATGTAGAGGAACAGGCGCAGGAACGCTTTGAAAGAATTGTAGAGCAGATGAAACAGGCACAGGGAATCACGGAGCAATTAAAGGCAGATAATGCCTGGGAGTGGGTAGGCAGGATGAATAATATACAGGCGTGTGCGAGAGAGATTGCGGACAAAGAGATAATTTACCGGTAAAAACATAATGGAGGGCAAGTCAAGAAATGGCTTGCTCTCTACTTTACAATAATACTGTTTGATGTATAATTAAGAACAACAAGATAAGTTGAAAGTTATGGAGGTGAAAAATGTATTTCACAGACGAAAAAGACTATATTATGCGAATGATAAAAGAAATGGTAAGAGTATTATTTTCTTTAATGTTTGGGAAAAAGTATGTTTCTGTTGAACTTGAAAAAGAAAATAAATATGAAGTATCAGGGAAAAATTTGAAAGATTTTCTTGATATGATTGATTCTGGGGAAATTAACGAAGCAGAGAATATACTTTTAGATAGCATTGATTATACAGACAGAAATGAGGTAATGGCAGCAGCTCTTTTCTACCAATACCTTAGTGAGAAGGATAGTGAGTTTTTGAAAAATAATAATTATACAAAAGAAGAAGTGATGTCTGGTTTTAAGCAATTACTTATGCAGTCAGGATATACTGATTTGCTATGTTTGGTCAAAGATGAGGAGTAATGTAGAAAATTCAAAGAGATAAGAGTGATTGGCTGAAAGGAGAAATTGTATTATATGTTCTATATTGTTTTTGACTTTATGATGGCAGTGATTATGTTTTTGTTTGGAATGTGGTTTTATAAATCAGAAGGAAAAGCTGCTAATTTCTTGTCGGGTTATAATATGAAATCAGCGGATGAACGAAAGAAATACGATGAGAATGCTATGTGTAAGGCATATGGAAAAAGAATGATGTTTATGTCAGTTCCTTTTATTATTGGAATAATCATAGATATCCAATATCTAGGAATTGGTTGTTTGATTGCATGGGGGATATGGCTTATTATGTTTGTTTTGTTGCTTATTGATAGGCATAAAAGAGAACGTTAAATTTCAGTTGCGAAAATTGATGTGACAATTACATATGGCGAGAAATTGAAAAGAAAAATTAGAAAATTATTTTGAAAGAGAGTGTCCGTAATGTAGAAGGGGGGAAAAACAAGATTGAAAAACATGAAAATAGATGCAAATGGAACAGAAATCAGAGTGATGGGCGATGTTGTTAATGAGGATGCTTACATTTCACTCACTGATATTGCAAAATATAAAAATCTAGACAATGCTTTTATCGTGGTAGCAAACTGGATGCGCAATCATTCTACGATTTCATTTTTGGGCTTGTGGGAACAAATTCACAATCCCAATTTTAAACCTATCGAATTCGATAGGTTTAAAGCAGAATCTGGAGATAATGCATTTTACACTGACACCGCAGCAGTGGATAAAAGCAACGGATGCAATCGGTATCATATCAAAATCGGGTCGATATGGCGGTACTTATGCTCATACGGATATAGCGTTTGAGTTTGCTTCTTGGATTTCACCAGAATTTAAGCTGTATATTATCAAGGATTATCAGCGTTTAAAGAAAGATGAAGCAGACCGTTTAGCGATTGGCTGGGATGTAAAGAGAGAACTTTCAAAAATAAACTATCGTATCCACACAGATGCGGTAAAAGAATTTTTAATAACTCCCACATTATCTCCGCAGGAAATGGCATATACATATGCGTCAGAAGCAGATATTCTAAATATGGCTTTATTTGGAAAAACAGCAGCACAATGGAGAACTGAAAAAGGAATAAAAGGTAAAACTCCTAATATCAGAGATTTTGCTTCTGCGGAAGAATTGGTTGTGCTTATCAATCTGGAGGATACAAACGCTGATCTGATAAGACGGGAAGTGCCTAAAATTGAAAGGTTAAAAATATTAAGAGAAAAAGCATATAGGCAATTAGAGCTTTTGAGAAAGAACCAAGATACGATTGCGGCATTAAAGAAAAATCTTATTGAAGATACAGAAACAAATGGTTGATTTCCTAAGCAAAACCGCTTATAATCTGAATCGGAATATATTGCTATTATCCACAGCTACGGAGCGGGTGTTATCAACACCGATAACAAATTGATAACATTAGCGTATACAGGCAGGATAATATGGATAAATCAAATAATCGAAAGAAAAGCGAACACGGCAACAAATAATCTCTAAACAAAATTGATTAGTGATTGTCGAGTTTGAGTAGCGGACTAAATTGCGAAAAAGCCCATAAATAAAGGTTTTGCGGGCTGTCTGGATGTTCCGGTGGAGTGCAAATGGAGTTAAAAAATCTTTTTTTTCTTTGTTTTCTTTCCGGAGTTATCTGAGATTTTCGCAAAAGTAACTATGCTCAGAAAATATAATTAGTGTGAATATGAAGAACAGTTTGTTTTGATGGAAATATTTTCCGTCAGGGCAGACTGTTTTTTTATACCCTTTTTCAATGATATTAGCTGTGCTGATGAAAGGATATCTGCAGTCGATGAAGTCAAATATTTGAGAAATCATTCGTTATATTGATGACACGACACTTGAAAAATCAAATGATAAAAAGAAAGATAAACAGGAATCTACGAGTACCATACCAGAGGAAGTGCAGGAATTTGTGAATCTGACAATTACAGAGCATATGGGGAAAGCATATTCAGAATGGAAGTTAAAGCAGGATAAAGAGCCAGTAAGTGAGATTGATAAGAAATATTAGGAATTACTGGAAACGTTATCCCCAGAACAGGAAGAAGTGATTACGGAATACTGTAATGCAATTTTCAGTAGTGGAGCAGATACAGAAGAGTTTTTCTATCGGCTGGGATTAAAAGATGGACTGAATCTGAAAAATACGGTAAAATTAGTATTAGAAATGATATCGTGAAATCGAAGTTGCAGAATTGATAAATTTACCTTCGAAGAAAAACAGTAATCTTGTGTAAGAATAAAAACAAGCATTATCCATCAATTCAAATATAAGGTAAAAGAGTATCAACCGACGAGGAGAAAATAGATGAATATTACAAGTCTTGAAATTGCACAGGCAACAATGGATATGTTCTTTTGTTTGTTCTGTCTAATAATATTTGTTTCAATTAAAGCAAATAATCCAAAACAGAAGAGTATGAGGATGTTCGTTCGATTATTTCATTGCTACAGTTCTGTTTTTTGGAGAGACTTTGGCATATATTTTTAGAGGTAACCTTGGTCCTTTTAATATTTTAGTAACTAGAATTGCTAATCTTATGGTATTTGCTATGAACATAGCAATGGCAAATACCTATGTTAAGTATGTTAGTTCTGTTTTTGTTGAAAAAGGTGCTGAAGTAAGTGGCAATAGTGTTAAAATCGCCAATATCTTTTCGGGCATTAATATTTTCATTGTTGTGGTTAATTTGTTTTATCCATGGATGTATTATTTCGATGAGGCAAATTATTATCACAGGAATAATTCCTGGTATGTATATACACTAATATCACTTGTCGTCATATTTATAGGAGCAGGTATGGCGATTAAGTATAGAAAGTATTTGAAAAAACGAAGCTTCATTTCAATGATGCTGTTTTCGTTTATTCCAATAATTGCAACAGTTGTACAGTCCTTTATTTATGGATTTTCTATAACCAATTTAGGACTGGGAATAGGTTCATTCGTAATGTTTGCTGCATATATGTATGATTGGTCTCATAATGGGGATGAACATACGAATATGATTAATGACAGCAGATTTGATGCTGTTATTATGTTTATCATAATGCTACTTAGCATGAGTGTTTCCATCATAGCATGTGTGAATGTGATTCAGCAGATAACTAAGGAAAACTCTGAAATACAGAGCAGAACAATTGCGCAGATGGTTTCAGCAAAGATTGAGAATGAATTTATTAAGCCAATTACTGTTTCTCAGACGATTAGCAGTGATATTGATATAAGAACCTACATAGAGGGGAAAACCAGAGAAGAGGCGGAGAGTGTCAAAGACGATATGATTAATCGTCTGGTATCCATTGGTAATGAATTTGATTATAAAATGGTATTTGTTGTTTCGGATAAAACAAAGAGCATATTATACATATAATGGAATAAGTAGGTATCTTGATGTTGAAAATGACAGCCATGATATATGGTATAAGGATTACTTGGATTCAGGAAAAGATATACAGTTAATGTTGATACTGATGAAGATAATAACTGGAGTCTTTCGGTGTTTATTAATTACGGTATTTTTGACACGAATGGAGACATTTTGGGAGTATGTGGTGTCGGAGTTGATATGAATGACCTTGTAGACATACTTGCCAGGTTCGAGGAAGAATACAATATCAAAGTATATTTAGTTAATCATGATGGACTTATACAGGTTGATACGGATGTAAGTTCTATAGAAACAGGCTACTTGGATAATTCATATTTTGGCAATATATCAGATGATGATTTTTATTATCAGTTATCGGAGAATGGCTGTTATATGACCAAGTATCTCGAAGGATTTGATGGGTATATAGTAATAAGAGATAATAATCCTGTTAAATTGGATGTAAATAAAATGATACTTCCAATTGTTTTAATCTTTATTGCAGGCGTATTAATAATGGCAACTTCATTTGTTATTATTAGTATGAGAGAGAAGAAGGCAAAGGATGCATACAACAGAAGATATGAAACATCTATAAAGGACGAGCTTACAGGCTTATATAATAGACGAGGGTTTGAAGTTGACTGTGAAATAATCAAGAAAAATAATAACTTAATAGAATACGTTCTTATTATGATGGATTTGAACGGTTTAAAAGCAGCTAATGATAATATTGGTCATGAAGCAGGGGATGAGTTAATTATTGGCGCTTCGAAGTGTATGGATAATGCATTCTCAGGTCTTGGAAGGACGTATCGTGTAGGTGGCGATGAGTTTGTTGCATTACTGAGAGGAACGAGAGAAGAAGCACAGGATGCAGTTAAGACACTTGATTATTTAACTGAAAACTTCCAGGGAAATCTTATTTCTGAACTTAGTGTGTCTAAGGGAGTAGTTGTTTGTTCAGAACATATAGAACTTAATTTTGAAGAAATTAAGGCAATGGCTGATAAGTTGATGTATGCAGATAAGGATGAATATTATAGACGAACAGGAAAAGATAGAAGACGAGTTTGATTTATAAATTGATATTTAATCTATGTAAAGAACCCAACAACTTTCAGTTTTTGAAACTGAGAAATCTGAATTTATCAAGCTGTTAATTTTGAAAATTTCTTTGAAAAACTATTGACTCCTACGTAACGTAATAGTTACACTATGTTAGTGGAATACAATTGCCAGGAGGGCTAAAAGATGACAATGCAGGAGTGCTATAAAGCTATCGGAGGAAACTATGAGGCTGTTTTGGGACGCCTTCACAGCGAAGCACTGATTCAGAGATTTACATTAAAGTTCCTTGAAGACCAGAGTTATCTACAGTTAAAACAGGCATTGGAAAATAAAAATTATGAAGATGCTTTCCGCAATGCGCACACATTGAAAGGGGTGTGTCAGAATCTTTCCTTTGACCGTCTGTATGAGGTTAGTAATGAGTTGACAGAACTTTTGAGAGATAGAACCGGAGAGAAGCCGGGGATACCGGAATCAATGGAAAAAGTAACAGAAGTATATGAGATGACGATTGAAGAAATAAAGAAGGGGCTGTCGCATTAAGTGATGTGACACGACTTTCTGTCTTGGATCAAGTGCTTGGAATATCATAAAAAATCGAGTGGATAAAGGAAATAAAAAAGTGGATAGAAAACAAAAAATACTAATTGTAGATGATGCGAAATTCAACAGGGACATATTGAAGGAGATTCTTGGAGATACTTATAATTATCTGGAAGCTGAAAATGGAAATCAGGCAATCCAGATGATAGGAGAAAATATTGGAATTGATCTGATGCTTTTAGATATCAATATGCCACAGATGAATGGTTTTGAAGTCTTGAAAATAATGAAAAGAAGCCAGTGTATTGCTGAAATTCCAGTTATTATGATCTCTTCTGAAGAATCTGTTGATGCTATGCGTAAAGCATATGAAATGGGAATTACAGATTATATTGCACGACCTTTTGATTCTGTTATTGTAAAGAAAAGAGTCCAGAATACCCTAGAACTTTATGCGAACCAAAAGCGTCTGATCAATGTGGTTGTTGATCAGGTTTATGAAAAAGAAGAAAACAATAATATTATGATCAGGATTCTGAGCAATGTATTAGGATCACGCAACAGTGAGAGCAGCGAACATATTTTACATATCCGTACTGCGACGGAAATGATGCTGAGGCAACTGGTAAAAACAACGGATGCATATCATCTGACGGAGACTGATATTGCTATAATTACAACTGCATCTTCGCTTCATGATATTGGTAAAATACGCATTCCGGAAGAAATACTGAATAAACCCGGAAGACTGACCGATGAAGAATTTAAAATTATGAAAACCCATAGTGAGATTGGAGCATCCATGATCCGGGACATGCATTTTGGGCAAAATCATCCACTGGTGCATACCGCATGGGAAATCTGCAGATGGCATCATGAAAGATGGGATGGAAAGGGTTACCCGGATGGTCTGAAAGGTGAAGAAATACCAATTTCTGCACATGTGGTGTCTATTGCGGATGTTTATGATGCTCTTACCAGTGAACGATGTTATAAGAAAGCATTTGAGCATGATACCGCAATCAAGATGATTCTGGACGGGCAATGCGGGCAGTTCAATCCGGTTCTTCTTAAGTGCCTGAAAGAACTAAGCCTTCAGTTTTCCAAGATGTATACGAATGAAACGGATGATAATAACCAGTATTATGAAGCACAGAGGCTCTCTGACGAAATACTAAAGGAAAAGTCTTTACCCCGTAAAAATTATTCGCAGCATGTCATTAAGCTTATGCAGGAAAAGATAGAGTTTTTAAAATGGACAGTGGCAAAATTTCCATTGAGTATAATGCAATTTCAGGTCGGGTGATTATAATTAACGGAAACCGGCAGACACTGTGTCAGAGAGATGATCCGAAGTTTGATATATTCAAACTGTTCGAAGTAAGCAGTGAAGATATTCAACATATCAGAGCGTTACTGGACCAGACATCAATACAGAATACAGAAATCTCATTGCAGTTAATGGCAAAGGTGGAAAATAAAAGGCAGATGTATGATCTGAAACTGCATACCTTATGGTCTCCTTTAAAGAAAGATGGATATATAGGAATTGTCGGATATCTCTCTTGATTGGTGATACTATTTCTGGATGTCTCTACACTTTCAGCAAGATTGAAGGCGGAAGAATGCATTTCCACAGAATACTGTATGTGTGATGGCAGTTGGCACAGGATGCTTTTTACTGTAAAAGGGATGAGTCTGGAAATGTAACCCATTAGCCATTTCTTTCTGCGTGATTGAAGGTTGCATACGTACAAGATTCAGAATTTTGTCCGCACCCTCGTCTCAAATCTAGCATAATAAGAGACTGGAAAGCTTTGGAAACAGGGCATTTCCAGTCTCTTTAATTTTTTCCTGAATTGACTGATATACACGATTATTCCTTTATGATATACTGAATTTACTGAATCTAAAGGAGAAGTTCAGTACTGGCAAAGGGACTCAAACTTCCGGAGAATGAAATGTGAGAACAGAGGAATATAAAATAATGACAATTAACCAATTCGCAGACTACACTTCAAAAACATACAATTATTCAAACCGTCTTGGTAATTTAACTGCAGAGGCGGTTGGTGTGATCAAAGGGGAGAAGCATTTTCCGGTTTTTGCGGATCGAATCATATTCAAGCCTCTTACAAAATCAAAACCATTATCCACACCTCTGTTTGCTTATGCGGAAGTGTTCTGGTCGTGGGTGATCAACATGTATTTTATGCCAGTACCGCAGTATCGGCTGGCTTTTTGTGAGGGGTATGAGGCGGAGACAGGAAAAAATTATGATTATGGAACAGCAGTCCCCTTTGCTTATGGAGAGGGCGAGCAGCTGATGAATCTGCTGGAGTTTTTCCGAAAGTATCCGGACGAGAACGTGAAGATCGATGATTATCTGAATTACTGCCAGATGTTTTATGATTATACGGAGATTCTGGAATCTACATATTTTCAGACGCATCAGAATCTGGCAGAGGAGCTGGCAATGCAGATCCTGGTATCGGTTTTGAAAGGTGATCAGAACTATCATTATGAAAATATTGCATTTGTGTGCAATGAGTCTGGTGAGATTCTTCGGATGGCGCCTATGATCGATCATGAATTTTCAACGTATTTCATGTTTCCTGACCGTATGGGACAGCATATGTACTGGTTCGGAGAACTGGAAAGATCCATAGAGGGGCGTGAGATTCGGGCGGACGAATATGACTGGCTTGTTAATGAGACGGAGCGCCATATGATGGAAAAGAGCGCCACCTGTCTTCATAAGAATCTGGTTTATATCCGGGAACACTATCCGTTAGTTGCAGAAGAATTTCTGAGAAAATTAAGTCGGTTTGAAAATGATCTGATCGAACATAAGGAATGGTTTGCGGTGAAGAAGAGTCCGGGCTATCCAGATCATGCCAACTCAGATGCCTGGATGATAGGAAAAGCCAGATATAAAGACCATGACGAGGTGAAGGCAGCAAACTATGAGGTAAAATATGGTGGACCTGGAAAAAGATAAAGTTTGACACTTTGAATAGTCTGCTTATCTATGATGTGAGAAAAATAATACAACAGATAAAACAAGTGTTGAACGGGGAACGTATATATGTCAGTAGAAGTAGAGATCAAACTGAAAATAGAAGATCCTGAGCAGTTGATAGAAGCTGGAAGGGCTTGGGTTTATAAAGGGAACAGCTGCTGGAGTCTGATACATATTTTACATCTGAGAACCATGATTTTGTGAAGTTGGGCGAAGCACTGCGGGTTCGGCAGATTCGGAATGTTGACACAGATGAAATATCTGCAGTCATTACTTATAAGGGAAAGAAGCTGGATGATCGTTCCATGGCAAGGGAAGAACTGGAATTGGAGATCCCAGATGCGGAAGTTGGAAAAACACTTCTTCAACGGATTGGATTCTATTCGGTGCCGGTGCTGGAAAAAGAGCGTTGGTATTTCAGGAGAAATGAGATGACTGCCTGTGTGGATCAGGTGACAGGACTTGGAGATTACCTGGAACTGGAGATCATTGTAGAGACCGAAGCAGAGCGGGAAAGTGCACTTCAGAGGATTGAGAATGTGCTGGTAAGTCTTGGGTACTCTATGAAAGATACTACCAGACATTCGTATTTATCAATGCTGACAGATCAGACGCGTGCAATGGAGGTGGCACATGAACATTACATATAATAAGAAAAAGTATATTTATATAGTTATCTGGCTTTTGATCGGAATACTTTCATTTACGGTGCTGGAGAAATATGCATCTGCACCGGAATCGCATCAGACTACCATTGCATCTCTTGATGAGAAAAAAGCGACTGTTCTGGAATTGACAGCTGCTACGACAGCGACTTCGGCATTGATCACGCTGATCCCAGGGGATGTAGGAACTCCTATTGCAGAGAAAGTAGCAGATCTAAGTGGATATCTTTTGATTGTATTGTGTGCGATTTTTTTGGAAAAATATCTGGTGACGATCACCGGATATGCAGCATTTAAGATTTTTATTCCTGTGGCATGCGTACTATTTGCAGTCAATATGGCGGTACAGAATCGAAGTGTTGATAAACTTGCGAGACGACTGTTCATATTTGGAATCTGTATTTTCCTGGTAGTTCCCACAAGCGTGAAAGTGTCGGATCTGATTGAGACGACCTATCAGTCTCAGATCGATGCAACACTGGAGGACGCGAAAAGCACCAGAGAAATGCTGGAAAACAGCAGCGACTCCGGACAGGAGCAAAATGAGCAGACGCAGGAGAGCGAGATGGAACAGACATCTGGAGTTACTGGTCTGTGGGATAAAGCAAAGGATGCACTTTCCAGTGCAAAAGATTCTGTGACCACAGCAGTCGGAAATGTGACTATTTCTTCGGAAGAGCTGGTTCAGAAAGTACAGGATTCTTTGAATCATTTTGTGGAAGCAGTGGCAGTGATGCTGATCACATCCTGCGTGATTCCGATTCTTGTATTATTAGTATTTTTCTGGTTGATTAAAGTATTGCTGGACGTGGATATTTCTTCTGGAAAGTCTGGGTCTGGTGAATAACGTAATAAAAGCATAAGAACACTACATTTAGAAATTCCAATCGTTATTGCACTATATATAGTATGATAACGATTGGAATTTTGTTTATAGAGGCTTTTTTTTCCAATCATTAGTATATACGGGATGATCGAAATCAGGTATAAAGGAAGAAAGGAACAGATTTTAAAGCGTATGGAATGGAGGTGAAGCGTAATATGAAAAAATTACATTTACAAGGGGTGATACTGATCATAACAGCCATGCTTTCTGAGCCCTTGCCTTATACCATCTGAACCAGCCATACATTACTGTGTACCATAAAATAGCCGATTACTACTTTGATCAATTCAGTTGCCTGTACAAGGAAGTACACACTTACGATACCAAGTCCTGTAAAGTGCGCCAGTAAAAAGGCAGTTGGAACGACAACGATCCAGGTGAAAACAGAATCAAACAGGAATGTAATCATTGTTTTTCCGCCGGAGCGCAGCGTAAAATAAGATGCATGGCTAAAGGAGCAGAAAGGCATGATAATTGCGGATACTGCGATAAATCTGGTTGCCAGTGCACGGATTTCCTCAGAGGTATTGTAGATCTGAGGGAAAAATCTGCCCATAAAAAGCATACATACAGCTACAATGACACAGCAAAAAACACTGAATACAATCATTTTGTTATCTGCATCCTTTGCTTTTTCTAGTTTACCGGCACCCAGATACTGTCCCACCACAATGCTGATGCAGGCGCCAAGCTGGAGATAAATGATGTTAAACAGATTGGTGATGGTTGTAGCAATGTTAAGTCCGGCAACTACCTCCAGGCCGCGGATCGAGTAGCACTGTATTACGGCTGTCATTCCGGCAGCCCACAGAACTTCATTCATCATAAGTGGTAATCCTTTGATGATGATTGCTTTTAATTCATCTGTGGGAATACCAAAACCGGTATATGCTCCTTTGAGATACCGGTTTTTCTCTCTGTGACTGTGTGCCCAGATGATAATCATAAGGGCTTCTATGTAACGGGCAATAACCGTTGCCAGAGCAGCACCCTGTACACCAAGTTCCGGGAATGGTCCAATACCGAAGATCAGGAGATAGTCCAATATAGCATTACTTCCAACGGCGACAAAACTTGCAATCATAGGAAGCAGAGTCTGACCAGTCTCCTTGATATTGGTCGCATAAGACTGATTTACAGCAAAGGGAATCAGTCCGGCCATCATAATGATCAGATACTGTAATCCATACTGCAATGCTGCACCTGTCGCACCACTTCCGGAAGTATCCGTGAGATAAAGAGAAATCAGGCTCTCCCCTTTTGCCACAAACAGCAGAATGGTAAGTGCTGTAACCGTCAAAGCTGCATACAGCTTAAAACGGAAAGAATACATATGCCCTTTATGATTTCCTTTTCCGAAATACTGGGCACCGAAAATGCTGGCTGCTGATACAGCTCCGAATACTGCCAGATTATATACAAATATCAGCTGATTGACAATGGCAACTCCGGACATCTGCTCTGTACCAAGCTGTCCAACCATAATATTGTCAAGAAAACTAACCAGGTTTGTAACTGCATTTTGTATGATCATGGGCAATGCCAGTGCAATGTATCTTTTATAAAAATTTCTATCTCCAATATATTTTCTGTGAAACTTTTCTAACATAAATCCCTCTCTTTATCGAATCCCCATTTTAATACCTGTTCAGCATAACATATTTCCGTGGGATTTTATATCTTCTTTTCATTAATTTGTATCGGATGGTCTACCGACTCAAGTGGGTTTCTTCAAATGTAAGAGTGAATGGATTTGGCATAGTAAGAAACATCAACTTCATTGATTGAGGTTTTACAGCTTTTTGTGCATTCTTCCATTGCAACCTCGGAAAAAGTAAGTATACTTTAGCTGATTATTGACAGAATTAAAAGAGGATTTTGCATGGATACACTTGCAATGTTGGAAGAACTGCTGGAGCAGGATCAGTTTGAACTATTGATACCGAAAGATGGTATGTCAGGGGAACTACGCCTGGTTTACCTGATGAATGATGCAGTAGAGAGCTTTCTTGTATTTAAAACGCACGAATGACAGGAGCATATCTGGAAGATTATGAGGGTGAGCTTACATATTCTATCAGTAAGGATGGGCGTGGGTATGCGCTGGTAGTCTGGCAGGGAGAACATGCCGTCACTATTTTGTTTGAAATGCTGGAACTGGAAGTACACTTGTATGATTATGGCGAGATTGCCCATTTCTGGGTCCCAAAGTATGAATATTTACGGCAGCTGGAATATCGGATCGCAATTCTCAGAGATAAATATGAATATCTCGGACCAGAATACTGCACACCGGAGGAACAGAAGCTGGCACATCTGGCATATTTTCCACCGCTGAATTACTGCTGTTATCCGGCGGTTCCGGAAAAATATATTGTTCCAATCGAAGATCCATGGAATCCATCAGAACAGGCGCTGAATGTGATGGAAGAGCTGGCGGAAAAAGCTGGAAACAGGAAACTTGGGCGAATGCTTTTGTTATATAGAAGATTTCCGTATCCGTTTCTGGCAAAGCGAATCGCAACTATGCTTCATAGAACAAGTTGCATGAATGTAGTGGATCTGCTTGATCGGTGTCTTCGGGAAACTGTAAAAAAATATCCGAGGCGTTCCTTTGGAAAGCAGGCAGACAGAGAATTTGAACGATTGTTGTCACTGGCAGAAAAGAAAAAAGAAGAATTGGAAAAGCAGGGGATCCGGGCAGATGTACTGCGGGAAGAGCCGTTTACTACAGCCCAGGACAACCTTGAAGTTCATGTATATCTGATGATCTGGGAGACAAGGGGAAGAGACCGTCAGGTGCGGATTGAGACTATAGAACAAGGAAAAGAAGGAAGTACATGGTAAAGATAGATCTGATCACAGGATTTCTGGGATCTGGAAAAACAACTTTTATTAAAAAATATGCAAAATACCTGATGGCGCAAGGCATGAACATTGGAATTCTGGAAAATGATTTTGGCGCGGTCAATGTGGATATGATGCTGCTGAAGGATCTGGAAGGAGATCAGTGCGAACTGGAGATGGTGGCAGGCGGATGTGATGCAGACTGCCATCGAAGAAGGTTTAAAACCAAGCTGATCGCCATGGGTATGTGTGGCTATGACCGGGTGATCGTGGAGCCATCAGGAATCTTTGATGTAGATGAATTTTTTGATGTGCTCAGAGAAGAACCGCTGGATCAGTGGTATGAGATCGGCAGCGTGATCACGATCATGAATGCAAAGTTGGAGGACACTTTATCGGAGGAAGCAGAATATCTGCTGGCATCGGAGGCAGCCAATGCGGGATGCGTCGTGCTCAGCAGAAGTCAGGATGCATCCCCGGAGGAGATTGCAAAGACCAGAGCACATCTGAACTGTGCTTTGCAGGCAGTGCATTGTTCCAGACAGTTTGGAGATGAGATCATTGAGAAGAACTGGGAGGATTTTACGGAACAGGATCTGGAACGGATCCAGAACAGTGGGTATCATGTGGAAGACTATACAAAACTGCATTTTCCGGAAAAAGAAGGATTTCAGTCGGTCTGCGTGATGAATCAGGAGATGACAAGACAGGAACTTAAGAAAAAGGTACAGCAATTATTTGCAGAAGCTTCCTATGGAAATGTTTTTCGCGTGAAAGGATTTCTTGAATTGCCGGACGGTAATTGGATGGAACTGAATGCGACCAGACATGAGATGACATTTACAACTTGCACAGAAGGACAAAAAGTGGTAATTGTAATCGGGGAGAAATTGAACCAACCAATGATAGAAGAAGTTTTAGGAGGCACAGCAATCTAATGGCACTGATATTGATGAAACAGATTATTGTCTTGTTTTTGATGATGGGATGCGGACTTGCAGTTGTGAAGCTGGGAATGTTGAAAGTAGAGGATAGCAAGGCACTGTCGGTCGTATCCTTGTATCTGTTGTTGCCGAGTGTGGTGATCCATTCCTTTGATATTGAGTATACGCCGGAGATTATGTCTGGATTTTTGCTTGCATTGGCAGCGGCATTGGCTTTTCATGGCATACTGCTTGTTATTTGTACAGTATTGAGTTCGATTTTTCATCTGGGTGCTGTAGAGAAGTGTTCACTGATTTATACTAATGCAGGAAATATTATTATGCCTTTGGTGGCAGCGCTTCTTGGCGAAGAATGGCAGATCTATGCAACAGCATTTCTGGCAGTACAGATGACGATTCTGTTCAGCCATGGGCAGTCTGTAATGGAAGGAAAGCCAGGGATCAATTGGAAGAAGATCGTGACAAATCCGAATATGATTGCGGTTGTAGCAGGCCTGGTGCTGTTTTTGACACCACTTCAGCTGCCGGATGTACTGGCAGATACGATGACATCCATGGCAAGGGCCGTAGGACCGGTCAGTATGATCATGTTGGGAATGGCACTGGCAGATATTGAGTGGAAGAAACTGTTCACCGGGAAACGAGTTTATGGTATGGTTTGGCACGGATGGTACTGCTGCCCTTGGTGGCGGTATTCTTTGCGAACATGGGGGATGATGTCGTCGGTTCCTGACAGTCGGTCGATCTTGCTGGTGACATTACTTGCGGCAATTACTCCGACTGCATCTACAATTCCGCAGATGGCACAGCTTTACGATCAGGATGCAGCATATGCCAGTGCGATCAATGTGATGACTACCGTGGTATGCGTAGTAACGATGCCGTTGATGGTTATGTTATATATGATGTAAGAAAAGAGGCGGAATGGACAAAACAGTGAAATATTATATGGCACCACTGGAATCGGTGACTACCTGGATCTATCGGCAGGCACATGCGAAGATATATGGAAGGCTTGACAAATATTTTATCCCTTTTCTGGAGCCTCATGAGAAACGTGATTTCAAGACCAGAGAATTGCAGGAAATCCTGCCGGAACATAATGAAAATATCTATGCAGTGCCTCAGATCCTGACGAACAGGTCAGAGGGATTTATAAAGCTTGCAAAGGCACTGAAAGACTGGGGATATGAAGAAGTAAATCTGAATCTTGGCTGTCCGTCTAAAACGGTAGTGACAAAAGGAAAAGGATCCGGATTTCTGGCAAAGCCGGAGGAACTGGAGCAATTTTTGACGGAAATATTTGATGCACTGTCGGGAGAAGTAAAGATTTCTGTTAAGACCAGAATTGGAAAAGAGGATCCAGAAGAGTTTCCGGCGCTATTGGAGTTGTTTAACAAGTATCCAATGGAAGAACTGATCATTCATCCGCGGGTGCAGAAGGATGGTTATGGAAATGTGCCAAGACTTGAGCTTTATGAGCTGGCAGAAAAGCAAAGCGTGAATCCACTCTGCTATAATGGAGATCTTTATACACGGGAGCAGATCCGGAATTTCGCAGAGAGATTTCCGGGGACGGAACGACTGATGTTTGGCCGGGGATTCCTGCGCGATCCGGGGCTTTTATATAATGAAGGAAAAGACTCAAAAGATATTTTTGAAAAGTTCTGGGCATTTCATGATCTGGTATATGAAGGATATCAGGAGAGAAATATGGGAGACCGGAATGTGCTGTTCAAGATGAAGGAACTTTGGTCTTATCAGGTGCGTCAGTTCCCGGAACCGGAGCGGTTGTTTAAGGCATTTAAGAAAGTGCAGGACTGTAAGGATTATGAACAGATCATAAAGAACCTTCGCGGATAAAGAAATATTGAAAAAAAGCTTGACGTACCATGGTTGACTGTGTTATAGTTGACAGGCGAATGGAAGTTTAGGCTTTTTTTTTATGCCTAAAATTGGTGATTTTCGCAGGAATCACCATTGCAAAAAAAGTATAAAAGCGAGGTGGAAAGTTGTGCGCGTAAAGATCACATTGGCATGTACGGAGTGCAAACAGCGTAACTACAACATGACCAAAGAAAAGAAGAATCACCCGGACAGAATGGAAACCAAGAAGTACTGTCGTTTCTGCAAGAGACATACTCTTCATAAGGAGACGAAGTAATCCGCAAGGAACGAAAGGGAAGTGAGAAAATGGGAGAGACAACAAAGACCCAGAAAACAAGCTGGTTCAAAGGCATGAAAGCCGAGTTTAAGAAAATTATCTGGCCAGATCAAAAATCACTTACAAAACAGACTATTGCGGTAGTCAGCGTTTCTGTTGCTTTGGCTCTCATTATCAAAATACTGGATATGCTCATGACCTATGGGATTGACATTCTGGTAACACTGTAACAGGGGAAAGGTGATTTTATGTCAGAGGCAAGCTGGTATGTAGTTCATACCTACTCAGGGTATGAGAACAAAGTAAAAGCCAACATTGAGAAAACAATCGAAAACAGACACCTGGAAGATCAGATCCTGGAGGTTCGGGTTCCAATGCAGGATGTTGTGGAACTGAAAGACGGCGCAAGCCGTTCCGTTCAGAAAAAAATGTTTCCGGGTTATGTTCTGATCAACATGATCATGAATGATGATACCTGGTATGTGGTCCGCAATACCCGTGGTGTGACTGGGTTCGTTGGCCCTGGCTCTAAGCCGGTTCCGCTTACAGAGGAAGAGATGAGACCACTGGGAATTCATTCCGAATCCGTACAGATTGACTTTGCGGAGGGTGACAGCGTTGTCGTGATCGGCGGTGTATGGAAAGATACCGTTGGTGTGATCCAGTCGATCAACGATAACAAACAGAGTGCGACAATCAATGTCGACCTGTTCGGCCGTGAAACGCCGGTAGAAATTAGTTTCACAGAAATCAAACACATGTAGCATGAAAAAAAGTGGGAGGGACATTCCCGCAAACACCACAAGGAGGTGCCTTGAATTATGGCAAAGAAAGTTACTGGTTATATTAAATTACAGATCCCGGCTGGAAAGGCAACACCGGCTCCCCCAGTAGGACCGGCTCTTGGTCAGCATGGTGTGAACATTGTACAGTTCACCAAAGAGTTTAATGCACGTACTGCAGATCAGGGAGATATGATCATCCCGGTTGTAATTACTGTATATGCTGACAGAAGCTTTAGTTTCATTACCAAGACCCCGCCGGCAGCAGTGCTGCTGAAAAAGGCATGTGGTCTGAAGACCGCAGCTGCCAATTCCAAGAAAGAGAAAGTCGCTACGATCAAGAGATCTGAAGTTCAGAAGATTGCTGAGCTGAAGATGCCGGATCTGACTGCAGGAAGCCTTGATGCTGCTATCAGCATGATCGCAGGTACCGCACGTAGCATGGGTATCACTGTAGTAGACGACTAATAACACGGTTGCTGACATACAGACGTGGGAGGGAGATTCCCGCAATTACCACTAGGAGGTTAAAAAGATTATGAAACATGGTAAGAAATATGTTGAGGCTGCTAAAGTATATGACAAGCAGACTCAGTACGACAGAGACGAAGCAGTTGCTATCGTAAAGAAACTTGCTACTGCAAAATTTGATGAGACCATCGAGGCTCATATCAGAACCGGATGTGACGGACGTCATGCTGATCAGCAGATCCGTGGTGCCGTAGTTCTTCCGCACGGAACCGGTAAACAGGTTCGTGTACTTGTATTCGCTAAGAATGCAAAAGCAGAAGAGGCTCAGGCAGCAGGTGCTGAGTTCGTTGGAGCTGAGGAACTCGTTCCGAAGATCCAGGGTGGCTGGTTCGATTTCGACGTTGTTGTTGCAACTCCGGATATGATGGGTGTTGTAGGACGTCTGGGTCGTGTACTTGGACCGAAGGGCTTAATGCCGAACCCGAAGGCTGGTACCGTAACCATGGACGTTACTAAAGCAGTTAACGATATCAAAGCTGGTAAAATCGAGTACAGACTTGACAAGACCAATATCATCCACGTGCCGATCGGAAAAGCTTCTTTCACTGAGGAGCAGTTAGCGGACAACTTCCAGACGCTTATGGATGCAATCAACAAAGCAAAACCGGCAGCAGTTAAAGGTCAGTACCTGAAGAGTGTTGTTCTGACACCTACTATGGGAGCTGGCGTAAAAGTTAACCCGCTGAAGTTAGCATAAAAAAGTGTTGACATCCCGTATATATTTATGATATCTTATAACAGTTGAAGATGACTGCCCGAAGACAGCAGGTGCCGTTAGGCATAAGGTTAAAACGCCTGCCGAGGAATGCATTCGATTGAGAATGACTGATTACCCCTCTGTGTCTGCGGCATAGAGGGGTTTTTCATCCTTACCACTGGGAAGGTTATCCGACGATTGAAAAATCTATAAGGAGGAAACCATTCATGGCAAAAGTTGAACTGAAAAAACCGGTTGTAGACGAGATCTCTGCAAATCTGGAAGGTGCAGCTGGTGTTGTTCTGGTAGACCATTGTGGTCTTACTGTAGAGCAGGATACACAGCTTCGTAAACAGATGAGAGAAGAAGGCATCGTTTACAAGGTTTACAAGAACACTATGCTGAATTTTGCAATCAAAGGAACTGAGTTCGAGCCGCTGTCCCAGCATCTCGAAGGACCGTCTGCAATCGCTATCTCTAAAACTGATGCGACTGCTCCGGCAAGAATCGTTGCTAACTTTGCAAAGAAAGCAGAGAAACTTGAGATTAAAGCTGGTGTTGTAGAAGGAAACTACTACGATGCTAAGGGAATGACTGCAATTGCAAACGTTCCGTCCAGAGAAGTGCTTCTTGGAAAACTGCTTGGCAGCATCCAGAGCCCGATCGCAAACTTTGCACGCGTTATCAATCAGATCGCAGAGAGCAAAGAGGCATAATCGAAATTACTATTATGAAAGCCGCATGACGGCAATGATACAATTATTATTGGAGGTAAATAAAAATGGCAAAATTAACTACTGCAGAATTTATTGATGCAATCAAAGAGCTTACTGTATTAGAGCTGAATGATCTTGTAAAAGCTTGCGAGGAGGAGTTTGTGTATCCGCAGCAGCAGGCGTTGTTGTAGCAGCAGCTGGAGACGGCGCAGCAGCAGCTGAAGAGAAAGATTCTTTCGATGTTGAGCTGACCGAGGTTGGCCCGAACAAAGTTAAAGTTATCAAAGTTGTTCGTGAAGCTACCGGACTTGGCCTGAAAGAAGCTAAAGACGTAGTAGACGGCGCTCCGAAGGTAATCAAAGAGGGCGCTTCCAAAGCTGAGGCTGAGGAGATGAAAACCAAACTTGAGGCTGAGGGTGCAAAAGTTACTCTTAAATAATTCAGTTGGATTTCAGAGGATATCGCAATGCGGTATCCTCTTTTATTCATGTTTTTAAAAACTATTTGACATACTTGAAAAATATGGTAGTATGGACAATGCACTATTGTGGTGAGGTATGGGTATAAATCACTGCGTAGGTGCATGCCTAAATGGCGCCATTGTTTAACCGAAAAGCAGTGAGTAAATATATAAGGGGTGAAATGTCAATGGAAAGAACAGAATCAAACCTACCAAGTCAGGACGCAGCATGAGAATGAGCTATTCCCGTAAAAAGGAAGTTCTTGATATGCCGAACCTGATCGAGGTTCAGCGCGATTCCTACCAGTGGTTTCTGGATGAAGGATTGAGTGAAGCATTTGCGGATATTTCTCCGATCACCGATTATAGTGGCAAGCTCAGCCTGGAGTTCACCAACTTTACGCTTGACGTGGAAGGTGCAAAGTACACGATCGAGGAGTGTAAAGAGCGCGATGCAACATATGCGGCACCGTTGAAGGTCAGAGTTCGTCTTCATAATAAAGAGACCGACGAGATCAATGAGCACGAGATTTTCATGGGCGATTTGCCTCTGATGACCGAGACCGGTACTTTCGTGATCAATGGAGCTGAACGTGTTATCGTCAGCCAGCTGGTACGTTCACCGGGTATCTATTATGGAATCGATCACGACAAAGTAGGTAAACTTCTGTTTTCCTGTACTGTGATCCCGAACCGTGGAGCATGGCTGGAGTATGAGACTGACTCTAACGATGTATTTTATGTTCGTGTAGACAGAACCCGTAAAGTGCCGATCACTGTACTGATCCGTGCACTCGGATACGGTACAAATGCAGAGATTATCGATCTGTTTGGTGAAGAGCCGAAGATTCTTGCATCTTTAACAAAAGACACTTCTGAGAGCTATCAGGAGGGTCTGCTTGAGCTGTACAAAAAGATCAGACCGGGTGAGCCTCTGGCAGTAGAGAGCGCAGAGTCTCTGATCACAGGTATGTTCTTCGATCCGAAGAGATATGATTTGGCAAAGGTTGGCCGTTATAAATTCAATAAGAAGCTTCATCTGAAGAACCGTGTATGCGGTCAGGTGCTGGCTGAAGATGTAGTAGATGCTTCTACTGGTGAGATCATCGCAGAAGCAGATACCAAGATCGATCATGATCTTGCAGTAAAACTGCAGGATTCCGGCGTTCCGTTTATCTGGGTAAAAGGTGAGGAACGTAATATCAAAGTGCTCTCCAACCGTATGGTTGACCTGAGCAAATATGTAGATTTCGATCTCCATGAGATGGGAATCAAAGAGTCTGTATATTATCCGGCGCTGGAGAAGCTTCTTGGAGAGTACACAGACGCTGAAGAGCTGAAAGAAGCAATCGAAAGAGAGATTTCCGAGCTGATTCCGAAGCATATTACCAAGGATGATATTATGGCATCTATTAACTATAATATGCATCTGGAGTATGGTCTTGGAAATAAGGACGACATCGACCATCTGGGCAACCGTCGTATCCGTGCCGTAGGTGAACTTCTTCAGAACCAGTACCGTATTGGTCTTTCCCGTCTGGAAAGAGTGGTTCGCGAGCGTATGACAACTCAGGATCCGGAGAGCATTTCCGCGCAGACCCTGATCAATATCAAACCGGTGACTGCAGCTGTTAAAGAGTTCTTTGGTTCTTCCCAGCTGTCCCAGTTCATGGACCAGAACAACCCGCTGTCTGAGCTGACCCACAAGAGACGTCTCTCCGCACTGGGACCTGGCGGTCTGTCCCGTGACCGTGCAGGATTCGAGGTTCGAGACGTACACTACTCTCATTATGGAAGAATGTGCCCGATCGAGACTCCTGAGGGACCGAACATCGGTCTGATCAACTCTCTGGCATGCTATGCAAGAATCAACGAGTATGGATTCGTAGAGGCTCCGTACCGTAAAATTGATAAAACAGATCCTCAGAATCCCCGTGTAACCGACGAGGTTGTTTACATGACTGCTGATGAAGAGGATAATTACCATGTAGCACAGGCAAACGAGGCACTGGATGCAGAGGGACATTTCCTCAGAAACAGTGTATCTGGACGTTTCCGTGAGGAGACTCAGGCATATGATAAGACCATGTTTGATTACATGGACGTATCCCCGAAGATGGTATTCTCTGTGGCTACCGCTCTGATTCCGTTCCTGCAGAATGACGATGCTAACCGAGCTCTGATGGGATCCAACATGCAGCGTCAGGCCGTTCCGCTGATGCTGACAGAGGCACCGGTCGTAGGTACTGGTATGGAAGAGAAGACTGCTGTTGACTCTGGTGTCTGCGTTGTTGCGAAGAATCCAGGTACTGTTGAGCGTGCTGTCTCCAACGAGATCGTAATCCGTCAGGATAACGGTGTTCGTGATGTATATCACCTGACCAAGTTCTCCAGAAGTAACCAGAGCAACTGCTACAACCAGAGACCGATCGTATTCAAGGGAGATCGTGTGGCTGCAGGCGAGGTAATCGCAGATGGTCCGTCCACTTCCGGCGGAGAGATCGCTCTTGGTAAGAACCCGTTAATCGGATTCATGACCTGGGAAGGTTACAACTACGAGGATGCGGTTCTCTTAAGTGAGAGACTGGTTATGGATGATGTATATACATCTATCCATATTGAGGAATATGAGGCAGAGTCCCGTGATACCAAGCTTGGACCGGAAGAGATCACCAGAGACGTTCCGGGTGTCGGTGATGATGCACTGAAAGATCTGGACAACAGAGGAATCATTCGTATTGGTGCTGAGGTTCGTGCCGGTGATATCCTGGTTGGTAAGGTTACCCCGAAGGGTGAGACTGAGCTGACCGCAGAGGAGAGACTGCTGCGTGCTATCTTCGGTGAGAAGGCAAGAGAAGTGCGTGACACCTCTCTGAAAGTACCGCACGGTGAGTATGGAGTTGTTGTAGATGCCAAAGTATTTACCAGAGAGAATGGCGATGAGCTGTCTCCGGGAGTAAATCAGGCAGTTCGTATTTATATTGCACAGAAGAGAAAGATCTCCGTTGGTGATAAGATGGCAGGTCGTCACGGAAACAAGGGTGTCGTTTCCCGTGTACTTCCGGTAGAGGATATGCCGTTCCTGCCGAACGGACGTCCGCTGGATATCGTGCTGAACCCGCTGGGCGTACCTTCCCGAATGAACATCGGACAGGTCCTGGAGATTCATCTGAGCCTTGCTGCAAAAGCGCTTGGTTTCAATGTATCTACTCCGGTATTTGATGGTGCAAACGAAGCAGATATTATGGATACCCTTGATCTGGCAAATGATTATGCAAATCTGCCGTTTGATGATGCAGAAGCTGCAGAGTGGAAGGCAAAAGGCCTGGATCAGACTGCTGATGGCAAGCCGTGGGCCGGCGAGACATTTGTTGGAAAACATGGAGAAGATCTTCTTCCGGATGTTCTGGATTATCTGTCTGAAAACAGAGAACACAGAAAATTATGGAAAGGTGTTCCGATCTCCCGTGATGGAAAGGTTCGTCTGCGTGATGGCCGTACTGGTGAGGAATTCGATAGCCCGGTAACAATCGGTCACATGCATTACCTGAAACTGCATCATCTGGTAGATGATAAGATCCATGCACGTTCTACTGGACCGTATTCTCTGGTAACACAGCAGCCGCTGGGTGGTAAAGCTCAGTTTGGTGGACAGCGTTTCGGAGAGATGGAGGTATGGGCTCTTGAGGCTTATGGTGCTTCCTATACACTGCAGGAGATCCTGACAGTAAAATCCGACGACGTGATCGGACGTGTGAAGACCTACGAAGCAATCATCAAGGGCGACAATATTCCGGAGGCAGGTATTCCGGAGTCCTTCAAGGTACTGCTTAAAGAGCTGCAGGCACTTGGACTGGATGTACGTGTGCTGCGTGAAGATAACACAGAGGTAGAGCTTGGTGAGAACATCGATTATGGTGATGTTGATATCCGTTCTATCCTGGAAGGCGACAGCAGACGTTTTAACAATAACAATGATGAATCCTTTGGAGACCATGGCTTCAGCAAGCAGGAGTTCGATGGCGAAGAGCTGGTAGACGTCAGCGAAGATGACGACTACGAAGATGACGAGTCTGTCGATGCAGATGAAGATATGGGATATGATGAATAGAGGAGGTGCCGCTCATGCCGGAAGTAACGAATAATGATAATTATCAGCCGATGAGCTTCGATGCGATCAAGATCGGGCTGGCGTCTCCGGAGACCATCCTTGGATGGTCTCACGGAGAGGTAACCAAGCCTGAGACGATCAACTATCGTACGCTCAAACCGGAGAAAGATGGTCTGTACTGTGAGCGTATCTTCGGTCCGAGCAAGGACTGGGAGTGCCATTGCGGAAAGTACAAAAAGATCAGATATAAAGGTGTTGTCTGCGACCGTTGCGGCGTGGAAGTCACCAAATCCAGTGTGCGCCGTGAGCGTATGGGCCATATTAAACTGGCTGCTCCGGTGTCTCACATTTGGTATTTCAAAGGAATCCCCAGCCGTATGGGACTGATCCTGGATCTGTCTCCCAGAACACTGGAAAAAGTCCTGTATTTTGCATCCTATATCGTACTGGATGCAGGTAAGACCGAGCTGATGTACAAACAGGTTTTGTCTGAGAAAGAATATCAGGACATGAAGGAAAAGTATCCGGAGCCGGGTGCTTTCCGTGTAGGCATGGGTGCGGAGTCCATTAAGGAGCTGCTGCAGTCCATCGACCTTGAGAAAGATTCCAAAGAGTTAAAAGAAGGTCTCAAGACTGCATCTGGACAGAAACGTGCCCGTATCATCAAGAGACTGGAAGTAGTAGAAGCATTTCGTGAGTCTGGAAATAAACCGGAATGGATGATCATGGATGTGATCCCGGTAATTCCGCCGGATCTTCGTCCGATGGTACAGCTTGACGGTGGACGTTTTGCAACATCTGACCTGAATGACCTGTACAGAAGAATCATCAACAGAAACAACCGTCTGCAAAGGCTGTTGGATCTGGGTGCACCAGATATCATTGTCCGCAATGAAAAACGTATGCTTCAGGAAGCTGTTGACGCACTGATCGACAACGGAAGAAGAGGCCGTCCGGTAACCGGACCTGGAAACAGAGCACTGAAGTCCCTGTCTGATATGCTGAAAGGTAAATCCGGACGTTTCCGTCAGAACTTACTTGGTAAGCGTGTTGACTACTCTGGACGTTCCGTTATCGTTGTCGGACCGGAGCTTAAGATCTATCAGTGTGGTCTGCCGAAAGAGATGGCAATCGAGCTGTTCAAACCGTTCGTTATGAAAGAATTGGTTGCAAATGGCTCCGCTCATAATATCAAGAGTGCTAAGAAAATGGTAGAACGTCTCCAGACAGAAGTATGGGATGTACTGGAAGACGTTATTAAAGAGCATCCGGTTATGCTGAACCGTGCTCCTACACTGCATCGTCTGGGTATCCAGGCATTTGAGCCGATCCTGGTAGAAGGTAAGGCAATCAAGCTGCATCCGCTGGTATGTACCGCATTCAACGCAGACTTCGACGGAGACCAGATGGCTGTCCATCTGCCGCTGTCAGTGGAAGCACAGGCAGAGTGCCGTTTCCTGCTGCTCTCCCCGAACAATCTGCTGAAACCGTCCGATGGTGGTCCGGTAGCCGTTCCTTCACAGGATATGGTCCTTGGTATCTACTATCTGACTCAGGAGAGACCGGGAGCACGTGGAGAAGGAAAATTCTTCAAGAGCGTTAATGAAGCAATTCTGGCTTATGAGAATAAAGTGATCACCCTTCAGAGCCATATCAAAGTTCGTGTATCCAAGAGAATGCCGGACGGAACTGTTCTGACAGGTACTGAAGAGTCTACACTGGGACGTTTCCTGTTCAATGAGATTCTTCCGCAGGATCTTGGATTTGTAGATCGTACCATTCCGGGTAACGAGCTGAAACCGGAGGTTGATTTCCTGGTAGGAAAGAAAGGCCTGAAACAGATCCTTGAGAAAGTTATCAATACCCATGGTGCAACCAAGACCGCTGAGGTTCTGGATGACATCAAGGCTACTGGATATAAATATTCCACCAGAGCGGCTATGACCGTATCTATTTCCGATATGACCGTGCCGCCGCAGAAACCGCAGCTGATCAAAGAAGCACAGGATACGGTTGATAAGATCACCCGTAACTACAAACGTGGTAAGATCACTGAGGAAGAGCGTTATAAAGAGGTTGTTGAGACCTGGAAAGATACTGACGCAGTTCTTACAAAAGCGCTGATGGATGGTCTGGATAAATACAATAACATCTTCATGATGGCTGACTCCGGTGCCCGTGGTTCTGATAAACAGATCAAACAGCTTGCCGGTATGCGTGGATTGATGGCAGATACAACTGGTCATACCATCGAGCTGCCTATTAAATCCAACTTCCGTGAGGGTCTTGACGTACTGGAGTACTTCATCTCCGCTCATGGTGCTCGAAAAGGTATGTCCGATACCGCTCTTCGTACCGCCGACTCCGGTTACCTGACCAGACGTCTGGTTGATGTATCTCAGGAGCTGATCGTTCGTGAGACAGACTGTGCAGAGGGCAAAGATGAGATTCCGGGAATGGAAGTAAGTGCTTTCACTGACGGAAAAGAGATGATCGAGTCTCTGCAGGAGCGTATTACAGGACGTTTTGCATGCTCTGATATCTGTGATAAAGATGGCAACATTCTTGTAAAAGCAAATCATATGATCACACCGAAGCGTGCAGCTATCGTTGTAGCAAAAGGTGTGGATAAAGATGGCAACCCGCTTGATAAGATCAAGATCCGTACCGCTCTGACCTGTAAATCCCACATTGGTGTGTGTGCGAAGTGCTACGGTGCGAACATGGCAACCGGTGAAGCAGTACAGGTTGGTGAGACTGTTGGTATTATTGCTGCTCAGTCCATCGGTGAGCCTGGTACACAGCTGACCATGAGAACCTTCCACTCCGGTGGTGTAGCCGGTGGAGATATCACACAGGGTCTTCCCCGTGTCGAGGAGCTTTTCGAGGCCAGAAAACCGAAGGGACTTGCAATCGTAACTGAGATCGGCGGACTTGCGACCATCAATGATATGAAGAAGAAACGTGAGGTCATCATTACTAATAATGAGACTGGCGAGTCCAAGACTTACCTGATCCCGTTTGATTCCAGAATCAAGATCATGGATGGAACTACTGTAGAGGCTGGTGATGCACTGACGGAAGGTAGTATCAACCCGCATGATATTCTGAAGATCAAAGGTGTACGTGCTGTTCAGGATTACCTGCTTCAGGAGGTACAGCGTGTATATCGTCTTCAGGGTGTTGAGATCAATGATAAGCATATTGAGATGATCGTTCGTCAGATGCTGAAGAAAGTACGCGTAGAGGATAACGGAGACAGTGATTTCCTTCCGGGAACTCTGGTTGATATTCTTGACTATGCAGATGAAAACGAGAGATTGATTGAAGAAGGCAAACAGCCGGCAGAAGGTAAACAGGTACTGCTTGGTATCACCAAGGCATCTCTGGCAACCAATTCCTTCCTGTCAGCAGCATCCTTCCAGGAGACCACCAAGGTTCTTACAGAAGCTGCTATCAAGGGCAAGGTTGACCCGCTGATCGGTCTGAAAGAGAACGTAATCATCGGTAAACTGATTCCTGCAGGTACCGGTATGAAACGTTATCGTGACGTAAAACTGAGTACAGACTTCCAGGATGAGGATGCTCTGAGTTTTGCAGAAGAGACGGATGAACCGGCAGAAACTATTGAACTGGATGAGAATACAGATGCAGAGACTAATGCTGATGCAGAAGTTTCTGAAGAAACCGTTTCAACAGAAGAATAAGAGATACAAATCCCCTGGGGTCGTAAGATCCTGGGGGATTTTTTTGTAAACATAATCGAACATGTGGAATGAAGAATGTCATATGCGTTTTTTATGCTTCGCCAGAGGCCGAAAAATGGTGATTCTTCCAAGAAAACAGAAGAACTGTACCATCAGAATGCCAATAAAGATGCCGATGCTGTCGATGCCAACATCTCTGACCGAAGGACCGCGCCCTGCCACGAAAGACTGGTGATATTCATCCAGTCCGGCGAATCCAACACACAGAAATCCGGCTAACAGTGGCAGCCAGATACCGCGGACTCCATATACATAGAGTGGAAAGGATACAGATATGGCTAGCAGAAAATATTCTGTTACATGTGCAATCTTACGGACTGTGTGATGAATTCGATCAGTATAGTGAACAACTTCAGCGTCAGACCAATGCAGTTCGAAGGCATCATTGGCAGATTCTACAATAATTTCGCTGACTTTATAACTCAGGCTTCCAGAGACTGTTCCGGGCTGCGCAGAAAAAGAGAAGATCACATACATCATAAACAGCGCAGGCAGAAAAGATAACGGTTTTAAAATTCCTCTTAACAATACTTTTATCATAAATACCTCTTTTATTTGACTGATAGGAGTATTTTATCATATAGCGACTTTAACCACCAACATATTCTTTGGAAGAAATCAGATTTAACTTCTTTACAGAACAAAAATTGCGAGAAAAGCATTGAAATATCCATGTTTTTTTCTATAAAACCGCTTGACAAGCAAAAATCAATTTAATATAATAATCAAGCATGCGTATTTAGGTGTGCATGTTTCAGCAAGTCTGAAAAACAGCAGTCATCACAAACCATCAGGAGGTGAAAGGAATGCCAACATTCAACCAGTTAGTAAGAAAGGGTAGACAGACATCTGTTAAAAAGTCTACGGCACCGGCACTTCAGAAAGGATTTAACTCTCTGAAGAAGAGACCGATCGATGCATCTGCACCGCAGAAACGTGGTGTCTGCACCGCAGTTAAGACTGCAACCCCGAAGAAGCCGAACTCTGCACTTCGTAAAATCGCCAGAGTACGTCTTTCCAACGGAATTGAGGTAACAAGCTATATCCCGGGAGAGGGACACAACCTTCAGGAGCACAGCGTTGTTCTTATCCGTGGAGGTAGAGTAAAGGACCTTCCGGGTACCAGATATCACATTGTTCGTGGTACACTGGATACCGCTGGAGTAGCTAAGAGACGTCAGGCTCGTTCCAAATACGGAGCTAAGAGACCGAAAGACGCTAAAAAGTAATTTAAAAACAAAATCAAGTATCACAAACAGAACTATGATTGTTGGCGTCGCGTAAGCGCCGCCTTGTGCCAGGGTTCATCAAAAGGACCTATGACTGCGGGTTTGATATAGAGGAATACCGGGCACGGACACACGTAGAACGACACATGTGAGTACCTATGAATTAATCTTATCGGATTTATCCGGTAAACATGTATTAAGGAGGGAAGTAACGTGCCACGTAAAGGACATACTCAGAAAAGAGACGTACTGGCAGACCCGATGTACAATAACAAAGTGGTTACCAAACTGATCAACAACATCATGCTTGACGGTAAAAAAGGGTGTAGCACAGAAAATTGTATACGGCGCATTTGCCAAAGTAGAAGCAAAGGCTGAGAAGCCGGCTCTGGAAGTATTTGAAGAGGCTATGAACAATATCATGCCGGTTCTGGAGGTAAAAGCAAGACGTATCGGTGGAGCTACTTATCAGGTACCGATCGAGGTAAGAGCTGATCGTCGTCAGGCATTAGCACTTCGCTGGATCACCATGTTCTCCCGTAAGAAGAGGCGAGAAGACCCAGGAAGAGAGACTGGCAAACGAGATTATGGACGCAGCAAACAACACTGGTGCAGCTGTGAAGAGAAAAGAAGATATGCACAAAATGGCAGAGGCAAACAAGGCATTCGCTCATTACAGATTCTAATCTGGCTGCGCGACCTGATTTGCTCACTCGTATAAGGAGGAAAATCCATTGGCTGAAAGAGAATATCCATTGGAGAGAACCAGAAATATCGGAATCATGGCTCATATCGATGCTGGTAAGACCACACTGACAGAGCGTATCCTGTATTATACTGGTGTAAACTATAAGATTGGTGATACTCATGAAGGTACTGCAACCATGGACTGGATGGAGCAGGAGCAGGAGCGTGGTATTACCATTACTTCAGCAGCTACTACCTGTCACTGGACTCTGCAGGATCACTGCAAGCCGAAGAAAGGTGCGCTTGAGCATCGTATCAACATCATCGATACCCCAGGTCACGTAGACTTCACTGTTGAGGTAGAGCGTTCCCTTCGTGTACTGGACGGCGCTGTAGGCGTGTTCTGTGCAAAGGGTGGTGTAGAGCCGCAGTCCGAGAACGTATGGCGTCAGGCTGATACCTACAACGTACCGCGTATGGCATTCATCAACAAGATGGATATCCTGGGTGCAGATTTCTACAATGCAGTAGAGATGATCAAGACTCGTCTGGGTAAGAATGCAATCTGTCTGCAGCTGCCGATCGGTAAAGAGGACGAGTTCAAGGGCATCATCGACCTGTTCGAGATGCAGGCTTACATCTACAACGATGATAAGGGTGATGACATCAGCATTACTGATATCCCGGATGATATGAAGGATGATGCAGAGTTATATCACACCGAGCTGGTAGAGAAGATCTGCGAGCTGGATGATGATCTGATGATGCAGTATCTTGATGGAGAGGAGCCGTCCGTTGAGGATCTGAAAGCTGTTCTTCGTAAAGCTACCTGTGAGTGTACCGCTGTTCCGGTATGCTGCGGCAGTGCATACAGAAACAAAGGTGTTCAGAGACTTCTGAACGCAGTTATCGAGTTCATGCCGGCTCCGACCGATATCCCGTCTATCAAAGGTGTGGATATGGAAGGAAATGAGGTTGTAAGACACTCTTCTGATGAAGAGCCGTTCGCAGCTCTGGCATTCAAGATCATGACTGACCCGTTCGTAGGTAAACTGGCATTCTTCCGTGTGTACTCCGGTACCATGAATTCCGGTTCTTACGTGTACAACTCCACGAAAGATAAGAAAGAGCGTGTTGGCCGTATCCTTCAGATGCACGCTAACAAGAGACAGGAAATTGACAAAGTTTACTCTGGCGATATCGCTGCAGCAGTTGGTTTCAAGGTAACTACTACCGGTGATACCATCTGTGACGAGCAGCATCCGGTAATCCTTGAGTCTATGGAGTTCCCGGAGCCGGTTATCGAGCTGGCTATCGAGCCTAAGACAAAAGCAGGCCAGGGCAAACTGGGCGAGTCTCTTGCAAAACTGGCAGAGGAAGACCCGACTTTCCGTGCACATACCAATCAGGAAACTGGTCAGACTATCATTGCTGGTATGGGTGAGCTTCATCTGGAGATTATCGTTGACCGTCTGCTTCGTGAGTTCAAGGTAGAGGCTAATGTAGGTGCACCGCAGGTTGCTTACAAAGAGACCATTACCAAACCGGCTGACGTTGACAGCAAATATGCAAAACAGTCTGGTGGACGTGGACAGTATGGTCACTGTAAAGTTAAATTTGAGCCGATGGATGCTAACGCAGAGGAGACTTACAAGTTCGAGTCTACCGTTGTTGGTGGTGCTATTCCGAAGGAGTACATCCCGGCTGTAGGCGAAGGTATCGAAGAGGCTATGAAAGCTGGTATCCTTGGTGGATTCCCGGTAGTTGGTGTTCATGCTAACGTATACGACGGATCCTACCATGAGGTCGATTCTTCTGAGATGGCATTCCATATTGCAGGTTCTCTTGCATTCAAGGATGCTATGCAGAAAGCAGCTCCGGTTCTTCTTGAGCCTATCATGAAGGTTGAGGTAACTACTCCGGAAGATTACATGGGTGATGTTATCGGTGATATCAACTCCCGTCGTGGACGTATCGAGGGTATGGAAGATATCGGCGGCGGTAAGATGATCAAAGGTTATGTTCCGCTGGCAGAGATGTTCGGATATGCTACCGACCTTCGTTCCAGAACTCAGGGACGTGGTAACTACTCCATGTTCTTCGAGAAATATGAGCCGGTACCGAAGAACGTTCAGGAGAAAGTTCTTGCTGCAAAGGCAAAATAATATACAAATAGGCTTGCAAAACAAGCCTATTTGAAATATAATCAAAATTAGCTGATTGCGTATTTAAACGTAGAAAAGTTGATCTATTCAAGGAGGAAAACAAAATGGCAAAAGCTAAGTTCGACAGAACTAAACCACATTGTAATATTGGTACCATCGGTCACGTAGACCATGGTAAAACTACTCTGACCGCAGCTATCACTGCAGTACTTGCAGCAAGAGTTCCGGGAAATGAGGCAACTGATTTCGCTAACATCGATAAAGCTCCGGAGAGAGCGTGGAATCACTCTCTACTGCACATGTAGAGTATCAGACCGCTAAAAGACATTACGCACACGTTGACTGCCCAGGCCATGCTGACTATGTAAAGAACATGATCACTGGTGCTGCACAGATGGACGGAGCTATCCTTGTAGTAGCTGCTACAGATGGTGTTATGGCTCAGACAAAAGAGCACATCCTTCTGTCCCGTCAGGTAGGTGTACCTTACATCGTTGTATTCCTGAACAAATGTGATATGGTTGATGACGAAGAGCTGATCGAGCTGGTTGAGATGGAAGTTACCGAGCAGCTTGAGGAGTACGGATTCAATGATTGCCCGATCATCAAAGGTTCCGCTCTGAAAGCCCTTGAGGATCCGATGGGACCGTGGGGAGACAAGATCATGGAGCTTATGGATACCGTTGATTCTTATATCCCGGATCCGCAGCGTGCAACTGACAAACCGTTCCTGATGCCGGTTGAGGACGTATTCACCATTACTGGTCGTGGTACTGTTGCTACTGGTAGAGTAGAGCGTGGTGTTCTTCATCTGAACGACGAGGTTGAGATCGTTGGTGTTAAAGAGGAGACCCGTAAGACTGTTGTAACCGGTATCGAGATGTTCCGTAAACTTCTTGATGAGGCTCAGGCTGGTGATAACATCGGTTGTCTGCTTCGTGGTATCCAGAGAACAGATATCGTTCGTGGACAGGTTGTAGCTAAACCGGGCAGCGTTACCTGCCATACCAAATTCACCGCTCAGGTTTACGTACTGACCAAAGATGAGGGTGGACGTCATACTCCGTTCTTCAACAACTATCGTCCGCAGTTCTACTTCAGAACAACTGACGTTACTGGCGTTTGCGAGCTCCCGGCTGGTACCGAGATGTGTATGCCGGGTGACAACGTAGAGATGACCATCGAGCTGATCCATCCGATCGCTATGGAGCAGGGTCTTACTTTCGCTATCCGTGAGGGTGGTAGAACTGTAGGATCAGGTCGTGTTGCTTCCGTTATCGAGTAATTTCGATTAAGCAATGAGCAGTGCAAATTCGAGAATAATGACCGGTGGGAGTTTACTCACACAAGGGCATTAGTCGGAGAATTTATGGGGCGAATGCCCCGACCGAAACGAAGCGTAGCGAAGTTGAGGGATTGCACTGCGTATAAATGAATATCGGTGTCGAATGATACCATTGTGTCCAAACGTAAGATACCCTGGAGACCGAAAGGTTTCCAGGGTTTTTCTGTTGAAGGGAAAAAGTACCGAAAAATCTTGACTAGAAGCTTTCAGGAGATTAAAATATACACGTATTTGATAGGAGGTGTAAATCTATGGACAGTTGCGATAGTACGGGACGAAGTACGAACTGCGATGGCAGATATCATAAGACGCAGAGGCAGTTGCCCATGGAGCATCAGTAGACCTCTGACTAATTTCACATGTCTTTGAATATAACCATCGCGTAAATTCCTATACTATACAGCCGGAAATGTAAGTGTGCTTTTGGATAGAGCGATGGGTTTTTTATGCCCTTTTGAGACCAATAGAGGAGGCGAAAGACATGGATAAAATGGTTCAGAAACCAAATTATGTAGAAGAATTGCTGGAAATCTTACGCGGCTCCCTGGCGGCAGATGAGCTGCAGGATCAGATTTCCGATTATCATGAGAGTGACATTGCGGATGCATTTGAGCAGTTGACGGAGGAAGAGAGAAGACGTTTATATCCGTTGCTGGGACCGGAATGGATTGCTGAGATTTTTACTTATATTGAAGATCCAGATGAATACCTGAAGGAACTGGATCTTGGACAGGCAGCACAGGTGTTGTCTTACATGGACTCGGACGATGCAGTGGATGTCCTGGATGAGCTGGATGATACCACCCAGGAAAAACTGGTCGGCATGATGGATGAGGAATCCAGCCATGACATTAAGATGCTGCAGTCTTATGAGGATGATGAAGTCGGTAGTCTGATGACAACCAATTTTATTGTGATCCATGAGAATCTGACCATCCGCCAGGCCATGAGAGAACTAATCCGGCAGGCGGGTGAAAATGACAATATATCTACTGTTTACGTAATAGATAAGAATGATCAGTTCTATGGTGCTATCGATTTGAAAGATCTGATCATTGCAAGAGAGAAGGATGCACTGGAAGATATCATCAGTACATCTTATCCGTATGTAACAGATCATGAGAAGATTGATGACTGTATCGAGCAGATCAAGGATTATGCGGAGGATTCTATCCCGGTTCTGACAGAAGATAAACAGCTGATCGGTGTCATTACGGCACAGGACTTGGTTGAAGTAGTCGATGATGCCATGGGCGAGGATTACGCAAAGTTGGCAGGTTTGACCGCTGAGGAAGATCTGGAGGAGACTACCACCGAGAGTATGAAAAGAGACTCCGTGGCTGGTTATTCTGCTGTTTCTTGGACTGGCAGTATCCACAGTGGTTGGTGTATTTGAGACCGTAGTGGCCGTACTCCCCATCGTCATGTGTTTCCAGTCATTGATCCTTGATATGGCAGGAAATGTAGGCACACAGTCACTGGCTGTTACCATTCGTGTGTTGATGGATGAGAATCTGACTGCGGGTGAGAAAGTGGGACTTGTATTTAAGGAGATGAAGGTTGGATTTTTCAATGGATTGTTCCTGGGAATCATGGCATTTATCTTTATTGGACTGTATATCTGGCTGCTGAAGGGCAATCCGGTAGTCCATGCATTTGTGATTTCTGGCTGCGTCGGATTTTCATTGATGGCGGCAATGGTGATTTCCAGTTTAGTGGGAACTTTGATTCCGATGTTTTTCCATAAGATCAAGATTGACCCGGCTGTTGCGTCTGGTCCTTTGATCACTACCGTCAACGATTTAGTAGCTGTTGTGATCTACTATGGTCTGGTGTGGATTCTGCTGATTCATTTCTTACATATGGTATAATGGAATCATATAAGGAATAGCACCATCTCGCAGAGAAGGCTTTGCGGGCAGAGATTTGAATAGCGATAAATTGAGAAGGACAGTCGAAAAATCGGCTGTCTTTTTTCTTATATGGGATCAAACAGAGTATTACTCCGTCTAATGAATGTAAGGAAGGAGGAGAAGCAATGCAGGAAAAGGAACTGCTGCAGTTGATCCGAAAGGCGCGATCCAAGGATCCGGACGCATTTTCCAGTCTGATCTATTTCTATATGAAGGATCTGTATCGGGTGGCCATCTCAATCCTCATGAATGACGAGGACGCAGCGGATGCGATTCAGGATACGATTCTTGGTTGCTGGGAGAAGCTGCATACATTGAAGCAGGAGAAATATTTTAAGACCTGGTTGACCAGGATCCTGATCAATCACTGCTATGATATGCGGAAGAAGCAACAACGGATGACAACCATGGAGGATTATGAGGAACCTGTAGCGGAGGATCAGTACAATGTGGAACTGAAGGAAGCATTGGGGCAGTTGGATGAAAAATACCGGATCGTGATGGTTCTATATTATAGCGAAGGATACCAGACAGGCGAGATCGCGGAACTATTGGAGATACCAAGAAGTACAGTGCAGACTAGGCTTCAGCGGGGAAGGGAAAAGCTGGAAGCCTATTATCGTTGACAGAAAGGAGCAGGACAATGAAAGAAGAGAAAGATATTCTGAATAGGGACGTGGAGATTCCGGAAGTGGTATTTAGAAAAGCAGATGCGGCGCTGAATCAGATTCGGGCAAATACAGGATCCACAAAAGCAACCAGAAAAGTAAGGCGTATACAAGGAAGAATCCATCATGTGCAGGCGGCTGCAGTGGCATGTGCGGTACTGATCGGAGCAGGAGGAATCACTGCGACGGCAGCAGTCATTCACCACCTGTGGAGCCGCGGTATGCAGGCAAATATTCAGGCAACAGAAGAACAGCAGAAAAATCTGACAGATCAGGGAATGGTGACGCAGTTTGATCAGGCATATACTTCAGCAAATTCAGATTTGACAGGCATGGAAGTGACATCCGAAGGAATTACAGTGAAACCGATGGAAATGATTGCTGATGGACATTTTGTACATCTGTCTTTTCAGGTGGAAGGGTATGATCTTCCAGATGGAGAAGAACCTTTCTTTGAAACGATAAAAATATATACAGGAGACGAGGAAACAGCAGAAGACAGTTTCGTTAATATGAACGGAAGTTTTTACAATGGAATTATCTGTGATGAAAACGGAAATCCCGTATATGAAGATGGAACGCCGCTTACAGCTGATGAAAATGGAACGACAATAGAACGATATAAAGCGGAAGATGGAACATTGGAATATGTGATGACTTTATATAAGCCAGATCCAGAAGAAAGTCTTCTGGGGCAGATGCTCCATGTTCAAATGGAAAATCTTGGGACCGTGAAGAAAACAATGTTTATGAATGGAATCGAAGGAACGTGGAGTTTTGATATCCCGGTCAGTGGAAAAGATGCTGCACAGACCTATGAGCTAAATGCATCTCTTGAAAATGTAAATGTGACGGTACTCTCAGCGGCACTCTCACCCATTTCCGTTCGAGTCGATTACGAAGTGACCGGTGAGATTCAGGCACAGGAAGATGACAATGGATTGCCGGAAGTTGGTGGAGTGGTATTGAAGGATGGAAGCCGTCTGCTCTATCTGCTCAACGGAGGTCAGATTGGTTATCAGGACGACACACATGCCTATGAGATCTCTTCCTTTGACCGGGTGATTGATGTGGATCAGGTGCAGTCCCTGCTGTTTCGGATTCACGCAGGAGATTCCCCTGAAAAATACGTTTCGGTTGATTTGAAATAAAAAAATATATATGGATTGACAATGCTGGTCGGCTATTGTAGACTAAAGAAAAAGAGAAGGTCTACAATAACCGACCTTTTGCGCATGACAGATACAGGAGGAGTCCATATGGAGGAATACAGACTTTGTAACAGCGATTACCGATTTATGACACTGGTGTGGGAACATGGTCCCATTGGTTCGGGGGAACTGGTCAGACTGTGCGCAGAGTATCTGGGTTGGAAGAAATCCACTACCTATACGGAGATCAAGCGGTTGAGCCAGAAGGGCGTTCTGAAAAATGAAAATGCAGTAGTAACACCGCTGGTGACCAGAGAAGAGGTACAGGCGAAAGAGTCTGATGAGTTTGTGGAGCGGACCTTCGATGGTTCGTTGCCGGGATTCCTGACCTCTTTTTTAGGTGGGAAAAAATTGTCCCGCCAGGAAGCAGAGGACTTGAAAGCATTGATTGACAATTATCAGGAGGAGGGTTGATATGCTGGAAATGATCTTTGCTCAGATTCTGAAGATGAGTTTGACTGCGGGTGTCTGCATTATAGTTGTGAGCATGCTTCATCTGGTATTTCACAGAATCCCGCGGAAATATCTGTATGCACTGTGGATCGTGGTGGCATTTCGCCTGATCTGTCCGGTGTCGGTCAGTACACCGGTGGGATTAGTTTTGATGGGGAATGTAGGTCAGATTGAACAGACGAGTGTGACAGATGAGCTGGTGCAGAGTGAGCAGGCGGTTGGTGATGGACAGTGGAGTACAGATGATGTACGGAAGGCGGTTGATTCGCATGTGGCAGGAACTATGCAGGGTGAATCGGTGGTTGGAGATGGAGATTCCGTAACAACTGCTCAGAATAATATGACCGACAAAACAGCTATGCAGGACAACACGACAGGAACCGCCCAGAGCACTGCATCCAACGTGAGCACCGACAACACTGCAAACGACCAATCAATGTTACCTCTTTTCTCCCGTATCTGGCTTACGGGCATGCTCCTTTCTCTCATCTACTTGCTATACAGCTATCTGAAAACAAGACGCAGATTAAGTCATGCAGTGCTGGCAGAGGATACGACCAGTGAGCGACTGATTCATACGGGCTGGAGATTAGCGCCGGTCTATGAATGTGACGAGTTACCGTCCCCATTTGCCATGGGAATTTTTCATCCGGTAATCTATATTCCTTTCGGACTGGAAGCGTGCCGCCGGGAAATGATCCTTCTGCATGAGCAGTATCATATCCGTCGCCGGGATCATCTGGTGAAATTATTTGCAAGTGTTTTGTTGGCAGTGTACTGGTTCCACCCATTGGTGTGGCTGAGTTGGGTGATTCTGTGCAGAGATATGGAGATGAGCTGTGATGAGAAGGTACTGGAACTGCTGGGAAGTGAGCAGCGGAAAGCATACAGTCTGGCCTTACTTCAGTTTGCGTCCGGAGAATCGGCAGGATATGTGCCGCTTGGTTTCGGCGAACCGAACGTAAAGAGTCGGATCAAGCATGTGCTGAGATTCAAAAAAGCAGCAGTGGGAACCGGTGTTGTTGGTGTGGTCATTCTTATTGCAACTATCCTTTTACTGGGAAGCAACCGTCAGCAGAATATCAGAGATTCTGCCAATACAGATACTGCGAGCAGTACACAGGAAAATGCAGACGAGACACAGTCAGACAGTTCAAACGTTTCTGATGCAGCAACGCTTCTGTATAGTGTAAAAAATCCTTATGTGGGTGATATTTCTGCTGATGGCAAGGTGCTTCGAGCTATTGAAGAAGTGAGACCTGGTTCTGTATATGCAGGAAAGACAGAACTGCAGACATCAGAGGAGCCATATGAATATCATTTTCTGCTGGAGCAGAACAAAGAGACGCTGAAAGTGAAGACGGGAACGGAGGAGTCGAAACTGAATCAGGAGATGTCCAGAACAGCCGTGCTCATGCTGGCACTGATCGACAATCTGGGAGAAGTCCAGTGGAATTATGCGATGATTGCAGAAGATGGAACCAAGAACGATGTGTTATACACCTCGTATGTGGATATTGACAGTGCACAGCAGTGGCTGGGTGTGGATAACATCAAAGCTTACGCAGAGTCCCCGGAGAAGATGCAGGAATTTCTGGATCTGCTGGATACGGTCAGTGGAGATGCCATAGAAGGTGCAAATACAGAGATTGACGGAACCGCATCGATCACTCACAGGGAAGGCTTTCAGAATGCAACGCTTCATTATTATGTGCCAAAATCATCAGAGGGTATCGTGACTACAACGGGTATTTACACGGAGGAAGAAGCCGAGGCCCATGCCCAGCGGGCGGTGCAGGAGATCTATGACCTGACTGGTTTTCAGGTGACCGAGTGTTATTATTACGCTTATGACTTTGGAACTATTGATCTTGGCATGTCAGAGGATGATCTGGAACACAGCAGAGTCTTCTATTCCCGTTGTTTTGCAGATCTTCCGGGCGATACCACATCCATTGCATCCGCATATCTGGCAAATGCACAAAAAGTGTGGTATTCTCCCGTAAAATGATGATTTTACCGGACAGATATGATATGATGTCCGAGGGGAAAAAGCAGTGTGGTTCGTGACCCATTCTGGTCAGTATAATGGTCAGAAAGTCTATGCAACCTATCAGGATTATGCTGACCAGCCAGAGACTTGACAGTAGTGATGGATGATGAGACTGCATATGAGATCACCCTGGAGGCTGACACTAACAGCTTTTCGAATCTGACGGGACCTTATCCGGATGGAAATATCCGGCATTGACCAATCTTGGATTGATTAGTCCACTGACAGTAAGAAAGTACATGTGTCAGGTTAAAATCATATGACTTACGAGGAGGACAGAACAATGAAGAAATACTTGATGATGCTGGCAGCAGGATTGCTGACTGCTTCTCTGGGAGGCTGTGCAGTCGTTACGGACAGCTCGCAGACAGACAGTGTCGAGGTAGAGGAAGTTGCGGAAGAGGCGAAAGATGATACAGAAAAGAATGATACGGAGCAGGAAGAGACAGATGAACCTGCATGGTATGGAAGCTGGAAGATCATAGATGTGAAGGCAGCAGTCAGTGCATTGGCAGAAGAAGAGGTTGAAAAATATAAGGATCAGACCGTGACCTACGGAGAGACAACGGTTATGGTTGGAGATACTTCTTATGAAATTGAAGGTTATGAGACCATGTTGGACGTATATACTCAGGACAGTATGGCACAGGACTATAAAGCTGATTTAAGTGACTGGTGGAATGGTGCCGGTGAATTATCCTTTGTACAGGTACTGGCAAATGATGATTTCTTCGGAAGTGTATTCTTCGCGACGGACAATGGAGAACTGTGGATCTACTGTGATGGCGTATTCTTCCGGGCAGAAAAAGCAGCATAAGAGAAGTAGGATAAATAAGAAGACAGGCGGAAATGGTGAAAGGTTTCCAGCCTGTCTTTTTATGTGTGCCCGAAGGCGCGCGTTTCTAAAATAAGATCTTATTCTTTGCCATTCCAGCAATAGGTGCACAGATGGTCAGGATCGATATCGACGGAATCCAGAAGGTCATCCAGCCGGTTGAATTTCAAAGAAGTAAAATTCAATTCTTTACGGATCTCTTCTACCATGATCTCATATTTTTCAGAAGAAGGATCGGTGTATTCCTGAAGGATTTCATCTGACACATCAGGTCCTTCCAGCTTCTGGATCACTTTTCTGGTGATCAGATCCATGTCTGATTTGGAACGGGAGAAGTTTAAGTACTTGCAGCCGTAGACCAGTGGTGGACATGCCGGCCGGATATGAACTTCTTTAGCTCCACTCTCATACAGGAACTCTGTGGTCTCACGAAGCTGCGTTCCGCGGACAATAGAATCGTCGATGAGGAGCAGGCTCTTACCCTGGATCAGTTCATGAATCGGGATCAGCTTCATATGGGCGATCAGGTTACGGGTATCCTGGATCGTCGGCATGAAGGAGCGGGGCCAGGTAGGTGTGTATTTAATGAAAGGACGGGAAAATGGAATGCCGGATTCATTGGCATATCCAACCGCATGGGCAATTCCGGAATCGGGCACACCAGCTACCGTATCCGGTGTCACATCATCCCGCTTTGCCATACAGGCTCCACAGTTACAGCGCATCTGTTCTACACTGACACCCTCGTAGACGCTGGACGGATATCCATAATAGACCCACAGAAATGTACAGATCTTCATATCCTTTCCGGGAGCAGCCAGTGTACGGACTTCCTCCGGTGTCACTACCACAATCTCGCCGGGACCAAGTTCCCGTTCGGGTTCATAACCCAGATTCAGATAAGCAAAGCTTTCAAATGTTACACAATAAGCATCTTCCTTACGTCCGATGATCACCGGTGTTCTTCCCATTTTGTCACGGGCAGCGTAGATACCCTTTGGAGTCAATAACAGAAGAGTCATGGAACCATCGATCAGTTCCTGTGCATAACGGATACCGTCGATCAGATTCTCCTTCTGATTGATAATAGCTGCCACCAGCTCGGTTGGGTTGATGTCGCCACCGCTCATTTCCAGAAAATGAGTGTGTCCGCTCTGGAAGATCAGCTTCGTAATCTCTTCTGCGTTGTTGATCTTACCAACGGTAGTAATCGCAAAGGTTCCATGATGGGAACGGACGATCAATGGCTGGGGTTCGTAGTCTGAGATACAGCCAATACCAATATTACCTTTCATTTTCTGCATATCCTTTTCGAATTTGGTACGGAAAGGTGCATTTTCAATATTATGGATTGCACGGTCAAAACCATCCGGTCCATAGACCGCCATACCTCCACGACGGGTTCCCAGATGGGAATGGTAATCTGTTCCAAAGAACAGGTCAAACAAACAGTCTGATTTTGATGCAACTCCGAAAAAGCCGCCCATAGTTATCCTCCTCAGTAAATGTTTTAACAGTCATCAAGAAACATTATATCTGTGACGGCTCCAAAAGGAAAGCCAATTTTTGTCAAATTTTTTGAAAAAATAAAAGGATTGTGGTATCGTAGAAAACAGATTTGAATATGTGAGGTGTAAGAGATGAGATTATTTGTATACAGTATGAGAACCTTTGATGAGCTTCCGTTTTTTGAAAAATTCTGTGCGAAATACAATGTGGAATATGATTACACCACCGAGACGCCCTGCCTGGAGAACCTTGACATGGCAGCAGGCTATGATGTGGTGGATGTGATCACGACCGTATTTGACAAGCCTATGTTGAAGAAGCTTCATGATCTGGGGATTAAATGTATTGCCACCAGAACCATCGGCTATGACCACATTGATGTGGAGTATGCAAAGGAGCTGGGGCTTGGTGTGATCCATATCAGTTATTCACCGAACAGTGTAGCGGATTACACAATCATGATGATGCTGATGGGCTGTCGCAAGATGAAGCATATTATGGAGCGGGCTGCCATTCAGGATTATACCTTGAAAGGAAAACTGGGTCGGGAACTGCCGGACTGCACCGTTGGAATCATCGGAACCGGCCGGATCGGTCGTACCGTGATTCGTCACCTGAGCGGATTTGGCTGTAAGATGCTGGCTTATGATCTCTATGAAAATGACGAAGTGAAGCAGTATGCGCAGTATACAGATCTGGAGACTCTTTATAAAGAGTGTGATATTATTACCCTCCATGCACCGGCAACCGAGGATAATTATCATATGATCGGCACAGATGCCATTGCAAAGATGAAGCAGGACGTGATTATTATTAACTGTGCCCGTGGCGCCCTGATCGACACGGATGCGCTGATCGATGGTATCGAGAGCGGCAAAGTCGGTTTTGCAGGATTGGATGTGGTGGAGCATGAGAGCGGTCTGTATTACTTTGACCGTATGGGTGAGCCGCTTCACAATCCACGTCTGGCGATCCTTCGTTCCTATTCCAATGTGGTTGTCAGCCCGCATACGGCATTCTACACCGACGAGGCGGTTGCCAATATGGCAGAAAATTCCATCATCGGTGCGATCAAATTCATGAATGGAGAAGATACCCCGTATCTTGTATAGGCTCAGCAATCGGTTTGCATGGCAATGCATCGGTGTTTTGTGCCTGTTATGCAAACTGATAATTGTATAAATACCATATAAAAATCAGATAATTTATAAAATATAAATATTTTATCTAAAAATAGTTGACAAAATAAGAAAGATGTTGTATTATAAAGTCACCAACAAGAAAGAGATACAAAAATCTCTGGAACGGAGGTAAAGGTCCAATGGGAAGATGAAAACCTTACAAAAAGATGAATTGATGAGGATGAAACGGACAACTGAATGATCTGACAGAATTAAAAAGATCAAGATTCTAAGCAGACTGGATGAAGTTGATCGAGATCCGAATAAGAATATCAGACAGGTGGACGAGAAACACCGTGATACAAAGTCGGACAGACACTTGCTCAGTATGATACATAATCGCAGATCGATAGAAAGTGGATCAGATCAAATAGAAACAGAGGTACAGACCGATGCAGAGTCTCAAGAAGGATCAAAAAAAGTAAGGAAAAAATCAAAGGAGGACCAACAATCTGAAAGACCCAATAATCTTGAAAGGGAGATAATAAAGGTGAAACTCCAGATTGACAGGTAAAGAGTCATTCGATGAATCAAAATCGGATGACTCTTTTCGTGTGTTCTGCAAAAGTTATGGTAGAGATTTTTGGAAGTTGCGGTTATAATAAAAGGAACATGAGCAGGAGGCACGGAACATGTATGAGTATGACAGTAGAGTACGCCTGTCGGAGGTGGATCAGCATCAGAGGATGACTTTGAATGCAGTATTGAATTATTTTCAGGACTGCAGTTCTTTCACTCAGAAGATCTGGGTGGGGATTGAGTATCTGAACGAACACAATCAGAATGTGGGTGCTGCGGTCATGGAAGATCGTTGTGGACCGTTATCCATATATGGGTGAACAGATCAAAGTAGGCACATGGCCTTATGAGTTTGGTCGTATGACAGGACGGAGAAACTTCCGGCTGCTGGACAATCAGGGAAAGATGGCGGCTTATGCGGATTCTGAATGGGTATTGATGGATACAGAGCGCATGCGGCCAACGAAGATCGAGGAAAGCCTCTCCGGAGCATATACACTGGAGCCGGGACTGGATATGGGTTCAGAAGAAGGAAAGATCCGCTTACCGGAGCAGATGGAGAGCAGAGATGCATTTGAAGTGCATGAATATCATCTGGATGTGAATCGACATGTAAATAACGGACAGTATGTACAGATGGCGGCAGACTATCTGCCGGAAGAGACGAAGATTCACGAGATGCGGGCAGAATATAAACGGTCGGCCATATTGGGTAACCAGATCTGTCCTTTGATCGGAAAGAGGGAGAACACCTGGATCGTATCGTTAAATGATGAAAATGGTATGCCTTATGCAGTGATAGAATTTAAGTGACAGGAGAAAGAAAGTTGATGCAGTTAGGAGAAAAACAGCTTCTGAAGGTTGTGAAAAAAGTGGAATTTGGTGTGTATCTGGGAGAAGAGGACTCTGAAGAGAGAGTCCTGCTTCCGATAAAACAGGTTCCTGAAAATATACAGGTGGGAGATGGCCTGGAAGTATTTTTATATAAGGATTCCAAGGACCGTCTGATCGCAACAACCAGAGAACCAGCGGTAACACTGGGACAGATCGCAAAGCTTCCGGTGAAAGAAGTGACCAAGATCGGTGCATTTCTGGACTGGGGATTGGAAAAGATCTGTTTCTGCCGTTTAAGCAGCAGACCCACCGGGTACATCCTGGAGAAGAGTGTCTGGTAGGACTTTACACAGATAAGAGTGGACGTCTGTGTGCGACCATGAACGTATATGAGTATTTAAGGCAGGACAGCCCTATGCGAAGGATGATCATGTAACAGGGACAATCTACCAGATCAGCAAGAATTTTGGAGCGTTTGTGGCAGTGGATGATCAGTTTTCCGGTCTTATTCCAGCCAGAGAGTTTTCGGACAGGCACAGATTGGAGATCAGGTGCAGGCCCGCGTAACCGGTGTGAAGGAAGATGGTAAACTGGACTTGAGTCTTCGCGAAAAAGTAGGCGTGCAGATCAATGAGGACGCGGCAGCCGTTATGCGTGTGATTGAAGAATTTGACGGGGTACTGCCTTTCACAGATAAAGCATCTCCAGAGGTGATCAAGCGGGAAATGGCTATGAGTAAAAATGCATTTAAGCGTGCCGTTGGTCATCTGCTGAAAGAGAAAAAAATTGAAATAACAGAGAAAAGTATTCGAAAACTATAAAAAACATCCAAATTCTCCCAGACTTTAAAAGGTATTTTTGGATGGAAATCAGGAAAAAAGGCTTGCAAATACAGGTTTTCTTGAGTATAATGTAGGCGTAGAAAAGGAAAGGAGATTATAGAAATGAAAGTACAGAATATCAAAGATGTGAACAAGTTCTTTGAAGTGATCGACAGCTGTAAAGGTAAAGTAGAGTTAGTTACGGGAGAGGGCGACAGACTGAATCTGAAATCCAAACTGTGCCAGTATGTATCCCTTGCAAATATTTTCTCCAACGGTGAGATTCCGGAACTGGAGATCATTGCTTATGAGAAAGAGGATATCGATAAACTGCTGTCCTTCATGATCAACGGCTAATAACACATAAGAATTTACAGATCAGGGAATGATAATTTATCATTCCCTGATTTTTTTATACGTAAATATAATGCAAAATACACATGGAATGTGGTATCATGAAACATAGTTCGATATACGCAGAGGGGATACGAAAAGAAGATGAATTTTACACATTTACATGTGCATACAGAATACAGTCTGTTGGATGGATCCAATAAGATCAAGGAATATGTGGCAAGAGTCAAGAAACTGGGCATGGACAGTGCAGCAATCACTGACCATGGTGTCATGTATGGTGTGATTGATTTTTATAAAGAGGCAAAAGCTCAGGGAATCAAGCCGATCCTGGGATGCGAGGTCTATGTGGCGCCAGGTTCCCGGTTTGACAAAGAGGCAGGAAATAACGAAGATCGTTATTATCATCTGGTGTTGCTGGCGGAAAATAACGAGGGCTACCAGAACCTGATGAAGATCGTATCGATCGGGTTTATCGATGGATTTTACTATAAGCCGCGCGTGGATATTGAGACACTGGAAACATATCATGAAGGTATCATTGCATTGAGCGCCTGCCTGGCAGGAGAGATCCCACGCTATATCATGCGTGGAATGTACGAGGAAGCATGTAAATCTGCTCTGCGCTATCAGAATATCTTTGGAAAAAATAATTTCTTTCTGGAGCTGCAGGATCATGGCATGCCGGAACAGAAGCAGGTCAATCAGTCGCTGCTTCGCATGAGCAGGGAGATGGGAATTGAACTGGTGGCAACCAATGATGTGCACTACACGTATGCGGAGGATGTGAAGCCGCATGATATCCTGCTCTGTCTGCAGACGGGCAAGCGGCTGTCGGATGAGGACCGCATGCGTTATGAAGGCGGTCAGTATTTTGTTAAATCTCCCGGAAGAGATGGCAACGTTGTTTCCCTATGCACCTGAAGCTTTGGAAAATACGTATAAGATTGCACAGCGTTGTAATGTGGAGATTGAGTTTGGCGTGACCAAGCTGCCAAAATACGAGGTGCCGGAAGGCTATACTTCCTGGGAATATCTGAATAAATTGTGCTGGGATGGATTTGCAGAGAGATATCCGGATGATACCGGAAAATTGAGAGATCAGCTGACCTATGAGTTGTCCATTATTCAGAAGATGGGATATGTGGATTATTTCCTGATCGTATGGGATTTCATCAAGTATTCCAGAGACCATGGGATTGCTGTGGGACCTGGACGAGGTTCTGCCGCAGGAAGTCTGGTTTCCTACACGCTGGGAATCACGAATATTGACCCGGCAAAATATCAGCTGCTGTTTGAGCGTTTTTTGAACCCGGAGCGAGTATCCATGCCCGATATCGATGTGGACTTCTGCTTCGAACGGAGACAGGAAGTCATCGATTATGTCGTCCGTAAATACGGCAAAGACCGGGTTGCACAGATCGTGACCTTTGGTACACTGGCAGCAAGAGGTGTGCTTCGTGATGTGGGGCGTGTGATGGATATGCCCTATGCCTTTGTGGATTCCATTGCGAAGATGGTGCCGCAGGAACTGAATATTACACTGGATCGGGCGTTGAAGACCAATCCGGAGTTTAAGACTTTATATGACACCAATGAGCAGGTAAAAGAGCTGGTGGATATGTCCATGCGCCTGGAGGGACTGCCACGGCATACATCCATGCATGCGGCAGGTGTGGTCATCAGTCAGAAGGCGGTAGATGAATATGTGCCGCTCTCCAGAGCACAGGACGGATCACTGACCACTCAGTTTACCATGACCACATTGGAAGAACTTGGACTTCTGAAAATGGATTTTCTGGGGCTTCGTACCCTGACTGTGATCCAGAATGCTGTGCGGATGGCCGAGCAGGGACATGGCTGCAAGATTGATGTGGATCACATTGATTACAATGATAAAGCAGTGTTGGATTCTCTGGGAACCGGTAAGACAGACGGTGTGTTCCAGCTGGAAAGTACGGGTATGAAGAATTTCATGAAGGAGCTGAAGCCTCAGAGCCTGGAGGATATTATCGCAGGTATTTCCCTGTATCGTCCGGGTCCTATGGATTTTATCCCTCAGTATATCAGGGGAAAAAATCATCCGGAGACGATTACTTACGACTGCCCGCAGCTGGAATCGATCCTGGAACCGACCTATGGCTGTATTGTCTATCAGGAGCAGGTTATGCAGATCGTGCAGAAGCTGGCAGGTTATACACTGGGTCGTGCAGACCTGGTGCGCCGTGCCATGTCAAAGAAGAAGGCAGCTGTCATGCAGCAGGAACGCCAGAATTTTGTATATGGAAATGAAGCGGAAGGCGTACCTGGGTGTATTTCCAGAGGTATCCCGGAAAATGTGGCAAATAAGATCTATGATGATATGATCGACTTTGCAAAATATGCATTTAATAAATCCCATGCAGCGGCTTATGCGGTAGTTGCCTATCAGACTGCGTGGCTGAAATATTATTATCCGGTGGAATTTATGGCAGCGTTGATGACATCTGTTATCGATAATTCAACAAAAGTGTCCGAGTATATTCTGACTTGTCGGCAGATGAGCATCGGTATTCTTGCACCGGATGTAAATGAGAGTGAAAGTGCATTTTCCGTGTCCGGTGGAGCCATTCGTTATGGCCTGAATGCCATCAAGAGTATTGGTCGTCCGGTGATCGAGAGCATTATTGCAGAACGAAAAGCAGGGGGACCGTATGTAGATCTTTCTGATTTTATCCATCGTCTGCCAGGCAAAGATGTGAATAAACGTGTAGTTGAAAATCTGATCAAGTCGGGCGCATTTGACAGCTTTCCGGCGAACCGCAGGCAGATGATGCTGATCTACGGGCAGATCATGGATGAGGCAGCGCAGAAAAAGAAGACAGAACTGGCGGGACAGATGAGCCTGTTTGATTTTGCGGCAGAAGAGGATAAGGAAGCTTTCAAAGTGAAGATCCCGGTAGTTGCTGAATATAACAAGGGAGATCTGCTGGCATTTGAAAAAGAGGTACTGGGATTTTATATCAGTGGCCATCCACTAGAAGAATATGAAGAGCAGTGGAAGCGAGGGATCAGCCATGTGACCACAGATTTTCTCCCACCGGAGGAGGGAGAACTTCCGAAGGTTCATGACGGGGAGCGTGCCACCGTGGGAGGCATGATTACCACTAAGACGATGAAAGCCACCAAGACCAATAAAATGATGGCATTCATCACCATTGAGGATCTGGTGGGAACCGTGGAAGTGATTGTATTTCCAAGAGATTATGAAAAGATCGGAAAGATGCTGAATGTGGATGATAAAGTGTTTGTAAGCGGACGGATTTCTGCTGAGGGAAGATCGTGCCAGCAAGATGATCCTGGAAAGCATCCGCCCATTTTCAGAGCCGAAGAAGGAACTGTGGATCCAGTTTACGGATGTGGAAGAGTTTAAACGCCGGGAACCGGAACTGTTGTCAACGATCATGGATAGCGAAGGCAGCGACAGTGTGATCATCTATGTAAAAAGAAAAGATGAAGAAGGTGCTTCCTGCCAGCCGGAATATTAAGATCACAGATGAGCTCTTGGGGCGGCTTTATCAGATATTTGGAGAGAAAAATGTAAAAGCTGTAGAGAAGTATATTGAAAATACAGGAAAAATGCATTAAAATGTGAAAGAATTACGTTTTTAACAAACTGTTTGCGGAGGAATCGACCATGGCAAAAGAAGTGAACACAATTGGAGTTTTGACAAGTGGCGGAGACGCGCCGGGTATGAACGCAGCCATTCGCGCAGTGGTGCGTCAGGCATGCGCCAACGGCAAGAAGGTAAAAGGAATCCGCAGAGGATATCAGGGCCTTCTGGAAGAAGATATTATAGATATGCAGAGAGAATCTGTCAGTGATATCGTGGACAAAGGCGGTACTATCTTATTTACGGCCAGATGCTCAGAGTTCCGTACAGAAGATGGTCAGAGAAAAGGTGCGGAGATCTGCAAGAAACATGGAATTGATGGTCTGGTAGTCATCGGTGGAGACGGTTCCTTTGCAGGCGCACAGAAGCTGGCAGGATTTGGCGTAAATACAGTTGGTGTACCGGGAACCATTGACCTTGATATTGCATGTACAGAATACACTATCGGATTTGATACGGCAGTTAATACAGCCATGCAGGCCATTGATAAAGTACGTGATACTTCCACATCCCATGAGCGCTGCAGCATCATTGAGGTTATGGGACGTAATGCAGGATACATTGCACTGTGGTGCGGTATTGCCAACGGTGCAGAAGATATTCTGATCCCGGAACAGTATGATTATGATGAGCAGAAGATCATCAATAACATTATCAATAACAGAAAACGTGGAAAGAAGCATCATATTATCATCAATGCAGAGGGAATCGGACATTCCACTTCTATGGCAAGGCGGATCGAGGCAGCTACCGGTGTGGAGACCCGTGCAACGATCCTGGGTTACATGCAGCGTGGCGGAAGCCCGACCTGCCGTGACCGTGTCTATGCGACCATGATGGGTGCTATGGCAGTCGATCTGCTCTGCGAAGGCAAAAGTAACCGTGTAGTTGGATTCAGCCACGGTGAGTTCAAGGATTTTGATATTAATGAAGCGCTTGGCATGAACAAGGGTGTATCAGATTATATGATTAAAGTTGCAAAGGATATGTCCAAATAATGATAACAAGTACATCGAATCCACAGGTAAAGAATCTGCAGCAGCTTGGCCGTAAGGCAAAGCTTCGCAATGAGCAGGATGTCTTTCTTGTGGAAGGAACAAAAATGTATCTGAAGCTCCAGCGGAACGGATCCGCAAGGTCTATCTCTCCCAAAGTCTCTATGAGGAAAAGGGAGAAAGCTTTGTAAAAGGACATGACGTAGAGATTCTGGAGGACAGAGTGTTTGCAGCGGCCTGCGATACGAAGACACCACAGGGTGTGCTGTGCATGGTACAGCAGTATCATTACCGGTTAGAAGACCTGTTGAAGAAAAAGAATCCATTGCTGATGATCCTGGAAAATCTGCAGGATCCGGGAAATCTGGGGACAATTCTGCGGACAGCCGAAGGTGCAGGTGTAGATGGTGTGATCCTGAGCAAGGAGTCTGTGGATATCTACAATCCTAAGACGATCCGTTCAACCATGGGTTCTGTGTACCGGCTTCCCGTTTCTCTATGTGGACAGCATTGAGTCCATCCTTCCTGTGCTGAAAAGCATCATGTGCACACCTATGCGGCACATCTGAAAGGAAAAAACAGCTACGAGCAGGAGAATTACTGTGGTGGTACCGCATTTTTCATTGGAAATGAGGGAAATGGTCTGACCGATCACCTGAGCAGTCAGGCGGACACATTGATTCGGATTCCTATGGAAGGAAAGCTGGAATCGCTCAACGCGGCAGTCGCATCTGCGATACTTATGTATGAGTCTTACAGACAGAGAAGAAATGCATAAATAAAATTTGAAAAAATTTAAAAAAAGGTATTGACTTTTATCAAAAATATGATAAGATAAACAAGTCAGTTCGGTACAGCAACGAACGGACAACAAGATGGGGTCTTAGCTCAGCTGGGAGAGCATCTGCCTTACAAGCAGAGGGTCACAGGTTCGAGCCCTGTAGGCCCCATTTTTTATGTCTATATTACTTTCTTTCACAGGCCATTGGCCTGTTTTTTTGTTTATTTGACAAAATTGAAATCTTCTGTTAGAATCTTCGTAATAATTGTAATATTTCTGTAACATTTAGAATAACATAATAGCAACAGCACAGATACAGGAGGATATGTTATGTGTAAAAAGGGGTTGTCCGTGCTTGTCTTATTATCTTTGTGGATGTGTCTCACAGGATTTGCAAGTCTGGGAGAGGAAGGCAAGGATACATGGAATTCCATGATGGAACAGTTATCAGCAGAGGAAATAGATCAGCTGCTGGCAGAGGAGAATGAGTGGTACGGCAAAGTAATGGCGAACGTAGAAGATTCTGTTACTATCCGTGCGGAAGCAAGCAGCGACTCTGCGGCAGTTGGTAAGATGTTTAAAGGCGATGCCGGAGAGATCCTGGAGCAGCAGGAAGGATGGACAAGAATCCAGTCCGGAGATGTGGACGGATGGGTCAGCGATGAATATCTGGCATTTGGAAAAGACGCTGAAGAGCGTGCAGAAGAAGATGTAAAGAAGATTGCCACTGTGACAGCGGACGGCCTGAAGGTGAGAGATGAGGCAAATACTGATTCACCGGTGATCGATCTGATCGGACATGGGGAGCAGATCGAGGTTGGCGAGGAAGAAGATGGATGGCTGCAGGTCATCTACTCGGATGGAGAGATTGATTATGTATCTGCAGATTATGTGGAAGTAAGTTACAATTACGGAGAAGCTAAGACCATGGAGCAGATCGAGGCCGAAGAGGCAGCGCGCCGTGCAGAGGAAGAAAAGGCAAAGCGAACCAAAAATCTGGGCGCTATTGCAGCAAGCACTGACGAAGTAACTCTTCTGGCAGCACTGATCCAGTCCGAGAGTGGCAACCAGCCATACGAAGGACAGCTAGGTGTTGGCGCAGTGGTCATGAACCGGGTACGGAGCGGATCTTATCCGAATACGATCCCGGGAGTGATCTCGGCACCGGGACAGTTTGGACCGGCAGCTACCGGAAAAGTGTCAGCGATTCTGGCCAGTGGTCCGAAGGCAAGCTGTATGCAGGCAGCACAGGCGGCTATCAATGGTGAGACCACCGTTGGAACGGCAACTCATTTCAGAAGTGTGTCTTCCGGTATGCAGGGAATCGTGATTGGAAATCATGTATTCTGGTAAAAGGATATACAGAGGCAGAGGATGGAACTGACCATTTTCTGCTTCTTTTTGTTTTGGTTGTCAATTATCAGGGAATATTGTATAATGAGTGCAAGCGAGTCAACGTGCTTGTGCGATTGACGAGCGACGAAATTATCGAATGAGCCGGGCTCATGAGATAATGGTAACAATCATAGGAATGGAGGGCGGTACTATGCTGAACATGAATCCGGCTATTGGATGGCTGGTATTGATCATTATACTTCTTGTGATTGAAATCGCGACACTGGGACTGACAACCATATGGTTTGCGGGCGGAGCCACAGCGGCTTTTCTGTCCACATTCTTCGGAGCGGGTCCTGTGATTCAGTGGATGCTTTTTCTTGTTCTGTCTTTGGCATTTCTGTTACTGACCAGACCCATGGCAGTGCGTTACATGAAGAACAATCAGGTAAGCACCAATGCAGACAGTCTGGTAGGAAAGACGGTAGTGGTAAGTGAGAAGATCGACAATCTGGCACAGTCCGGCAAGGTGAACATTGCAGACATCGAGTGGATGGCCAGAAGCACAGATGACTTGAAGATCATTCCGGCAGGCAGAAAAGTGAAGATCTGCTCAATCGAAGGCGTGAAACTGATCGTGGAAGAGATAAAGGAGGAAAATTAAATGCTCATTGTACTGGCTATTTTGATACTTATTATTCTGATGATCCTTGCATCCTGTGTGAAGATCGTACCGCAGACTACGGCGCTGGTCATCGAGCGGCTTGGTGCTTACAATGGCACCTGGAAAGTGGGAATCCACTTTAAAGTGCCGATCATTGACCGTGTGGCAAGAAAAGTGACCTTAAAGAGCAGGTTGTGGATTTTGCACCACAGCCGGTGATCACAAAGATAATGTAACCATGAGAATCGACACTGTTGTATTCTTCGAGATCACGGATCCGAAGCTCTATGCATACGGTGTTGAGAATCCGATCATGGCAATCGAATCTGACAGCAACGACCCTTAGAAATATTATCGGTGATCTGGAACTTGACCAGACTCTTACCTCCCGCGAGACTATCAACACCAAGATGCGTGCATCTCTGGATGTGGCAACTGACCCGTGGGGAATCAAAGTAAAACGTGTGGAGCTTAAGAACATCATTCCACCGGCTGCTATCCAGGATGCTATGGAGAAGCAGATGAAGGCAGAGCGTGAACGTCGTGAAGCCATCCTTCGTGCAGAAGGTGAGAAGAAGTCCACCATTCTTGTTGCAGAAGGTAAGAAAGAATCTGCAATTCTGGATGCAGAGGCTGAGAAACAGGCAGCTATCCTTCGTGCAGAGGCACAGAAGGAGAAGATGATCCGCGAGGCAGAAGGTCAGGCAGAGGCTATTCTGAAAGTGCAGCAGGCAAATGCAGATGGTCTTCGTTTCCTCAAAGAGGTTGGAGTGGATGAATCCGTACTTCGCCTGAAAGGAATGGAAGCATTTGCAAAGGCAGCTGACGGTCAGGCAACCAAGATCATTATTCCGTCTGATATTCAGAAGATGGCAGGTGTGGTAACATCTGTGGCAGAGATCGCAAAAGAGGCATAACAGCCGCAGAATACGGAACGTATATCATTCGGGCTGACGCTAGATGCGCCAGCCCGTTTGCTGATAAAATGGCAGGAGGGCAAACACATGGACTTAAAAGGAAGAAATTTTCTGAAATTACTGGATTATACACCGGAGGAGATAGAGTATCTGCTGGACCTGGCAGCAGAGCTGAAAGAGAAGAAGAAAAATGGTATTCTGGTAGATACATTGAGAGGTAAAAATGTAGCGCTGATCTTTGAGAAGACCAGTACCCGTACGCGTTGCTCTTTTGAGGTGGCTGCCCATGATCTGGGAATGGGAACTACGTATCTTGACCCAAGCGGATCCCAGATCGGGAAAAAAGAGAGTATAGCAGATACGGCCCGCGTTCTGGGAAGAATGTATGAGGGAATTGAATATCGTGGATATGGACAGGATATTGTGGAAGAACTTGCAAAATATGCTGGAGTTCCGGTATGGAATGGTTTGACCAATGAGTTTCATCCAACACAGATCCTGGCAGATATGCTGACCATCCGTGAGCATTTTGGAACATTGAAGGTAAAAGTAGTATACATGGGTGATGCCCGTTATAATATGGGAAATTCCTGGATGGTAGGCTGCGCGAAGATGGGTATGGACTTTACCGCATGTGCGCCGAAGAAATACTGGCCGTCAGAAGAGCTGGTAGCACAGTGCCAGGAGATCGCAAAAGAGACCGGAGCCAAGATCACTCTGGAAGAAAATGTAGAGAAGGCAGTCAAAGGTGCAGATGTGATCTACACCGATGTATGGGTATCCATGGGAGAGCCGGATGAAGTATGGGCAGAGCGGATCAAAGATCTGTATCCGTATCAGGTGAACCGTGAGGTGATGGAATGTGCAGGAGAGCAGGCTGTATTTATGCATTGTCTGCCGGCGTTCCATGATCTGGGAACCAAGATCGGAAAAGAGATCAGCAAGAAATTTGGCATTGATGCCATGGAAGTTACGGATGAAGTATTTGAATCCAGTCAGTCTGTTGTGTTTGATGAAGCAGAGAATCGTATGCATACCATTAAGGCTGTCATGGCAGCTACTCTGGGAGCATAAGGAGATTTGGGAGTAACGGAACGATGAAGTCTCTTCTGAAACATTATCGGTTATGTAATATATGGATCTGCCTGTTCATTGTGGCCATGGCATTTACGGCGGCATCGGACAGACAATATCATTCTTTGTGTGTGACACTGGCATTCGGTGCCGGAGGACTGATGTATTCCCTGGGTGTTGTCAAGGAGTGGATATCGGGGAATCGGATCGCAGGGGCAGTGGAACTGATCCTGGCATCTTGTATGTGGACAGCCACAATCTGCTCGATCTTGCTGGCAGGGGGAATCTTATGAAAACAGAATTATTGAAAATATTGAGAGAATCCGATGAATATGTATCCGGACAGCAGTTGTGCGAGCGGTTTCATGTGTCACGGACAGCAGTCTGGAAAGTGATCCAGCAGTTAAAAGAAGAAGGCTATGAAGTAGAAGCAGTGAAAAACAGAGGATACCGGATCATGACTACACCAGATGTGATTACCGCAGAAGAGATCAGGAGTCGTCTGCATACGAACTGGATGGCTGAGAATTGCATTTATCTGGAAAGTGTTGATTCCACTAATAACTATGCAAAACGGATCGCAGAAGACGGAACACCTTCAGGAACGTTGGTGGTAGCGGATGAGCAGACCGGAGGAAAAGGCCGTCGGGGAAGAAGCTGGTCTACCCCTAAGGGCAGTAATATTGCTATGACATTGCTTCTGCGTCCGAGATTCCGACCGGAACATGCATCCCGCATGACACTTCTGGCTGCCATGGCAGTTACCTGCGGAATTCGCCGGGTGACAGGACTTGATGCAGGAATCAAGTGGCCCAATGATGTAGTCGTCAACGGACATAAGGTGTGCGGAATTCTCACAGAGATGAATACAGAAGTGGATTACATCAATTATGTAGTCATAGGAATCGGTATCAATGTAAATCAGAAGGAATTTCCGGAGGAGATTCGTGAGATCGCAGGGTCTCTGTGTCTGGAGGCAGGAAAGCAGATCGGCCGTGCGGCACTGATTGCGGCAATTATGGAAGAATTGGAGCGCATCTATGAGATCTTCCAGAAGACAGAAGATCTGTCAGGACTTTATGAGGAATATAATCAGATCTGTGTCAACTGTGGACGGAAGATTCGCGTGCTGGAGCCGGGACATGAGTACACTGGCGTAGCGGAAGGCATTAATCAGGATGGCGAGCTTATGGTAGTCAGAGACGATACCGGAGAGAAAGTCAGTGTCTATGCGGGCGAAGTATCTGTCCGGGGATTTTATGGATATGTATGATGAACAGAGGTGAATGAATGTATCAGGATCAGGTTGTGCTGTGCGGAGCCAGTGCATATGAACAGAAATATTATTTAAATGAAGATTTTAAGAGTCTGCCGTCACAGGTCCAGGATGAACTGAAGATCATGTGCGTGCTGTTTACGGAGGATGTGGGAGGTATTCTGACGCTGGTGTTCGATGAGGATGGCAAGCTTTTGCTGGAGACGTCGGCGGATGAAGGAGACCTGCTCTATGACGAGATCGGAAGCGAGCTGAAGATCCGTCAGATCCGGAAAGAAAAAGCAGAGTTTCTGCAGTCACTGGAGTTATTTTACAAGGTATTTTTCCTGGGAGAAGATGTAGAATGATTCGGAAACTGCAGATTGGAGATGTACAACTGGAAAATAATCTGATTCTTGCACCTATGGCAGGCGTTACCGACCTGCCATTTCGTCTGTTGTGCAAGGAACAGGGGGCAGGACTTTGTGTATGGAGATGGTCAGTGCCAAGGCGATCCTATATAACAATAAGAATACGGAAGCACTGATGGCAATTGATGACAGAGACTCCGGTATCGCTGCAGCTCTTCGGGTCAGATCCCGATGTAATCAGTGAGATGGCAAAGCGGATCGAGGAGCGTCCATTTTCCATTCTGGATATTAACATGGGCTGTCCTGTGCCGAAAGTGACTGGAAACGGTGAAGGTTCTGCACTTATGAAGAATCCAAAGCTGGTGGAGGAGATCATCACCAAGACTGCCCGTGCCATCAGAAAGCCGGTGACCGTCAAGATCCGAAAGGATTTGACGAGAGCCATGTAAATGCAGTAGAGATTGCGAAAATCGCGGAAGCCAGTGGTGCGGCTGCTGTGGCAGTTCACGGACGGACCCGGAACAGTATTACAGTGGCAAAGCGGACTGGGATATTATCCGTCAGGTGAAAGAAGCGGTGAAGATTCCTGTGATCGGGAACGGCGACGTGACTTCAGCAGAGAGCGCAGATGCAATCATGCGGGAGACTGGCTGTGATGGTGTGATGATCGGCAGAGGTGCCCAGGGAAATCCATGGATCTTCCATCAGATCCTGCATTGGATGGAGACGGGAGAACATGAGGCGAAGCCGACCCTGGAAGAAGTAAAGCAGATGATCTTAAAGCATGCAGTGCTGCTGGTGCAGGAAAAAGGTGTCTACACGGGCATGCGGGAAATGCGCAAGCACGTAGCATGGTATACCACAGGCTATCCTCATTCTGCAAAATTACGGGCAAGAGTCAATGAGATCACAAGTCTTGAAGAATTAACAGGATTGCTGGAACAGTTGTAGCATATAGTAGCATCAGAGGTGATGCTGCGATGTTGGATTTTATAAAAAATTTTATATCAAAACTGCTGAATGGTACCAGTGATGAGCAATCAGATAGAACACAGGAGTCGGAATCGTTGGTCAGACAGTGGCAGTTTGCTGATTATGTGCCGCGGATCCCTGAGATCATACTTTATATAAGACGTCAGCATGAGATTCCAAGACGACAGCTGGAACTGACGTTGATCGATAAAGAAGATGAACCAGCATGGAGGATCAAAGGAATCCTGAGAAACCTTATGAAAGATCCGCAGGTGATGTATCTGGTTACAGACCGGGCGGAGGCATTTGCTGAGATGGAAGAAGAAGCCATGGAGATGTATGGACTTCCATTTCTTGTGCTTGACAAAACAGAACTTGAAAAAATGCCTGGAAATCTGGTTTTAGACCTGAATCTATGGGAAAACCAGCTTGACAGATTCAGCAAAATATGGGTATAATACGTTGTTTCAATGAGATAATAGAGGCAGTGTCTGCCGTAGTATGATTGGAAGGTGTAGAGCATGGCTGAGAAGAAAAATATTCTTACCTATGAAGGATTAAAAAAACTGGAGGACGAATTACAGGATCTGAAAGTAAATCAGAGACGTGAGATCGCTCAGAAGATTAAAGAAGCAAGAGAGCAGGGAGATCTGTCAGAGAACGCTGAGTATGATGCAGCAAAAGACGAGCAGCGCGATATTGAGGCTCGTATTGAGCAGATTGAGAAGATCCTCAAGAATGCAGAGGTTGTTCTGGATGAGGAGATCGATCTTGACAAGATCAGTATTGGCTGTTTGGTACGTGTACTGGACGTAGAGTATGACGAAGAGGAAGAGTATAAACTGGTTGGTTCTTCCGAGGCAAGCAGCCTTCAGAATAAGATTTCTAACGAGTCTCCGTTTGGACAGGCACTGATCGGTGCAAAAGTAGGAGATATCGTAGAAGTAGAGGCACCGGCAGGCGTGATCAAGTACAAAGTACTGAGTATTCACAGAGCAAACTAAGAGGGAGTATAAGAATGGCAGGACAAAAGGGACAGGAGCAGGATCTGAATCAGCTTCTGAAAGTACGCCGCGATAAGCTGGCAGATCTTCAGGCAGCAGGAAAAGACCCGTTCCAGATCACAAAATATAACCAGACCCATCATTCCGCTGAAGTTAAGGAATTATATAATGCTCACGAGGCAAAGATCCTTGCAGGAAGAGCTCCTCTGAACACAGAGGGGATGGATGAGGCACAGGCAAAAGAAGCACTGAATGCAGATTATAATGAGAGAAGAGCGATTATGGATGCTCAGCCGATCCATGTATCTATCGCTGGACGTATGATGTTCAAGCGTGTTATGGGTAAGGCTTCTTTCTGCAATATCCAGGATTTACAGGGAAACATTCAGGTATATGTAGCAAGAGATGCGATCGGAGAAGATTCTTATGCAGATTTTAAGAAATCCGATATCGGTGATATTTATGGTGTAGAGGGATATGCGTTCCGTACCAAGACCGGTGAGGTATCTATTCATGCAGAGAAGATGACGCTGTTAAGCAAGAGCTTACAGATCCTTCCAGAGAAATATCATGGAATTACCGATACAGATATGCGTTATCGTCAGAGATATGTGGATCTGATCATGAACGAAGATGTAAAGAACACTTTTATCAAACGTTCTCAGATTATCAAAGAGATTCGTACCTTCCTGGCAGGCAGAGATTTCATGGAAGTGGAGACCCCGACTCTGGTTTCTAATGCAGGCGGTGCTGCTGCCCGTCCATTTGAGACTCATTATAACGCACTGAATGAGGATGTAAAGCTTCGTATTTCCCTGGAACTTTACCTGAAGAGACTGATCGTTGGCGGACTTGAGAGAGTCTTCGAGATCGGACGTGTATTCCGTAATGAAGGTGTTGATACACGTCATAACCCTGAATTTACTCTGATGGAGCTATATCAGGCATATACAGACTATGAGGGCATGATGGAGCTGACAGAGAGCATGTTCCGTTATCTGGCAGAGAAAGTATGCGGAAGCACCAAATTTACTTATAACGGAATTGAGATCGATTTTGGAAAGCCGTTCGAGCGTCTGACCATGAACGATGCGATCAAGAAATATGCAGGTGTTGATTTTGATGCGGTTGAGACAGATGAGGAAGCCAAGAGACTGGCAGACGAGCATCATATCGAGTATGAGGAGCGTCATAAGAAGGGTGACATCATCAATCTGTTCTTTGAAGAATACTGTGAGAAAGAGCTTATCCAGCCAACATTTATCATGGATCATCCGCTGTCCATCTCCCCGCTGACCAAGAAGAAGCCGTCTGATCCGAACAAAGTAGAGCGTTTTGAGCTGTTTATCAATACATGGGAGATGTGTAACGCATATTCCGAGCTGAATGACCCGATCGATCAGAGAGAGCGTTTTGCACAGCAGGATGCAAATGCAGAAGCTGGAGATGATGAGGCTCAGCATACAGATGAAGATTTCCTGAATGCACTGGAGATCGGTATGCCGCCGACAGGTGGTATCGGATACGGTATTGACCGTCTGGTAATGCTGCTGACTGACAGTCCGGCGATCAGAGACGTTCTTCTGTTCCCGACAATGAAGTCCGTGGATGCAGATAAGAAGGCTTCCAAGACTTCTGAAGCAGCTCCGGCAGAGGCTGAAAAACCGGTTGAAAAGATTGATTTTTCTAAGGTAAAAGTCGAGCCATTGTTTGAAGAAATGGTTGATTTTGATACATTCAGCAAGTCAGATTTCCGTGCAGTAAAGGTTAAAGAGTGTGTTGCAGTACCGAAGTCAAAGAAACTGTTACAGTTTACTCTTGATGACGGAACAGGCACAGACAGAACCATTTTAAGCGGTATTCATAGCTTTTATGAGCCGGAAGAACTGGTTGGAAAGACTCTTATTGCTATCACAAATCTTCCACCGAGAGCGATGATGGGCATTGACTCTTGCGGTATGCTCCTCAGTGCTATTCATGAAGAAGAAGGCGAAGAAAAGCTTCATCTTCTGATGGTAGATGACCACATTCCGGCAGGTGCAAAGCTCTATTAAGATGTAACTATATGAAAGTCAGTTACTCCGTGCCTATGGCACTCCCGTAACTGCCAACTGCATTCGTAATCCGGGCGATTGCCCTGCTTACTCATACAGTTTAGCCTGCCCGATATCCATGAATTCGTTCATGCAAGCATGACTCATTCATGGCTGCCGTTCAGGACTTTCATAGTAAATAGACGGGACGTACTTTATTTGATAAAAAACTAAAAAACAGCGATTTACATCAAACTTACATCAATTGATGCAAAATTAAGTGCAAGCAAGAAAAAATCGCATAATTAGTGCAATGAGTGGGCAATTCCAATCGGGATTGCCCATTTTTAAAACAAACAGAAATACAAATCGGGATTGACAGGGAAAGTCACTACCGAGGATATTGAGGCAGAACAAATATGTAACGAAGAGGAGAAATAGTTAACAAAGAGAGGTGCATATGCTATGCCATGTATACTCGTGGTTGAAGATGATGAAAATTTAAATCGTGGAATTACATTCTTCACTGAAAAAATCCGGATATGAGGTTTTTTCAGCAGAATCAGTGAAAAAAGCGAAAAGAATTGCAAGTGATCATAATGTGGATGTTACCATTTGTGATGTGAATCTTCCGGATGGGAATGGACTGGAATTTGTAAGGTGGATGAGATGCAATTATAATACATACATTATTTGCCTTACAGCACTAGATCAGGAGATGGATCAGGTTATGGGATATGAAGCAGGGGCAGATGATTATATTACAAAGCCGTTTAGTCTTTCGGTACTTCTTTTGAAAATAGAAGCACATTTCCGCCGCAGACAGGAGAAAACGGAAGCCGGAAAGATGATTTCGGGAGATATCGTATTTATCGCAGGAGAAATGAAAGTTTTGATAAAGAGTCGTGAAATCAGTCTGACAAAAACGGAGTTGAAAATGCTGACTTTTTCTTCAGAATCCGAAACAGATTCTTTCAAAAACACAAATATTGGAAAATGTGTTTGATCTGGAAGGGGATTTTGTGGATGAAAATACAATCGCTGTCAATATCAGAAGACTCCGTGAGAAAATCGAAGACAATCCGGCTGCACCGGTCTATATAAAGAATATCAGAGGTCTTGGGTATATATGGAATCAGGAGGTAAGGCAGTGACAAAGAGATATCGCAAGAAGATCACAGTAGCGCTCTCCTTGGTATTGCCTGTCATATTATTGTTTGCAATATTAAATTGCTTTACCACGTATGTGTTTTATGAAGATTATAAATATAAAATGAATCTTATGACAGATTGCAGCAAAGGAAAAATTTTCAGGGCTGGATGCTGTTTCGGAATTGCTTAAGGATAAGGATATTGAAACTAACGAACAGGGAAGGCGATTATTGGAGCAATATGGATACTGGGGGAAATAAAGGGAATGCATTTTATTCGCAATTCCGGCATCAGGTTATGGTGACCGGTGCTGTAAGCACTGTGATATGCGTGCTTCTTTTGACTTTTTTACTTTATTGGAAGAAAAAAGAAGATGCGTGTCATCAGAAAATTTTAGACCAGTTGGAAGAAATTCTGATCAGATTCCGTGAAAATAAATTTGATGATTTACTGAAAACGGAAAATTACACAGAACTGGAAAAATTGAATGACCAGCTTGAAGCAATCGGACATCATATTCAGTTGCTAAAGGAAGAAGCAAGGGCAGAAAAGGAGAACACGAAAGAAATGGTTTCTGATATTTCTCTCACCAGTTAAAGACACCGGTTGCAGCTTTGGATACATGTTTTAGTGTGCTGATGCAGAATGACTTAAGTGCCACAGAACAGGAGGAGTTTCGTATCCGTTGTCGGAGTGCTCTGGATGGACTGGAGACATTATTGCAGTCGCTTCTTGAAATATCCAAGATGGAAACTGGACTGATTCAGATTAATAAGAAAAAACTTCCGCTTATGGATACTGTCATATCTGCTGTGAACCGCACTTATCCTAAAGCGGATGAGAAAGAAATTGAATTCGTTTTTGACTATGAAAAAGAGCTGGAAACATGCACGATTATGCAGGATAAAAGGTGGCTTGGTGAAGCTGTGATCAACGTTCTGGATAATGCGGTCAAGTACAGTCCGTGTGGTTCGAAAAATATTTATCCGGTTACAAAAAAGAAACTATCTTGTAAGAATGGAAGTTGAGGATCAGGGAATTGGTATTCCGCAGAATGAGTATCACAAAATTTTTCAACGATTTTACAGAGGAAGTTCCAAGGGAGGTCATGGAAAAGAGTGGTACAGGAATCGGACTTTTTCTATCGAGAGAAATTATCGAAAAACACGCAGGTACGATTACGGTAACCTCCGGCAAAAAGAAAAAAGGAAGCACGTTTGTGATTCAATTACCATATGTTGGTTAAATTTTAAGTGAGCAGAAATCTTACAATTCTGTAAGACTTCTGCTCGTTTTTTGAAAGTGAAATGAAAGATTGCCCTGATACAATTTGGATGTAAGATGAAAAGGAGGCAACACATGAGTGTGATATTAGAAACCAAGCAGCTTTGTAAATTTTATGGCGCGGGTGAGAATCAGGTCAAAGCGGTCAATCAGGTGGACATTCAGATTGAGCAGGGAGAATTTGTCGCAATTGTTGGAAAGTCAGGTTCCGGTAAAAGTACATTACTTCATATGCTTGGAGGGCTAGACACCCCGACAAAAGGCAGTGTTACTTTAGCAGGGAAAGATTTATACAGGATGAAGGAAGATGCCCTTGCTGTTTTCCGCAGAAGAAAAATCGGATTTGTTTTTCAGGCATTTAATCTGGTTTCATCTGTTAATGTCTGGGAAAATATTGTACTGCCACTGGGGCTGGATGGAAGAAAAGTGGATGAAGCGTATGTAAATGATATTATTGCAACTCTGGGGATTGAAAACCGGATTTATAATCTGCCAAATCAGTTATCCGGAGGACAGCAGCAGAGAGTAGCAATTGCAAGAGCACTGGTGAATCGTCCGGAAATTATATTTGCAGATGAGCCGACAGGAAATCTTGATTCTAAGACCAGTGATGAGGTAATCGCTCTGCTTAAGATGACAGCAAAAAAATATGGACAGACAATTGTAATGATTACCCATGATGACGAAATTGCACAGGTCGCTGACCGTATTCTGGTGATTGAGGACGGACAGGTGGTGGATTTCAGATGAAGACAATAAGCAGGATTGCATATAGCAATGACAAAAAGAACAGGACAAGAAGTATACTGATCATGATGGCAATCTGTCTGACCACGATGCTGCTTGTGATCATCAGTACTGTGGGAAATGGGGTAATTCATTTACAGAAAAGTCAGGCGGCAGGATCATACGGAAGCAACTACGGCCTGTTTATCGCCGCAGATGGTACGCAATTAAAAGAAGTGGAACGCAGAGCTGAGATATCTGATATCGGCATCATGTGTACGGAGGGCATCCTGAAAGGAAATGAAAATGGCGGCTTTGTCAGTGCGGATGAAACGGTCAGGAAAATGCTTCCCTATAATCAGGAATATGTGTTGAAGGAAGGTACCTATCCGGAAAAGGCGCAGGAAATTGCCGCAGGACGCGCTTTCTTTGATGCAGTGGGATACCATGATGTAAAGGTCGGAGACACCGTAACATTGGAGTACCGTTCCGGCATGCAGTCGGAATACGCACCGGTGGAATTTACTGTCAGCGGGATTTTATATGACCGGGATGAATATACCATCGAGGCTTCCTATGTTGTATTCGGTTCGCAGGATTTTTATAATGAGCGTGTTGCGGAGGGTGACAGGCAATATAATATCTATTTTACCTTGAGCGATTCTGCAAATGTATCTATGAATAATGTTGCGCCTGTTATAAAAGAAATCGCGGATTCCTGCGGCATTGACCAGAAAAACGTGATCATCAATGACCTCTACCTGCAGTGGGTATTGCAGCCGAGCTATGAAATGATTGTGGTTTGTGGAACCCTGATCCTCGGAATCGTGCTGTTTTCCGTTGTGGTCATTTATAATATCTTCCAGGTCGGGATCGCCCAGAAGGTTCAGGAGTACGGAAAAATCAAGGCGCTGGGTGCAACCAGAAAGCAGATGAAGCAGTTGATCTTTCGTGAGGGCATTCTTCTGGCAGTTCCTTCGATACCGCTGGGGCTGCTGTTTGGTTTCCTGATTGCAAAAGTCAGCTTCAACTGGCTGGTGGAGCAGGGAAATCTGGTATCGTCCGGAATCAAGAACCATCAGGTGCCTCTGTTTTCACTGACAATTATGCTCATCTGCATTTTTGTATCGTTTCTTACGGTCGTTTTGGCTCTGCGCAAACCCATGAAAATTGTTTCCCGGATTTCATCCATCGAAGCGACACGGTATCTTGACGGCTCCAAAACGCAAAAACAGGGCAGACGAAAAGGCAGAAAAGATGTCACCGTTTTCTCCATGGCAATGGCAAATGTGACAGGCAATCCGAAAAGAACCATTGCTACGATTCTTACCATGGGGCTTTCCTGTGTATTGTTTGTAATTATCTCTAATTATGTTGGGAATATTGACACGGAGCACGAGGCGCGGATTGCAATCAACCATGGACAATTTGAACTGCAGCTTGACTATTCTGCTGAGTATGATGAAAGATATCCGGAGAATAATCTGGATACGATTCTGACGGATGATCCATTGAATGATTCAATGATTGAAGAAATCAAAAGCATTCCGGGAGTGACAGATGTCATGACGAGAGAGATTGTCTCTGTAAATCTGAACGGAACAAGATTTCCGGCTGATATTGTGAGTAAAAATGATTTTGATTTTATGCGCCAAGACGGGGATATTGGCTCTATGGACTATGATCAGGCGGTAAAGAATGGTGAAATTTTCTTTGGCTGGTCGGCGTGGATGGAACAAGATGGATATGCTCCGGGTGAATCTATTGTATTTGACTTTGAGAATGGAAGTGAAACCTATACCTATCAGGGAAAGATTGCAGGATCCTTTGTAAGCGCGGACACTTATCTTGTCATTCCGGAAGGTGTATACCGTTCCATGAATCCGAGGGGAACAGCCTATGGCTATCTGTGGGTGGACTGTGATAAAAAAGATGTTGCATCTGTGGAACAGAGTCTGAATACTTTGATTTCTAATACTTCGCATATAAAAATGGATACCTATCATGCACAGTTACAATCTGCAGAATACGCAAGCCGTATGATGAAGCTTGGCTGCTATCTGTTCATGGCAATTGTCGGTCTCATTGGGTTTATGAATTTGGCAAACACCATGATCATCAATATCACCACGAAGAAGCAGGAATACGGTGTGCTGCAAGCGGTAGGCATGACCAATAAGCAGTTGAATCTGTGCTTACAAATACAGGGCTTGATTTTTACGGTTGGCACCATCTGCGTCGCACTTGCTGCCGGTCTGCCCCTTGGCTATGCACTGTTTTCCTATGCGAAGCATAATGGGATTTTTGGAATGAACGTTTATCATGTTCCTCTTATCCCGATTCTTGTTATGATTCTTCTGGTTTGTATTCTACAAATTGTGCTTTCCTGTGTTTTAAGCAGTAATCTGAAAAAGGAAACGCTGGTAGAAAGAATAAGGTATCAGGGATAGCAAGTAATATGTAATGAACTAGGTCTTAACGAAGAGGAGAAATAGATAACTTCCAGTTGTGCACCCAGCTAAGGGTGTGTAGTCAAGCCGGTGGGATTCCGGTTTATCCAAGGTTTAGCCAACCAGATAATAGCGAGTCTTGGGATGATGCCGGTAACGGCATCTGACAAGTGTAGACAGCAAGAAAGCAGGGTTGAATAGTGATTGAGCTTCGAAACGTTAACTTCAGTCGGTCGACGTCTTAACTGGTGCAGAAGACAATATCATGTAATGCGATATGGCGAGTGTTATGTGGCACTGCGGAGCCAGAGAATTGTTCTAAAGGGAAAAATACTCAGTTACATCAAATTTTAGGTATAAAGCTGGTTTTAGAAACTATGAAAAAATTAGAAAATGATTATGATTGGTATGTAGGGATTATAATACTGAGATGAATTTCGTTATTAGTGATAATCCGGCGTATGCTGTATAGGCCGTCGATACAACAAGTAATTAGCAACGATGATCTTCCATTTTACATAAGATATCAAAAACACAGATATTAAACCTAATGAAATCGTGATATAATCAAAATGTATCTGAGTGAAAAGTATGGAGGTAGTTTATGGGCGTAAGTTATAATAGATTATAAAAGATGCTCATAGATAACAATGGAGACGATTGAGAAAATTTGTAAAAAGCTAAATTGCACCGTTTCCTAGTTCCAATAAAATTCGTAATTGAATATTTCAAATAACAGACATATAAAGTGGAAGAGAGCATGAAATCGGAATTTGGAGGCGATTGTATGAGAAAAATAGCAGTAATGACGGTGACCTTAGTATTGATGTTATCTTTTGTTGGGTGTACAGATAAAACCATTAGCTATAATAGTAATCTGGGGTTGGATTTAAATGGGATTGACTATGAGAGTGTTGAGTTTAATGTTTATCATTCTAATACACAAGATCACAAATGGGAACTTCTGAAAACTTTTTCATGTTCACTAAAAGTAGGACATTTTTCTGATATTAGAGTGGAAGGTGAAAAAAATCAAGTAGGAATTGCTTTTGAAGATAATCGTGTGGAAAGAACAGAGAATACTGTTTCTTATTATGGCGATGATGTAGATACATATGAATTTAATATTGACGGATTTAATGGCTGGATTGGTTCTTTTAAAACCTTTGAAGTAAAGGATATTGATGGGGAACAATTCTATCGTTTATATCCGATTAGCAATGATGGCGGAGGTGTGATTTTTAATGACTTAAAAATGGATAGTTCATATGATGAGGACGAAGAAAATCTTGATAATATTTTGATTACTATTAAGTTTAAGTAGACTATTTATTGATTCGCAAATTCAAGTTGTGCAGACTGTTTTCATAAATTTAGTAAGATTGAATCATAAGACTATGAAGTGAGGTAGTGGATATGAAAAAGGACCCGTTTAAGGAATATCTGAGGTGAACTAAAAGGAGGATGACAAGTGGCCCTTACTTTTTCCAATGGGTTTACCGCTGAGTTTGAGTTTAAAGTGAGATTAGAAGGTCGCATATAGATTTCATGAAGTATAAAGGGGATTCCGACACCTTATTGCAGGGTGTCGGGGTCCTTTTTTAAGTTTACCAAATTGTAGATTTATGCTATAATGGGCGCATGTGGCAAAAAGAAGGGTATTTTGCCAGGATCTATATAGATAGACAGGAGTAGAATATGAATATTATTAACAAATTGTTCGGTACTCACAGTGAGAGAGAATTGAAACTGATTGCTCCCACCATTGACAAGATCGAAGCACTGCGTCCGACTATGCAGGCGCTGACCGATGAGGAACTGAAAGATAAGACAAAAGAATACAAGCAGAGACTGGCAGCAGGAGAGACTCTGGATGATCTTCTTCCAGAGGCATTTGCAACTGTCAGAGAGGCAGCAAAGCGTGTACTTGGTATGGAGCATTACCGGGTACAGTTGATCGGTGGTATGATCCTTCATCAGGGACGTATTGCAGAGATGAAGACTGGTGAAGGTAAGACGCTGGTATCCACACTCCCGGCATATTTGAATGCGCTGGAGGGAAAGGGCGTTCATGTTGTAACCGTCAATGATTATCTTGCAAGCCGTGATGCTGGCTGGATGGGTAAGGTTCATGAGTTTCTTGGCCTGACGGTAGGTGTAGTACTGAATGCTTCCACCAAGGAAGAGCGACGTGCTGCATACAATTGCGACATTACTTATGTAACCAACAACGAGCTGGGATTCGATTACCTGCGTGATAACATGGTTATTTACAAAGAGCAGCTGGTACAGAGAGAATTACATTATGCCATCATCGATGAGATTGACTCTATTCTGATCGATGAGGCGAGAACTCCGTTGATCATCTCTGGTCAGAGCGGCAAATCCACCAAGCTTTATGAGCTGTGCGATTATGTGGCTCATACGCTGACCCGTGGTGAGGCAAGCAAGGAATTTTCCAAGATGGATGCCATCATGGGTGAGGAGATCGAGGAGACCGGAGACTTCATCGTCAATGAGAAGGATAAGATCGTTCATCTGACAGCTGATGGTATCAAGAAGGTAGAGCAGTTCTTCCATATTGAGAACCTGGCAGATCCGGAGAATCTGGAGATCCAGCACAACATGGAGCTGGCACTTCGCGCTAATAACCTGATGTTCCGCGATCAGGATTATGTGGTAAAAGATGACCAGGTATTTATCGTTGATGAGTTTACCGGACGTATTATGCCAGGCCGTCGTTACTCTGATGGACTTCATCAGGCAATTGAGGCAAAAGAGCACGTAAAAGTAAAACGGGAAAGCAAGACTCTTGCAAATATCACGTTCCAGAATTTCTTCAATAAATATGATAAGAAATCCGGTATGACCGGTACGGCATTGACTGAGGAAAAAGAGTTCCGGGCAATCTATGGAATGGACGTTGTGGAGATTCCGACCAATAAGCCGGTTATCCGTAAGGACCTGCATGATGCCGTATACAAGACCAAGAAAGAGAAATTTTTTGCAGTCTGCAACGAGATTGAGAAAGCGCACGCAACGGGACAGCCGGTGCTGGTAGGTACGATCACGATCGAGACTTCCGAGGAACTCAGCCGTATGCTTCAGAAGCGCGGTATCCAGCATGAAGTCCTCAATGCAAAATTCCATGAGAGAGAGGCTGAGATCGTAGCACTGGCAGGTCAGCATGGAGCTGTTACAATCGCAACTAACATGGCAGGTCGTGGTACGGATATTAAGCTGGACGATGAGGCAAAGGCAGCTGGTGGATTGAAGATCATTGGTACAGAACGTCATGAGTCCAGACGTATTGATAATCAGCTGCGTGGTCGTGCAGGCCGTCAGGAGATCCGGGTGAATCACGTTTCTATATCTCATTGGAAGATGATCTGATGAGACTGTTTGGATCCGAGCGTCTGATGGATGTATTCAATGCATTGGGAGTTCCGGAAAACGAGCAGATTGAGCATAAGATGCTTACAAGTGCGATCGAAAAGCACAGATGAAAATTGAAAATAATAACTTTGGTATTCGTAAAACCTGCTGGAGTATGACCAGGTAATGAATGAGCAGAGAGATCATCTATGCAGAGCGTCGTCGGGTATTGGACGGCGAGAGCATGAGAGATTCTATCTACAAGATGATTTCTGATGTGGTAGAGAACACAGTAGATACCTTTATCGGCGATGATCAGGATCCGCAGGAATGGGATCTTTCAGGTCTGAATGAGACACTGCTTCTATCATTCCTTTTGAGATGATTACTGTGGAACGTATTGGCTGTAAGAATAAAGCAGAGTTAAAGCATGCTTTGAAGCAGGAAGGAACGAAACTGTATGAGGCAAAAGAGGCAGAGTTCCCGAATCCGGAGATGATCCGTGAGCTGGAACGTGTATTCCTTCTGAAAGTTATTGACCGCAATGGATGAACCATATCGATGATATGGAGCAGTTGAGACAGGGTATTGGTCTTCAGGCATACGGACAGAGATCCGCTGGTTGAGTATAAGATGAGCGGCTATGAGATGTTCGAGGCCATGACAGCAGGCATTCAGGAAGACACCGTACGTCTGCTGATGCATGTGAAGATTGAAGAGAAGGCAGAGCGCGAGGAAGTTGCACAGGTAACTGGAACCAATAAGGATGATTCACTTGGCAAAAACCGGTACAGCGTGCGGCAGATAAAGTATATCCGAACGATCCGTGTCCTTGCGGAAGCGGCAAGAAATACAAGCAGTGCTGCGGCCGTAAATTGATGAAATAAACACGATTGAAAGTATCATAAATTTTAAAAGAAAGAAGGTGTGGTTATGGTAGAATTAGATCAGTTTAAATATACACTGAGCAGCTACGCAAAACCCATGACAGAACTGAGGGATTCACTTTGACCTGGCTTCAAAGACGCTCAGGATCGAAGAATTAGAACGGGAGATGGAGGCACCTGGCTACTGGGACAATGTGGAAAAATCTCAGGAAGGTATGAAGGAGCTGAACATTCTCAAAGAAGAAAAACAGAAATATGAAAGCCTGGAGCAACAGTACGAAGATATTGAGACACTGTTGGAGATGGGCTATGAAGAGAACGATGAATCTCTGATTCCAGAGATTCAGGAAGAACTGGATCAGTTTACAGAGGCATTTGAGGCCATGCGGATTAAGACGCTCCTGTCTGGCGAATATGATAGTACAGATGCTATCATCAAGCTGAATGCAGGAGCAGGAGGAACCGAGTCCTGTGACTGGGCGGGCATGCTTTACCGCATGTATACCCGCTGGGCAGAGCGTAAGGGTTTTAACGTAGAAGTGCTGGACTATCTGGATGGTGATGAGGCAGGTATCAAATCGGTTACCTTTGAGGTGCACGGAGAAAATGCCTATGGATATCTCAAATCCGAAAAAGGTGTGCACCGTCTGGTCCGTATTTCTCCATTCAATGCACAGGGAAAACGGCAGACTTCCTTTGTCTCCTGTGATGTGATGCCGGATATTGAAGGCGACATTGAGGTGGAGATCAATCCGGATGATCTGCGGATCGATACGTACCGTTCCAGCGGAGCAGGTGGACAGCACATCAACAAGACTTCATCTGCGATCCGTATTACACATATTCCTACGGGAATTGTAGTACAATGCCAGAATGAACGTTCTCAGCATCAGAATAAGGACAAAGCCATGCAGATGCTGAAGGCTAAACTCTACCTTCTGGAACAGCAGAAGCAGGCAGAGAAATTATCCGGCATCCGCGGAGAAGTCAGTGATATTGCCTGGGGAAATCAGATTCGTTCGTATGTGATGCAGCCGTATACACTGGTTAAAGACCATCGTACCAGCTGCGAAGTCAGCAACGTAGATGCTGTGATGGATGGAAAGATCGATCCATTTATCAATGCTTACCTGAAATGGATCAATCTGTCACCGGAGGAACAGGAATGACGGAAAACAGCAAGTATTTCGTGCTAAAGAAAAAAGCAGTACCAGAGGTTCTGCTGAAAGTGGTGGAGGCCAAGCGTCTTCTGGATTGCAATCCTGGCATGACTGTCCAGGAAGCGGCAGATCAGCTTGGCATCAGCCGCAGTTCATTTTATAAATACAAAGAGGACATCTTTCCTTTCCATGATGAGGCGAAAGGAAAGACTGTTACTTTTATGCTTCAGGTGGAGGATGAACCGGGACTTCTGTCCACGGTTCTGAACATCATTGCAGAATTTGGAGCAAACATTCTTACAATTCATCAGACGATCCCGATCAACGGAATCGCTACGCTGACCCTCAGCGTTCAGGTGCTTTCTACCACAGGGGACGTATCTGCCATGATCGAAAAGATTGAACAGCAGCAGGGAGTCAGATATCTCAAAATATTAGGCAGGGAGTAAAATACTAATGATAAAAGTTGCAATTATGGGTTATGGCACCGTTGGATCCGGTGTATATGAGGTGTTCAGAACAAACAAGACCAGCATTGACAAAAAAGTGGGACAGGAACTGAGAGTACAGTATGTGCTGGACTTAAGAGAATTTCCGGGAGATCCGGTCATGGATGTACTGACACATGATTTTGAAGACATCCTTAATGATGATGAAGTGAAGATCGTGGCTGAGGTTATGGGAGGACTTCATCCGGCATATGAGTTTACCAGACGCTGCCTGGAAGCAGGAAAAAGTGTGTGTACTTCCAACAAGGAACTGGTGGCTGAGCATGGCGCTGAACTGATTCAGATTGCGAAGGATCATCAGGTGAATTATCTGTTTGAGGCAAGTGTAGGAGGCGGTATTCCTATTATCCGTCCTCTTAATTCTTCTCTGACGGCAGATGTGATCGTAGAGATCTCCGGTATCTTAAACGGAACCACTAACTACATGCTGACCAAGATGTCCAGAGAAGGGCTGAATTATGATGATGTGCTGAAAGAAGCCCAGGCAAAGGGCTATGCGGAGCTTCACCGGAAGCAGACGTGGAAGGCTGGGATGCGTGCAGAAAGATCGCGATCCTGACTTCTCTTGCCAGTGGTAATCAGGTGGATTTTAAAGATATTTATACAGAGGGCATTACCAAAGTGACGGCTGAAGATTTTGCATATGCAAAAAGCAGGCTGTGCTATCAAATTGCTGGCTGTCAGCAAGAAGCAGGGGGATACTTACTGTGTCATGGTAGCTCCGGCTTTTGTTCGTAAAGAGAATCCGCTCTACATGGTAAATGATGTATTTAATGCAGTATGTGTGGAAGGTAATATGCTGGGAGCGTCCATGTTCTATGGAAGCGGAGCAGGTAAACTGCCGACTGCCAGTGCTGTTGCCGGTGATATGGTGGATGCAGCAAGACATCTTGGAAAGATCATTACCACGTTCTGGAATCCGCAGAAACTGGAACTGGCTCCGGTAGGAGAGATGACCCATCGTTTCTTTGTCCGTATGAAATCTGATGCCAAAGATGCAAAAGTATTTGGTGATGTGGAGATGATCGATGCAAAGATCAAAGGTGAGATTGGGTTCATGACTCCTGTCATGTCCGAAGATGCATTTGCAAGAAAAGCTAAAAACCTTGATATTATCAGCATGATCCGTGTAGCAGGCTGAGCTTGAAGAGGAGGAAATGAGAAATGATGGATATCGTGTGTCTTGATCTGGAAGGTGTACTGGTACCGGAGATCTGGATTGCATTTGCAGAAGCCAGTGGAATTCCGGAGCTGAAGCGGACCACCCGTGATGAGCCGGATTATGATAAACTGATGAAATGGCGTCTGGGAATCCTGAAAGAGCATGGACTTGGGCTGAAAGAGATCCAGGCAACCATCGAGAAGATCGATCCGTTGCCGGGAGCAAAAGAATTCCTGGATGAACTGCGTTCTCTGACCCAGGTGATCATCATCAGTGACACCTTTACGCAGTTTGCAAAACCGTTGATGAAGAAGCTGGGATGGCCGACTCTGTTCTGCAACTCTCTGGAAGTGGCAGAAGACGGAACCATTACCGGATTTAAGATGAGAATTGAGAATTCTAAGCTGACTACCGTAAAAGCATTGCAGTCAGCTGGATTTGATACCATTGCTGCAGGAGACAGCTTTAATGATCTGGGAATGATCAAAGCAAGTCGGGCAGGATTTTTGTTCCGTACTACCGACCAGATCAAAAAGGATTACCCGGAACTGAAAGCATTTGAGACTTATGATGAGTTCCTGGCAGCAATCAAAGAAGTATTGGAGTAAGATTTTTTATGGATATTATACAGAAACTGACAGAAGAACTTCAGGTGAAGAAATGGCAGGTGGAAGCAGCAGTCAAACTGATTGATGAGGGAAATACCATCCCATTCATTTCCCGTTACCGGAAGGAAGCTACCGGTGCACTTAATGATGAGCAGCTTCGTGATCTGGGTGAACGGCTGACCTATCTTCGCAATCTGGAAGATAAGAAGGCACAGGTGATCTCCAGCATTGAGGAGCAGGGAAAATTGACGAAAGAGCTCAAAGCAGCGATCGAGGCAGCGCAGACACAGGTGGCTGTGGATGACCTTTACCGTCCATATCGTCCAAAACGCCGGACTCGTGCAACTATGGCAAAAGAGAAAGGACTGGAAGGTCTGGCCAATATTATTCTTCTTCAGATGACAACGACACCGCTGGAAACAGAGGCAGAAAGTTATCTGTCTGAGGATAAAGGTGTGGCAACGGTACAGGAAGCCATCGCCGGAGCCATGGACATTATTGCGGAGAGCATATCCGATGAAGCAGATTATCGCACCTGGATCAGAAATAAGACACTGAAAGAGGGCGAGATCACCTCTGAAGCAAAAGATGAGAAAGAGCAGTCTGTATATGAGACCTATTATCATTTTAGCCAGCCGATCAGCAAGATGGCAGGACATCGGACGCTGGCACTGAACAGAGGCGAGGCAGAAAAGGTGCTGACTGTAAAGATCGTTGCACCGGAACCGGAGATCTTAAGTTATCTGGAAAGTCGTGTGATCACAAAGGACAATTCAATCACATCTCCGGTACTGGAAGAAGTGGTAAAAGACAGTTACAGCCGTCTGATCGCACCGGCCATCGAGCGTGAGATCCGTAACCTTCTGACTGAGCAGGCAGAAGAGGAGCAATCCGTGTATTTGGAAAGAATCTGGAGCAGCTTCTGTGCAGCCGCCAATTGCAGGACAGACCGTGCTCGGCTGGGATCCGGCATTCCGTACAGGCTGCAAGCTGGCAGTAGTAGATCCTACTGGAAAGTACTGGATACGGTAGTCATTTATCCAACTGCACCTCAGAATAAGGTAAAGAAGCAAAAGCAACCTTGAAAAGCTGATCGAAAATACCATATTACGCTGATTTCTCTTGGAAACGGTACCGCTTCCAGAGAATCTGAGCAGGTGATCGTGGAGCTTTTAAAGAGATCCCGGAGAAGGTACAGTATGTGATCGTCAGTGAATCGGGAGCATCCGTATATTCTGCAAGTAAGCTGGCAACAGAGGAATTTCCGATTTGATGTGGGACAGAGAAGTGCAGCTTCCATTGCAAGAAGACTGCAGGATCCACTGGCGGAGTTGGTAAAGATTGATCCGAAGGCTATTGGAGTTGGTCAGTATCAGCATGATATGAATCAGAAGAGATTGAGCGAAGCTCTTGGCGGCGTGGTTGAGGACTCTGTAAATAAAGTGGGGGTTGATCTGAATACGGCTTCAGCACCACTTTTGGAGTACATATCCGGCATCACCAAGACGCTGGCAAAAAATATTGTAGCGTATAGAGAGGCAAACGGCAGATTTGCCGACAGAAGACAGCTTCTGAAAGTGCCGAAGCTGGGACCGAAGGCTTATGAGCAGTGTGCAGGATTCCTTCGGATCATGAATGGAGATAATCCGCTGGATACCACCAGTGTACACCCGGAGAGCTATGCGGCAGCCATGAAGCTTCTGACTTCTCTTGGATATTCCGCAGAGGATATTATCGGCGGCGGACTGAAAGGTATCTCGAAGAAGGTGCGTGAGCCGAAGAAAACGGCGGAAGAGCTGGGTGTTGGCGAGCTGACCCTGAAGGATATTGTACAGGAGCTGGAAAAACCGGCCAGAGACCCGCGTGACGAGATGCCGCGCCCGGTGCTTAGAAGTGATGTGCTGGACATGAAGGATCTGAAACCGGGTATGGTTTTAAAAGGAACTGTCCGCAATATCATGGACTTTGGCGCATTTGTGGATATTGGTGTTCATCAGGACGGACTGGTGCATGTATCTGAGATGTCTGAGCGCTTTATCAAACATCCGCTGGATGTGGTCAAAGTAGGCGACGTGGTGGATGTGAAAGTGCTGGCGGTAGATGTTGCGAAGAAGCGGATCTCTCTGTCCATGAAACTGTAATAAGAACAAGATGTAATAGGAACAGGCCTTGGGAGTGAAGATTCCTGAGGCCTGTGTTTGTGGTGGCAGTGGTGTTGACGATGATTGGGCAAACAGAGATGGAAACAGAGTTATTGAATACAGTTGTAAAACAAAATCAAACAGTTGCAAATGCCACAGATCCGTATAATATTTTTTTCGGTTTTATCCATAGAGACGAAAGAAGTTCTGATCTGCCGGGTAATTGGAGATTTTCTGAATCCCAGAGGGAAACATGGAGAAAACAGTAAATTCCTCTCGTTGTTTTTGAAAGAAATTCCGGAGTTGCAGCACATAGCCTGTGAACAGTTGGATCAGGCAATCGTGACAACGGAGTATGTCATAGACGAAAATCGCAGGATTGATATTGTAATTGAAATCGGCGGTTATTTTGTTCCTGTAGAAGTGAAGATTTTTGCAGGGGAACAGAAAGCACAGTGCCTAGATTATTATCAGTTTGCAAGGCAGCGCGATCAGACAGCAAAAGTGGTGTATCTCACCAGATTCGGAACGATGCCGGGGGCATATAGCTACAAATCAGGAGAAGAGTGTGTTCCGGAAAAAGATATCATCTGCATTTCCTTTCAGAACACTATTCTGCAATGGCTTATCGCATGCTGTCAGGTGAGTCGTGGACGGACAAAAATGGTGTTGGAACAATTGAGAGAAAGCGTGGAACATATGACGGGAGCAACAGAAGAAAAAACAATGCAGGCGGTTGCAAAAGAGATTGGCAAATCAGCAGATTCTCTTCGGGCAGCTATTCAGATATCGGATTCTTTGAAAAATGCAAAAACGAAATTGTTATTGCAGGTGATGGAAGAATTTAAACGACAGATGGCTCCTTTGAAAGAAACCTATCATCTGGAAGAGGAGACACAGATTGACTGGTATGGATATGAGAAGCAGGCAGATCAGTTCTATGATCATGCATATTCGACTTATCCGGGAATCAATTATATTGTGACGAATATTCCTGCGTTTCGTACTTACCAGCTTTGGTTCCGCATTGAAATTGATAATCGCCTTTTTGCTGGATTCTGCCTGTTTGATCCGACAGCGAATTCACCGGAGGGAAAAGGAAATCAGGTGGATGATTATGATACGGATACTAGAACATGGATCGAACGTATTTTGAAAGTCTCAAAATCTGACCAGTCGGCTTGGTGGACGGTCTGGCGTTATCTGCCCACGGGCTCCACACAAAGTAGTACAGAGGTGCCTGATTTTCGAGCGATGAATGATGCAGCGGTTTCATTGGCTGATGAAAAGGTGAGAAAAGTATTCGTGACGAATGCAATAAAGCAGATAGAGCAGACGTTATTCAATTTATTGAAATAAAGGCGAAGGAGAAGCAGACATGTCTATTATAAAAGCAAAAGAATATTTAAAATCCGTTGGTTATGAGGATCGGGTGATTGAATTTGCAGAATCAACAGCGACTGTGGCAGAAGCAGCAGAGGCTGTTGGTGTGGAACCGGCAATGATTGCAAAGACTATGTCTTTTCTGGTGGGAGACAAAGCAATATTGATCCTTGCGGAGGGAACTGCCCGGGTAGACAATCGAAAATACAAGGATACGTTTCATGTAAAAGCAAAGATGATCCCATTTGACGAGGTGGAGCAGTACATCGGCCATGCACCGGGTGGTGTGTGTCCATTTGGAATTAACGAAGGTGTGGATGTGTATCTGGATGAAAGTCTGAGACAGTTTGATACAGTCTATCCGGCAGCGGGAAATGATCACAGCGCAGTGCGTCTGGCAGTGCCGGAACTGGAGAAGATTGCGGGAGCAAAAGGCTGGATCGATGTATGTAAGGAGCCGGAGAAATCGAAATAAAATAATTCTTGCATCACGGTACATATAAGCGTATAATATCATGTGTAAAAATAAAAGAGATCTTCGGGGCGGGGTGTAATTCCCCACCGGCGGTATTCAGGCTGTCAGGAACAAAAGACAGCAGGTAAGTCCGCGACCCGCGTAAAGCGGCTGAACCGGTGTGATTCCGGTACCGACAGTTATAGTCTGGATGGGAGAGGAAACAAGTAGTATTGCAGTGTATGAAGATGCCCCGGATTGTTGTGATCCGGGGTTTTTATATGCGTTTCTCCAGTTACAGGATCTCTGCTAATCTGAAAGGAGAATTATCATGAAAACAACATCAACAACCGCAACTGTAAGATCAGGAAGAGCGGCAACCAGAATGATCGTCTGCGTGGGAATGCTGGCAGCGATCTCCACCATTCTTATGCTTTTTGAATTCCCACTGCCATTTCTTGCACCGGGATTTTACGAGCTGGATTTCAGTGAAGTGCCGATCTTGATCGGAGCATTTGCATTAGGGCCGGTGGCAGGCGTGCTCACAGAGCTGGTAAAAGTACTTCTCAATCTGGTAGTCAATGGAACTCAGACAGCGTTTGTCGGTGAATTTGCCAACTTTGTAATGGGTTGTATGTTTGTCCTTCCGGCTTCGCTGATCTACAAGATGAAAAAATCCAGAAAGCATGCAGTCATCGGACTGGCAGCAGGAACTGTGACTATGTCAGTGGCTGCAGTGTTTATCAATGCACTTGTATTGCTTCCGGCTTATGCAAAGGCATTTGGAATGCCGATTGATGCATTCGTGGAGATGGGATCAGCCATCAATCCGGCGATCAACAGTCTGTGGACGTTCGTAGTTCTGGCAGTGGCACCATTCAATCTGATCAAAGGGGTGCTGGTGTCTGTGATCACCGTACTGCTGTACAAACATATCAGCCCGATCCTGAAAGGAAACCTGTAAATTATATGATCAAAAAATGAAGCGGAGTTGCCGTGCTGAGAGGTCAGTTCGGCAACTTTTTTTGTTTGCCGGAAAGTGGAAATGTCAGTCAAATATAGAACTGAAAAATATATTGAAAATATGATAAAACAACATAATATTTTTAGAAAATACTTAAATTAACAAAATAATATACTGGAAAAACTGAGAAAAATTTGAGATAATAAGGTTGCTAAAACATGGGGGCGCTCTTTCAGGGGAGAGGGCAACAGTAAAGACCAGAAAGGGGAACATACATGAGAATCGGTTGCGTAAAAGAAATCAAAAACAATGAATTTCGAGTAGGTATGACACCTGACAACGTGAAAAATTATGTAAAAGCAGGTCATGAGGTGTATATCGAACGTGACGCAGGAGTTGGATCCGGTTTTACCACGGAACAGTATGAGAAAGCGGGAGCTCGTATTCTGGATCAGGCAAAGGATGTATGGGATAAGAGTGAGATGATGATCAAGGTAAAGGAGCCGTTGAAAGAAGAGTATGGCTTCTTCCATGAGGGATTGATCCTCTATACTTATCTCCATCTGGCAGCAGACAGAGAACTGATGGATGCTATGCTGGCAAGCAAAGTAAAGGGTGTTGCGTATGAGACCCTGATCGAGCGTGATGGAAGTATTCCGTTGCTGGCGCCCATGAGTCAGATCGCAGGAAGACTCAGTATTCAGGAAGGTGCAAAATATCTGGAGAAGCCGTTCGGTGGTTCCGGTGTTCTGTTAAGTGGTGTTCCGGGAACTCCGAAGGCAAAGGTTGTTATCCTCGGCGCAGGTTCTGTTGGAACCAATGCCTGCAAGATCGCAGTCGGCATGGGCGCAGATGTAACGATCATGGATATCAATCTGAAGAGACTGGCATATCTGGATGATATTTTTGGTGCACGGATCCAGACACTGGTAAGTACCGATGCGGCTGTGGAAGCAGCAGTTTCCAATGCAGATCTTGTGATTGGCTCTGTATTGATTCCTGGTAAGGCGGCACCGAAGCTGATGAAGAAAGAATATCTGAAACATATGAAACCGGGCAGCGTGATTGTGGATGTGGCTGTGGATCAGGGCGGATGCTGTGAGACCACCAAAGTTACCTACCATGATGACCCGACTTTCGTAGTGGATGGAGTGGTTCATTACTGTGTGGGAAATATGCCGGGAGCAGTTCCGTATACTTCCACTATTGCACTGACCAACGCAACTCAGAGCTATGGCCTTCAGATTGCAGCAGCTGGTCTGGAGGAAGCATGCAGAAAGAACAGCGTTATGTATTCTTCAATCAACACGTATGATGGCATGATCACCTGTAAGAATGTGGCAGATAGTTTTGGAATGGAATATAAAGATCCGGCAGAGCTGATCAAATAAATGAATATCCGACCTGGATGAACAGGGCAGATCGTTTTCTGAGAAAAAGGAACGGTCTGCCCGTTCTTTTTGTCAGATTCATTGTAAAAATCAAGGGCGTGTGTTAAAATGAGCACATTGGCGGCAGATAGGAGAGAATTTCATGGCTGTGATAGATTCATTTTGCGCAAAAGATACGTATGAACTTGGAGAAAAAATAGGACAGATGGCAAAGCCGGGGATGGTGATCTCACTGACTGGTGATCTGGGAGTGGGAAAGACTGTATTTACCCAGGGACTTGCAAAAGGGCTGGGCATTGAAGAACCAGTCAACAGTCCTACATTTACGATCGTGCAGGTGTATGAGGAAGGGCGGCTTCCCCTGTATCATTTTGATGTATATCGGATTGGCGATATTGAAGAGATGGACGAGATCGGTTATGAGGATTATTTCTATGGAGAGGGCGTATGCCTGATCGAGTGGGCAGATCTGATCAGAGAGATCCTGCCGGAACAGATGTGCCGTGTGACTATTGAAAAAGATCTGGAAAAAGGTTTTGATTACAGAAAAATCACCCTGGAAGGATTCAAGGGGATCGAAGAACAGGAGGCATAACCGAATGGAGACATCCAAAAAAATACTTGCACTGGATAGTTCAGGACTGGTAGCCAGTGTGGCGGTTGTGGAAGGTAACAGCACATATAGTAATCTGCTGGCAGAATATACCGTGAATTATAAAAAGACACATTCTCAGACCCTGCTTCCCATGCTGGATGAAATCGCGAATATGACAGAGCTGGATCTGACAACCATTGACGCAATTGCGATCGCAGCAGGTCCGGGTTCCTTTACCGGACTGAGGATTGGATCTGCCACGGCAAAGGGTCTGGGACTGGCATTGAAAAAACCGTTGATTTCCATTCCTACGGTGGATGCCCTGGCATATAATCTCTATGGGACGGACCGGTTGATCTGCCCAATCATGGATGCCAGAAGAAATCAGGTGTATACAGGCATTTATGAATTTCGAGGAAATACCATGGAAGTGCTGGAGCCACAGATGGCAGTGGACATTGAAGTGATTGCAGAAAAGCTTTGCGAGAGACAGCAGGATGTGATCTTCCTTGGAGATGGAGTTCCGGTATTTAAGGATAAATTGTGCAATGGCCTGATGGACAAGCTACATGATTGTGGAAAAGAATTTTATTTCGCACCAGCCCATGTGAATAAGCAGCGCGCCGGCGCAGTTGGTGCACTGGCCCTCCGTTATCTGGAAGAGGGTAAGACAGAGACCGCAGAAGAGCATCAGCCGGAATATTTAAGAATGGCACAGGCGGAGAGAGAGCGGGCGGAGAAGCTTGCAAAGGGAGAAGGCACATGCTGATCTCTCTGATGAAAGAGGAAGAGATTCCGCAGGTGGCAGCATTGGAGCAGGTGTGCTTTTCTGAACCGTGGACGGAGCAGGGTCTGCGGGAAAGTTTTGCAAGGCCGGAGTATCTGTTTGTGACAGCTACAGAAGATGGTCAGGTTGTAGGATACGCAGGGCTGTATCAGGTGTTGGATGAGGGCGATATCACGAATATAGCAGTATTACCGTCTGCCAGAGAAAAAGGAATAGGAACGGTGCTGACCCGTGCACTTATAGAAGCCGGTGAGCAGCGTGCGATCCATGCTTTTACACTGGAGGTCCGCGTGGGAAATGCGGCTGCGATCCATATTTATGAAAAGCTGGGATTTGTCCCGGCGGGAGTCCGAAAAGGATTTTATGAAAAACCAAAAGAAGATGCTCTGATCATGTGGCGCAGACAGATGCCTGCCCAGTAATCCCCTGTTTTCAGGAGTACATGTGCTGGTTTATAATTAGCCTGTACAACGGACGAGGAGGAGAAAACCATGCGGAGTTATGAAAAACAATCAGACAATAAATTAGAAAAAGTGATCTGCAATCGATGCGGACGGGAAATGAAAGTGGTAGGAGGAATCCTTCAGGAAGGAGTGTTTGAAGCTTCTGTTCTGTGGGGATATTTTTCAGACAGGGACGGGGAACGACATTCCTTCGATCTGTGTGAGGCTTGTTATGAGAAAATAATCCATACATTTCAGGTTCCGGTACAGATCGAGGAGCAGACAGAATTGATATAGGAGAGAATATGTTAGATATTTGCTTGCTTGGAAGCGGTGGTATGATGCCGCTTCCCTATCGCTGGCTGACGGCATTGATGGTGCGTTACAATGGGAGCAGCCTACTGATTGACTGCGGAGAAGGAACACAGATTGCGATCAAGGAAAAGGGTTGGAGCTTCAAACCCATTGATGTGATCTGTTTTACTCATTATCATGGAGATCATATCAGCGGTCTGCCGGGACTTTTGTTGACCATGGGAAATGCAGAACGTACGGAGCCTTTGACATTGATCGGTCCCAAGGGGCTGGAGCGTGTGGTTAATGCCCTGCGTGTGATCGCGCCGGAACTGCCGTTTCCTATCATTTATAAAGAGATCAATGGAAATGAAGAGACTTTTGAACTGGCAGACGGTTACCGTCTGAAAGCGTTCCGGGTGAACCATGGAATCCTGTGTTACGGATATACCCTGGAACTGGATCGGGCAGGCAAATTTCAGCTTCAGAAAGCCATGGAGCAGGAGATTCCAAAGCAGTATTGGAGCCGTCTGCAGAAGGGTGAGACTATCACTGACGAACAGGCAGTCTACACGCCGGATATGGTGCTTGGACCACCGCGAAAAGGTATCAAACTGACTTACTGTACTGACACCAGACCCGTACCGGCCATCGTGGAAAATGCGAGTGGATCGGATCTGTTCATCTGTGAAGGCATGTACGGAGAGAAAGATAAGGATGCCAAGGCCAGGGAGCATAAGCATATGACTTTTTATGAAGCGGCGAAACTGGCAAGAGATGCACAGGTGGGGGAGATGTGGCTGACGCATTACAGTCCATCGCTGACGAGACCGGAAGAGTACATGGACGATGTCCGCAAGATTTTCCCGGCTGCCAAGGCAGGAAAAGACCGGAAATCCGTGGAATTGGATTTTGAAAAGGACGAGTGATAGATATGGAAGAAAAGAAAGATGTGTTGATTCTGGCAATCGAGAGCTCCTGTGACGAGACAGCTGCAGCCGTAGTGAAAAACGGGCGAGAAGTGCTTTCTAATGTGATCTCTTCTCAGATTGCGCTGCACACCCTTTATGGAGGAGTGGTTCCGGAGATTGCATCCAGAAAACATATAGAGAAGATTAATTACGTAATTCAAGAGGCACTGGATCAGGCCCATGTGACCCTGGAAGATCTGGATGCCATTGGCGTGACTTATGGACCGGGTCTGGTTGGTGCGCTCCTGGTTGGAGTTGCTGAGGCGAAGGCAATTGCCTATGCGGCAAAACTGCCATTAGTGGGCGTACATCATATTGAAGGTCATATCTCGGCTAATTATATTGAAAATAAAGAGCTGGAGCCGCCATTTATCTGTCTGGTGGTGTCTGGTGGACATACGCATCTGGTAGTAGTCAAAGACTATGGAAAGTATGAGATCATTGGTCGGACCAGAGATGATGCGGCAGGTGAAGCCTTTGATAAAGTGGCCCGTGCCATCGGACTTGGCTATCCGGGCGGACCAAAGATTGATAAACTGGCAAAAGAGGGAAATCCAGATGCAATTCATTTTCCGCGGGCAAAAGTGGAGGATGCTCCTTATGATTTCAGCTTCAGCGGGGTAAAATCAGCAGTGCTGAACTATCTGAATGGCTGTCAGATGAAGGGAGAACCTGTTGTGGAAGCAGATGTTGCAGCATCCTTCCAGAAGGCAGTCTGTGATGTGCTGGTGGATCATGCGATTCAGGCGGTAAAGGACTATAAGATTCCGAAACTTGCCATGGCAGGTGGAGTGGCATCCAACTCAGCACTCAGAGAAGCTATGAAGACAGCGTGTGAGAAGAGGAATATTCCATTTTACTATCCGTCTCCGATTCTGTGTACGGATAATGCGGCCATGATCGGTGCGGCGGCTTACTATGAGTATATGAATGGTTCCAGAGCAGGGCTGGATCTTAATGCTGTTCCGAATCTGAAGCTGGGAGAGCGATGATGGAGAAAAAGATGTACAGCCATTGTGCTGGCGGCAGGCCAGGGA
>SCPN01001518.1_pt1:0-62500 | contig 190343 bp, 222 predicted proteins | sample 6106831 | NCBI WGS metagenome assembly SCPN01 (sample SAMN10720447, study PRJNA508395) | human gut metagenome | isolation source: Participant 1, 0 month | reverse complement strand
CAGAACTGTGGGGACACAGAGGGAGAGTGCAACCCGGGAGTGGAAAGACCGGGGCAAGCGAGGTAGGAGTCACGTAGGCAAATCCGCGTGGCGATCCGAAGACGTGACGCATAGCGAAATCAAGTAGCGAATTGCATGAGCCAGCTGTCGAGAAAAGCCGCTATTGTTTGTACAGTACCCGTACCGTAAACCGACACAGGTGGATGAGGAGAGAATCCTAAGGCCGACGGAAGAAGCATTGTTAAGGAACTCGGCAAAATGACCCCGTAACTTCGGGAGAAGGGGTGCCCTGTGAAAGCAGGGCCGCAGTGAAATGGCTCAAGCAACTGTTTAGCAAAAACACAGGTCTATGCAAAACCGAAAGGTGAAGTATATGGGCTGACGCCTGCCCGGTGCTGGAAGGTTAAGAGGAGAGGTTAGCGCAAGCGAAGCTTTGAATTTAAACCCCAGTAAACGGCGGCCGTAACTATAACGGTCCTAAGGTAGCGAAATTCCTTGTCGGGTAAGTTCCGACCCGCACGAAAGGCGTAATGATTTGAGCACTGTCTCGACAATGCATCCGGTGAAATTGAAGTACCAGTGAAGATGCTGGTTACCCGCGCCAGGACGGAAAGACCCCATGGAGCTTTACTCCAGCTTGGTACTGGGATCGGTATTGCATGTACAGGATAGGTGGGAGGCTGAGAAACGGTAACGTCAGTTGCCGCGGAGCCGCTGTTGGGATACCACCCTTGCAGTATTGATTTCTAACATGTGCCCGTGAACCGGGCAGTGGACAATGCCAGGCGGGGAGTTTGATCAGCGGTCGCCTCCGAAAGGGTATCGGAGGCGCCCAAAGGTTCCCTCAGAATGGTTGGAAACCATTCGCAGAGTGCAAAGGCAGAAGGGAGCTTGACTGTGACACCGACGGGTGGAGCAGGTACGAAAGTAAGGCTTAGTGATCCGGTGGTTAAGTGGGAATGCCATCGCTCAACGGATAAAAGCTACCCTGGGGATAACAGGCTTATCACTCCCAAGAGTTCACATCGACGGAGTGGTTTGGCACCTCGATGTCGGCTCATCGCATCCTGGGGCTGCAGTAGGTCCCGGGTTGGGCTGTTCGCCCATTAAAGCGGTACGCGAGCTGGGTTCAGAACGTCGTGAGACAGTTCGGTCCCTATCCGGCGTGGGCGTAGGATATTTGAGAGGAGCTGTCCTTAGTACGAGAGGACCGGGATGGACTGACCTCTGGTGTATCGGTTGTTCTACCAAGAGCATGGCCGAGTAGCCAAGTCGGGAAGGGATAAACGCTGAAGGCATCTAAGCGTGAAGCCCCCCTCAAGATGAGATATCCCATAACGCAAGTTAGTAAGACCCCTTGAAGACGACGAGGTAGATAGGGCAGAGGTGGAAGTGCAGTAATGCATGGAGCTGACTGTTACTAATAGGTCGAGGGCTTAACCAAGATGGTTTAGGATAGGTTTTAAAAAAATGGATTTAGTATTTGACTGTATGCAGTTTTGAAGGTATAATAACTTCAGTATTCCTCGATAGCTCAATGGTAGAGCACACGGCTGTTAACCGTGGTGTTGTAGGTTCGAGCCCTACTCGGGGAGCTTAATAGAATGTGATGTACATGAAGTACAGAACGTGATATTAAAATTCATATCTGGCTCCATGGTCAAGCGGTTAAGACACCGCCCTTTCACGGCGGTAACAGGGGTTCAAATCCCCTTGGAGTCACTGCCTTTTAATTAGGGCTTTGAGTTGTATGCCGATGTGGCTCAATTGGCAGAGCAGCTGATTTGTAATCAGCAGGTTATCGGTTCGAGTCCGATCATCGGCTTCTTGGACCCATAGCTCAGTTGGTTAGAGCTTCCGGCTCATAACCGGATGGTCCCGGGTTCGAGTCCCTGTGGGTCCATTTTATATTGAGCATATGAGTCTTAAAAACGAAAAATGAATATGGCCCGGTGGCTCAGCTGGTTAGAGCGCCGCCCTGTCACGGCGGAGGTCGTGGGTTCGAACCCCATCCGGGTCGTTTGCAGTTTACTTCTGCAGATGCCGGCGTGGCGGAACTGGCAGACGCACAGGACTTAAAATCCTGCGGGACTTACCTCCCGTACCGGTTCGATCCCGGTCGCCGGCACTTGAAGTTTTTGCAAGTTTGTAGTAGTATTTGTTATATAATTTAATATGTGCGCGTAGCTCAGCTGGATAGAGCGTCTGACTACGGATCAGAAGGTCGGGAGTTCGAATCTTCTCGCGCACGTTTAAGATCATTTGGGTTGACCAAATGATCTTTTTTTTATATAATCTGCCTAAGAAAAGGAGATTCTATATGAATAAAGAACAATTTATTGACACACTGAGACGGGCTTTATATGGAAAGATTGATGACTATACACTGCAGGATCATATTTGTTATTACGAAGATTATATCCGTCAGGAAATGGGAAAGGGGCGGACAGAACAGGAAGTATTGCAGGAACTGGGAGATCCAAGACTGCTGGCAAGAACTATCGTGGAGACATCTTCCCTGAAGAATCCGGATACTGTCTATACAGTTGATGAAGAAGGACAGAATGCTTATGGTACATCAGAAGATCGGGTAAAAGTTCATACCTTTACGGGATGGAAGGCAACCCTTCTGATGGTAGTGGTCGTGGCAGCGATCATTTTATTTGTTGTTGCTATCCTTGGACTGGCATTTTATCTGTTGCCGATCATTCTCGTAGTCGGGGCAGTGATCTGGTTGTTCCGGTGGCTGACCGGATCTGGAAGATTCTGACAGGATGATATTTTCCACAGTCAATGCATAATATGCCATGAGATATCCCATACTACCCCTGTAAACATTTCAATTACAGGAGGTTACAGACATGGCTAATAACAATCGTTCTGCAAACAACGCAAGCAATAGCTCAGAAAATTACAGTAATTACAGCAATAGCAGCAATAGTGGAAGCAGCTCCAGCAAGAACTCGTCCAAATCAAAGAACAGTGCGAAAAACTCTTCTAAGAACGAGAAATCTGACAACAGCAGTTATTAAGACAACATCACAGAAAAGAGGTACAGGCAGTCAGTCCTGTGCCTCTTTTCACGATGGCAGCAAGAAACGCATATACTGGTTAATAAGGGAAGAAATGGATTGGAGTCAACTATGGAAACCATCTCGGCAAGGGAAATTGACCGCTATATATTTGATAAAAATTATTTACTGGTAGATGTGAGGAATCCATCAGAGTATCGGAAACAGCATATTCGGGGAGCTGTGTGTGTGCCGCGGGAATATTTACTTCAGCGTGTGCGAGGATTTGGAAAGATCATACCGGTGCTTTACTGTGACCGGGGAGGTTTAAGCATGCAGGCGGCCAGAGAATTGGAGGAGTATGGATACAGGGCAATTTCAGTGGTGGGAGGAATACAGGCCTACAATGGAAGGTATCTGGAATCAGACCTGAAGAAGAGATGAGACGGGAATGCATGATCCAAGGCATGAATCGCTTGACATAAGCTATGGAAAGAAGATAAGATACAATGAGTATATTAACATTGCTATACAGGAAGGATAATCAATGAGCAAAATAGAATTAGTGGCGCCCTGTCATTTTGGACTGGAAGCTGTTTTGAAAAAAGAAATCCTGGATCTTGGATATGAAATTGTACGTGTGGAAGACGGAAGAGTGACCTTTGCCGGTGATGAAGATGCCATCTGCAGAGCGAATATTTTTCTGCGGACTGCAGAGCGGATCCTGCTGAAAGTAGGCCAGCTTCATGCAGTTACATTTGACGAATTATTTGAGGGAATCAAAGCGCTTCCATGGGAGAATTATATTCCGTCAGATGGAAAATTCTGGGTTGCAAAGGCTTCCTCAGTGAAAAGTAAGCTGTTCAGTCCGTCTGATATTCAGTCTATTGTGAAAAAGGCAATCGTGGAGCGTCTGAAAGGGGTATACTCTCTGCAGTGGTTTCCAGAGACTGGTGCAGAGTATCCCATCAGAATTTCCTTTATGAAGGACGAGGCAGTTGTCTGCCTGGATACGACGGGACTGTCTTTACATAAGAGAGGATATCGTACCATGGTCAGCAAGGCACCGATCAAGGAGACGTTGGCAGCAGCTCTTCTGATGCTGACTCCCTGGCATAAAGACCGGATCCTGGTAGATCCTTTCTGTGGAAGCGGCACGTTTCCGATCGAGGCAGCCATGATGGCAGCCAATATTGCACCGGGTATGAATCGTTCCTTTACTGCAGAAAAATGGACAAACTTTGTGGGACGTAAATACTGGTATGGAGCCATTGATGAGGCAAACGATCTGGTAGATGATCAGATCGAGACAGATATTCAGGGATATGATATTGATGGAGATATTATCAAAGCAGCCAGACAGAATGCAAGAGAAGCAGGTGTGGATCATCTGATCCATTTTCAGCAGCGTCCGTTGTCTGAACTGTCTCATCCGAAAAAATATGGATTTATCGTAAGTAATCCACCATATGGAGAACGACTAGAGGAAAAATCTCATCTTCCGGCATTGTATACAGAGATTGGAGATCGTTTTCGCGAACTGGACAGCTGGTCCATGTATCTGATCACCAGTTATGAGGATGCAGAGAAATACATTGGAAAAAAAGCAGACAAGAACCGTAAGATTTACAATGGTATGCTGAAGACCTACTATTATCAGTTCCTTGGACCGAAGCCGCCGAAGATGAACAGACAGGAGAAACAGTAAACTCATGGATAAGATTATATTTGCAACAGGAAATGAAGGTAAAATGAAGGAAGTCCGTATGATTCTGGAAGATCTTGGATTACCGGTATTATCCCTGAAGGATGCGGGGATTACTGCGGATGTGGAAGAAAACGGAACAACCTTCGAGGAAAATGCACAGATCAAGGCAAAGGCGATCATGGAAATGACCGGTGCGCTGGTGCTGGCAGACGATTCTGGTCTGGAAGTGGATGCACTTGATAAGGAGCCTGGAATCTATTCGGCCCGCTATATGGGACATGATACTTCCTACCATATTAAGAATCAGAATATTATCGACCGGCTGGAAGGAAAAGTTGGAGAAGAGCGCAGTGCCCGTTTTGTATGCGCGATCGCAGCTGCATTTCCTGATGGAAGAGTGCTGATTACCAGAGGCACCATGGAAGGCCAGATCGGCTATGAAGAAAAAGGGGAAAATGGATTTGGTTATGATCCAATCTTTTATCTGCCGGAATATCAGTGTTACTCAGCAGAATTGTCTCTGGAGGAAAAGAACAAGTTGAGTCACAGAGGAAAAGCCCTGCGCCTTATGAAAGAGAGATTGCATGAAAGTTTTAATTGTCAGTGATACCCATGGAAGGGAAGATAATCTGGAAAAAATACTGAAAAAAGAATCGCCTATCGATGCTATGGTGCATCTGGGAGATGTGGAAGGCTCAGAAGATTATATTCGGATCCTGACAGATGCTCCAGTCTATATGGTAGCTGGAAATAATGATTTTTATACGGATCTTCCAGGTCAGGCAGTGATTGATCTGGATGGATACCGGGCGTTTATTACTCACGGGCATGGTTATCATGTAAGCTACAGTCCGAATCGCCTGGTGGCAGAGGCACTGCACAGGAATGCACAGATTGCCATGTATGGACATACTCATGTGCCTCATCTGGAACAGGTGGAAGGTGTGATCGTTCTGAATCCAGGAAGCTTAAGCTATCCCAGACAGGCGGGGCGGGAGCCGAGTTATATCATTATGGAGACAACACCAGATAAGCAGGTTCATTTTGATATTCGCTATCTGAGAAAATGATATCAGAGCGGTCTGAAAAGGCATCTAAAAATAATTTGAAAAAAATGAAAAAAGTTGTTGACATTTAGCGAGTCGTCCTCTATAATAAACGAGTGTCCAAACGAGGACGACAGAGATGCAAGACGGGGTGTGGCTCAGTTTGGCTAGAGCGCCTGGTTTGGGACCAGGAGGCCGCAGGTTCGAATCCTGTCACCCCGATTGGGAAAATAAAATATGCGGGTGTAGTTCAATGGTAGAACACTAGCCTTCCAAGCTAGATACGTGGGTTCGATTCCCATCACCCGCTCTACCGGAAATAATTTTCCGGAGCGTGTGTCCGTAGCTCAGCTGGATAGAGCAACGGCCTTCTAAGCCGTGGGTCGGGGGTTCGAATCCCTTCGGGCACATTGAACAGTGACACGCTGTTTGTTATATGGTGGGTATAGCGCAGTTGGTTAGCGCGCCAGATTGTGGCTCTGGAGGCCTAGGGTTCGAATCCCTATATCCACCCTGAATCAAAGATAATGGGCTATCGCCAAGCGGCTAAGGCACAGGACTTTGACTCCTGCATTTCGCTGGTTCGAATCCAGCTAGCCCAGCTAGGGCACAACAAAAGAATATGGGGTATTAGCTCAGTCGGTAGAGCACTTGACTTTTAATCAAGTTGTCCGGGGTTCGAATCCCCGATGCCTCATTAAAAGGAATCCTTGAATACAAGGGTTCCTTTTTTCTGCACAAAGAAAATCCCCGAAAACCATAGTTTTTTCGACAGAATGCGACTGCTTTAGACTTTTTGTTTGCAAAAAAGACAAAAATATAAAAAAATTTATTTGTTTTGCCAATGTACAAGAAAAGAGTCAGCTTTTATAATAGGGAACAAGAAATGAGAACGATACCACGTAAGTCTCTTCCCATTTCCTAATTAAATAGTTATGGATGGTATTGCACCCCCCCCCTAATCCCCCTTAATGAATAAACCCTCCCTTTTTGATTATTCGATAAACGCAGTATCATCAATAAAAAACTTGTTACAGAAGAACCAGAGGTCCCCCGCCTCTGGTTCTTCTGTATCTTACGGAACTGGTTCCTTTTATAGCGGCTAAGAATCATATTCAATACTTTACATAAATTTTACATAAATATGCATTTGGACTTTACATATAGGTAATAAGATGTTATCAGTTATAGTAGATGAAGTCTGGAGAGGGGTCAGAAAAAATGGCATTGATTTATATTGTAGAGGATGATCAGAACATACGAGAGATCGAGAGCTTTGCACTGAAGAACAGTGGTTATCAGGTGCAGGGGTTTGAGTGTGCGAAGGATTTTTATCATCAGCTGGCAGAGAAGACGCCAGATTGTATTTTACTGGATATTATGCTGCCGGATGAAGATGGATTGGAGATAGTAAGAAAGCTTCGCGCCATTCCGGATACGAAGAAGGTGCCGGTTATGATGGTGACAGCGAAGACTACAGAGATCGACAAAGTAAAAGGATTGGATATCGGCGCAGATGATTACATTACGAAACCGTTTGGTGTAATGGAACTGATCTCCCGTGTGAAAGCATTGCTCCGCCGGAGCATGAATACTGAAGAAGAAAAATTCCTGTCAGCCGGGGATATTTTCCTGGATGGTGAGAAGCATATGGTCTATGTGAATGATGAACCATGTGAACTGACTTTTAAGGAGTATGAACTTCTGAAACTGCTGATTCAGAATCAAGGAATTGTTATGTCCAGGGATGTGATCATGGAACGGATCTGGGGCATAAATTTTGAAGGGGAGTCCAGAACATTAGATGTGCATATTAAGACGCTCAGACAGAAACTCAAGAGTGCCGGTGCATTGATCAAAACAGTCCGGAACGTGGGGTATATTATAGAATGAAACAGAAAATCCACAGAGAATTTATTCTGGTCGCATTGACGACTATATTGCTGACAACGGTGGTCGTGACAGCAGTATTCTATAGTTTTTTCAAAAAAGAGGTCATGGAAGAACTGTCCACCTGCGCAGAGGTTCTGAGCAGCACAGGTGTTTTTGAAGGAGCAAATGAGACGGATGCAGAACAGATCAGTGCCAGGCTGGGACTGGAACCGGTGAGAATCTCACTCATTAATGCAGACGGCACCGTGCTGTATGATGGAAACGTAAATATTGGTGGTCTGGATAACCATGGAAACCGGCCAGAAGTGCAGCAGGCACTGACGGAAGGTGTGGGGCAGTCTGTGCGAAGATCAGATACTATGGGACAGAGTGCGTTCTATTATGCGCTTCGTCTGGATGATGGGATGGTGCTGCGTGTGGCAAAGGAGACATCCAGTATCTGGAGACTGTTTGCCAGTGCCCTTCCGGTTGTAACGGCAGCAGCGATACTGATCTTTATATTCTGCTTCGGGCTGTCTGCCAGAGCAACAAAAAGCCTGATGAAACCGATTGAAGAATTATCGCATCACCTGGACGAATACGAGGAGATTCCTGTCTATAAGGAAATGCTTCCCTTTGTGAAAACGATTCAGAAGCAGCACGAGGACATTATGAAAAATGCCCGCATGCGACAAGAGTTTACGGCAAATGTGTCGCATGAACTGAAGACTCCTCTGACATCGATCTCTGGTTATGCAGAGTTGATTGAACATCATATGGCATCCCCGGAGGATGTACCGCGGTTTGCAGGGGAGATCCATCGCAATGCTACGCGGCTTTTAAATATGATCAATGATATCATCAAGCTGTCAGAGCTGGATGCAACGGAAAACAGCACACGGCCCGTGGACAGCGTGCCGCTCTATGTCCTGGCGGAGAACTGTGTGGACATGCTTCAACTTCATGCAGAGAAACATCAGGTGACGTTGGATATGGAAGGTGAACCGTGCAATATCCTTGGAAATAAAGAAATGATCGAGGAGACATTGTATAATCTATGTGACAATGCAATCCGATATAATAATCCGGGAGGAACGGTTCATGTGACAGTGCGGCCCCAGGGAGATAAAGTCCTTTTGAAAGTGGCTGATACAGGGATCGGTATTCCCAAAGAACACCAGAAGCGGATTTTTGAACGTTTTTACCGGGTGGATAAGAGTCGTTCCAAGGCAACAGGTGGAACAGGTCTCGGTCTGGCAATCGTCAAGCATATTGTGACACAGCATGGCGCTGAACTGAATCTGGAAAGTGAGCCTGGAAAAGGAACAACCATAACGATCCTCTTTGAAAATGCGGAGAAATCTGTTACAATGTAGCAGAACCTGCTGGTGTCTGTTCCGAGGGAGCAGCAGGTGAAGGCTGCAAGGAGGAAGAAATTTATGGAATATGTGCATCAGGCACAGTATTATGAGACGGATCAGATGGGAATCATACATCATTCTAATTATATCCGCTGGATGGAAGAAGCGCGGATCGCATACATGGATGAGATGGATTTTCCCTATAAAAAAGTGGAAGCAGCAGGAATCATCAGTCCGGTGCTGTTCGTGAATTGTGAATATAAATCCATGACGCATTTTGGGGATCGAGTTGCTATTGAAGTGAAGCTGGCATCCTTCAAGGGTGTGAAATATGAGATCGCTTATACAATGAGAGATCTGGAGAGCAGAGAAGTTCGTGCGGTGGCCATTTCCGGTCATTGCTTTCTGAAAAAGGACGGGCGTCCTGCAAATATTAAAAAAGAACTTCCATTATTATATGAAACCATGCAGAAGGAAGTTTCCGGAAAGGCATAAGATTATGGAAGGAAAAAGACAGTACCTGTTGGATGGACTCCGGGGACTGACGCTGATCAGCATGATCCTTTATCATGGCATGTTTGATCTGTTGGAGATCTATGGGGTACATGTGAGCTGGTTCTGGAGATTACCGGGAATTATATGGCAGCAGAGTATCTGCTGGAGCTTTATTATCCTGTCGGGGTTCTGTTGGAATTTAAGCCGGAATCCTGTGAAGAACGGACTGGTGGTGTCAGCAGGCGGTCTGTTGGTAAGTGCGGTGACTTGGATCTTTATGCCGGAGGAACGAATTACATTTGGAATTCTGACATTTCTGGGAAGTGCCATGCTCCTGCTGGTGTTGTTGAAGCCGTTGCTTGAACACATCCCATCGGTACTGGGGTTCCTTGGAAATGCAGTGTTGTTCTTTCTTACAAGAGATGTTAATGTCGGGTATTGGGGAACGGAGGCATTTCGCCTGGGAGAAGTCCCCAAGAGCTGGTATCAGGGATGGAACAGTACATTTTTAGGCTTCCCACCGGAAGATTTCTTCTCAGGAGATTACTTTTCTCTGGTGCCGTGGATGTTTCTGTATTTGTCCGGATATTTTTTATATGATATCGTAATTGAGAAAAAGAGCTTTCAAAAGCTTATGGAAGTGAGAATAAAGCCGCTGGAATGGATTGGGAGGCGCAGCTTGCTGATCTATCTTCTGCATCAGCCTGCTGTACTGCTGGGGCTGGAAGCATTCTGGTGCGTGAAAGATATGTTGTTTAAAGGATATGGGATATAGAATTAGATAAGAAAGGTTTTGGATTATGTTTATTGCAAATGAGTGGAAAGATTATGAGGTCATCGACTGTTCCGCAGGGAGAAGCTGGAACGCTGGGGAGATTATCTGCTGGTTCGTCCGGATCCGCAGGTGATCTGGGATACCAAGAAGGAGCACAGAGGCTGGAAAAAGATGAACGGCCATTATCACAGAAGCGCAAAAGGTGGTGGGGAGTGGGAGTTCTTTGATCTGCCTCAGCAGTGGAGCATTGATTATGAACTTCCTTCTGGAAAGAAGCTCACATTCAATCTGAAGCCCTTTAGCTTTAAACACACGGGTCTGTTCCCGGAACAGGCAGCTAACTGGTCCTGGTTCTCTGAGAAGATCAGAAATGCAGGACGGCCGATCAAAGTGCTGAATTTGTTCGCTTATACCGGCGGCGCAACACTGGCTGCAGCAGCTGCTGGAGCTTCTGTGACACATGTGGATGCTTCTAAGGGAATGGTAGCATGGGCAAAAAAATGCAAGAAGCTCAGGGCTTGAAGATGCACCGATCCGCTGGCTGGTGGATGACTGTCAGAAATTCGTAGAGCGCGAGATCCGCCGTGGAAATCATTATGATGCGATCATCATGGACCCGCCTTCTTATGGAAGAGGACCCAAGGGTGAGATCTGGAAGATCGAAGATGCAATTCATCCGCTGGTGAAGCTGTGCGCACAGCTCCTTAGTGATGATCCGCTGTTCTTCCTGATCAATTCTTATACGACAGGTCTTCAGCCGGCGGTATTATCTTATTTGCTTGGAACAGAGCTGAAAAGATTCGGTGGACATGTGGATTCGCAGGAAGTCGGTCTTCCGGTGACTGAAAGCGGACTGGTATTGCCCTGCGGTGCAAGCGGACGTTGGGAGGCTTAACATGGGATATTTAATAGCAGAGACAACACGCGAGGAACGGGAGAAGATCGTTGCAGAATCTCTTGGAAATATAGAAGCAAACTGTGATGGATGCATGTCAGGACTTGCAGAGATGTACCAGGACTATATTGACGGAAAGAAAGAGCTCCGCGAGATCAATATGGAATTCAATGCCAGATATATAAAGGAAGATATCCGACAGGAAAGAACCGGTTGTTTCTATAGATAATAAGAAGCGGAAGCGTATATGCACCACGAGCAGAAGACACTTGCCTGCCGGGAGCAGGGGTATATAGGGACGCTGTATGACTTGGAGCGGACGCAGGTGATGCTGCCGTGCGTCCGGAGCGAACACCGCAGGTGTCCGATCAGGGCGTATGGTGGCATCGCCTGTGTCAGATACACGTCATACGAGCCCTATATACCCCTGATTCTGGCAAGATAACGGACCATTTCGCGCATGTGCAATATATACAAAAACATCCTGTAAACTTCGTAAATATTCATGAAAAAAATTCTATCATAAATTTCAAAAAAGTCTTGCCAAATCGAGCTTTTTCCTATATACTAATTCATGTTGTGACATTGATAGCGATGAAGCGTGAGGTTGCCACGCATATGCGTGGGTTTTCCGTGGAGCGAATGTCAAGTTAGCAAACTGGCGACAAGTCACTGTACAAGTAAAGAAATCCTTTTAAGATAAAGGGAACGAAGTGTGAGATCCTCCGGGACACACACGGGAAAGTGTACAGTCACCGCTTGTCGTACTGGTAGTCTAAAGTACGAAAAGGAGGCGACTTTTTTTATGGCAAGTCAAGTAATGAGAATCACAATGAAAGCATATGATCATCAGCTGATCGATGCATCCGCAAAAAAAATCATCGAAACGGTGAAGAAAACTGGATCTAAGGTAAGCGGACCGGTGCCGATGCCGACGAAGAAAGAGGTAGTTACCATCCTTCGCGCAGTGCACAAATATAAAGATTCCAGAGAGCAGTTCGAGCAGAGAACTCATAAGAGACTGATTGATATCATCGCACCGACGCAGAAGACTGTTGACGCTCTGTCACGTCTTGAGATGCCTGCTGGTGTGTATGTTGATATTAAAATGAAAAACAAATAATTCCTGCGGCTAGAATGAACGCTTCGGCGTTCCGCTGTAGAGAGAACAGGAGGAAACAAGAATGAAGAAAGCTATCTTAGCTACCAAAGTCGGAATGACTCAGATCTTCAACGAAGATGGCGTGTTAGTTCCGGTAACCGTTCTTCAGGCTGGCCCGTGCGTAGTAACCCAGGTTAAGACCGTTGAGAACGACGGCTACAAAGCTGTTCAGGTTGGATTCGTTGATACCAGAGAAAAACTGGTGAACAAACCGCAGAAAGGCCACTTTGACAAAGCAGGCGTTGCTTACAAGAAATTTGTCAGAGAGCTGAAATTAGAGAATGCTGCAGAGTATGCTCTTGCACAGGAGATCAAAGCTGACATCTTCGCTGCTGGCGATAAGATCGATGCAACAGCAGTTTCCAAAGGTAAAGGATTCCAGGGTGCAATCAAGAGACATGGTCAGCACAGAGGACCTATGGCTCATGGTTCTAAATTCCATCGTCATCAGGGTTCCAACGGTGCTTGTTCTGATCCGAGCAAGGTATTCAAGGGTAAAGGCATGCCGGGACATATGGGTTCCAAACAGATCACTATCCAGAATCTGGAAGTAGTTCGTGTTGATGCAGAGAACAACTTACTGTTGGTAAAAGGTGCGGTACCAGGACCCAAGAAAGCCTTAGTTACCATCAAAGAAACCGTTAAATCCGGTAAATAAGGTTTGAGGGAAAGGAGGAACACACAGATGGCAAACGTATCTGTTTACAATATGGAAGGTAATGAAGTAGGCAAGATGGATTTAAGCGATGCTGTATTTGGTGTTGAAGTTAACGAGCATCTGGTACACATGGCAGTCGTTGCACAGCTTGCAAATAAAAGTCAGGGTACTCAGAAAGCAAAAACCCGTTCTGAGGTATCTGGCGGCGGTAGAAAACCGTGGAGACAGAAAGGAACCGGACATGCACGTCAGGGTTCAACCAGAGCTCCGCAGTGGACCGGCGGCGGTATCGTATTCGCTCCGACTCCGAGAGATTACACAATCAGACTCAACAAGAAAGAGAAGAGACTGGCTCTGAAATCTGTTCTGACCAACTGTGTAAATGAAAATAAATTTATCGTTCTTGACGAGCTGAAGTTCGACGAGATCAAAACTAAGAAGATGCAGGCAGTTCTGGATGCACTGAACGTATCCAAGGCACTGATCGTTCTCAATGAGAATGATGCAAATGTCGTTAAATCTGCCAGAAACATTGCTAATGTTCAGACGGCTCTGACCAACACCATCAACGTATATGACATTCTGAAATACAACACTGTTGTAGTTACGAAGGCAGCTGTCGCAACCATCGAGGAGGTATATGCATAATGGCTGATATCAAATACTATGATGTAATCCTCAAACCGGTCATCACCGAGAAGAGCATGGCTGCTATGGGAGAGAAAAAATATACATTCCTTGTACATGTGGACGCAACCAAGTCCCAGGTTAAGGAAGCAGTTGAGAAAATGTTTGCAGGAGCAAAAGTAAAATCTGTAAACACCATGAACTGTGATGGAAAAAATAAAAGACGTGGCATGGTTACCGGTAAAACCGCTAAAACCAAAAAAGCTATCGTTCAGCTGACTGCAGACAGCAAAGACATCGAGATCTTTGAGGGACTGTAAGTAACAGCTTATAAAAACTATGTGCATACGAGCACGACAATATCGTAGACATCGAAAGGAGATAAAGTAATGGGAATCAAAACATACCGCCCATATACACCTTCCAGAAGAAATATGTCCGGTTACGATTTCGCGGAGATCACCAAGAGCGCTCCGGAGAAATCACTGGTTGTTTCTCTTAAGAAGAACGCTGGACGTAATGCTCAGGGTAAAATCACTGTAAGACACCGCGGAGGCGGATCCAGAAGAAAATACAGAATCATCGACTTCAAGAGAAGAAAAGATGGAATCCCGGCAACTGTTGTTGGTATCGAGTACGATCCGAACAGAACTGCTAACATTGCACTGATCTGCTACGCAGATGGTGAGAAAGCTTACATCCTTGCTCCGCAGGGACTGAAAGTTGGAATGGTAATCATGAATGGACCGGAGGCAGAGGTTCATACCGGTAACTGCCTGCCGCTGGAGAATATTCCGGTTGGTACTATGGTTCATAACATTGAGTTATATGCAGGCAAGGGCGGCCAGCTGGTTCGTTCTGCAGGCAACAGCGCACAGCTGATGGCTAAAGAGGGCAAATATGCAACTCTGAGAATGCCGTCTGGTGAAATGAGAATGGTACCGATTAACTGCCGCGCCACTGTTGGTGTTGTAGGAAACGGCGAGCACAACCTGATCAACATTGGTAAAGCAGGTCGTAAACGTCACATGGGTATCAGACCTACTGTCCGTGGTTCTGTAATGAATCCGAACGATCATCCGCATGGTGGTGGAGAAGGAAAGACTGGTATCGGTCGTCCGGGTCCGTGCACACCTTGGGGTAAACCGGCACTTGGTCTGAAGACAAGAAAGAAGAACAAGAAGTCCAACAAGCTGATCGTTAGAAGAAGAGACGGCAGAACTTTTAAATAAGGAATAGGAGGTTTCACTAATGGCACGTTCATTAAAAAAAGGACCATTTGCAGATGCACACTTACTGAAAAAAGGTTGATGCAATGAACGCAAGCGGAAGCAAGGCTGTGATCAAGACCTGGTCTCGCCGTTCCACCATTTTCCCGCAGATGGTTTCCCATACAATTGCAGTTCATGATGGAAGAAAACATGTGCCGGTATACGTTACCGAGGATATGGTAGGACACAAACTCGGAGAGTTCGTTCCGACCAGAACCTACAGAGGACATGGCAAAGACGAGAAGAAGTCCAGACGTTAGTCGCTAAAATTTGGAAGGAGGTTTCATCTAATGGCAAAAGGATCCAGAAGTCAGATTAAAAGAGAAAGAAATGCCCAGAAGGACACCAGACCGTCAGCAAAGTTATCTTACGCACGTGTTTCTGTTCAGAAGGCTTGCTTCGTATTAGATGCCATCAGAGGTAAAGATGTACAGACAGCACTCGGAATCGTAACCTACAATCCGAGATACGCTTCTACATTAATAGAGAAATTATTAAAATCCGCTATCGCGAATGCGGAGAACAACAACGGAATGCACGCTGACACTCTTTATGTTGCAGAATGCTATGCAGATAAAGGACCGACCATGAAGAGAATCAGACCGAGAGCACAGGGCCGCGCTTATCGTATTGAAAAACGTATGAGCCACATCACCATCGTGCTGGATGAGAAGAAATAAGGAGGAACATCATGGGACAGAAAGTTAATCCGCACGGCCTCAGAGTCGGCGTAATTAAAGACTGGGACTCCAAGTGGTATGCTGAAGGCGACTTCGCAGACTGCCTGGTAGAAGATTATCAGATCAGAAAGTTCCTGAAGAAGAAACTGTACAGCGCAGGAGTTTCCAAGATTGAAATCGAGAGAACCTCCGATCGCGTTAAGATCATCATCTCCACTGCTAAACCGGGTATGATCATCGGTAAAGGTGGATCTGAGATTGAGAAAGTAAGAGCAGAGCTCCAGAAAATGACTACCAAAAAAGTAGTTGTAGATATCAAAGAGATCAAAAAAGTTGACAGAGAAGCACAGCTGGTAGCTGAGAACATCGCTCAGCAGCTGGAGAACCGTATCACATTCCGTCGTGCAATGAAATCCTGCATGGGACGTGCAATGAAGAGCGGTGCAAAGGGAATCAAAGCTTGCTGTTCCGGACGTCTGGGCGGAGCTGATATGGCTCGTACCGAGACCTACTCCGAGGGTACGATTCCGCTTCATACACTGAGAGCAGATATTGACTATGGATTCGCTGAGGCAGACACCACCTACGGTAAGATCGGTGTTAAGGTTTGGGTCTACAAAGGCGAGGTTCTTCCCAAGAAGGCAGCAAAGGAAGGGAGCGATAAATAATGTTAATGCCAAAGAAGAGTAAAGCGCCGTAAACAGTTCCGTGGAACTATGACCGGTAAGGCGCTCAGAGGTAATAAGATTACAAACGGTGAATATGGTATCGTTGCTCTTGAGCCGGCTTGGATCAAATCCAACCAGATCGAGGCAGCCCGTGTAGCTATGACCCGTTACATCAAACGTGGTGGTAAAGTTTGGATTAAGATTTTCCCGGACAAACCGGTAACCAACAAACCGGCTGAGACCCGTATGGGTTCCGGTAAAGGAACTCTGGAGTACTGGGTAGCAGTAGTTAAACCGGGACGTGTAATGTTCGAAATCTCTGGCGTATCTGAGGAGATCGCTAAAGAAGCATTACGTCTCGCTACCCATAAGTTACCCTGCAAATGCAAAGTCGTTTCTCGTGCAGACTTAGAAGGCGGTGATAACAGTGAAAATGAATAAGTATGTAGAAGATTTGAAAGCAAAATCGGCTGCTGAGTTAAATACTGAATTAGTAGCTGCGAAAAAGGAACTTTTCAACCTGAGATTCCAGAACGCAACCAACCAGCTCGATAACACAGCAAGAATCAGAGAGGTTCGTAAGAACATTGCCCGGATTCAGACTGTTATCGCACAGAAGAACGCGTAAGTTTCGGAAGCTTCAGTTTGAGAAAGGAGAATAATCGTGGAAAGAAATCTTAGAAAAACCCGTATCGGTAAAGTGGTAAGTGACAAGATGGATAAAACTATCGTAGTTGCAGTAGAGAACCATGTAAAACATCCGCTCTACGGAAAGATCGTTAAAAAGACCTATAAATTAAAAGCACACGATGAGAATAACGAGTGCGGAATCGGTGATACCGTAAAAGTTATGGAAACCAGACCGCTGTCCAAGGACAAGAGATGGAGACTGGTTAGCATTGTTGAAAAAGCCAGATAAGGAGGATGTAGAAATTGGTACAGCAGGAAACAAGACTGAAAGTTGCTGATAACACCGGTGCAAAAGAATTGCTCTGCATCCGTGTTATGGGTGGCTCTACAAGAAGATATGCTAACATTGGTGATGTAATCGTTGCTACCGTTAAAGATGCAACACCCGGCGGAGTTGTAAAGAAGGGTGATGTAGTTAAAGCAGTTGTGGTTCGTACCGTAAAAGGTGCTCGCCGCAAAGACGGTTCTTATATCAAATTTGATGAGAACGCAGCAGTAATCATCAAAGAGGATAAGAACCCGAGAGGAACCCGTATCTTTGGACCGGTAGCAAGAGAATTACGTGAGAAGCAGTTCATGAAGATCGTATCTCTGGCTCCGGAAGTATTATAGGAGGTATCGGAATGGCTACTATGAAAATTAAAAAAGGCGATACCGTAAAAGTTATTGCTGGTGCTGATAAAGGTACCGAGGGAAAAGTTATCGCAGTAAACCACAAGAACAACACTGTTCTGGTTGAAGGTGTAAACATGATCACAAAACACACAAAACCGTCAGCAGCTAATCAGCAGGGCGGAATCGTACATCAGGAAGGACCGATCAGCGCTTCTAACGTAATGTTCGTAAGCGAAGGAAAAGTTTCCCGTATCGGTTACAAGATGGATGGAGACAAGAAAGTCCGCGTTGCAAAGGCAACCGGTAAAGTTATCGACTAATATTTGAAGAGAGGAGGTCTGGAGAAGTTGAGTAGACTCAGTGAGCAGTACAAAAATGAGATCGTAGATGCTATGATTAAAAAATTTGGATATAAAAACATTATGGAAGTGCCGAAGCTTGACAAAGTTGTTATCAACATGGGTGTCGGCGAGGCAAAAGAGAATGCTAAAGTTCTGGATTCTGCAGTGAAAGATCTGGAGACCATCGCTGGACAGAAAGTAGTTCTTACCAGAGCAAAGAACTCCGTTGCAAACTTCAAAATCAGAGAAGGTATGCCGATCGGTTGTAAGGTTACCCTTCGTGGTGAGAAGATGTATGAGTTCGTTGATCGTCTGATCAACCTGGCACTGCCCGCGTGTGCGTGACTTCCGTGGTGTAAACCCGAACGCATTTGACGGTAGAGGAAACTACGCACTTGGAATTAAAGAGCAGTTAATCTTCCCTGAAATTGAATACGATAAAGTTGACAAGGTAAGAGGTATGGATATCATCTTCGTTACCACTGCCAAGACTGATGAAGAAGCTCGTCATCTGTTAAGCTTATTCAATATGCCATTCGCAAGATAGGAGGGAATTTCATGGCTAAGACATCGATGAAAATCAAACAGCAGCGTAAACAGAAATTCTCTACCAGAGAATATAGCCGCTGCAGAATCTGTGGCCGTCCGCATGCATATTTAAGAAAATACGGAATCTGCAGAATTTGTTTCCGTGAGCTGGCTTATGCAGGCCAGATCCCGGGCGTGAAGAAAGCAAGCTGGTAAGGAAGGAGGCTATATAAAATGACAACGAATGATCCGATCGCAGATATGCTTACAAGAATTCGTAACGCAAACACTGCAAAGCATGATACAGTAGATGTACCGGCATCCAAGATGAAAATTGCTATCGCAAACATCCTGGTTGACGAAGGATATATTGCAAAATATGATCTGGTAGACAATGGCAACTTCAAAGATATTCATATCACTCTGAAGTATGGCAAAGATAAGAATGACAAGATCATCGCTGGTCTGAAGCGCATTTCCAAACCGGGTCTGCGTGTATACGCTAGCAAAGAGAACATGCCGAAAGTACTTGGTGGACTGGGAATCGCTATTGTTTCCACCAACAAAGGTGTTATGACCGACAAGAAGGCAAGAGAACTTAACGTAGGTGGAGAGGTTCTTGCATTCGTTTGGTAGTACGAAAGTACTTCATTAGAAACTCACTGAAAACAGAAGGAGCCCAGGTGCTCCTTCCGAAAATCTAAGTAAGGAGGATTTTATTATGTCCCGTATCGGAAGATTACCGGTAGCAATCCCGGAAGGTGTAACAGTAACTGTTGCCGAGGGAAACAAAGTGACTGTAAAAGGTCCGAAGGGAACTCTTGAGAGAGTACTTCCCGCAGAAATGAGCATTAAAATTGAGGATGGCCATGTAGTAGTGACCAGACCGAACGATCTGAAAAAAATGAAATCTTTACACGGTTTGACAAGAACCCTGATTTCCAACATGGTAACTGGTGTACACACTGGTTATGAGAAAGTGCTGGAAGTAAACGGTGTCGGCTATCGTTGTTCCAAATCCGGCAAAAAGCTGACTCTGAACCTGGGTTATTCCCATCCGGTTGAGATGACTGATCCGGAAGGTCTTGAGGCTGTTGTAGATGGCAACAAGATCACCGTAAAAGGAATCGACAAGGAGAAGGTTGGACAGTATGCAGCCGAGATCCGTGACAAGAGAAGACCTGAGCCGTATAAGGGCAAGGGAATCAAGTATGAGACCGAAGTCATCAGACGTAAAGTTGGTAAGACCGGTAAGAAATAAATAAGGAGAGTGTAAAGATGGTTAGTAAGAAATCAAGAAGCGAAGTTCGCGCTAAGAAACATTACAGATTGCGTAACCATATCAGCGGAACTGCAGAGAGACCGCGTCTGGCAGTGTTCAGAAGCAACAATCATATGTATGCTCAGATCATTGATGACACTGTAGGAAACACTCTGGTATCTGCTTCCACCCTTCAGAAGGATGTGAAAGCTGAGCTGGAGAAAACCAACAACGTGGATGCAGCAGCATACCTGGGTAAGGTAATTGCAGAGAAAGCTCTGGAAAAAGGAATCAAAGAGGTTGTATTTGACCGTGGAGGATTCATTTATCAGGGTAAGATCGCAGCTCTGGCTGAGGCAGCTCGCGAAGCAGGATTGGAATTCTAGGAAAGGAAGGAAAGACACATGAGACATGAAATCATTGATGCAAGTCAGTTAGAATTAACTGATAAAGTTGTGTCCATCAAACGTGTAACCAAGGTCACCAAAGGTGGCAACACCATGCGTTTTACTGCTCTTGTGGTAGTTGGCGACATGAATGGCCATGTAGGTGTTGGTCTTGGAAAAGCAAAAGAAATCCCGGAAGCAATCCGTAAGGGCAAAGAGGACGCAACCAAGAAGCTGGTAACCGTTGTTAGAGACGAAAACAATAGTATCCCGCACGATAACCTGGGCAAATTCGGAAGTGCTTCCGTACTGCTCAAGAGATCCCCGGAAGGTACCGGTATCATCGCCGGAGGCCCGGCTCGTGCCGTTGTAGAGCTTGCTGGAATCAAAAATATCCGTACCAAGTCTCTGGGCTCCAACAATAAGCAGAACGTTGTACTTGCAACGATCGCAGGCCTTGCAGGTCTGGTTTCCCCGGAAGATGTTGCTAAGAAACGTGGCAAATCCGTGGATGAGATCATGGCGTAAGGAGGAGAACGAACATGGCAGAGAAGTTAAAAGTAACGTTAGTCAAATCCCCGATCGGTGCTATCCCGAAGCAGAAAGCTACTGTAGAGGCGCTCGGACTGAAAAAGCTTAACAAAACTGTTGAAATGCCGGACAACGAAGCAGTTCGTGGTATGATCTGGCACGTAAGACATTTAGTTAAGGTAGAAGAAATCTAATTATATACAGGTAAGGAGGTGCCACAATGGACTTATCGAATTTACAGTACGCTGAGGGCTCCAAGCAGAGCGACAACTTCAGAAGAGGCCGTGGACACGGTTCAGGAAACGGTAAGACTGCTGGTAAGGGCCACAAAGGTCAGAAAGCACGTTCCGGAGCTCCGAGACCGGGCTTCGAGGGTGGTCAGATGCCGTTATACAGAAGACTTCCGAAGAGAGGATTCACAAATCGTAACAGCAAAGAGATCGTTGCGATCAATCTGAGTGCTCTGGAAAGATTCGAGAATGACAGCGTAGTTTCTATTGAGACTCTGATCGCTGCAGGCGTTGTTAAGAACCCGAAGGATGGCGTTAAAGTTCTGGGATGCGGCGAGCTGACCAAGAAACTGACTGTTCAGGCAAATGCATTTTCCGCAAGTGCAGCTGCTAAAATTGAAGCGCTGGGTGGAAAAGCCGAGGTGATCTAATGTTTAAAACATTACGGAATGCACTGAAAATCGAGGATATTCGAAAGAAACTGATCTTCACATTTTTGATGCTGGTCGTTGTTCGATTCGGTTCTCAGCTTCCTATTCCGGGTGCTAACAGAGATTATTTCCAGGCATGGTTTGCGCAGCAGACCGGTGATGCGTTCAATTTCTTTGACGCATTTACCGGTGGCTCGTTCACCAGTATGTCATTATTTGCTCTGGGCATTACCCCCTACATCACTTCCTCCATTATCGTTCAGCTTCTGACGATTGCAATCCCGAAGCTGGAAGAGATGCAGAAAGATGGTGAGGACGGAAGAAAGAAGATTCAGACCATATCCCGTTATCTGACTGTTGCGCTTGCTCTGATCGAGAGTATTGCAATGACAGTTGGATTCGGCAGCAGAGGACTTCTTGCAGCCAATACGATCCCGAATAAGATCGTGGTTATTGCAGCTATGACTGCTGGAAGTGCATTTTTGATGTGGATCGGTGAAGAGATTACAGAGCATGGCGTTGGAAATGGTATTTCCATCGTACTTTTAATCAACATTGTATCCAGAATTCCGGACGACTTCGTGACACTGTTTGATCAGTTCATGAAGGGTCAGACGATTCTGAATGCGGTTGTTGCAGCAGTTGTTATCATAGCAGTTGTTTTGGTGACGGTTGTATTCGTTATTTTCCTGCAGGATGGCGAACGGAGAATTCCGGTGCAGTATGCAAAGAAAATGCAGGGACGCAAGATGGTGGGCGGACAGTCCACAAACATTCCGTTAAAGGTTAATACTGCCGGAGTTATCCCGGTGATCTTTGCGTCATCGCTGATGAGTTTCCCGAATGTGATCGCATCACTTCTTGGAAAAACAGGCGGAACCGGAATCGGATCCAAGATTATGACGGGTTTGAGCCAGTCCAGCTGGTGTGACCCCAGCAGACCGATTTATTCACTTGGTCTGGTGCTGTACATTGTGCTTGTCGTATTCTTTGCGTATTTTTATACGTCGATCACGTTTAACCCGATTGAGATTTCCAATAATATGAAACGCCAGGGTGGCTTCATTCCAGGAATTCGACCGGGTAAGCCTACCACAGAATATCTTAGCAGGATTCTGAACTACATCGTATTTATCGGTGCAGTTGGGCTGATCATCGTGTGTGTGATTCCGATCTTCTTCAACGGAATGTTTGGTGCTAACGTATCCTTCGGAGGAACATCTATCATCATTATTGTAGGTGTTGTTCTTGAGACTCTCAAACAGATCGAGTCTCAGATGCTGGTACGTTACTATAAAGGATTCCTGAACGATTGATTGTAAGCCTGTATGGAACTCCCTGTGGGGTACTCCGTACAGGCTTTTGTGATTACATGGACAATTTATGGATAAAATAGGAGATAAAAAGATGAAAATCATCATGTTAGGTGCTCCGGGCGCCGGAAAAGGCACCCAGGCAAAGAAGATTGCAGCGAAATATGGTATTCCGCACATCTCCACCGGAGATATTTTCCGTGCAAATATCAAAAACGGAACGGAACTTGGAAAGAAAGCAAAAACATATATGGATCAGGGACTTCTGGTTCCGGATGAGCTGGTATGCGATCTGGTCGTAGACCGTGTACAGCAGGATGACTGCAAGAAAGGCTATATCCTTGATGGTTTTCCACGTACGATCCCGCAGGCAGAGAGCCTGGACGCAGCACTTTCCAGATTAGGAGAGGCTGTTGATTATGCAATCAACGTAGAAGTTCCGGACGAGAACATTGTAAAACGTATGGGTGGACGTCGTGCATGTGTAGGCTGTGGAGCTACCTATCATCTGGTATATGCAGCACCGAAAAAAGAAGGCATTTGTGACAATTGTGGTGCAGAGCTGATCCTTCGTGATGATGATAAGCCGGAGACTGTTCAGAAAAGACTTGGTGTTTACCATGAGCAGACTCAGCCGCTCATCGACTACTACACCAAAAAAGGTATTCTGAAAGAAGTAGACGGAACCATGGACATGGGAGATGTGTTCAAGGCAATCGTTGAGATCTTAGGAGCATAGGGATTATGGCTGTTACAGTAAAATCTGCAAAAGAGATCGAACTGATGCGTGAGGCTGGCAGACGGCTGGAAATTGTACATGATGAGATGGCAAAGATCATTCGTCCGGGTATCTCCACCATGGAGATCAATGAGAAGGGCGATAAAGTGATCCGGGAACTTGGCTGCAAGCCGAATTTCCTGCATTACGGTGGTTTTCCAGCATCCATCTGTGTATCTGTGAACGAAGAGGTTGTTCACGGTATCCCGAAGAGAGACCGTATTCTGAAAGAAGGCGACATTGTGAGCCTGGATGCAGGACTGATCTACAAAGGATATCATTCTGACGCGGCCAGGACACATGCGGTTGGTCAGATCAGTCCGGAAGCACAGAAACTTCTGGATGTAACAAAGCAGAGCTTTTTTGAAGGAATCAAACAGGCAAAGGCCGGGAATCATTTATTTGACATTTCGGCTGCCATTGATGACTATGTAAGCGGTTTTGGTTATGGAATCGTGCAGGACCTTGTAGGACATGGAATCGGAACCGAGCTTCATGAAGATCCGCAGATCCCGAATTTCCGTCAGAGGAGACGGGGCATCATTTTGGTACCGGGTATGACTCTTGCAATCGAGCCTATGGTGAACATGGGGACCTGGAAAGTACGCTGGCTGGATGATGAATGGACGGTGATCTCAGAAGACCATTCTCTGGCTGCCCATTATGAAAATACGATTCTCATCACAGATGGAGAACCGGAGATCCTGACTCTGCAGCACGCATAAGGGAACTATTATATGGTAAGAACAGAGACAGGTATGCTGGTCAGAAGCCTGGCCGGACACGAAAAGGACAGACTGTACATCATTATCCGACAGGATGAGGAATATGTATGGTTAGTGGATGGAAGAAACCGGACCATGGAGAAACCCAAGAAAAAGAAGAAGAAACATATACAGGTGATCCATAGGATTCCGGAACCTGTAAAGAAAATGCTGGAGAGTGGGGAAACACTTTCCGATGAGATGATCATTCAGGCAATTCAATCAGACAGTAAAAACTGACAGGAGGAAAAACATGTCAAAAGCAGATGTAATTGAGATCGAAGGTACAGTTATTGAGAAGCTTCCGAACGCAATGTTCCAGGTTGAACTGGAAAATGGCCACAAGGTGCTTGCTCACATCAGTGGTAAGCTGCGGATGAACTTCATTCGTATCCTTCCGGGTGACAAAGTTACCATCGAGCTGTCTCCGTACGATCTGTCCAAAGGACGTATTATCTGGAGAGACAAATAGAAGAAATAGTATAAAAAGTACTTGCATTTTGCAGGTTCGTATGCTACTATATAAGGCGTATGGTCTCTACGGGGATTGTGCGCCTGTTTTTGTGCGCTTTTTTCGTTGGGATCGGTAACAAGAAATGCCTTGTTTTCCGAATTTTATACTTCAAAACCCAGTTGTATGAGAGGCAGGAGAACACAAGATGTGAAAGGAGGATTTTTACGATGAAAGTAAGATCATCTGTAAAACCCATTTGCGAGAAATGCAAAATCATCAAGAGAAAAGGTAGTATCAGAGTAATTTGCGAGAATCCGAAGCATAAACAGCGTCAGGGCTAATTTCCGCAAACTGTGATTCTTGTGAAAATTTTTTTGTGCGGCTGCACTGACCGATAAGCGTCAGTGATTATACAAAATAGATTTGACCAGGATTATTCACAATGATATTGCTTAAAACGGAGAAATGCGTATGCAGAGTATCTGAAAGGTCGGGCAGATACCCGGCTGGACGCGCGAACTTGCGTGTCTCATTTAGGAAAGTGTCAGCGGGCACCTATTAAAAAACGCCCGGAACCCAATTCTTTATTTAAATGGAGGAATAATCAAATGGCTCGTATTTCTGGTGTAGACTTACCAAGAGAAAAACGTGTTGAGATTGGTCTGACTTATATCTACGGAATCGGTAGAACAAGTTCCAATCGTATCCTGGCTGCTGCTGGGGTAAACCCGGATACCCGTGTCAGAGATCTGACAGATGAGGATGTTAAGAAAATCAGTGCTGTTATCGATGAAACCCAGACTGTAGAGGGTGATCTGAGAAGACAGATCGCAATGGACATCAAGAGACTTCAGGAGATCGGATGCTACAGAGGCGTTCGTCATAGAAAGAGCCTTCCGGTTCGTGGTCAGAAAACTAAGACCAATGCAAGAACCAGAAAGGGTCCGAAGAAGACTGTTGCTAACAAGAAGAAATAAGTAACCAGATAATCAATAGAAAGTAAAAGAAAGTAGGTTAGTTTAAAATGGCTAAAGTTACCAAAAAAGTGACAAAAAAGCGTGTTAAGAAAAACGTTGAACGTGGACAGGCACATATCCAGTCATCTTTTAACAATACGATCGTTACCCTGACTGATGCAGAAGGAAACGCTCTGAGCTGGGCAAGTGCTGGTGGTCTTGGATTTAGAGGTTCAAGGAAATCTACTCCGTATGCTGCTCAGATGGCAGCAGAGACTGCAACCAAAGCAGCCCTCATTCATGGACTTAAGACTGTAGATGTATTCGTAAAAGGACCGGGATCAGGACGTGAAGCTGCAATCCGTGCCCTGCAGGCATGCGGTCTTGAAGTTATCAGTATTACCGATGTTACACCGGTACCGCATAACGGATGCCGGCCGCCAAAACGTAGAAGAGTTTAATCAGGAGGGTATGAGAGATGGCAGTAAACAGAACACCTGTGCTTAAAAGATGCCGGTCTTTAGGTCTGGACCCGGTATATTTAGGAATTGATAAAAAATCCAACAGAAATTCTCAGAGAGCTAACAAGAAGATTTCCGAGTACGGACTTCAGCTGAGAGAGAAACAGAAAGCAAAATTCATCTACGGCGTGCTGGAGAAGCCGTTCCGTAATTATTACAAAAAAGCTGATCGTATGAAAGGTATGACTGGTGCAAACCTTATGATCATGCTTGAGACCAGACTGGACAACGTGATCTTCCGTCTTGGATTTGCACGTACCCGTCAGGAAGCTAGACAGATCGTTGACCACAAACATGTACTGGTTAACGGAAAACAGGTAAACATCCCGTCTTATCTTGTAAAAGCCGGAGATACCGTAGAGATCAAAGAAAGCTGCAAGAGCTCTGATCGTTACAAAGCAATTCTTGAGTCCACTGCTGGAAGACTTGTTCCGGAATGGCTTGAGTCCGATCAGGAGAACCTGAAAGGTGTTGTGAAAGAGCTTCCGACCAGAGAGATGATCGACGTACCGGTAAACGAGATGCTTATCGTCGAGCTCTATTCTAAATAATTAGGAACCGGAAATGATATCACCCAACACAGAACAGGAGGGGCTTTTTAGTGGTAGTATTTAATAAACCCAAGATTGAAATTGCAGAGATTTCAGAAGATAAAAAATACGGCAAATTCGTAGTGGAACCATTGGAAAGAGGCTATGGCACAACGCTTGGCAATTCCCTTAGAAGAATTATGCTTTCCTCTTTACCGGGAGCTGCTGTAAGTCAGGTAAAGATTGATGGTGTACTTCACGAATTCAGCTCCATCCCGGGTGTAAAAGAAGATGTGACGGAAATCATCATGAATATCAAGAGTCTCGCAATCAAGAACAACAGCGATTCTGAAGAAGCGAAAGTTGCTTACATTGATTTTGAGGGCGAGGGTGTTGTAACCGCAGCTGATATTCAGTGCGATCCGGATATCGAGATTCTCAATCCGGAAGTGGTGATTGCACATCTGAACGGTGGCGCAGACAGCAAGCTTTACATGGAACTGACCATTACCAAAGGTCGCGGATATGTAAGCTCCGATAAGAACAAGAATGAAGAGCTGCCGATCGGTGTGATTGCAGTAGATTCTATCTATACTCCGGTAGAGCGTGTGAATCTGAAAGTTGAGAATACCCGTGTAGGTCAGATTACCGATTACGATAAACTGACTCTGGACGTATACACCAACGGAACCCTGGCTCCGGACGAGGGCTGTCAGCCTGGCAGCGAAAGTTCTGAGCGAGCATTTGAGCCTGTTCATTGATTTATCAGAGAATGCCAAATCTGCAGAGATCATGGTAGAGACTGAGAGCGATGAGAAGGAGAAAGTTCTTGAGATGAATATTGACGAACTGGAGTTATCCGTTCGTTCTTATAACTGTCTGAAGAGAGCTGGAATCAATACCGTTGAGGAGCTGTGCAACCGGACATCTGAGGATATGATGAAGGTTCGTAACCTTGGTCGTAAGTCCCTGGAGGAAGTCCTTGCAAAACTCAAAGAGCTTGGTCTGGAACTGAACCAGAGCGAGGAATAAGAACTATAAACTGCCTGCGCCGATAAGTCCAAAGATGCACGGCGCAGGTAGATATCTGTAAGTTGACAGCCAGACCCTGGACAATAAGTCCGATGATGCGTACAGGGCGCAACGAAAATGGAGGAAATGAAAAATGGCAAAATATAGAAAACTCAGCAGAACTTCTGCACAGAGAAAAGCACTAATCAGAGGACAGGTAACTGCACTTCTGGCAAATGGCAAGATCGTTACTACCGAAGCTAAGGCTAAAGAGATCCGTAAAGTCGCTGAAGGCCTGATCGCTCTTGGTGTAAAAGAGAAAGATAACTTCGAGACCGTTAAAGTTACCGCTAAAGTTGCTCGTAAAGACAAAGACGGTAAGAGAGTAAAGAAGTAAAGACGGCAAGAAAGTTACCGTATATGATGAAGTAGAGAAAGAGATCAAAAAGATCTTCCGTCCAGACTTCATGCAAGAAGAGAATGATGAAAGTCCCTCTACACAGTAAAAACTGTAGAAGAGGGCAAGAAGAAAGCAAAAGAAGTAGACATGGTTGCTAAGATCTTTGATGAGATCGCACCGAAATATGCTACCCGTAACGGTGGATATACCCGTATCGTAAAGATCGGACAGAGAAAAGGTGACGGAGCAATGGAAGTACTTCTTGAGCTGGTATAAGTTCATCCGAGTATTTGAGATCCCGCAGAAGCAATTCTGCGGGATTTTTGTTTGCGTGCCTTGCGGCGCACGATTCTAGCGTTCTATAACTCTGACGGGAGCATCGCAGAAAGGAAACTGTCGTTTTCATGAGTAAAATCAGAAAGCGGCAGTTTTCATTTTAAGTAAAAGGATGTATAATAATATAAATAATTTGATGCGATAAACTGGAAAAGCACGAAGAGAAAAGGAGGACCGATGTATGGCAACGATTTGGACTGATAAGAAGAGAAGTTTATTTTTTGGCTTACCTTTGAGTTTCACGAAATACATCTGTACAGATGAAAAATTTATTGTAGAAGCAGGAATGTTATCTACCAGAGAGGATGAGATCCGTCTGTACCGAATCCTGGATCTTACATTGGAAAGGTCATTCATGCAGCGTATTTTTGGTCTTGGAACTATCAGATGTGATACCATGGATAAATCCATGCCAAAGCTTGAAATTAAAAATATAAAGAAATCCAGAGATGTAAAAGAGATGATCTCTGAAGCAGTTGAAAAAGAACGCATGAAGAAGAGAGTATCTTCCCGTGAAAATATGATGTCATATGGTATGGATTGCGACTGCGACTGTGATTCTGATTGCGATCATGAGGAGGACATGGATCAGTGATAAATGAGGTAATGTATGGATTGGGAAGCAAAAGCTCTGTGATCAGAGAATTATTTTCCTATGGTCTGGAACGGAAAAAAGTAGTAGGTGCGGACAAGGTCTATGACTTCAGTCTGGGAAATCCAAGTATTCCTGCACCGTATCAGGTAAAAGATGCCATTGCAAAGCTGTTGGAAGAGCCGGCAGAAGTGCTGCACGGATATTCCCCGGCATCAGGTGATCCAGGAGTAAAAGAGACACTGGCACAGTCAGTAAACCGTCGTTTTGGCACACATTTTACAGGTGCAAATTTTTACATGACCGTTGGGGCAGCAGCCTCCCTGAGCATCTGTATCAATGCGGTGACGAACCCGGGCGATGAATTTATTACCTTTGCCCCATTTTTCCCGGAGTACACTGTATGGGTAGAAAATGCAAAGGCAAAATTGCTGATCAATCCGGCTGATACAGAGAGCTTTCAGATTGATTTTGATGCATTTGAGGAGCTGTTGAGTCCAAAGACCAAGGGAATCATTATCAACTCTCCCAATAATCCAAGTGGCGTTGTCTATTCTGCAGAGACGATCCAGAAGCTGGCAGATGTCCTTCGCAGAAAAGAAAAAGAGTATGGACATGCCATTTATCTGATCGCCGATGAGCCATATCGGGAAATCGTGTATGAGGGAGTGGAAGTGCCTTATGTGCCGAACTATTATGAGAATACCTTTGTCTGCTATTCCTATAGTAAATCTCTGTCTCTTCCGGGAGAGCGTATCGGTTACATTATCGTGCCCGATGAGATGGAAGATTCAAAACGTGTGATGGCAGCAGTCAATGGTGCAGGACGTGCACTGGGATTTGTGTGTGCACCGGTGCTGTTCCAGCGTGTGGCAGCCATGTGTGCTGATGTGCCAAGTGAAATTGCGGCTTACGCAAGGAACAGAGATCTTCTCTACAATGGACTGACAGAGCTCGGATATGAGTGTGTGCGCCCCCAGGGAGCCTTTTATCTGTTTGTGAAATCACCAGAACCAGATGCCAATGCATTTTCTGAGAGAGCGAAGAAGCATGATGTGCTGGTAGTTCCAAGCGACAGCTTTGGCTGCCAGGGATATGTGAGAATCTCCTACTGCGTGGCAGAGAAGACCATCGTGGATTCCATGCCGGCATTCAAAGCAATTATGGAAGAAGTAAAGGCGGAGCAGAAATAACCAGTAAAGAAGCCACCCATCAATTTTTATTGGGGTGGCTTCCTGTTGTTATATTTTCGAATTTCTAAAACTTCACTTGCGTTTACAAGCAACACGTGATACTATCAATTCTGTAATCAATAAATCATAAAATCTATCTTAAATCAAGAGAAAGATTCCAACGAAAGTAAGCGAAAAAAAGTATTTTTGTTAATGAAAAGTAGTGGATAGTATTCGCTTATAGTGTAGCTACATAAAGAAAGGAGATATAAAAATGAATTGCATTTTGTATATATATTGCATATACTATACATAACATATAAATATATTTTGCATATAATATAGGAGAAAAATTATGGCGGAGCAGGTATTAATTCAATTTCGAGCAGATAAGGAATTAAAACAGGAAGTGGCTGATATCTATGAGCAGTTGGGAATGGATCTTCCTACAGCATTTCGAATGTTTATGGTACGAAGCAGAATTGTGAGAGGTTTACCATTTGAAGCAACACTGCCTGAAAAAAAGGTTAGCGTAGAGGAAGCTGTACAGGCATTTTCAGAATTGCGTAAACAGGCAAATGATTTACCTGAATTTACGGCAGAAGAAATAGAAGCGGAGATAGCGGCTGCACGTTCAGAAAAAAGGGGAATATAATGAAATATTATGCAGTTATAGATACAAATGTACTTGTGGCGGCATTGTTTTCCAAGAAGAAAGATGCTGCCACTGTAAAAGTAGTAGATGCAATATTAAGAAGACAGGTGATTCCTTTGTATCATCCTCTGATACTGCAGGAATATATTGAAGTTCTGCATCGGGAAAAATTTCATTTTTCAAATGAAAATATAGAAACATTGATTTTATTTATACAACAATTCGGAATAGAAGTTTTTCCAAGACCAACGGGAGAAATATTAATTGATATGGATGACTTGATATTTTATGAAGTTGCCGTGGAGATGCAAATGAAAAATGCTTTTTTAGTGACAGGAAATTTAAAACATTATCCGTCAGAGCATTTTATTATTACACCAGCCCAAATGATAGAGCTTCTGAATACTTCAGAAGAAGTTGGTTGACAAACCCACTTCAATCGTTTACGATAAACATGTCTGAAAACGTCGGTAGTTCCAGCCGATGATTTCCCAAAACATAATTGAATATTGTCAGTACCGATCTTTCTGGCATTCCGTCTAGTGTCGCAAAGTGTGTGTACGACTCAAGAGGATTACAAAAATGAAGAAAAATAAAATATGGAAACGTGCAGGAGCAGTTATATTAAGTACCGCTCTTCTTTTTGGCACCCTTCCGACGGGTGTAATGGCGGAGGAAACGGTTGGCCAGGATACAAATGAAGAAGAACTGCTGTCTGAGGAAGTAGTATCAGAAGATGAACCAGCAGAAGAAATATTGCCAGAGGAAGTGTCATCAGAGGAAGATGCAGCAGAAATGGATTATGATACTGCAGAAGCGGAATCAGAAGTCAGTGAATCAACTGGTGAAACTGATGAGTCAGAAACTGACCTGCAATATCATTTTACAGAGGGGGATGTGGCATCGATCCTGACTTGGAAGGAACAGTATTTTTCCGAAGGATATGAGCAGTTGCTGTCACAGGATGAGTTCTGGTGGGATGGATTGTATGATTATGAGCGGGACCTGGCGGAATTTCTGGTCAGTATTGCGCCGGACGTATCAGAGCAAGTGTATCTGGGACAGGATCTGGAGCAGTGTCTGGAGATTCTGGATACAGGAGTGAGTGCGGATGAATTTTTCTGTGGAACCGTATTTGAAGGTCTGGAAAAGGAAGATCTGCAGGCACTTAAGGAGGAAGGCTACAGTCTGGAAGCACTGGCAGAGACAGCGGAGCAGATGCTGGCAGAAAATTCGCGGGCAGCAGAGAGCAGCATAACAGAGAATGAAATCGATACACAGGAGGAGACTGTCGAGGAAGCACTGGCGAAACTGATTGTCAGCTACACCGGATACAATGGAACCGGTCATGGGAAAATCTTCAAGCTGATGCTGGGAGGGCAGCCGGCATTCTGTCTTCAGCCGGGAAAATCTGCCAGAACAGGTTATGTCTATAAGGCAGGCGAAGGGGAGTATGAGATCCGAAACGATGGTCTTGGAAATCTGATCGCACAGGTATCTGTGGGCACAGAAAATTATGTGAGCATACAGATCTCCATCTGGCTGTATCAGAGCAGCACGACATTGTCTATGGAGCAGGTGGTGGCACGGACGGTTGCCATGCTCAATATCAGTTCCCCGGAGGCAGCAGACAAGATGGCTTCCGATGTGTGGAACTATTATCAACAGGCAGGGAACGGATCGCAGACGTATTACATCTATCATTCGGATAACTCGAATGCTCAGATTACTGGGTTGAAGAATCAGCCGGAATTGTTCAAAGGGAAAAATCCGGTGGAAATGCCTTCTGAAAGTGAAGTCGTGCTCAAGATCAATAAGACAGACTGGCAGACAGAAGTAGGTCTTGAGGGCTGTATGGTGGACATTTTTGAAAACGGAGCATGGATTGGCGTAGTCACCACAGATGAAGATGGGGAAGCTTCCTTTACGGTAAAAAAATCCAAGGAGGAGTTTGAAAAAAATACCTATACATACAGCATTCGAGAGCACACAGCACCAAATGGCTATGTGTGGGAGGAGCGCACCGATTCCAGGACAGGAAAGGGCGGCGATACGCTGGAATTTCCCATTACCAATGAGCGGACACTGGGAGCAGTAGAACTGGTCAAATATGATACAGAAGCGGAAGACGGAATCCATCAGGGAGATGCAATACTGGATGGCGCAGTCTATGGTATCTATGCGGCAGAAAACATTGAACATCAGGATGGTGTGACAGGGACTATTTTCGGTAAGGATGAACTGGTGGCACAGGCAGTGATCGGAAAAAGTCCGAAACGTAATTCAGCTGGATATATTTTAAATACAGATGGTTCCAGACATATTGAAAATAAATGGGGAACTATTGCCTATGAGGATACACCGGGGAGAACTTTGTTCGGAGATCTGGAGCTAGGGACATATTATATTAAGGAAATACGGCCATCAGAAGGATATATGTTTGATGAAGCGGTATATGATGTGACGATTTCTTACAAGGATCAGATGATAAAGATTGAAAAGAGAGATGAGACTGCCAGCGAGGCTCAAAATGAACTGACAGTGGATGATGAAAGTACTTCTCATACGATCTATTCTGGTGACTATGTGGTGAAGCAGGGAATAGAATTTATCAAGACATCGGATAATACATACCAGACAGAGCTGGAAGTGATGGAAGGAGCAGGATTTTCTGCTTATCTCATCAGCGATCTGTCAGGTGTTAAAAACGGGAGCATTCAGCCAAAGACGGGCACATGGAGTGAAGCCGATATCATGACATTTTATGATTATGATTTCACAAAAGAGCCGACGGCAATGGTATATAAGCGGACCGGACACGAGGAGTGGACCAATGGTGATAAGCGGTGGCTGGAAAAGGTGGATGGCCTTAATAAATATCGGGTGAAAGAGATGTTCACTGACAAGAACGGGCGGATCATTACTCCGGAGCTCCCTTACGGAACCTATGTGTTTGTGGAGACCACCACGCCGGAACATCATGTGGCGGCCAAACCATTTCTTGCATTTATCACAAAGGATGGAGGCGTGGTATATACGGATGCAACAAAACAGAAAATTGAGAAGATCTATACGGTGGAGGAAGGAATCCGCTATGGTGATCATGCTGGTGCAAAGGCGAGAGAAGGCCGTGAACTTCAGAAACAGCGGATCATCAACAATACGATCACAAAGTCCTTTCTACGTCTGGTGAAGGCTGATGAAGAATTTATAAAACAGCCAGGCGAGTACATTAAAGCAGAGGAAGTGGTGCGTGGAACGGTACTGAAGAAAGGAGCATCCTACCGGCTTCGCTGTCTGACCATGGAACTCAGTGAGGAAAGTCTGATCGCATTAAACTGGAAATACGATAAGGACGGCTGGATGAGCTATTATGATCCGAATGCCAAAGAGATGACCGGCACAGCTGACAAGCCATTCTGCCCGGTGTTTCTCAAAAAAGGCGGACGGATCCTGGACTGCTATATTACTCTTCCACAGGAAGTGCCCATTGGAACCTATGAACTGACTGAACTGACGGCACCATCTGGCTATGTGGTAAATGGAAGCGAGCAGACCGTAACAGATATAAGCGAGGGAAGAGAGAATGGTTATAAGATCATGGATACACCTCAGCGGAAATTGACATTTACCATCAATAATGGATCGGTTTATCCAGATGGACAGATGGGTGAAAATAAATATGCAGTGTGTGACCAGTATGGGAATCTGACGGTAACGGTTCTGCAGAAAAATCAGGAGCAGAAGGGAATCTTACGGCTGTACAAGCATGGAGAACAGCTTGCAGGAACAAGGTCGGTGGAAGAGGCCAATGGAATGACCGGACTTGAATTTGTTTATCAGGATGCACCGGTGGAAGGTGCCAGCTTCCAGATCATTGCTGCAGAAAATATCTATACGCAGGAGGTGACGCAGGATCTGTTCCTGTTGTATCAGGCGGATATGAAGGAATATCTGATCCACAAAAAGGGTGACGTGGTAACGACGATCAATACAGACCGGTATGGATGGGCTTATGCGACCAACCTTTATATAGGAAAGTATAAGATCATGGAGACCATTGCCGGAGATGGATTTGTGCTCAATCAGGAAGTGAAGGAATTCGAGATTACACCGCAGGAGCAGACGATAAATTTTGATATTCAGAGTGTGCAGTACAAAAATGAGCGCCAGCGGCTGCAGATCGAGGTACAGAAGAAGGATAGAGAAAATGAAATGCCGCTTTACGGAGCAGTCTTTGGGCTGTATGTGACAGAGGATATTTACACTAATATTGTGTATGATGCAGTAAGTGGGAAATGGATCATCCGGGATGTCCCTGTAGTTACAGTGTCAGCAGGAACATTTATAAAAGCCTGTGTGACTGGAATAGATGGAAAAGGAATCTTTGCAGGAGAACTGCCGTTGGGGAAATACGAGATCAAGGAATTGACACCGCCGACAGGATATTTACCTACGGAAGAGACTGTATTGGTGGATGCTCCTTATGAGGGACCACATGGCGGACAGTTTGTACAGATACAGAGACATGTGGGAATCTTTCATAATGAAAGATCAGATAAGCCAACACCAGTACCGGAGACGCCGAAGCCAGGCGGATCCAGGCGGACCCACAGAGAAGAAGTGGTACCAGTCGTACCACAGCCCGTACCAGTAGAGAGCCCGACTACAGGCGACAGTGCACCGCTGTTCTTACTAGGCTTTGCCGGAATCCTGGCATTGCTGGGCCTTGGAATGATTGGAATTGTAGAACGTAGACGGAGAAGAGTGAAATAAGAACTTGAGGGCGAAAGGGGCGGTATGTGAGAATAAGCTGCGCTCCAAGTCATACGAGCTCTTATCTCACCCACCGCCCCTCGCGGTACTGAGTTCTTACACTTACATCTTCTCCGGTTCCGGATAATCCACTCCGAAGGTCTCTACGGTTACTTCCTTCATAACCTGCGGAACGATCGGTTTATCACGATAATCAGTATCGGTCTCAGCAATCTTATCTACCACATCCATACCTTCGGTTACTTTGCCGAATGCAGCATAAGCGCCGTCCAGATGCGGAGCATCTTTATGCATGATGAAGAACTGGCTTCCGGCACTGTTCGGCATCATGGTACGAGCCATGGAAAGAACACCAGCGGAATGTTTCAGATCATTTTTGAAACGATTCTGATTGAACTCTCCTTTGATGGAATAGCCTGGGCCGCCCATACCGGTTCCGTCCGGGCATCCGCCCTGGATCATGAAACCTTCGATCACGCGATGGAAGATCAGACCATCATAGTAGCCTTTCTTTACCAGACTGATGAAGTTGTTGACTGTGTTTGGAGCAACCTCCGGATACAGCTCTGCTTTGATGATGCTGCCATCTTCCATTTCAAATGTAACAACAGGATTCTGTGCCATATTTTTTATCTCCTTTTCTCTATGCCCTTTGGGACAGAGCATTATTAGTTCTTATTTTAACGGATTTAGTCGGATTCGTAAAGAGGGCGCGGTTTTTGCCGGAGTTTCAGTGGATTTTTGCAGTCAGATGGGGTACAGTAGAGAAAAACAGAGTCGCATCCGGATTTTGAGATGTCGGAAAGCAGGAGAAGGATATATGAGTACAGAAGAAATTTATCAAAATATCATAGAAGAAGCAGAGAGCCTGGAACAGGAGTTAATTAAACTTCGCCGGGAATTTCATCAATACCCGGAACCAGGATGGATGGAGATGCGGACATCCGCCCGTATCGCGGAACTGCTGGAAAGCTATGGATGTGATCAGGTGTTAATGGGAACAGAAGTCTGCAAGGCAGATGCCAGAATGGGTGTACCAGACGAAGCAGAACTGGAGCAGCATTATGAGGAAGTGAAAGCACTGGGGCAGGTGTCGGAAGAAAAGTTAGAAAAGACCCGGGGCGGTTATACAGGTGTGATCGGTATTTTACATGGAAAGTTGCCGGTGCAGACGGATTCATCAGATGATGCATCAAAGAGTGTCTCGAAGAACCAGGTTCTGGCATTCCGGTTTGACATCGATGCGCTTCCGGTGACCGAGTGTGCGAATCCGGATCATTTTCCCACAAGTCAGGGATTCTGCTCAAAGAGACCTGGTTACATGCATGCCTGCGGACATGACGGACATATTACAGTGGGGCTTGGGACAGCAAAGATACTTTGCGGTATAAAAGATCAGCTTCGTGGAACTATAAAATTTATTTTTCAACCGGCTGAGGAAGGTGTCCGCGGTGCAAAAGCCATTGTAGAGAATGGACATCTTGACGATGTGGATGTAGTGCTGGGTGCGCATATGAGTGGCAAGGAGGATCAGGAGCAGTGCATGATCGGAATTGGTGATGGCCACAGCCTGGCAACCACGAAGATGGATGTGGAATTTCATGGAAAGGCTGCCCATGCGGCTGCAGCACCGGAGGCAGGCGATAATGCCATGCTGGCAGCAGCCACGGCAATCTTGAATCTCCATGCGATCCCAAGATACAGTCATGGTGATACCAGAGTGAATGTGGGAAAACTTGTGGCAGGTAGTTCCAGAAACGTGATCTGTGAGTCGGCGCACATGGAGATGGAAGTGAGGGGAATGACGGCAGAGGCTAATCAGTATATGTATGACTATGCCTGCCGGATCATTGAGAGCGCGGCGCAGATGCACGGATGTACCAGCGAAATCCGGTTGATGGGAGCCGCTACCAACAGTCTCAATACGCCGGAACTGATGGATCGCATGAAAAAGCTGTGCGAAGAGCGGCTGCAGTTCCCGGTGGTCTATGTGCCAGAAGGTGGTGTGGGAGGCAGCGAGGATTATTCCTGTATGTCGGAGCGGGTGAAGGAGCATGGAGGACAGTCCTGCTATTTTCTGAATCTCAGTAAGTGCCATGCAACTCTTCATAATGACCGATTTGATTTTGATGAAAAAGCACTGGTCAATGGTGTGAAGGTATTTACCTGTGCAGCGGTGGATCTGCTGATGGAAAGTGCACTAGACCCGGCATTTCTGGAGCGTGACCGGCTTCGCAAATCTGGCATTCCGGTAAAGATTGCGGAGACAGAGAGGCTGCTGATCAGGGAGACCATTCCGTCAGATATTCCGGACCTATATGAGATCTGGAAGCAAGGCGGCATGGTGAGGGGGACAGTTCCGGTGCTGAACACACTGGATGAAGAGACAGAATTTATGGAAGCCTATATCCGTCATGCCTATCTGTTCTATGATTTTGGACTGTGGACAGTGATAGAAAAACAGAGTGGACAGATCATCGGACAGGCAGGACTGTTTGTGTCAGAACTGTTAGACGATGCAGTGGAGCTTGGTTATCTGATCGGGCAGTCATATCGTGAAAAGGGCTATGCACAGGAGAGTGGAAGAGCGATCCTCGCTTACGCAGAAGAAGTGCTGGATCTGGAAGAGCTTCATGTGCTGATTGAGAGGACGAATGATACATCCCTCCATGTGGCACAGAAACTTGGATTTGGGCCATATGGACAGGACCAGATTCATGGAGCAGAGACAGCAGAAGATACAGAAACATCCTTGGTACATTGGCATAAAATGTTAACCTGAATATGAAAAATAAAAACTAATATCTGGAAACGGCTGAATTTTCTTGAAATTTCAGCCGTTCATGGTATAATGGGCACGTTAGTGTGGGTCTTTTGGCCCATGTAAAGATAATGAATCATGAGAAATGCAGGAGGCAGCCCCATGATAAAAGCAGAAAACGTCACTTTCGAATATGATCGACTGGACGAAGAAGGAAATATAGAATCAAAATTAACAGCGGTGGATCATCTGAGCCTGAAGATTGAGTCAGGAAGTTTTATTGCGGTTCTGGGACATAACGGTTCTGGAAAATCCACGTTTGCAAAGCATATCAACGCACTTCTGACACCTACAGATGGAACTCTGTGGGTCAATGGCATGGATACCAAGGATGAGGAACATCTGTGGGATATCCGCCAGAATGCTGGAATGGTATTTCAGAATCCGGATAACCAGATCATTGGAACGATTGTGGAGGAAGATGTGGGATTCGGACCGGAGAATCTGGGAGTGCCAACAGATGAGATCTGGACCCGCGTGGAAGAAAGCCTGGATGCAGTAGGTATGCTCAAATATCGTCATCACTCACCCAACAAATTATCCGGTGGACAGAAGCAGCGGGTAGCCATTGCAGGTGTGATGGCTATGCATCCGAAATGCATCGTCATGGATGAGCCGACGGCCATGCTGGACCCTCATGGACGAAAAAGCGTCATTGAGACGGCAAAGAAGCTTAATAAAGAAGAAGGGATCACGGTGATCCTGATCACTCATTATATGGAAGAAGTGATCGAGGCAGACCGGATCTTTGTCATGGATGATGGAAAACTGGTTATGGAAGGAACTCCGAAGGAAGTATTTTCCAAAGTGGAGAAGTTAAAGGAATTGAGGCTGGATGTGCCGCAGGCAACTTTGGTGGCTCACGAACTGCAGCAGAGAGGAATTCCGCTTCCAGATGGAATATTGAACAATGAAGAACTGGTGGATGAATTATGTCGATTGAAATCAAAAATGTAAATTATCTGTATTCGCAGGGGACTTCTTATGAGATGCATGCCTTGAAAAATGTGAATCTGGAGATTCCGGATGGGCAGTTTGTGGGATTGATCGGGCATACAGGTTCTGGAAAATCCACATTGACCCAGCATCTGAACGGATTGGTGAAGGCAACCAGTGGAAACATCTATTATAATGGCGAAGATATTTATGATGAAAAATTTTCTATGAAGAAGCTGCGCAGCAAGGTAGGGCTGGTCTTTCAGTACCCGGAGCACCAGCTGTTCGAGACAGAAGTGCTGGCAGATGTGTGCTTTGGACCGAAGAACTTGGGCTTTACGAAAGAAGAAGCAGAAGAGAAGGCAAAAGCAGCCCTTCGGATGGTCGGGATGGGAGAAGAGTATGACAAGAGTTCTCCTTTTGAGTTGTCCGGCGGACAGAAGCGTCGTGTGGCTATCGCTGGTGTGCTGGCTATGGACCCGGAAGTACTGATCCTTGATGAGCCTACAGCCGGTCTGGATCCAAGAGGTCGTGACGAGGTGCTCGACCAGGTCAGCGCACTTCAGAGATCCAGAGGAATCACAGTCATCCTGGTGTCCCACAGTATGGAAGATGTGGCAAAATATGTGGACCGTCTGATTGTTATGAATCAGGGTGAAGTGCGGTTTGACGGAAGACCTGTGGATGTGTTCCATCATTATAAAGAACTGGAAGAGATCGGGCTGGCAGCACCACAGACGACTTACCTGATGCAGGAATTGAAAAAACAAGGCGCAGATGTAAATACCGATGCGACAACGGTGGAAGAGGCAGCAGATGCCATAGAAGCCTGGCTGAAAGCATCAAAGTAGGAGATTTACCATGATTCGAGATATTACGCTGGGACAATATTATCCCGCAAAATCGGTGATCCATCAGCTGGATCCGAGAGTGAAGCTGGTGGCAACCATGTTGTATATTATTTCTTTGTTTGTGGCAAAGGGAATTTTAGGGTATGTGATCGCAACGATTTTTCTTGCATTTGTCATTCGCACATCCAAGGTTCCATTTAAGTTTATTACAAAAGGATTGAAAGCAATTGTGATGCTGCTGATGATCACAGTAGTATTTAATCTTTTTCTGATTGATGGAGATGTAGTGCTGTGGCATTTTGGATTTTTAAAAATTACAGATAAAGGTCTGCGTACAGCAATTCTTATGGGTGTTCGTCTGATCTACCTGATCATCGGCTCTTCACTTATGACGCTGACCACAACGCCCAATGACCTGACAGATGGTATGGAACGTCTGCTGAATCCGTTGAAAGCGGTACATGTACCGGTGCATGAGATATCCATGATGATGTCCATTGCGCTTCGGTTTATTCCGATCCTGCTGGAAGAGACGGATAAGATCATGAAGGCGCAGATTGCCAGAGGTGCAGACTTTGAATCCGGAAATATTATTCAGAGGGCAAAAGCCATGATTCCGCTGCTGGTTCCGCTGTTCATCTCTGCATTCCGCAGAGCCAACGATCTGGCCATGGCCATGGAGGCCCGCTGTTACCGTGGAGGTGACGGACGTACCAAGATGAAGCCGCTTCATTATGAAAGCAGAGACCATATAGCATATGCGGTTGTATGGGGGTATCTGGTACTGATGATCGTGTTTGGACGTCTGCTCAGTGGCACTGTTATTCCGTTTTAAGAAAGGAATTGCATGAAAAGGGTAAAACTTGTGGTTGCCTATGATGGCACCAATTACTGTGGCTGGCAGGTTCAGAAAAATGGGGAGACTATTGAATCCGTTCTGAACCGGGCCATTGGAGAACTGACAGGAGAGGAGATCCATGTGATGGGCTCCAGTCGGACAGATGCAGGTGTTCATGCCTGCGGAAATGTGGCGGTCTTTGACACTGAAGCGAGGATGGCCGCAGATAAATTTTCATATGCATTAAATCAAAGACTGCCGGAAGATATCAGAATCCAGGATTCCTGTGAAGTTCCGGCAGATTTTCACCCCAGATTTCAGAAGACGGTGAAAACCTATGAGTACCGGATCCTGAACCGGGAATTTCCGCTGCCGGCTTATCGGTTCAATTCGCATTTTACATATCGGAAGCTTGATGTGGAACGGATGAGACAGGCGGCTGCCTATCTGATCGGGGAACATGATTTTCAGAGCTTCTGTGCGGCGGGCGCCCAGGTGAAGACGACAGTACGAACGATCTATGCGCTGGATGTGGAGAAGCAGGGAGACCTGATTATCCTCCGCATTACAGGAAATGGATTTCTCTATAATATGGTACGGATCATTGCCGGTACGCTGATGAAGATTGGACAGGGAGACTGGGAGCCGGAGCGTATACCGGAGATTCTGGCAGGCTGTGACCGCCAGCTGGCAGGTCCCACTGCACCGGCCAGAGGACTGACATTGATGGAGATTCATTTCAAAGGGGAGAAAGGATAACAATAATGGAAGAAACTGTTATGAAAGAAAATAAAATGGGTGTTATGCCCATAGGTAAACTGATCATCACCATGTCGCTGCCAATCATGATCTCCATGCTGGTGCAGGCGCTTTATAATGTGGTAGACAGTATTTTTGTCGCAAGAGTCAGTGAAAATGCACTGACAGCCGTATCTATGGCATTTCCTATCCAGAGTCTGATGATTGCCGTAGGAGTTGGTACAGCGGTAGGTGTGAACGCATTGCTGGCCCGGTCACTTGGTGCAAAAGATATGGACCGTGTAAATAAAATTGCTGAAAATGCAGTATTTCTGGCAGTCATGAGTTATCTTGTGTTTTTGCTGATCGGATTGTTGCTGTCAGAGCCGTTTTTCAGAAGCCAGACAGATATTGAAGAGATCGTGCAGTATGGAAAGCAGTATCTGACGATCTGCTGTTGTACGTCTTTTGGTATTTTTGTTCAGATCATGTTTGAACGGATGCTGCAGGCAACTGGGAAAACTTTTTATACCATGATCACCCAGGGAACCGGAGCCATTATCAACATTATTCTGGATCCTATTCTGATCTTTGGTCTGTTCGGCTTCCCGAGAATGGAAGTGGCAGGCGCTGCTGTGGCAACGGTGACAGGACAGATAGTTGCTGCTGTTGCGGCAATTATTTTAAATCAGAAGAAAAATCATGAAGTGAAGATCAATATGAAAGGATTCCGTCCTTCCGTGGAAGTGATTGCACAGATCTATGAGATCGGTATTCCTTCTATCGTTATGCAGGCCATCAGTTCTGTGATGACCTATGGCATGAATTTGATCCTGATCTCATTCTCTGCAACTGCGACAGCGGTATTCGGCATCTACTTTAAATTGCAGAGTTTTATCTTCATGCCAGTCTTCGGACTGAATAATGGTGTAATACCGATCGTTGCGTATAATTATGGTGCGCAGAAGAGAGATCGCGTGCTCAGTGCGATCCGTCATGTGATCACTTATGCAGTGGTGATCATGATTTTAGGTCTGGTGATTTTCCAGACAATGCCTGATAAACTGCTCATGATGTTCAGTGCGTCGGAGACTATGCTGGCAATTGGAGTTCCTGCTCTTCGGACGATCTCCTTAAGCTTCCTGCTGGCAGGATTCTGTATCGCAGCCGGAAGTGTATTCCAGGCACTGGGAAAATCTATTTACAGTATGTATGTGTCAGTGGCACGTCAGCTGGTAGTGCTTCTGCCGGTTGCATATGCATTGTCCAGGCTTGGCAGAGTGGAGCTGGTCTGGTGGGCGATCCCTATTGCAGAGCTTATGTCTCTGGCTATGACGGTGATCTGCATGATCCACATTAATAAAAATATTATCAGTAAAATTGGAAAAAACAGTTGACATGTGTGACCAGCTGACATATAATATTTAACTGTGACAAAGCGAGAAAATGTCTGATCCAAAGCCCCGGTAAGATGTTTTTACGTATAAATCAATAATATTTAATTGAATTTTTACAGGAGGTATACCAATGAACAGTTTCATGGCTAATCCAGCAAAAGTGGAAAGAAAATGGTACGTAGTTGACGCTACCGGATATACATTAGGTCGTCTGGCATCTGAAGTTGCAAAGGTGCTTAGAGGAAAGAACAAACCGGTTTTCACTCCGCACGTAGATACAGGAGATTATGTGATCGTTGTTAACGCTGACAAGATCAAAGTTACCGGAAAGAAATTAGACCAGAAGATTTACTATCATCATTCAGACTACGTAGGTGGTATGAAAGAGACTACTTTAAGAGAGATGCTTGCAAAGAAACCGGAGAAGGTTGTAGAGCTGGCAGTTAAGGGAATGCTCCCGAAAGGACCGCTCGGAAGAGAAATGTTCACCAAACTTCATGTTTACGCAGGCGCAGAGCATCCGCATGCAGCACAGCAGCCGGAAGCACTGACATTTTAAGTAGGATAAGGAGGTAAATATCATGGCTAAAGCAAAATTCTACGGAACTGGCAGAAGAAAAAAATCCATCGCCAGAGTATATTTAGTACCGGGAACTGGTAATATCACTGTTAATAAGAGAAGTATCGATGAGTATTTCGGACTTGAGACCCTGAAGGTTATCGTTCGTCAGCCGCTCGTTGCTACTGAGAATGCAGATAAATTTGATGTTCTTGTAAACGTTCGTGGTGGCGGATACACCGGACAGGCAGGAGCAGTTAGACACGGTATCGCACGTGCACTTCTGCAGGCAGATCCGGAGTACAGACCGATCCTTAAGAAAGCAGGATTCCTGACTCGTGATCCGAGAATGAAAGAGCGTAAAAAGTACGGTCTCAAAGCAGCTCGTCGTGCTCCGCAGTTCAGCAAGCGATAATCTACGCGATGGCCATGAGCCATGCGACGTCAAATATAAAAAGCTTCGCCCATGCTTGCATGAGGCGGAGCTTTTTTTCATTTGACGTCATAGGGCGAAGCCCGTGACCGAGGAAAACCGAAGGTTTTTCGAGGGAAGCAAGGCGAATGCCCCCGGAAAATCAAGGTTTTCCGGGGTTTTCTTATACCTGAACGGACTGATATAGTTTGACCTCATTTGACCAAACGAGAGCTTTTTTCACCCAATTTTTAGTGGTTAAATATAGGACAACCGGCAAAAATGGGGTCAAAAAACGGCCTTAGTGGTTAAAAAATAGGACAACCAGAGAGCGATTCCGGGGGTATTTTTGAGGGTGAATTGGGTGTATGGGTAAATGATGTGAATATAATCTGGAATGAAAAGAAGCAGGACAATGGGAGATGAGACCCAATGCCCTGCTTCTTGGTTATTTGGAATGAACGGTAGTGTATTTCTGGTTTTTGCTTTTGGGTTTGTCTGGAAACATCATTTCAAGTTTACCAGAAGATAATAAAGGCTTGAGGTAATATTTGCTGAAGTGAGAACGGCTGGAAACATCAATATATGCTTGCATTTCATCTCGACTTTTAGGGTCTGCACAAAATTCCAATAGCAAGTTTTGCTTGCTGATCACAGATGTATCATGTGCGGCATCATGTGCTGTATCATGTGCGGAAGCACCGCACATGATGTAGTTTACATTTTTCAAGATGACTCTGAAATCTGTCGCTGTTGAGGAAAATTCGGGCTTATATGCCTCTGTGTATCCAGGCAGCTTTTCGGTTTCACTGACGATTTTGCGTAGGCCACTTCCACGGCGTTCCATGTACTTCATGCGGTGGAACAGGTCAGCAATCACAGGGTTTCGTCGCATCGAACGGATACTGTAAATATCGTATTCCTGAATTGAGCCGCCGCCAAACATACCGCCCGGAGATGTGATTTCCACCCGATCATCAAACATATCAATATGGATTTCGCTGCCAAGTACAATATAATCACGATGGATAAGCGCATTAACAAGAGCCTCTGTCACAGCTCGTTCAGCATAATCTGGCTTGTCTACACGATACTGTGCCTCTTTGACAAAACGGACTTTGGAATTATTGCGAATAAATTCACTGCCGCTTTTCAGTAGATAAATCAGATTCCCTTCGTATTCTTTATCGTCCAGTGCATCATCAAAGATAGAGCCTTTTTCCAAGCCATTCCACCGGGTACAGAACATACGGGAGTTATAAACTGTGTGCTGATCGGTCATGAGCTTTCCGGCATTGGTCAAGACCCCATTTTTGTCAGCCAAACCGAAGGAAACATAATCGGATGGCTCAAAGCGGAGGCCGGTTCGTTCCAGATAGGTTGCCTCCAGGAGTGTGAAGCTGTAATCCTTTTTCACAGCTTCTGTTGTTAAGGTGTCAAAGGACTGATTGGTTCCCTTTAAGATCAGTTCATTTACAATGTAATCCGGGGCAATTACGCTTTCATTTCCAACACGGATATATGCTTCCATCACTCCGTCTGCCTTGTAATAATATGGGGTGCTGCGGCCGGGAGAAACCTCCAGAGCTAATAGATTTTTACCATCTTCCTGTAATGGTTTTAAGATAAACTGAGGTAATGGTGTGATACGTTCTTTGATTAAGCGGCTGATCGCTTCAGCATCCTTTTGAACATCGGACAAGCCGATAGGCTCCCGGTCATCGGAGACTCCGAAAAACAGAGTGCCGCCGATTCCATTGGAAAAGGCACTGACACTTTTTAACCAGCTTTTTGGCTTTTTTGTTTCGAGAGCAACTTTGAAATCACATTCGGTTGCTTCAGCAATGAGCTGTTCTATCATAGAAATCCCTCCTTTGAGGTTGTAGAATATTCTTTTTTATTATACCCAGCGGAGAAAGTTATTGCAACGATAGAAGCAAAGAGTTCAGCGAAAACAAAAATATTTATGAGAGGAGGACCTTCTATTATGGCAACTACAAGAATCATGCCGCTTCATGTCGGCAAAGGCCGCACAGAGAGTCGGGCAATCAGTGACACCATCTGTATTGAGAATGGACTGTCCATTGTAGAGAATCCGAAACTTCACGGAAAGAGCTATAACAAATGGCTGGGCGATCAGGCAAATCCATCTCACCGAGAGCTGCTTCGTGTGGCGATTGACAACGCATTATCACAAAGTCCTGCTGACTTTGAAGAACTGCTGAAGCTGTTGCGAGAATATGGTTGTGAAGTCTCAAAGCGCGGAAAATCGTATCGACTGAAACTCTCTGGTTGGGAGAAAGCCGCCCGCATGGACAGTCTGGGCGAAGGATATGGATTGGAAGATTTGCGGGCAGTTCTCTCCGGGAAGAAAGCACATACCCCGCGAAAGAAAACAGTCGCACAGGCAGAGCCGCCGAAGATCAATCTGCTGGTGGACATTCAGGCAAAATTGCAGGCTGGAAAAGGTGCTGGCTATGCGCGATGGGCTAAAGTTTTCAATCTGAAGCAAATGGCGCAGACCATGAATTACCTGTCAGAGAATAAACTGCTGGAGTATGCGGTTTTGGAAGAAAAGGCTGCGGCTGCCACGGCACATCACAATGAACTTTCGGCGCACATCAAAGCGGCTGAAAAGCGCATGGCAGAGATTGCTGTTCTGCGTACTCACATCGTAAATTATGCCAAGACCCGCGAGACCTATGTGGCATACCGCAAGGCGGGTTATTCTCGAAAATTCCGGGAGGCACATGAGGAAGAAATCCTGCTCCACCAGGCTGCTAAGAATGCCTTTGATGAGATGGGCGTCAAGAAGCTGCCAAAGGTCAAAGAGTTACAGACGGAGTACGCAAAATTGCTGGAAGAAAAGAAAAAGACTTATTCCGAGTATCGGCGCTCCCGTGAAGAAATGAGGGAGCTTTTAACGGCAAAGGCAAATGTAGATCGAGTGCTGAAAATGGAGGTAGAACAGGATGTTGAAAAAGAAAAAGACCACGGCCAGCGGTGAGCCGGTCATGGTCCAAAAGCGTTCGCAGGCACTGGACATCCGGGGGATGTCCGCTTAGTGCCGACCGGAGTGGAACGGAGACCGCGCAGCCACAGAATGAAATTCTGTGTTCAAAGGGGCTTGGGGGCGCTGCCCTCAACAAGCAAGCGGAGAGGAAAATCACGGAGGGATTTTCTTCTCTGCGGGCCTGTGTGTATTAACACAGGCATTGCTTGCCGGTATTATCCCTGAATCAGAATAATTTCGGAATAACCACCGTTCTAACTATTCCACATGATGGAGGCGGCGGGCGTTACCGAGGAACTGAAAGCCCGTGACCCCATGCGCTGGGTGGGGCTGATGAACACGCTGAAAGCACAGGCGGAGGAAGTTATTTTTCAAGAATTGATTTACGCATGAAATTTTAAGTATAAGTAAGGCCGGGATTTTGCTGACAAACGGCAAATCCCGGCCTTAGTCTTATCAGTTTTCCAAATTCTTTGAACGCCTATATTCCAGCGGCGATAGTCCAAACTGTTTTTTGAAAACCGATGCAAATTTGCTTTGGTTCATATAACCGACTTGCTCTGCTACTTCAGCTACGGAGAGTCTTGTGGTAGCAAGTAATTCTGCTGCTTTCTTCATTCTGACTTCTCGCAGATAAATGGATATATTTTGCCCGAAAACACCGCGAAAGTAATTTTTTAAGCTAGTTTCACTGACAGAAAACTGTGCTGCCAATTCCCAGGCTGGATGATGTTGACGCAAATCGGAAGTAATAATTTTTTCTACCCTCTTTGCAATATCTACTTGTGTTTCTGTAAAGAAAGTACAGGCTTGCGATGGAGGAATGTCATTTTGACTTTGCAATAGAGAAAACAGTGCCAATGTGTATATTTTCATTTGTGAAATCGAGAATGGAATTGAAACATCAAATAGGCTCCAAAGTTTTGTTAATATTTCTTCGACTTCGGAGGTGGCAGGTGAAATGTAGGTAGCACCATCAGGGCAGAATCGATCAACAACTTTGTGAAAGTTAATATCAAATTCCCCTTGTACCCATACGCTTTGTGCCGTCAGTGTATCAATATCAATAAAAAATTCCATCCCTTCATAAATGCGGCGCGGATATACATATTGCTTTTGAGCAAAACGCTCGGTTAAAGAGATTTCTCCATCCTTCACATATACAAAGTTTTCATTGTTCAAGATAATTTCGCAACGGCCAGTTACACAGTAGTTTAAGAGCAAAGGGCCTTTTTCTATGGAGCTATCCTCACGAAAATTCGGTGCTGTCCAAGTCGGAGAATTTACAAAGATATAAGCAATAGTAACTCCAGGAAAGAGAGGGAAAAAGGTCATTGAGCCTTTCCCTTCTTTTTCCTTTAAGAGCAGCTCTGTGCTAAAATCACTACGCTGTATTGAAATCCCAGGTATTTCAATACATTTTCTTATAATATCATCAATCTTCATTTCCTGCTCCTGTCATTCGACTACCTGTTTTTTGCTTTGGATTTTAATTATATTATAGAATTGCAAACGAAGTCAGTCAATAAAAAAACTCGTTGCTGTTTGGAGCCAAAAAGATGATTGGTTGTAGAGAGCTACTGCTAACTATGGTATCTTATAGAGAGGTTAGAAAACGCTAACCAGCAAATGAATGGAGGTATTCGTTATGAGTAACAAGTTACAAGCAAAAGACCTGATTAACCTCGGCCTTTTCACCGTTCTCTACTTTGTGATTGGCTGCTGTGTCGCCATTCCCGTCGGCTTTGTACCTATCTTTTTGCCGATCCTCGGAGCATTGTGGTCTTTGATTACCGGCATCCCGTTCATGCTGTTCTTGACCAGAGTTAAAAAATTCGGCATGGTTACAATTATGGGAATTTTAAGCGGCCTGCTGATGGGGCTGACTGGTATGGGATTTTGGGGCGTACCGATGGGCGTGATTTTTGGGCTGCTGGGAGATCTGATCTTGAAATCCGGCGGTTATAAAAGCGCCAAGAAGAGCCTGATCGGGTATGCGGTGTTCAGCCTTTGGATGGTTGGTACATATATCCCCATGTATTTCATGGTTGAGGATTCCAGGGCCAGTTTTGCGGCCAGCTTTGGTGAGGAATACGCTGACAGGGTAATGGCTGTTATGCCTATGTGGAGCATTATTCTGGTAATCGCCGGAATCTTCATTTTTGCGATCTTGGGCGGACTTTTAGGTAAGGCGCTTCTGAAAAAGCATTTTGCTAAAGCGGGCATTGTGTGATGAACGGGCTATCATTTTCAGCAACAACCGAAAAAAGAAAAGGAATCCTGCTTGATCCCCGGACAAAGCTCATTCTGCTGCTGACGATTACAACACTGATGTTCAGTACCAGTAACGAAGGAATTATGAACATCGTCAAGCCGTGTCTAAGCCTTGTCCCCTTTGCTCTGATTTTGTCGGAACGCCGTTTCAAAACAGCAGGAAAATATCTGGTGCTATATGCGGTTTGCTTTATACTGGAACGGATTGCCCTTACGAGTTTGAGCGGATTACTCTCGTTCATCGTGCTGGCAGTGACATCTATCATAACGCGGTTTGCACCCGGCATTATGACAGGTGCCTATCTGATCTCATCCACTTCGATCAGTGAGTTTATCGGCGCAATGGAGCGTATGCACATCACGGAAAAAATCGTGATTCCAATGTCTGTCATTTTTCGCTTTTTCCCAACCATCAGCGAAGAATATCAGGCCATCCGGGATGCAATGAAAATGCGGGGCATACGATTCGGCGGGAAAAATCCTTTCCTGATGTTGGAATATCGCCTTGTTCCTTTGATGGTGTCCGTTGTGAAGATTGGTGATGAACTTTCTGCTGCTGCGTTGACACGGGGGCTTGGAGCCCCCGTTAAACGTACAAACGTGTGCCAGATCGGTTTCCATGTTCAAGATTTGATTGCGATTCTGTTTTGCGTTATCTGTTTTGCCTTGTTTTTGTTTCAGCAGCAGATTTCTTTTTGACGGGAGGGGGTGAACCTATGATACGGATTGACCATGTGACTTTCTCTTATGGAGAAGAAAACGAGAACATTGGTGGAGTCCATGATATAAATCTGACCGTAGAGGACGGTCAATGCGTCGTACTTTGCGGCGAAAGCGGCTGTGGAAAAACGACAATTACCAGGCTGATCAACGGTCTGATTCCCCATTACTATGAAGGAAAAATGAATGGAGAAGTGTGGGTAAATGGGGCAAAGGTTTCGGAACAGCCTCTTTATGATACCGCGAAAACGGTTGGCAGCGTGTTTCAAAACCCACGCTCACAATTTTTCAATGTGGACACAACCAGCGAAATCACATTCGGGTGTGAAAATCTCGGCCAGCCGGAGCAAAGTATTCGGGAACGATTAGATAAGACCATCCGGGATTTCCGCCTGGAGAAATTGATGGGACGCAATATCTTTCATCTCTCCGGCGGGGAAAAGCAAAAAATTGCCTGTGCCGGGGTATCCATCATGGAGCCGGATGTGCTGGTTATGGATGAGCCGTCATCCAACCTGGATGCTTCCTCTATCCTGGATCTGAGAGCAATACTTGCGTTTTGGAAGTCGCAGGGGAAAACAATTATAGTGTCAGAGCATCGGCTCTACTATCTGCGCGGTCTTGCGGATCGTTTTATCTATATTACCGGTGGAAAGGTGGAAAAAGATTACTCCGCAGCGGAGTTTGAGAGCCTGACGGAGCAACAGAGAGCCAAGTTGGGGCTGCGTACCTTTATTCTTGAAGATTTGTTGCCGCCGAAAGCATTGCCCCAGGACGGTCAGCAAATGGAACTTCACAATTTCTGCTTTGCCTACAAAAACGAACCGGAAACGCTGCACATCCGGGAAAGTAAAATCCCCGCAAATCGTATTGTCGGGATCATCGGGAATAATGGAGCTGGAAAGTCCACCTTCTCCCGGTGTTTCTGCGGCCTTGAAAAGCGCTGCGGTGAGGTGATCTGGAACGGCAGAACTTATCGGCCTAAAGACAGACTAAATACCTGCTACATGGTGATGCAGGAAGTCAATCACCAGCTTTTCACGGAAACTGTGCTGGATGAAGTCCTGATCAGTATGGAGGAGGAAAATCAGAAGTGGGCTGAGGAAATCCTTGCCGAGTTAGATTTAATCGGCTTCAAAGACAGACACCCTATGTCCCTTTCCGGCGGCCAAAAGCAGCGGGTAGCAATTGCCTCGGCAATCGCATCCAAGCGTTCTATCTTATTTTTTGACGAACCGACCAGCGGTCTTGATTACAAACACATGAAAGAGGTTGCCAATGTTTTGAAACAAGTCAGGGATGCAGGCATTACCTTGTATGTCATTACCCATGATCTTGAGCTGCTTTTAGATTGTTGTACGGATATTGTCCATTTTGCGGACGGTTCCATCATCGACAAATTTCAAATGGATGAGGCCGGTCTTGAAAAAATCCGAAACTATTTTATAAAGGGGGTATCTACAAAATGAAGGAGGAAAAGAAAGACTCACCCATAGGAACTTTATGGGGATGGGGCAAGCCCTATCATGGGAAATTCATCGGCAGTATTATCCTTGCGGTATTAGGCGTGGCCTGCCAGATGGTGCCCTATTTCTGCGTGGCGCATATTGTCACACTGATGCTGTCGGGAGAGCAGGATTTTTCCAGTTATATGACGGCCTGTATCGTTGCATTGTGCGGTTATTTGGGAAAGGTTGTTTTCGCCAATCTTTCAACAGTCATTTCCCACACAGCGACCTATTACACGCTGCGTGATCTGCGGGAGAATATCACCGCAAAGCTGGCTCGCGTCCCGATGGGGACGATTTTAGATACTCCGTCCGGCCAGTATAAAATGACGATTGTTGACCGGGTTGAAGGCATGGAATCGACCTTCGCACACCTGATCCCGGAAATGACCGCAAATGTGCTGGTGCCGCTTGTAATCGCCGTGTACCTGTTCCTTTTGGACTGGCGCATGGCGCTCCTGTCCCTTGTTACGCTGGTGGTGGGCCTTGCTGTCATGTCTGCCGGTATGAAGAATTATCCCGTCAAATGGGAGGGTGCTGTCAAGGCAGGCAAGCAGATGGCAAATGCCATTGTAGAGTACATCGGCGGGATTGAGGTGGTAAAGGCGTTTAGCCAATCCGCCGGTTCCTACAAAAAATATTCTGACGCGGTGAATTATAACGCCAACTACTATGTGGACTGGATGCGGGAAAACCAGAAAACCATGAGCGCCTACAACGCCATCCTGCCCACAGTGCTGATTTGCGTGCTGCCCTGCGGTTTTGCATTCTGGCTCTCCGGCAGTCTGGAGCTTTCCACCTTCCTATCCATTGTGATTTTCTCGCTGGGGCTGATTGGGCCGATTATTGCGGCCTTTACCTTTACGGACGATTTGGCTGTACTGGGGACAAATGTGGAAGAAATCAGCCAGCTTCTGAACGCCGAAGAACTGAACCATAAAGAAACGCCGATCAAGCTGGAAGATACCGGCATTTCTCTTAGGTCTGTGTCGTTTTCCTATGACGGGACAACAGAGGTTTTGCATGATGTGAATCTCGCCATTCACCCCGGAACCATGACCGCCCTTGTAGGGCCGTCCGGCTCCGGCAAGTCTACGGTGGCAAAGCTGATTGCCGGGTATTGGGATGTTACATCCGGCAGCATTACCCTCGGCGGCCATGAGCTGAAGGATATGCCGCTGTCTGAAATTGCAGACCAGATTTCCTATGTATCTCAGGACAACTACCTGTTTAACCGCAGTATCCGGGAGAATATCCGCATGGGAAGACCCAGTGCCACGGACGCAGAGGTGGAGCAGGCAGCCAAACAAAGCGGCTGCGACGCCTTTATCCGCAAGCTGGATAATGGCTATGATACGGTTGTCGGCAGCGCCGGTTCCCATCTTTCCGGCGGTGAACGCCAGCGGATTGCCATCGCCCGCGCCATGCTGAAAAATGCGCCGGTTGTCATTTTGGACGAGGCAACTGCCTATATCGACCCAGAGAATGAGGCGCTGGTGCAGAAAGCCATTTCCGCTTTAACTGTCGGCAAGACCCTGATTGTGATCGCACACCGGCTGTCTACCATTGTTGGCGCAGATAACATCGTTGTGGTGAAGGATGGAACCATCCACGCACAGGGTACGCATGAGAAGCTGCTGGAAACCTGCCCCCTCTACCGGGATATGTGGCAGGCGCACATCGGCGCGAAAGACCAGATGTAAGGGGGTGTTGTCAGATGTATGGAACATTGAAAAAAATTTTTGCTTTTGCAGGCAGCAAAAAAGGGGCTTCTAAAAAAATCCCTGTTATTCTCATTCCTGTCCGGGCTGTTTTCAGCCATGCAGTTTGCCGCCCTCTTTGTAGTGATCGGCGCGTTAGTATCTGACAACCGGGACGGAAAGTTTATCTGCATTTCGCTGGGAATTATGGCCGTTTCCCTCATTGGGCGTATCATCACGACCTATTTTTCCACGATGGAGCAGACGGAAACCGGCTATTGCATGGTGGCGGAAAAGCGTATCCACATCGGAGATCGGCTGCGCTACATCCCGATGGGCTACTTCAACAAGAATAGTATCGGGAATATTACCGCCATTGTCACAACAACTTTGGGTGATGTAGAGAACTCAGCAGCCCGTGTCCTGGTGTCAGTGCTGGGCGGTTTTTTCAACTCGGTTGCCCTCGTCATCGTCCTGTTGGTATTTGACTGGCGGATCGGTCTTGTGGCCGCTGCCGGTGTCCTGATTTACCTTGCGGCGGCGGAACTGGCGCTTCGCAAATCTGCCGCGCTGAGCGGGGTACGCCAGCACACACAGGAGACCCTTGTGGAGTCTGTGTTGGAGTACATTCAGGGGATGGGGATTGTCAAAGCATTTGGACTGGAACGGGACAGCACGCAGTCTATCGGCAGTGCAATTAAGGCGAGCTGCCGGGATAACCTGAAATTGACAAAGGCCAGCGTTCCCTATGACGCTATCAAACAGGCTGTTGTCCGAGTGTTCAGCGTCCTGTTGCTTTTGGCCTCGGTCTGGTTCTGGCTGGACGGCTCCCTGCCGCTGGCCTACGGTCTGATTTTGGTAATTGCTTCTTTCATGGTGTTCAACGATTTGGAGAACGCCGGGAATATGGCCTCTTTGCTGCAAATGCTGGCGGCCTCGATGGATACGGCAAACTCCATTGATGACACGCCGGTAATGGACGAGAAAGGCGCTGATATTACGCCGAAGTCCAGCGAGATCGTGTTTAACAAGGTGGATTTTTCCTACGCAGACCGTAAGATATTAGATCAGGTCAGCTTTACCATTCCCGAAAAAACGACTACGGCCATTGTCGGCCCTTCCGGGGCAGGAAAGACAACGATGTGCAACCTGATTGCCCGTTTTTGGGATGTGAATGCCGGGAAGATTACCATAGGCGGTACGGATGTACGAGATTTCAAGCTGGACAGCCTGATGAAGAATATCTCGATGGTGTTCCAGAGCGTGTACCTATTTGCAGATACGATTGAGAACAATATCAAGTTTGGCTGCCCGGACGCCACCCATGAGCAGGTGGTTGAGGCGGCGAAGAAGGCTTGCTGCCATGACTTTATTTCTGCCCTGCCGGATGGCTATGACACTGTGATTGGCGAGGGCGGCGGCACTCTGTCTGGCGGCGAGAAACAGCGGATTTCCATCGCCCGCGCCATGCTGAAGGACGCACCCATCATCATTTTGGACGAGGCAACAAGCAGCGTTGACTCGGAGAATGAGGATGAATTGCAGCGGGCTATCGAGGCATTGACCCATGACAAGACCATCATCATGATTGCCCACCGTCTGAAAACCGTCCGCAACGCCGACCAGATCCTTGTACTGGACAACGCTCATATCGTCCAGCGCGGCACTCATGCGGAGCTGATCCAGCAAAAGGGCCTGTATGCCGATTTTGTATCGGCCAGACAGGAGGCCATCGGCTGGAAGCTGGCTCAGTAAAGGAGGTTCAGATGAAACTTCATGCGTCCGGGGAGGACTACCTGGAAACTATCCTTGTTCTCCAAAAGAAACGCGGTATGGTGCGCTCCGTAGATGTAGCCCGGCACATGGAGGTGTCAAAACCCAGCGTGTGCAATGCAGTGGCTACCTTGCGGGACGGCGGCTTTCTCACTATGGACGAAGATCATTTTCTCCATCTGACCGATGTAGGCCGCGAGGTTGCCGAAAAAATCTATGAGCGACACTGCTTCTTTACCGAGCAGCTTATCGCCGCAGGCGTTGACCCCAGGATTGCGGAGGCTGACGCCTGCCGGATTGAACACATCATTAGCGATGAGAGTTTTGACCGGCTGAAAGAGGCAGCCGAACAAGAGTAAAACTAAAACCGAATAAGCCAAGCGATCCTGCCCCGCAAGACGGGGAAAGAAAAAAACCGTTGCAGGGCAGGTAACTTCGTGCGCCCATAATGGATTTTCAAGGACTGCGGCGGTTTTGAGTACATCAAGGCCGCCGTTCCTTATGCCCTCAACAAAGGAGTGACGCCTACACGCTGACACGGCGGCTTTAGGAGGGAGCCGCCGTGAAACAAAGACTGTTTCGACATGATTCGTCAGGGATTTACCTGTCAAAAAAAGCCTGACCGTCAATCAACCTCCATCTGCTTATAAACAGGCACTATCGTGGCTGGTCTATAAGTGTCATAAATCCTATTTTAGCAGCGCCAGCCGCCGTTCTTCGGATGCTGGCGCTTTTGCTGTATACCTATACAATAAAACCACCTGCTTTGCGGGTGGTTCCCCATCCGGCTTTAGCCCTAGATAACAAAACCTCCAATGCTATAATAAGTGTGGGTCCTAAACCGCACTACATATAACAAAGGAGGTATCCCAAAATGGACACAAATACTTTATCACACACAACGTGGGAGTGCAAATATCACATTGTATTTGCACCAAAATTCAGAAGGCAAGTAATTTATGGGATATTTAAAGGGAAAAAGCTCGTTAATGATATTTGATAGGCATGCAAACTTAAAGTATAAATATGGCAATCGTAAATTTTGGTGTCGAGGTTACTATGTAGACACATGTGGAAAAAATGCGAAGAAAATCGAAGAGGAGAAGGAGAAAGAAGAAAAAATTTTAAGAGACAGCGGTGTTACCGAAGATACGATTGAAGCAATCCGTCTTTATGACCGCCAGGTGTTTAATTCAGACAGACGCTATTATGAGCGTGTGCAGGAAACAGGTACATATCTGGATACGGTAGCAGCATCCACAGATCAGGCAGAACCGAAAACAGTATAGGATTTCTTAGATTATATTGAGAATCAGGAATTGTATCATGTACTGATTACAGTGGACAGGCTGAAAGAAAAAGTGCAGAATGATGTTTGGATTGCTGTTTTTATGCAACTATTTCTTGTTGCTCTTGACAAAATCATTTTTAGAGATTAAAATTATAACAGTGTTATATAGTACTGTTATATAGGAGGTGTGCAAAATAAACGGAAATGGAACGACTTTAGAAAATATCCATCGGGCAGCGAAAGCGGAATTTTTAGAAAAAGGATATAAAGACGCTTCTCTGCGGAATATTGTGAAATCCGTGGGAATGACTACCGGAGCCTTTTACGGATATTACAAAAGCAAAGAAGAACTTTTTGAAGCCATCGTTGGTGAACATTATGAATATATTCGTAACCGTTTTATAAAAGCACAGCAGGAGTTCGCCGAACTACCAGCTGCCCAGCAGCCGGAAGTCATGAGTGATATTTCGGGAATCTGCATGTACGATATTCTCTATTATGCGTACGAACATTTAGAGGAATGTAAACTGATCCTCTGCTGTTCGGAAGGGACAAAATTTGCCGGGCTAATTGATGAAATGGTGGAGATTGAGGTAGATGGGACGCATGCCTATCAGGATGTCTTAAGGCAGCTTGGACGGCCCTCTCCGCATATCGATTCTTCGCTGGAGCATATTCTGATCACCGGAATGTTTCATACTTTTTTTGAATTGATCATCCACGAAATGCCGCTCAAAGATGCCGAAAACTACGTCAGAGAAATGCGCGCCTTTTATACAGCGGGATGGATGAAAATTATGGGGCAGTAATGCCTTATAATTTTTGTTTGACGGTTAGCTACGGCTAATCTAAATTCGGATATTGTAAGAACATAGACGTGTTCTCTTTATCATAAACACAAAGAAAAGGAGGAATTTTTTTGAAAAAACAATCCAATTTATCACGCCTGCTGGAAATTGCAGGCAGCCATAAGTACCTGACCTATGCTTCCTGGGTGCTTTCTGCAATCAGTGCCCTGATTGCTCTGGTACCCTTCTATTACATCTGGAAAATGATCAAGGAAGTATTGGAGGTGGCACCGAATTTTGGCCAGGCACAGAACCTGACCGGTAATGGCTGGATGGCAGTATTGTTTGCGGTTATAGCGGTGCTTGTCTACATAGCAGGGCTGATGTGTTCCCATTTGGGAGCATTTCGTATCGCCACAAACCTGCGTATCCAGACCATGGAGCATATTGTTAAGCTTCCTCTTGGGTTTGCCGAGAGTTTTGGCAGCGGAAAACTGCGCAAAATCGTCAACGAATCCAGCGCAGCCACCGAAACCTATCTCGCCCATCAGCTTCCCGACAGAGCCAATGCCATTGCAACCCCCTGCGGTCTTTTGGTGCTGTTGTTCGTGTTTGACTGGAGACTGGGACTATTGAGCCTTGTTCCGGTTGTGCTGGGGTTTCTGATCATGATGGCAATGACCGGAAAGCAGATGCAGGAAAAGATGAAAGAATACCAGAATGCGCTGGATGATATGTCCAATGAAGCGGTAGAGTATGTCCGCGGGATTCCGGTGGTAAAAACCTTTGGCCAGACGATCTTTTCCTTTAAGAAGTTTAAAGACTCCATTGACCGGTATAAAGTATGGGTGATTGCTTATACCAAGCAGCTTCGGACACCGATGATGTTCTATACAGCTGCAATTAACGGAGTTTTTGCCACACTGATCGCCGGAGGACTGTTGCTGACACAAGACGGTGTGACTTCCAGTTTCTTACTGGATCTCATTTTCTATATTATCATTACACCGGTTATTTCTGTTACACTGACACGCATCATGTTCCAAAGTGAAAATGCCATGATCGTGGATGACGCTTTACAGAGAATTGACAGCGTTTTGCATTTGAAGCCTCTGGAGGAAACCAGACATCCTATGCATCCGCAAAATGCTTCCGTGGAACTGAAATCGATTCATTTCAGTTATGATGGAGAAAAAGAAGTATTAAAGATATTTCACTCACCATTCCTGCAGGACAGACGGTAGCTTTTGTAGGCCCGTCCGGCGGTGGTAAGACAACCCTTGCCAACCTGATTTCCCGATTCTTTGATCCCCAGAGCGGAATGGTAAAAATCGGTGGTGTTAATGTGAAAGACATCCCGAAAGAGGAACTCATGAACACAGTGTCTTTCGTATTTCAGAACAGCCGTCTGATCAAGGCGTCCATTCTGGAAAATGTGCGTATGGGGAAACCGGAAGCTACCCGTGAGGAAATTTTGGCTGCCCTTCATCACGCCCAATGCGATGATATTCTGGAAAAACTCCCACAGGGTGTGGATACGGTCATCGGTACAAAAGGGTGTCTATCTTTCCGGCGGCGAGCAGCAGCGAATTGCCATTGCCCGTGTAATGCTGAAAAATGCACCGATCATCATTCTGGATGAAGCCACTGCCTTTGCTGACCCGGATAACGAAAGCCGCGTACAGGCTGCTTTTTCAAGACTTTCAGAGGGAAAGACCGGTGATTATGATTGCCCACAGGCTTTCTACCGTAACAAATGTGGATCAGATTTTTGTCATTTGCAACGGACAGGTTGCCGAGTACGGCAACAGCCGTGAATTGCTTGCAAAAGACGGTATATTCAGCCGTATGTGGAAAAATTACCAGACTTCCGTGCAATGGAAGGTAACAAAGGAGGTGCAGTGATATGATCAAAAAACTGCAGAAGAAAATATGCCCTGTCTGAACAGGGAGCAAAAGACCTGATCAAAGGCTGCCTGACCTGTGTCCTTCAGAATCTGTCTTTGATGTTTCCGGTAGGTCTTTTATATTACATGGTCAGCGATCTGATGAACGGGGGTGTTCCCGGTGGGAAAATTCCATTTTATGTGGCAGGCTGCGTGGTGTGTATCGACCTGATTCTACTGACCACTTTCTTTCAATATAATGCGACCTATTTTGCCACTTACAAAGAAAGCGGTGTCCGCCGTATTACTCTGGCAGAGCATCTGCGCAAAATCCCTCTTTCCTTTTTTGGGAAAAAGGATTTAGCCGATCTTACCAGTACGATTATGGCGGACTGTACCTTCCTGGAACAAAGTTTTTCGCATTTTATCCCTGAGCTTGCAGGTTCGATCATTTCTACGGTTCTGATTTCCATCGGTCTGCTCTTTACGGACTGGAGAATGGCACTGGCTGCCTTATGGGTTCTGCCGGTTGCCTTTGCGATTGTGGGATTTTCCGCTAAGATTCAGGAAAATCTGAACCAGAAAGCGATGGACGTGAAGATGGCCTGCGCAGACGGGATACAGGAGTGCATTGAAACGGTTCGTGACTTGAAAGCGAACAACGCGGAGCAGGCATATTTAAAAGGTCTGGAAAAGAAGATCCGTGCCGTGGAGCATCGTTCCATCCTCAATGAATTCGGCCTTGCTGTTTTTGTAGTTTCCGCATCGCTGGTGCTGAAGCTTGGTATTGCAACGGTTGCGCTGGTGGGAGCTGTTCTGCTCATGCAAGGAAGCCTCTCCGTGCTTACATTCTTTATGTTCCTTCTGGTAGTATCCCGTTTGTATGACCCTCTGCAGGGCGCACTCCAGAATCTTGCGGCAGTCATCAGTACACGAACCAACATTGCCCGTATGAATGAAATTCTCGATCATCCGATCCAGCAGGGCAGTGATAGGCTTTCCAATCAGGGGTATGATATTGTCTTTGACCATGTTGGGTTTGCCTACAATACCGGAGAAACCGTATTGAAAGATGTTTCCTTTACGGCAAAACAGGGAGAGGTTACGGCTCTGGTGGGCCCGTCTGGCGGCGGAAAAACAACCGTATCCCGGCTGGCAGCAAGGTTCTGGGATATTAACAGAGGAAAGATTACCGTGGGAGGCATGGATGTATCCCGATTGACCGGAAACACTGCTCTGTATTCCATCGTATTCCAGGATGTTACACTGTTTGACAATACGATTCTGGAAAATATCCGAATCGGAAACAAAGATGCCACAGATGAACAGGTCATTGCTGCTGCGAAACTTGCCAATGTGGATGAATTTGCGGAAAAACTGCCGGATGGATGGCATACCAATATCGGGGAAAATGGCTGTGAACTTTCCGGCGGAGAGCGCCAGCGTATCTCTATTGCCCGTGCATTTCTGAAAAATGCGCCGATCATTCTTTTAGATGAAGCTACTGCTTCCCTGGATGTGGAGAATGAAACTCTGATACAGACAGCCCTTTCCCGTCTGATCGCAGATAAAACGGTTCTGGTCATCGCTCCACAGGATGCGTACCGTAGCAGGAGCAGATAAGATCGTTGTCCTTTCTGATGGTACAGTGGCAGAAGAAGGAGCACCAAAGGATCTGGAAGAAAAGAATGGTGTATATGCCCATATGGTAAAACTGCAGACAGAAAGCCAGAACTGGAAACTTGCGTGAAGAAGGAAAAGGAGGTAGTGCAATGAAAAGGAACCAATGGAAGCAGGAGAATATCCGCCTTGGCACCCACGGGGAAGACTATGGAAGCTGGATGTCCAATTCTGTCTTTTACATCATTGGCGGAATCGGAGTTTTGGCCGCTGTGCTGGCTGTCCTCTCTTTTTATGTATTTCATGTCGCTGTTCTCGGTGTGCTGTTTGCCGTCATCACAATCGCACTTGTGGTTTTGCTGATCTGGATCACATGGATCAGGCGGCAGTATGCCTTTGGCGGTGGCAGAATCATGGAACAGGTTCACCGGGTTGTCCTCTCGCACCTGGACTATGACGGTGAGGGCAAGATTCTGGAAGTAGGTTGCGGCTCCGGAGCGCTGACAATCCGTGCGGCTCTGACATGGCCGAAAGCAAAAGTAATCGGTATTGATTATTGGGGCGCTGTGTATAATTACAGCAGGCACTTTCTGCGAGAAAAATGCTGCAAGTGAGGGCGTGGCTTCCCGCTGTAGTATTTCAGCACGGTGATGCGAAGCAGCTGGATTTTCCTGATGAGAGCTTTGATGTGGTCATCAGCAACTATGTCTATCACAATGTCATGGGTGCAGATATGCAGAAACTGCTGCTGGAAAGCCTGCGGGTATTGAAAAAAGGCGGCGTCTTTGCACTTAACGATGATATGGAAACAAAAGATGTACTGGTGACATGGAAGGTTTGCAATGAAACTGCGGGATATGGTGGGGTATGAGGAAGTACGATTTGTTGATACCGCACCGTTTGGCTCCCGCCGAAGTCGAGCTGCCATGATGGTACTGCTTCCCGGTTGCTTTGTCGGTAGAAAGTAATGTATCAAAACAGGAGGTTTGGCTATGTCCAAGTTAGGAGTCGTGGAGGATACACTGTTCGTCCCTATGCTGGGAAGAATTTATGCTAGTGAGCATTACCCCAAATTTTATATGATAAAAAAGCATTGGATTGAAAAAGAAGCTGCCTTCAGACGTTAAACAGAATATGGAACCAGTATACCCTTTTTAGCTCTGCTTTGGTCATAATATGGATCGGTTATTCCGGACTTTTCTGGAACGCAGACCGGACGGTGTGATTGTCCAGTTGGGCTGTGGTCTGGAGACAACCTATCACCGATGTGATAACGGAAAGACACACTGGTATGCCGTGGATCTGCCTCATGTAATCGAATACCGGCGGGGACTTCTTCCCGAACCAGAGAGGGAATTATATATTTCCGGGGATGCTTTTGCAAAGGATTGGATCAAAAAAGTTCGCAATGATGTATTTGATGCTCCTATTCTCGTTACTGCAGGCGGGTTATTTCATTATTTTGAGGAACATAAGGTCATTGCCCTTCTGCGTATGATTGGGCAATTTGGAAATATGGAAGTTGTTTTTGATACGGTGAACAAAAGAGGAATGACCATGATGAAGAAAAAATATATGAAACAGGTCGGCCATGCCGATGCACAAATGTTCTTTTATGTGGATTCAGCGGAAGAACTGGCAGCAAAGATCGGGGGTAATGTGAAGGTGATTGCGGAGGAACCATACTATCGTTACATCCCTAAAAATGGCTTAAAGCTATCCACAAAGGTTAGTATGACAGTTTCTGATCAATTCAAGATGGTAAAGATGATACATCTAAAACTATAGTGGATATACAATATCAGAGAGATAGAAATTTATTGTCGAACGGAGTATTTTTACTGTTAAAAGTTGGAGAAAGAACGAAATAGGCGA
>SCPN01000130.1_pt1 | contig 193017 bp, 196 predicted proteins | sample 6106831 | NCBI WGS metagenome assembly SCPN01 (sample SAMN10720447, study PRJNA508395) | human gut metagenome | isolation source: Participant 1, 0 month | reverse complement strand
GTAGGTGTCCAGATAAGAAGGGAAGGATGGTTACGGTCACGTTCTACGATTTCGGTCCATTCAGTTATGAAATTCCGGGCGGTTTCCGTATCATTGCAATCCATTCCCCAACTGGAAGCTTCCCCCCATGTAAGATAGCCCATCTTATCCGCCCAATAATAGAAACGTTCCTCGAATACTTTCTGATGGAGGCGGGCACCATTAAAGCCGGCCGCCATGGAGAGTTCGATGTCATGCTTTAACGCCTCGTCGCTAGGAGCCGTCCAAATTCCATCGGGATAAAATCCTTGATCAAGTACCAAGCGTTGGTAATAAGGTTTGTTGTTCAGATAAATCTTATTGCCTTCGATATGTACCTTACGCATACCTGTATAGCTTCTTACCTCATCTACTACCTTCCCGTTCTTATCTATTACTTTGTATTCCAAGTCGTACAGAAAAGGGTTTTCCGGACTCCATGTTTTCATTTTCTTGATGGGTAGAATAGCAGAAGATAAGGAGCTTGCCGTAATGGTTTGGCTGGCTACTATTTTACCGTTGTCTTTTACGGTTACTTGCAATTTACCTCCTAGTTCTTTATAGAAACGAGGACGCACAACCAATTGTTGTTGGTCTATATCTGTCAGCAACTGCACGGATTGCAATCCTTCCGGATGGACAGCCTCCATCCAAACCGTTTGCCAAATACCTGTGGTCCGGGTATAATTACAGGCGTAGGATTCAAATTGTAGGTTTTGTTTTCCTGCCGGTTGTTTTGCGCTTCGTAGGTCACTTTCTACATATACGACTAGGCTATGTGTCTTTCCTGGTGTTACCAAGGAGGTGATATCTACTGCGAAAGAAGAGGTTCCGCCAAAATGGCGATTGGCTAAGACTCCATCAATGTATATTTCCGATTTATAATAAACAGCTCCAAAGTTAAGTCTTATATTCTTTCCATTCCATTCTTGTGGGATCGTGATAGGACGCTGATACCAGAAATGTTGAATGAAATCCGTGTATTTTACGCCGGATAACTTACTTTCCGGGCAGAAAGGCACTGTGATCTTTTGGTCAAAACCGTTCGATTTATAGAACTCCCGTTCCATTCCGGTACCTCCGAAATCGAATGAGCAAGTCCATTCTCCGTTCAAATTTACCCAATCCATGCGTTCAAATTGTGGACGGGGATATTCGGGACGTGGGATAGACCATAAAGCAGTGATGCACCAAAACAGTAAGAATGTAGTAATGTTCAATTTTTGTTTCATAATATATAATTGTATTATAATAAATGCAAAAATAAAAATTTGAATACTATTAGACAAATTCTTGAAAGACTATGAAGGGTAACCGCATTAAAATGTCACTTTTAGTTTTTTTGTCGCAGGAGATATACTTATTTTGTCACAGGAGATAGCTTACTTTGCCAATGAAGTATATCTTCTCTACCCAAGTAAGTAGTACTTCATTTGATTTAAAATCTATATATTGGGGCATCTTGAAGGAATTGATTTATTTTATTATTATGTGTAAAAGGAGATTAAATGAAAAATCGTTGTTGCTTCCGATTCATTTAAAGGCTCAGTATCTTCTATTGAAGTGGCTGAATGTGCCGAGTTGGCGATCCATAAGGTCTTTCCGGATTGCGAGGTCGTGAAAATCCCGGTTGGGGATGGGGGAGAAGGTACCGTGGAGACTTTGATTACGGCGATGGGTGGAGAAGTCGTATCTTGTGTCGTACATGATCCGTTGATGAGGCCGGTCGAGGCTACTTATGGGATACTGGGGGATAATCGTACGGCGGTTATCGAGATGGCGACAGCGAGTGGCCTTACGTTAGTGCCTGTGTCGGAGCGTAATCCCTTGAGAACAACGACATATGGAACCGGAGAGTTGATAAAAGACGCTATGGAGCGTGGCTGCCGGAATTTCTTAATAGGAATAGGGGGAAGCGCGACGAATGACGGAGGAACCGGTATGTTGCAGGCCTTGGGTTTTCGTTTTCTTGATAGAGACGGGAATGAGCTGGAATTGGGTGGGCAGATCCTTAATCGGATTTATGAGATCGATTGTTCAAGGGCATTATCGCAATTGCGGGAAACTTCATTTACCATAGCCTGCGATGTGAATAACCCTTTTTATGGTGAGAAAGGGGCGGCGTATGTCTTTGCCCGCCAAAAGGGAGCGGACGATGCTATGGTCCGTTTGCTGGATGAGGGCTTGCGAAATTTTGCGGAAGTCATAAAAAGAACGGGACGAATAGAGATAGACGACATTCCGGGTGCGGGAGCCGCAGGTGGTTTAGGTGGAGGATTTGTCGCTTTCCTAAAGGCTGAACTTAAACCCGGTATCCGGATGGTTCTAGATGCCTTGCGTTTTGATGAATGTATACGGGGGGCGGATCTAATTATTACGGGAGAAGGTAAACTGGATAAACAGACTTGCATGGGAAAGACCCCATTCGGAGTGTTGCAGGCAGGTGTGAGACAGGATATCCCGGTTATCGTAATGGGTGGTTCCGTAGAGGAGGTAGAGGCACTTAATAAATCCGGGTTTCTGGCGGTCTTACCACTTCTTCCTTATCCGGTTTCCTTGGAGCAGGCGATGGATAAGGATTTCACCTGCCGGAATATTGGGCGTGCCTTGGAACAACAATTGCGTGTAATCCATTACTATATGAATCACTAACACATGGGTATAATGAGTGCATGGGGAGCTTTTATCGGATTATTAGTGTCGATTTTCTTGATTATAAGAAAGGTGTCGCCAGTCTATAGCCTTATTTTAGGGGCATTAGTAGGAGGATTATTAGGGGGAGTCTCGTTGCCGGAAACGGTCTCTTTAATGATCAGTGGAGTAAATGACGTAACTCCGGCTGTCATTCGGATCTTGACGGCGGGGGTATTGTCGGGGATATTGGTGAAAACAGGTGCGGCGGCTTCTATCTCCAATACGATCATTTATAGATTGGGAGAACGACATGTGTTTTTTGCGCTCGCTTTCGCTACGATGTTGCTAACGGCTATTGGAGTGTTTATTGATGTTGCTGTTATTACGGTGGCTCCGATTGCGTTGAGTATCGGCCGGAAACTGGCGGTTCCCCGGGGTAGCCTTTTGTTGATGATGATCGGTGGAGGAAAATGTGGCAATATCATTTCTCCAAATCCGAATACGATTATCGCCGCTGAGAATTTTCATGCGGATTTGTACTCTGTCATGTATGCGAACTTGATCCCGGCGTTGGTTGGATTGTTGTTTACGGTATATGTCATAGGCCGTTTCTTACCCCGGCAAAATGGATTTTATGCGAACGAGGAGATAGATAACCTGCAAGCGGCTCTCCCCTCCTTCGCCTCTAGCATGGTCGCTCCGGTAGTGACGATCCTACTGCTGTCGTTTCGCCCTTTATTCCATGTGGCGATCGATCCGATGATAGCCTTGCCCGTTGGAGGAATCGTTGGGATTCTGGCGATGAGGAAATGGTCATTGATTACGGACAGTCTCTCGTATGGGCTCAAGAAGATGTCGAATGTCTCGATCCTGTTGGTCGGGACAGGCACTATAGCGGGAGTGATCAAGGCTTCCTCTATCAAGGATGTTTTATTAGATGCGTTATCGCATACGGATATGGGAGAGATTTTATTGGCTCCGGTTTCCGGCGTATTGATGTCTGCCGCTACAGCCTCTACTACAGCCGGAGCGACAGTTGCCTCTTCGTCATTCGCGGATATTATTATCGCTGCCGGTATCAGTGGTGTCTGGGGAGCCGCTATGATTAATTCCGGTGCTACCGTGCTTGATCATTTGCCGCATGGATCGTTCTTCCACGCTACTGGTGGGGTAGCGGATATAAGCATTCGTGAGCGGTTGAGGCTGATTCCTTATGAGACCGCAATCGGCGCTATTTTGGCCGTTGGGACTATAATTGCTTATCTTACCGTAAATTAGTTCTTTTCGTGATGAGGCTTATTGTTTTCGTTTTGGAGTTTGAAAGTATTGCGGCGTTTAGTGCCACCATTTACTTTTGCGTTATCAAACTTGAAAAAACGAATAAGAATAAAAATTATTACGGATATGGAAATGAATAAGACACTTGCTTCGTCCGGTGGACGTATTACGGTAATCGACGCTCTGCGTGGCTTCTCCTTGATTGGTATTTGCTTGATTCATGGGATGCAGCATTTTGGCGCTATGGGGACGATGGCTCCCCAAGCCATGTTCCCTTGGGAAGGGACGCTGGATGAGATTTTTCGGTGGTTTATTAATTACTTGGTGTTCGGCAAGTTCTTCATTATATTTTCTTGCCTGTTTGGTTTGAGCTTTTTTATCCAGATGGATCGGGCAGCTCAAAAAGGTGTTGATTTCCGTCCTCGTTTTTTATGGCGATTGGTATTGTTGCTTGTGATTGGTTTTGTTCATGGTTTATTGGTTCGTGTAGATATTTTGTTGGTGTATGCGTTGCTTGGTTTTGTATTGGTATTGATGTATAAATGGCCTACTAAATTATTGGTGGGAATCACCCTTTTCCTTTTCTTGGGCGGTGCCTCGCTAATTCCCGTAGCGTATAAGGCTGTAACGGCTCCTGCCGTCGAGCAAGTGGTGGAGAGACCGGCTGCCGCACCTATCGCTCGTGCTGAGGCTCCCCGGCGAGTCCCGACATTAGCCGAGACCATTGAGAACAACGCTTGGGACGGATTGGTTGGAAAAATGAATTTCCAGTTTGCCAGCGGTCGTATCTATCTGACCTTGGGATTGTTTATCCTCGGATTTATCGTAGGCCGGATCCGCTTGTTCCAACGCTTGGATGAGTACTACGACAACTAACTTGATTAATCTGATGACGGCTTATCTGTGGGTGGTGTTGGTCTTAGAGGCTTACCGCTCGGTAAAAGTTCAAAATGCCATGAAGCCATTGGTTAGTTATGGGCGTATGGGATTGACAAACTATATCGTACAGTCCGTGACCGGTGTCTTTATCTTCTCCGGTTTTGGCTTGGATTGGAGCCATTTGGGTGTTTTCTTGAGTGTATTGGTCTGCCTTGGATTTACGGCCATACAGATTGCCTTTAGCCAATATTGGCTGTCCGGCTTGCGCTACGGCCCGATGGAGTGGTTATGGCGGACAGGCACGTATATGAGATGGCAACCCATCCGTTTGGGTTAAGCCGGAAAGCTTTGTTCTCAATACAAATTCCGTACAATAAGACCACTGATGAGTCTAGTGTATAAAATGCTAAAAATCAGAGTCAAAAAGCACGATGATCTTTCATCCAAAACACGTACGACTTTTTAAAAACATGTACGTGTTTTGGATGAAAGTCGTACGTGTTTGTCCCGAATCCTTCCACAGAAAACCAGAGCACATATAAAAATTTACAAGAAGCTTCATTTAAACGGAGCGGTAAATGAAAAAGCTGTGGATGGAAGATTGTATTATTAGAAATAACAGTTTTAATTTTCATTTTAAAACCTAATCTTTGCGATGAGATGGATGTTCGGGAGCGCTTAATAGTGCAAAAATTACGTAATGGCGATCAAGATATGATACGTATTTAGGAAGAGTTCTTGGCAAAGGCAGCTAAACATCATTTCCTTTTACCCGTTTATTGGCTGGAGCTGCCGATTATCATTTAGGCGGGTTTCGGGCTCTTCCGAAAGACAAGTTTAAGATACAACAAAGTAACCCTTATGTCACTAGTACTCGCTGCCATATGCTAGCCCTCGGTAAAGGAGATTATAAAGTAACTCTTTATAAAGATGTGAGAGACACAGATACCAATCCTAATCATCTTATCAAAGATACTTTAACTGTTACCGCAAAGGATAAAATAACAGTACCGCTCGCTTCAGATGGTGGTGCCGCTATGCATATTCAACCCGTATCCTTTTGATAAACTTTATTCTAGATAGAAAAGAGGTGCAGTTCAAAAAGGAAGGTAGCCTCTTTTCTAGTCATAATACGGGAACACGGCATGTAATTCTCTAGAGAGTTCTGCTTTGAATAACTCACGATAGTTTTGCTTCATCAACTTTAATTTTCATCTTTGTGGTAAGAATAGATGCTAGAGAATCGTTATTATTAAATACAATCTCATGAAGAAACTATTATTTCAGACAACCTTGTTTCTATTATTATGTAGTTGCATAAGTAAAATAGAAAAAACACCAGTAGATTATGTGAATAACCGGATTGGGAATATCAGTCATTTACTTGTGCCTACCTATCCCACTACCCACCTGCCTAACAGCATGTTGCGAATGATTCCGACTCATAATGAGTTTACGACGGATCGTATGGAGGGACTGGCCCTAAATAGTCCTTCCCATAGGCAAGGCCATTCATTGTTGCTGTTGCCTTATAGGGGGGACGTTAAGGAGTTCGGTGGGAATTTAAAATATCGATATGATCATGAGAAATCTACGCCTTATAATTATTCGGTGTATTTGGATGATTTCTCCGTAGGGGTGGATTTGCGCCTGCTGCTAAATCGGCGATCTATCGTTTTCGGTTTGAGGATTCGGATCGACGGTTGATTTTGTTGAAAGCCAATGGAAAAGGAGAGATCGATATAAAGGATGGAGCTTTGTGTGGATATGATAATTTCGCCGGGATAAAACATTATTTTTATTTGGAGTTTGATGCCCAGCCCATTCAAGTTGATAGCCTCTCTCATTCTTTGGTATTTGCTGAATTTCCGGAATCGGAGGATGTGGTGAATGTCCGTTATGGAATTTCTTATATTGGAGTAGAACAGGCCAAGCGGAATTTATATAATGAAATCAATGATTTCAATCTGGAGAAATTGGCCTCGCAAGCTCGTGATAAATGGAACGACGTGTTAGGCAAAATAAAGATTGAAGGAGGCACGGAGGATCAAAAGACCACATTTTATACCGCCTTGTATCGGGCGCACGAAAGAATGATCAATATTTCTGAAGATGGTAAATATTTTAGTGCGTATGACGGAAAGGTACATGAAGATAATGGGGTGGATTTCTGGGTGGATGATTGGGTATGGGATACCTATCTGGCCCTTCACCCGTTGCAAGTGTTATTGAATCCGGAGGCTCAAGAACAAAAACTGGCGTCTTATATCCGGATGTATGAGCAATCCGGGTGGATACCTACTTTCCCTTGTGTATTTGGGGATGCGCATTGCATGAACGGTAACCATGCGGCAGGTGTCTTTGCGGATGCCTTAAATAAAGGCTTGCGGTTTGATGTGGAAAAGGCTTTCGAGGGTATGAAGCATACGGTGATGACAGAGTCCATGATCCCTTGGTACCGGGGACCTAAAACGGCCTTGGATGATTTTTATCATGAGAATGGCTGGTTCCCCGCTTTGCATCCGGGAGAAAAAGAAGAGTTTACGGAGGTAGGACCATTTGAACAGCGACAAGCGGCAGCCGTAACTACAGCCGCATCCTATGACGATTGGTGTATCGCCCAATTAGCTAAACATTTGGGAAAAGATGAGGATTATCGATTCTTTCAGGATCGTTCTTATAATTACCGGAATGTCTTTAACAAAGAGACTCATTTCTTCCATCCGAAGGATAAAGATGGGAAGTTTATAGAACCGTTCGACTATATTTTTTCCGGAGGTATCGGGGCTAGGGCTTATTTTGATGAGAATAATGCTTGGACCTATAATTGGGATGTACGCCATCATATTCAGGATTTAATAGATCTTTTTGGAGGCAACACTCCTTTTATTGAGAGATTGGATCAGTTATTTGTTGAGGATATGAAAATGTCAAAATGGCAATATTATGCTCTTCATCCGGATGCTACGGGCAATGTCGGGCAATTCGTGATGGGAAATGAGCCTAGTTTCCATATTCCTTATCTGTATAACTACGCCGGTCAGCCGTGGAAGACGCAAAAACGGATTCGTATGCTTATGGAAAGTTGGTTCAGGAATGATCTGATGGGTGTTTGTGGTGATGAGGATGGTGGTGGAATGTCGGCTTTCTATGTATTCTCCGCTTTAGGTTTCTATCCGGTTTCTCCGGGAGTGCCTGTTTATACGATAGGTAGTCCTTTATTTGATAAATCGGAGATTCAGTTGGCGAACGGGAAAGTGTTTACCATGATCGCTCATGGGGTTTCGTGGGAAAATAAATACATTCAATCCGCTAAGTTGAATGGCGCCGAGTATAATAAGACGTGGTTTACTCATGAGGATGTCATGAAGGGAGGAACATTAGAATTGTTTATGGGAGACCGCCCTAATAAGAAGTGGGGAGTGGGAGAAGGTGCGAATCCTCCTTCTGGTGAGTTTGTCGATTGATTTGGTTTGACGGCATGATTCTACGGTCAAAGATTCGTGAAATCATTTTGTAGATGTTATCTTTGCGTAAGTAAGTTACGAACAAGTGATTTATTCGTAAGCGACAAATAAACAGGAGGAGATATATTATGGCAACGAAGCAAATTCCATATGGCCTGACGGATTTCGAGCGAATCCGTACCGCCAATTATTATTATGTTGATAAGACTCGCTATATTGCGGAGGTGGAGCGGAACGCAAGTTTCTTTTTCCTTATCCGCCCGCGCCGTTTCGGGAAGTCGCTATTCTTGAATGTCCTCAGATGGTATTATGACGTGAACCGTAAGGATTCTTTTGAGGAACTCTTCGGCGACTTATATATCGGCTCCCATCCGACCCCGGAGCAGGGACAATATCTTGTACTGGATTTCAATTTCGCAGGCGTGAACCCAGATCCTGACGAGTTGATCCGCTCTTTTAATGATCACTGTGCCGCTCGTTTCCGGGAGTTTGCCTACTACTACGAACGTTTCTTCAATCCGGGCTTCCGGGAGAAAATGGAGAGTCTGCCAAATGCTGACGAGAAGTTGACCTACACGATCAGTGAGGCTAAACGCTTGAATCTCTCTATCTATCTCTTCATTGACGAGTATGATAACTTCACCAACGCTATCCTCGCCAATATGGGTGAGAAACATTACAAGGCATTGACACACGGTACGGGCTTCTTCCGTTATTTCTTCAACAAACTGAAAGAAGGGGCTACGGGCGATGGCCCTATCAAGCGCATGTTTATCACCGGGGTATCTCCAGTGACGATGGACGACGTGACCAGCGGTTTCAATATCGGAGCCAACATGACGACAGATTACCGCTTTAATGGAATCATAGGTTTTAGCGAGGGAGAGGTACGGGAGATGCTGGCCTATTACAAGAGCGAGACAGGTTTTGAGGATAGTGTGGACGATCTGATCAACTTGATGAAGCCGTGGTACGATAACTACCGTTTCTCTACGAAGAGTCTGGACGAGCCTATGTACAACTCGGATATGGTACTGTATTTCATCAGCAATTACCTGCCCTTGAGATCGGCCCCGGATAAGATGATCGACAACAACATCCGCACGGACTACAACAAGCTCCGCCATTTGATCCGTCTCGACAAGCGGTTCGGCACGAACGCTTCGATCATCCAGGAGATCGTGAACAACGGCGAGACCACCGCAGTAATCAAGGATGCTTTTCCTGCCGAGGATATCGCCAAGCCGGACAACTTCAAGAGCCTGCTTTACTATTTCGGGTTGCTCTCCATCAAGGGTACCAAGCGTGGAGATACCCTTCTGGGCGTTCCCAACCTGACGGTACGTGAGCAATTATATACCTATCTGATCGAGGCTTACCGGGAAGCTGATGTCTTCTCAATAGAGTTATACAAGCTTCATGATCTGGTAAAGGACATGGCTTACGACGGAGACTGGAAGCCTGTGTTCGAGTATTTTTCCTCCGAGCTGGAGCGGCAGAGCGCTATCCGCGAGTTCATAGAGGGGGAGGCGCACGTGAAAGGTTTCCTACTGGCTTATCTAGGCTTGACCCGTACCTATATAATTTATCCGGAGTATGAGGCCAACAAGGGGTACGCCGATTTCTACATGATGCCCGACTTGATCCACCAGCCCGAGATAGGCTTTAGCTATATCGTGGAGGTGAAATACGCCCGTTGGGACGCTTCCGAAACGGAAATCGAGGCGTTGAGAGCCGAGGCTGCCATCCAGTTACGCCGTTACGCCGCTGACCCGAAGGTTCACGCTACCAAGGGGGATACGGAGCTTCGTCTTGTCACCTTGGTCTTTAAGGGTTGGAAGCTTGCTGTTTGCGAGATGGACTTGGCTTGATCTTGTTTTTATGCTATTTTTGATGGTAGATAATAATACGTTTAATCATCAAAAAAGGAGATATGAGCAAGAGAAAGAATAACCGCTTGGGCAAGGCGGGCATCACATTTTATACCTATGCCACCGAACGCATCCGGGAGAAACGTTTAGCGGGGAAACATAACACTGCCGATTTATATAGGACGACCCGTAATTGGATCTGCGCCTTTCTGGGTAGGAGAAACCTTTTTTTCCCGGAGATAACCCCGGGCTTAATAAGCCGTTTTGTCGCTTATCTGCAATCCGCCGGCTTGCGAGTGAATACCGTGAATACATACCTCAGCAACTTTCGCTCGATTTATAACCAAGCTTGTCGGGATGGTCTGTTGCCGGCTTGCGTCGTATCGCCTTTCGCGTACTTGAACTTGAAGCGGGAAAGAGCCGGATCTAGGGCGTTGGGAAACGAGTCGCTCCGGGAGATCGTGACCTTGAAGTCTGAGGAGCCGGATTTGGCGTGCGTGATCGACTATTGTACGTTCGCCTATTTATCTTGCGGCATGCCTTTCGCGGATATGGCTCGCTTGACTACGGCGAATCTGTATGGCGAGGAAATCGTATATCGGCGTAAGAAGACGGGGACCTTAATCCGTGTCGGGATAACAGCGGGGATGCGGCGGTTGATTAATAAGTATGCGGACGCTTCTTCCCGTACCTTTTCCTATTTTATCTCCGGGTAGAGAGGTAGGGCATGAGGAATACAAGGCGATACTGCGTTCGTATAATAACTCGTTGAAGAAGATCGGTCGTGCGCTATCTCGCCCCATTCATCTGACCTCGTATGTTTTCCGCCATACATGGGCAACGAACGCCTTGCGGAAACAAGTCCCTTTATCGATCATTAGCCAAGCGCTGGGGCATACCTCGGAAAAAACAACACGTTTTTATCTGGCCTCTTTGGAACAGTCGGAATTGAATCGTGCGAACGCTAGGGTGACGGAAGAGGTGGATTTGCTTTTGGCGGCTGGATGATGCCCTTATTCGCGAAATAAGGGGAAGAGCCTATTCAGCATAAAAATTACCTATAATAGGCTATTTTCAACGGAAGGCTTGGCAAATGTAAAAAATATTATTGATAAACAATCACTTTTATCTATTTATTAAGAAATAGGAATTGAAGGGGATACAGATATCGTATCCTCTAATTAATCCAAATTTATGCTTATTGCGCATATATCGTGGATATGCGGTTAAAAATAGTGGTTATGCGTGTTTTTTTAGTTTATGTTGGACGTGCGATATCTCCTCCCCTTATTTCGCGAATAAGGGTGATAAACATTATTAAAAGGTAACGCCCCACTACCACGGGGCATTAAAGACAAAAAACATCATGGCAGAAGAAAAGACCATCTTGACCGTAGATCTGTACGACAACGTGTTAACCGAGAAAACCGGCGATTTCACCGGAAAGATCCGCATTACCGGAACCACGCGAACCTCAGACATCTCGAACCGCATCGTGAAGAAACGTACCGAGTATCGTCCGGAGACGATCACCAACATCCTCGACCTCTCCTACGACGAGATGATCGAGGCCCTCGCCCAAGGCCGTTGCGTGGTGAACAAGTTCGGGCAATGGCTGCTCACTATCAACGGCTCGTTCGACGGAAAGAAATCAGACTTCCGCTCTACGGAGAATAAGATCACCGTAATGTTCACCCCCAGCGCCACCCTCCTGAAGGCGCTAGAAAACATCTACGTGAACGCCGACGTAGCTACCGTGGGCCCGATGATCGAGAGCCTCACGGATTCTACCACGAACGAGAAGAACCTCCATATCACTCCAAACGCTCCGGCTATCATCTTCGGCAGCACACTGCTTATCAAGGGGGATGATCCATCTGTAGGCATCTACTTCACCAAGGACGAGGAGGGCGCCACGCCCGTGAAGGTCTCCCTCATCGTGCGTAACACCAAGAGCGAGATAATTATCCAGATCCCGCAACTCGCCGAGGGGCAGTACTGGCTGAGCGTCACTACGCAGGCGGGGGCGAATTACGGCTTGGTGAAAGACCCGCGTACCTATAAGTTCCCCATCCTCTTGACGGTAGGTATCGGAGGCGGAGGCGATAGCGAGAGTCCGGACGAGATCTGATAAGGCAGAGAGCCTCATCTATGAGGGCTGATAAAGCCTAGGCTCTCACCCCTCATAGACGAGGCTCTCTCATGGTTCATGGCCTAGGCTCTCTCACCGGTCATAGACGGGAAGCTATGAGCATACCCGTGAACGAATGTTAAAACGATTGTTCATTATAAATATTAGCTTATGAAACTAGATTTACAAAAAATTAGTTTAAGACTGTCACTGTTGGTGATGGCTTTCTTATGTAGTGGAACGTGGATTGCCAGTGGGCAAGAGAACGCAAAAGTGATGCACAAGATCACCTATGATCTTAAGAACATGGAGCTTGTGGAAGGTCCGGCGGAGGTTGGACATGGCGAGACGTTCACCTTTAGGTTAAAACCTAAATACGAATCGTATGGGAATCCTATGAACTATAGTGTCTCTATGGAAAATTCACAGGGGCATTTGGAGGAAGATAAGAAGGAACCTAAGTTCTACAAGATATCCAATGTGACAGGGGATGTAGTTATACATGTCACAGGATATGGTAAAGCTGTGATAGGAGGATATGCCTACAGTCTTGATCGTGATGGCAAAACAGCCTGTATAAACGATGTCCCGAGTACAACCAAGAATCTGATTGTGCCGGACTCTGTGACGTTTGGTGGCTCTAAATATAGGGTCAAGGAGTTTATGTATTTTAATAATGTGCTCCCGAAGTCCCTGGCTTCCATCACATTTAAAGGATATATTCCTGTTGGTATAGCAAGTTATTTGTTTGATGTTGTTGACAAGGATAACTTGAAAATTATTGTTCCTAAGGGGGCCGGTAAGGTTTATAAGGCTTATTCAGGTCTTCCGGTACAAGAGGCTAATATCTCTGAGTCTGATGAGGGAGTAGCTCCATCCAATGATTTGAAGATTACTTATCAATCTAAGAATGTAAGTTTTGATGGGCCGGAATCAGTAAAATACGGAGAGGACGTAAATGTAACCGTTCGAAGCAAAGATGGAACGCCGCTTCGGTTTAGCGTAAGTTGTAGATCTATAGAGACAGGAGAGTATTGTAGACCGGACTTTCTGAAAATTAATGACCAAGAACAAAAGATTCAAGTACCAGCGTTGTTTGGTGATCTGCAAATAACAATAGATGGATATGAGGAATATAAAGAGGGAGTCAATACCTATGAGTTAGATAAGGCCAATGCGGAAGCTACGCTTTCTAACTATAAAGGGGGAAGTAATGCCATTATCCCTTCTCTCCTTACCGTGGGGGGAATAGATTATGCGGTGACGAAGATACAGCATTCTTTCGGGAGTTCCTTGGATTCGTTGACGGTGCCGGCCTCAGTGAAAGGTATGGGTTCGTCAATAAGGAATTGCGTCAATTTACGGACAATAAAACTCTCGTCACCGTTAATGCCGGGAATTGATGTCGAAACGCTTAAAAGCGTAGATACCTTGACTTGTAAGATATTGGTCCCGGAAGGCTGCTTGGATGTCTATAAGAATAATGATTTCTGGGGTAAATTCAAGAACATAGAGGAATACGATCCCAGTATCAAGGATTCTTATACGATAACATACGACTTGAAGAACATCTCATTGGCGGATACCGTCAAATCCATCCAGAGAAATAGTACGCTGAACCTTACCTTACTGGCGCTGGAGGGTTACGAACTGCCCGATAGTGTTGAGGTAAACGTAAAGGGATATACGTATGACAAGGCCAAGGGTACCTTGTCCGTGCCATCTGTCCTCACGGATCTGAAGATCGTGGCGGAAGCCGTAATGCTAGACTCTCTCAGGATCAATCAACAGGATTCTGTAATAGAGAACGCGATAGTAGGGGATATCATGATATCAAATGAGACTGCCGCTAAAGATACCGCTACCATTCAATTGACGAACGTGACAGCTCCTACGCTGACTGTTACCCCGGAGGCGAAAGCGGAACTGGCTCTCTCCGGCACGAACCGGTTAGGTGAGATCAAGAATGAGGGCGTACTGATCTTGTCGTCGGCCGATGAACAAGCCAAGCTAGTCAATACTACGGTTGAGAATGCGGGTATATTCGCAGATAGTGTCGGCTTGATCTCAGAAGTTAGCGGCACGGGAGCTCTCGCGATCGCTCCGATCGGAGATAAGACCGTGGAAGAAGGCTCCTCCATTGACTTGATGGCTACCGCTGTCCCCGGCGAATCTTATACCTCGGTGATTTTCCAATGGCAGAGATTAGAGAATGGTACATGGATTGATAAGAAGACAACGACAAAGACCCCAGCACCTCAAGCGATATCCTTGTCTCTCTTACGTGCTGCCGAGCCGTTGGCTGATTCTTATAAGGTAGAGGCTCCCGAGGTGGGTACGTACCGTTGCGTAATCACGTGTAAGGTGAGCGACCAGATCGCTACGACTTTGACCACCCTATCGAAAGTAACCGCAGTCTCTTCCGAACCGGATCCGGTAGTGACATTCAGCGTCGTTCTTCCATCCGTTGAAGGTGCCTCGTTGAATCCTTCCGCCGGAACCTACTCCGTGGAAGAGGGTGGCAGCTTCTCTTTCTCTCTTACGCTGGAAGCGGACTACGATCAATCTACCCCTATCGTGAAAGTAGGTGATAAGGTGATTGAGCCGACCTCTGACGGTAAATACGAGATCAAGGGTATCGCGTCCGACATTACGATCTCTATCACCGGAATCATGAAAAACGCCACCGTAGGCAATGCCGAACTCGAATCCAATGACTTGAAAGTCTGGGGATCGAACGGGGTATTGCATATCCGGTCCGCTCATGCGGGTACGGCTTATCTAGTGACATTCGGCGGTCAACTATATAAGGCTTTAACCTTGCCAATTGGTGAGACGATGATAACCATTCCGCAAGGTGCCTATATCATCCGTATCGAAAATCAATCCTACAAGATCCGCTTCTAGCCATTCTTGAGGAATCGTAGGAAGGCGAGTCATTTGCGAGTGGCTCGCCTTTCTTGTTTAATAAATCTTAATATTTACCGGGGATATAAGTATCGTAAGCCATTAGAAAGTATATTCATGCGTAATCTCAATCTATTTATCATGAAATGTATATCTATCTACTTTGTGACCCTATTGTTACTGATGTCGGGCTGTGAATCCGGGCGGAGGTTCATCTTAAAAGATCTTCGTTGTGAGAACTTGGAGAATCCGGTTGCGATCGACAATACCCATCCCCATTTTAGCTGGAAAATCGAGACAGACGGGCAAACTATGCGGCAAGCGTATTTTGAGATACAAGTAGCCACGGATAGTTCCTTGCTGGCTCAAGGCAAAGCCGATCTATGGAATTCAGGTAAGGTGGAATCGTCCGCTTCCGTGATGGTCCCTTATCGAGGGAAAGAGTTGCGATCTAGTGTGCTGGCCTATTGGAAAGTCCGGGTATGGGACGATAAGGGGGAATCCTCGGATTGGAGTCCAATCAATCGCTTTGGGATCGGGCTTTTGGATAAAGCGGAATGGCAAGGGAAATATATAGGGATGCCGGATGAGAAGAATCCGATGTTAAGGAATAAGTTCGAGCTTCAAGACCGTGATGCCACATTACTCCTTCATGTAAACTCCTTAGGGTATCATGAGATCTATTTAAATGGGAGGAAGGTATCGGAAGATGTTCTCTCGCCTGCGGTATCTCAATTAAACAAAAGATCATTATCGGTGACGTACGATCTTACGCCGTACGCAAAGCAGGGAATAAACGACTTATTGCTCTGGTTGGGCCGTGGCTGGTACAGAAAAGCTACTTTTAATGCCGTTCATGATGGGCCGTTGGTTAAACTGCAATTGGACGAGATTCAAAGAAATGGCGCTACAAGTACGTTACTCGTTACAGATAGCTCTTGGGAAGGCCGGGGAAGTATGTATGGTGAGACCGGTACCGGTACTTGGTATCCCCATCAATTCGGGGGTGAATGTGTGGATGGGCGGAAGGCGTTGCCGGATTTGACAACGGCTACGCTTGACAAACTGGATTGGACGCCGGTATTGGAGGTGGAGGTACCCGGGATAGAGGTAAGTCCCCAAATGTGTGAGCCTAATCGAATACAAGAGATTATCCGTCCCAAAGGAATCAAACAAATAGGGGATAGTATTTGGCTCGTAGATATGGGAAAGGCGTTAAATGGTTGGGTTGAGCTGAGTTTCCCAAAATTACCGGAAGGCCACCGGGTCCGTATGGAATATACGGATTGGTTAAATGAAAACGAAGATTTCAAGCCACAAGAGGAGAACGGACAGTATGAGGATTGGTATATCGGTTCCGGACAAGGCAAAGAGGTATTCCGAAATAAATTTAACCACCATGCGTTTCAATATATAAGGATATCCGGTTTGGCGAAAGCCCCCGAGGAGGTAACCGGCTATCTGATTCATACGGATTATAAGGATGCCTCGTCTTTCGAGTGCTCGGATCCGGACTTGAATGCTATCTATGCGATGATCAAATATACTTTCAAGAACCTAGCTTTCAGTGGTTATATCGTAGACTGCCCGCATTATGAGCGTATGGGATACGGTGGGGATGGAAATGCCTCTTGTAAGAGTTTCCAGACATTGTATGAGGGCTCTTCCGTGTATATGAACTGGATGCAGATGTGGCAGGATTGCATCCGTGAGGATGGGGGTATGCCGCATTGCGTACCGAGTCCATACCCGGCGGGAGGTGGTCCGTATTGGTGTGGCTTTATTATCACGGGATCGTGGCAGACTTATTTGAATTATGGGGATAGCCGTCTGATCGAGCGATATTATCCGGTTATGCGACATTGGTTGCGTTATGTGGATGCGTATACGGTCGATGGATTGCTGAAACGTTGGCCGGATACGGATTATCGGGCATGGTATTTAGGGGATTGGTTGGCTCCGGCGGGTGTCGATTATACGGCGCAGTCATCGGTAGATCTGGTTAGTAACTGCTTTATAAGCGATTGCCTCACTACGATGGAGAAGATCGCGAAGGTATTGGGGAAAGCGGAGGATGCCGCTAAGTATAAAGAGCGTCGCCAACGATTGAACGAGCTTATCCAGAAGACTTTCTATGATCCGGAGAAGAAACAGTACGCTACAGGCTCCCAGATCGATCGGATTTATCCGATGTTGGTCGGCGTGACAGATGAACAGCATATGCCCGAGGTAAAGGAAGGTTTATATCGAGAGACATTGGAGAATTGCAAAGGGCATATCGGTTCCGGCTTGGTGGGTGTTACAATCTTGACCGATTGGGCGATAAAGGACGGAGAGGCCGATTTTCTCTATTCCATGCTGAAAAAGAGAGAGCTGCCGGGATATCTATATATGATCGATCAAGGGGCTTCTACGACTTGGGAATACTGGTCGGGAGAACGTAGTAAGGTTCATAATTGTTTCAATGGCATTGGCGCTTGGTTCTGTCAGGCGGTCGGAGGGATCTTGCCGGATGAGGATGAGCCGGGCTATAAACATTTCTTTATCAAACCTCAGATACCGAATGGCGTGACGTGGGCGAGGGCGGCGAGAGAGACCCCTTACGGTACGGCACGTGTGTCTTGGACTATGGAGAACCGATCGCTTTCCCTCGATCTGGAGATACCGGCGAATAGTATGGCGACCTTTATCGCTCCATTTAACGTATCGAATTGTGTGTTAGATGGGAATAATGTAGAAATATCGGCGGGTTCGATCCTGTTGGAAAGTGGAAAACACACGCTATCGCTGCCTGCGGAATAGGAATCATATGATTCCCTTTTTGTTGACTTATGTTAATAGCTGTTTTTTAATTATTACGCCGTAAGTGTTTTATTCTATTGAAGGGTATATAGTATAAAAGGCTAAATAATAAAAAGGATCTATTACCATGTTTAAATGTAAACAGCTTTTAAGGCGAATATGTGTGGTTAGCTATGTTTTCTTGTTGTGTGGAGGTTTGGTAAATGCGTCAAATCTCGTTTCTAAGACCAATACCCTGATAGGGACTCAAGGTAATGGGTGGGCTTCCGGATATTTGTATCCGGGGGCTACCTATCCCTTCGGTATGGTACAGTTTACCCCGACTTATTTCACGAAACAACTAGGCTTTGTCATCAATCAATTGAGTGGTGCGGGATGCGATCATATGGGAAATTTCCCTACGCTTCCGATTGCCGGAGCTTTACGGGTTTCTCCGGATAGTATCTTGAATATGCAGACTCCGGTCGGCAAGGAGATCGGAACGGCCGGTTATTACGCAGCCACCGTAGATCATTCTATACGTGCGGAATTAACCGTTACGGAACGTACGGGTATGGCTCGTTATACGTTTTCTTCCAAGGAAAAGCAGGGTACCGTGATTATCGGAGGAGGAGTAGCCGCTACCCCTATCCAAGTAGCCGCTATTAAGATTACGGGTCCTCATAGTTGCGAGGGATATGCGGAGGGTGGTGCTTTCTGTGGAATCCCAACTCCCTATAAGGTTTACTTTGTGGCTGAGTTCGATGCGGATGCGGAGAGTTTTGGTACATGGAAGGAGGAGCGACTACATGCGAATCATACGTTTGCGGAAGGCAGTCACTCGGGGGTGTATTTTACTTTTCCGTTGAAAGAGGGGAATCAGGCGGTGCAGTATAAGATCGGTGTTTCTTATGTCTCGGTGGAGAATGCCCGAGAGAATTTGAGGGTTGAGAATCCCGCTTGGGACTTCTCTGCGGTCCGTCAGGCGACGCAAGATAAATGGAATGAATACCTCGGGAAGATAGAGGTAGAGGGAGATAACGAGGATCGCCAGATGCAATTCTATACGCATCTATATCGTTCATTAATCCATCCGAATGTTTGTAGCGACGTGAATGGGGAATATATGGGGGCGGATAGCCAAGTGCATAAGACAGCCCGAAAATTCTATACCTCTTTCAGTAATTGGGATACGTATCGTACGCAGACTGCTTTGATCGCTATGCTAGCTCCCGAGGAGACCTCGGATATCGTTATGTCTCATTACTTATTTGCCGAGCAATCCGGTGGTGGCTTCCCCCGTTGGGTACTGGCGAATATAGAGACAGGTGTTATGCAGGGGGACCCGACTCCGATTCTTGTAGCCAATGCGTATGCGTTTGGAGCTCGCACCTATGATCCTCGAACTTTACTGCGGACTATGCGTTATGGAGCAGAAGTGCCGGGGGCTAATTCCCAAGGTGTTTTGACTCGACCGGGCTTGGAACAGTATTTGGAGAAAGGGTATTACGACGCTTCGATCTTACTGGAATATACATCTTCTGATTTTGCGATTGGCCGTTTCGCCTTGCAAGCCTGCAATGATGAGCCGGTTTGTAATTGGTATACGCAACGGGCGATGAACTGGAAGAATCTTTTTAATAAGGAGACCGGTTGGTTGCAGTCCCGAAACGAGGATGGCTCGTGGAAACGTTATGATGCGGATTGGCGGGAATCGACATATAAGAATTATTTCTGGATGGTACCTTATGATTTGCAAGGGTTGATCGATAGTATAGGAGGAAAGGAAGCGGCGGAGAAGCGTTTGGATGAGATGTTCCGACGTTTGGACGCTAGTTATGGAGATGAATGGTTCGCCTCCGGTAACGAGCCTAGTTTCCAAATCCCTTGGATTTATAATTGGGCGGGGGCTCCTTATAAGGCGCAACAAGTGATCCGGCGTATACTGAACGAACAATATAGTAGCCGTGTGAACGGTTTGCCGGGCAACGACGATTTAGGATCGATGGGAGCATGGTATGTCTTTGCCAGTATCGGTTTGTTTCCAGAGATTCCCGGAGTGGGAGGTTTCTCTGTGAATAGTCCGGTATTCCGTAAGATTGTTTTACATTTGCCCGAGGGAGACGTGATTATCAAGGGGGGAGATGAGAAAAAAGAGTATATCCATTCCTTAAGTCTTGATGGAAAGAAGATGGAGGGCACTTGGATCGATTGGTCGGATTTATATCGGGGGGCGACCTTGGAATATAAATTATCCGGGAAGCCGGATAAGACGTGGGGAACTCGGATAGCTCCCCCTTCATATGGAAAATAAATATAACTTAATACTACGAATAACATGATTAAAGAAACATTATTAGTCTCTACTTTCGGCTTATTGGGATTGGTTACCGTAGCTTGCGGCTCTCAAAAGAAAGACCAGACGGCGGAAGCTGTATCGGAAACAGCTTGGTGCTTGGACGGGTTTGAGCGTCCGACAGGAGTGAATCCGGTAATTAAGCCGTTACCAACTAAGTTTTATTGCCCGATGCGGGAAGATTCTGTAGCATGGGAGGAGAGTGACACATTTAATCCGGCGGCTACGATTTACGATGGGAAGATTGTGGTGATGTACCGTGCGGAAGATAACTCCGCTCAGGGAATCGGTTCCCGGACTTCCCGTTTGGGATATGCGACCTCTACTGACGGTATCCATTTCGAGAGGGATACGAAGCCTGCTTTTTATCCGGCTAAAGATAATCAAGTAGAGAACGAATGTCCCGGAGGTACGGAAGATCCTCGTATTGCTATGACCGAGGATGGTACGTATGTCTTGCTATATACGCAATGGAACCGCAAGGTGCCTCGTCTGGCGGTGGCGACCTCAAAGGATTTGAAACACTGGACGAAGTTCGGTCCGGCTTTTGAGAAAGCCTATAATGGCAAATTCAAGGATGAGGCGACCAAATCCGCATCGTTAGTCACGACTTTAAAGGGAGATAAGCAGGTCATTGCGAAAGTGAATGGCAAGTATTTCATGTACTGGGGGGAGAAGAATGTATATGCGGCTACCTCCGATAATTTAACAGATTGGGACCCACTGTTGGACGAGAATGGTGAGTTGCTTAAATTGTTCTCTCTCCGTTCCGGCTATTTTGATAGCCAGTTGACCGAATGTGGACCTCCCGCTATCTTGACAAAGGATGGCATCGTTCTGTTGTATAACGGTAAAAACGAACCGGGAGAAAAAGGGGATACCGCTTATCCTGCGAACTCTTATTGTGCCGGACAAGCATTGTTCGATGTAAATAACCCGACAAAATTGATCGGTCGTTTGGATAAGCCTTTCTTGCAACCGACGGATGATTTTGAAAAAAGCGGTCAATACCCTGCGGGTACCGTATTCGTGGAAGGTCTGGTCTATTACCGGAATAAATGGTATCTGTATTATGGCTGTGCCGATTCATTCGTGGCTGTGGCCGTATCGGATAAACAATTGAACTTCTAAGTGTCCAAAAGTAAATAAGATGAGAACTAATCGATGGCTTTTTAGTTTGGCGTGTATGCTTTCTGTGTTTGTGTGTGGCAATGCGCAGAAAACTCCTTCCCCTTTTCAAAGGGTGACCGGGTTGTTTTTTTAGGCAATAGCATAACAGAGGGCGGACATTATCATTCTTATATATGGTTGTACTATATCACTCATTTCCCGGATATGCGGATGCGGATGTATAGCGCCGGTACCGGTGGTGACAGTTCTTGGGATATGTTGGAACGGATCGAGGAGGATGTATATGGTAAAAATCCGACGGTGGTTACGGCTACTTTCGGTATGAACGATAGTGGTTATTTCGAATATAACGGCGATAATCCTACGGCTTTCGTGGAGCGGCAAATGTATCGGGTAGATACGACCTTTCAGGCGATGCAGAAGATCATGAAATCTCACAAAGATACAAGGGTGATCATGATCGGTGGCACGCCGTACGACGAGACTTGGCAAAATGAGAAAAATAAGCCTTTTCTTGGAAAGAACGCTACGATCCAGAAAATCATCCGTCTGCAAAGAGAGGCGGCCGTGAAGAATGACTGGGCGTTCGTGGATTTCCACAACCCGGTATTAGAGGTGAACAGGGTACAACAAGCGAAAGATCCGCGGTTTACCTTAATGCAAGGAGATCGGATTCATCCGGATAACCACGGTAATATGTTGATGGCCTATTTCTTCTTGAAGTCTCAGGGATTGGCGGGTAAACCGGTCGCCAAAGTTGATATCGATGCTTCCCGACGTATGGTGTTGGCGAACGAGAATTGTTTCGTGAATGAATTGAAAGTATCAGACAAGGGTACGATCTCTTTTACCTATTTAGCGAAGTCTTTACCTTATCCGATGGATACGATCTCTCGGGGTTGGGAGAAGAAGCATACGCAATATGAGGCGACCTTGTACGCTCCGATTATGGAGGATCTTAATCAAGAGGTATTGCGGGTGGATGGATTGAAAGGTTCGTATAGGTTGGAGATAGACGGGGATTCAATTTCTACGTTTTCGGCCGAGGATTTGGCAAAAGGTATTAACTTAGCGGCGTTAACGAACACACCGCAATATCAGCAGGCCGTTCGGGTCATGCATTTGAATGAGGAACGTTGGAATATCGAGAAACGTTTTAGGGAATATGCGTGGACGGAATTTTATATCTTGAAGCGGAAGGGCATGTTATTTCAGGATAATATCGCCGCTATGGATACGTTAAGGGCGAACCTTCATACGAATATCTTCTTGGCCGGCCATCTGGATAACTACTCCAAGATGATGTATCCGGAGATCCGGGAGGCTTGGAGCCAACAAATCGATATGTTGGTGGATCGTATGTATCAGATCGCCCAACCGAAGGTACGTAGAATAGAACTTATAAAAAAATGATACGACTAGTAAGAAATTTAAGATGGATAACGACCACGGCGTTATCGCTTGCGTTGGTGGGAACTGCCTGTTCCGGTCCGACCCGGACTATCGAGGAGGTTCATTTCTCTGATTATGTAAATCCCTTTATCGGGGCGAGTACGAATACGGAGGCGGCCGGTGCTTACCATGGCTTGGGGAAGACCTTCCCCGGTGCGACTACCCCTTTCGGTATGGTACAGGTAAGTCCGAATACGATTACGGGGGGCGACAATGGTTCCGGATATAGCTACGAGCATGAGACGATCGAGGGATTCGCTTTTACGCAGATGAGTGGTATCGGCTGGTATGGTGATCTGGGTAATTTATTGGTAATGCCTACCGTGGGCGATCTGCGCACGAACTCAGGAAAAGAGGGGGGCGTAGCCGGGTATCGTTCCCGGTATGATAAATCTTCCGAGGAGGCCAAGGCTGGATATTATAAGGTATTGCTGAGCGATTACCAGATACAAGCGGAGGCGACAGCGGCTCCTCATAGCGGTATGCTGAGATTCGTTTTCCCCGAGAATAAGCAGTCCCGCATCCAGTTGGACTTAGCCCGTCGTGTAGGAGGTACTTCTACGTATCAGGCGGTTCAAGTGATAGATGACCATACGATCGCCGGACGAATGGAATGTACGCCGGAAGGTGGAGGCTGGGGGAATGGTGAAGGTTCTTCCCGATACACCGTGTATTTTTATGCGCAGTTTTCCAAACCGTTGAAAGATTATGGTGTATGGAGCGTGGATATCCCGGCAGGGCAGGATCGGCATCGGGAATTCGTGGAGAGTCCGGCTTTCCAGATATTGACAGCGAACGCAAAGATTTCGGAGAGACCAAAGGCATATGAGGGCGAGCACCTCGGGTTCTTTACGGAGTTTGAGACTGAGGCGAATGAGGAGGTTCTTTTCAAGGCTGGTATTTCCTTTGTAAGCTTGGAGGGTGCGGAAAAGAACTTGAAAGCGGAGATCAAGGATTGGGATTTTGATGCGGTACGTTCTCGTGCCCGCTCGTTATGGGATACGGCTTTGGCTAAGATGGATGTCAGCGGTGGAACGGATGAGCAGAAGGTGATCTTCTATACCTCCTTGTATCATACAATGATCGATCCGAGGATTTACACGGATGTGGATGGTCAATATATGGGCGCGGACGGAAAAGCGCATAAGTCGGATACGTTCACGAAACGTACGATCTTTAGCGGTTGGGACGTGTTCCGTAGTCAGATGCCTTTGCAAACGATTATTAATCCGGTATTGGTGAACGATTTGTTGAAGTCATTGACAACGATGGCAGAGGAGAGTGGCCGTGAGTACTATGAGCGCTGGGAGTTGTTGAACGCCTATAGCGGTTGTATGTTAGGAAATCCGGCTATATCGGTCTTGGCGGATGCCTATGCGAAAGGTATTTGTAGCTTGGATATGGAAAAGGCTTATCGGTATGCGGATAAAACCTCGAGAATGTTCGGGAATGCGGAGTTGGGCTATACCCCGAATCCGCAGAGTATCTCCAAAACCTTGGAGTATGCGTATACGGAATGGTGTATGTCTCAGTTGGCGAAATCATTAGGAAAACAGGAGGATGCGGTTTATTATGCGAAGTTGGCTCAGTCTTACCGGAATTTATATGATGCGGAGAAACATAGCTTCCGCCCGAGAGAAGCGAATGGCCGGTTTGAGGCTTGGCCGGAAGAGGGTAAGCTGAAGGAATGGTACGGCTGTATGGAATGCAATGAGCTGCAACAGGGGTGGTTTGTGCCTCATGATATTCCGGGTATGGTGGAACTGATGGGAGGAACGGAACGGGTGATCGCCGATCTGGATACGATGTTCGACAAGACACCAACAGATTTCCTGTGGAACGCTTATTACAATCATGCGAACGAGCCGGTTCATCATGTGCCTTTCTTGTATAATCATTTGGGACAGCCGTGGAAAACCCAGAAATGGTCTCGTTTCATTTGCGATAAGGCGTATAAGAATAAGGTAGAAGGCTTGGTTGGAAACGAGGATGTCGGTCAGATGTCCGCTTGGTATGTATTGGCGGCATGTGGTTTGTATCCGGTTTGTCCGGGAGATACTCGCTATGAGATATCCAGCCCGGTTTTTGAGAAGACTGAGATTCAGGTTGGCGAAGGGAATACATTTATCATACGAGCCAACCGAAATACCCCGGAAAACACCTATATCCAATCCGCTAAATTAAACGGGACGGATTATACGAGATGCTATCTTGATTATAGGGATATCATGAAAGGTGGCGTACTAGAATTGGAGATGGGCCCCGAGCCGAATACAAATTGGGGCGTGAATAATTAATCAGTAAATAAAATAACATGAAACTCAATACTTTTTATAAACAGGGGGCGGCTTTAGCCCTCTGTTTAACCCTCTCTTTCCCTGTTTTTGCGGAGAAAGACTTGGTACAATACGTAAATACTTTGCAAGGAACAAACTCGACTTACGAATTGAGTTGGGGAAATACCTACCCGACTACGGCGGTTCCCTATCCCATGAATAGCTGGTCTCCACAGACCGGGAAGAATGGTGATGGTTGGAAATACCAATACTCGGCCACTACGATCCGGGGTTTCCAACCGACGCATCAATGTAGCCCTTGGGTGGGAGATTACGGGGTATTCTCTTTGATGCCTGTACCGGAATTGGTTGTTGATGAGTCCAAACGGGCGACTCCGTTCTCTCATGATAAGGAAATTGCCAAGCCTCATTATTATAAGGTTACGTTGGAGAATGGTATTACCACGGAGTTCTCGCCAACTACCCGTTCCGCTCATTTCCGTTTTTCCTTTCCCGCGAAGGGAGACGCTTTTCTCGTACTGGATGGCTATACGAAAACCAGTCAGGTACAAATCGATGTAGCGAACCACCGGATCACCGGCTATGTACACAATGGGGCTTTCTCTCCGAAGACACATAAGAATTATTTTATCATTCAATTTGATAAACCTTTCGTTAGCTATGGTACATGGGAGAATCGTAAGAATACGATCCAGAAGAATAATTTGAGGCGGGAAGGGGAAGGTATCGGTGCCTATGTACAATTTGCGAAAGGCTCTAAGGTACAGGCCAAGGTCTCTACCTCTTATATCAGTCCGGAGCAAGCGGAGGTTACGATGACTCGTGAGCTAGGTAAGCACTCATCGGTAGAAGTGACGAAGCAAGCGGCTGCTGATGTATGGAACCAGCTATTGAATCGTGTGTTGGTGGAAGGTGGAACCGAGGAGGATATGAAAACCTTCTACTCCTGCATGTTCCGTGCCAATTTGTTTTCCCATAAGTTTTATGAGGAGAAAGAGGATGGTTCTCCTTACTACTATAGTCCGTACGATGAGAAGATTCATGATGGATATATGTTTACCGATAATGGTTTTTGGGACACTTTCCGTTCCCAGTTCCCGCTGACCAATATCTTGCACCCTACGATGCAGGGGCAATATATGCAAGCCTTGCTAGACGCTCAGGAGCAATGTGGATGGTTACCTTCTTGGTCGTTCCCGAGTGAGACCGGCGGGATGGTAGGGAATCACTCGATCTCTTTATTGACGGATGCTTGGGTGAAGGGTATCCGCACTTTCGATCCGGAGAAAGCCTTGAAAGCGTATGCGCATGAGGCGATGAATAAGGGACCTTGGGGCGGTGCCAACGGACGGGTTCGTTGGAAGGATTATTATCAGTTGGGATATATACCTTATCCGGAATCCATGGGATCTACGGCACAGACGTTGGAATATTGCTATGATGACTTTTGTGCGTATCAGTTGGCGAAAATGACTGGGAATAAGTTTTATGAGGAGGTCTTTGCCCGCCAGATTTATAATTACAAGAATGTGTACGATCCATCTGTCGGTTTTATGAGAGGTCGTAAATTGGATGGTAGTTGGGCGGATTTCGATGCTTTCGAATGGGGCGGTCCTTATTGCGAGGGGAATGCTTGGCATTACAATTGGTCGGTTTTCCATGATGTCCAAGGGTTGATCGATTTGACAGGAGGTGATGAGCGTTTCGTGGCGAAGATCGACTCTGTTTTCGCTTTACCCGGTATCGTGAAATATGGAACATACGGAACGAAAATTCATGAGATGCTGGAGATGGAATTGGCGAAGATGGGACAGTACGCCCAAGGTAATCAACCGATCCAGCATATGATTTACTTGTATAGTTACGCAGGCCAGCCTTGGAAGACGCAATATTGGATTCGTCAGGTGATGGATCGGTTATATAATAGCTCGGAAAATGGTTATCCGGGTGATGAGGATCAAGGCGGTATGTCTTCTTGGTACGTATTGAGCGCGTTGGGAATCTACAGTGTTTGCCCGGGGACGGATGAGTATGTATTGGGTAGCCCGAAATTCCGGAAAACTACGATTACGATGGAGGATGGCAAGAAGTTCGTGATCGAGGCGAAAGGGAATAGTAAGGATAACGTATATATCCAAAACGCTACCTTGAACGGGAAGAGACATACACGTAATTATATCCATTACAGCGATATCGTGAATGGGGGCGTGCTGGAGCTTCAAATGGGCAATCAACCGGAGAAGACGAGAGGAACCGCGAAAGAGGATCGTCCTTTCTCGTTAAGTAAATAAGTTTTTGGCTGTAAAATCTGTATATTTGTCCCCGTAGTTCCTTGAAAACAAGGCTACGGGGAATTAATCATTAATGTTCACTGATATGAATTGGATGAAAAAGGTAGCGGTAGCGTTGGTTTGTTTGCTTCCGCTCGGTTTACAGGCGGCGAAGGTAGATACTTTGCAAGTGAAAAGTCCTTCGATGAATAAAAGTATAGAGGTAGTCGTGGTAAGTCCGGATGTGGCTGCGACGAAAGCGTGTCCGGTGATTTATTTGTTACATGGCTATGGCGGTAACGCTCGTACATGGGTCGGTATCAAGCCGGATCTATCTAAGATCGCTGATGAGAAGGGTATCTTTTTCGTATGCCCGGATGGTAAGAATACGTGGTATTGGGATAGCCCTTTGAACGCTGATGTACGGTATGAGACTTTCATCTCGGATGAGTTGGTGAAATACGTGGATTCCCATTATAAGACCGTGGCCGATCGTAAGGGACGTGCTATTACCGGCTTGAGCATGGGTGGACATGGCGCTATGTGGAATGGCCTTCGTCATAGCGATGTTTTCTCCGCTGCGGGAAGTACTAGCGGTGGCGTGGATATCCGCCCTTTCCCAAAACTGGGAGATGAGCGTACAAATAGGTGAGAAGGCAAAATATCCGGAAAACTGGGAGAAGTACACGGTTATCAATTTGGTTCCAACCTTGAGGAAAGACCAGATCGCTTTGATCTTCGATTGCGGTGACAGCGATTTCTTTTGGAGGTGAATAAGAACTACCACGAGGCGTTATTAAAACAAGGCATCGACCACGACTTTATCACTCGCCCGGGTAATCATGATTCACAATACTGGAATAATTCTATTGATTACCAGATCCTCTTTTTCTGGAAGCATTTCTTGAAGATGAAGGCCTTGTGATAAGACCGTTTGGCGATTTGACATTCTGACATTTTGTAAACTGAAGTCCCGGAGAACCGATTTTTCCGGGACTATGTACGACTCGTTGCCAAATACGCAAGAAAAAAACAATAATTCGTTCATTGATAATACAATACCGAAAAACCGCCTTTCATTCTAGCGAAAATAATTCATCCTAATTCATATCCATTGACTTCTTCGGGCTATCCGATAGGGTTACGACTGGGTTCTAACCGGGTTACGATGCCTATTCACGACTACTGACAACCCTATTCGTGACTGTTTATAATGCCTAACGGCAGTATTGGCGTCGCCCAACGCGACTATACGTGTAGGCTTTCATCGCCTTTCGTGCCTGAAAACGGGAATATTCTCACTTAAAAGGGCGTTTTATTGCCCCTCCCGTCTACTGGTTGGGGCGATTCAAACGAATGCCTTGTCACGATTCGCATTCGAAAAGAAGCATAAAGAAAGTTTCCCGCAGTTATACTCCATATGTACGCTAATTTTCGTACTTTTGCTTCTTGAATCTTGAATATACGAAAGCGATGAATTATCAGATAGATGCTCCGGGTTCCGCTATCCGGACTACCGTAAAGCTTCCCGCTTCTAAAAGTATCAGTAACAGGGCATTGATCTTGAATGCGCTAAGTTATAGCGCATACGATGTGGAGAACTTATCCGATTGCGATGATACAAATTTGATGGTAAAGGCATTAAACTCGAACGATCGGGATTTTAATGTGGGTGCGGCGGGTACGACGATGCGTTTCCTTACTGCTTTCCTCTCGAAGGTGGTGGGCGAATGGACGATTACGGGAACCGAACGCATGAAGAACCGTCCGATCAAGGTGTTGGTGGATGCGCTGAACGCTTTAGGCGCCCGGATCGAGTACATGGAGAAGGAGGGTTATCCCCCTTTGCGTATTTTCGGAAGCGCCTTGCAAGGCGGAGAGATCTCGCTACCGGGAAATGTCAGCTCTCAATATATATCCGCTATCTTGATGATCGCCCCGTTAACAGAAAATGGGGTTACGTTGCATTTGGAGGGCGCTATTATCTCTAGGCCCTATATCCATATCACCTTGCAATTGATGGAGCAATATGGAGTGAGAGCCTCTTGGACGGAGAATACGATCAAAGTACTTCCCCAAGAGTATAAGCCGATTCGTTTTACGGTGGAATCCGATTGGAGTGCCGCTTCTTATTGGTATGAGATCATGGCGTTATCGAAAAATGCTGAGATCGAATTGTTAGGTTTATTCAAGAATAGCTTGCAGGGAGATGCCGCCGGAGCGAAGTTGTTCGCTCAATTGGGGCACTACTTATACGAAACGTGGAGTAGTGTTAAAGCATACTGGAAATATCTGTGAGAAGTTGGTTTATAACTTCGTGAATGAACCGGATTTGGCTCAAACCTTTGTGGTGACTTGCGTGTTATTAAATATCCCTTTCCGCTTTACGGGACTTCAATCATTGAAGATCAAGGTAGACGGATCGGATCGAGGCATTGAAGACAGAGCTTCGTAAATTAGGTAGGTTATGTGTTGACGGATCGCAATGATATCTTGAGTGGAACGGTGAACGCAGGGAACCGGAGTCGCATCCGGTAATCGCCACTCGAGGATCATCGGATGGCTTTGTCATTCCGCTCCCGCCGCTTTGGTACGTCCCGAGGGGATAGAGATCGCCCACCCGCAAGTGGTCAGCAAGAGTTATCCCCATTATTGGGAAGATCTTAAGGCCGCTGGTTTCTCTATTAGGGAATCAGCCCTTTAATTTTCAGTTTTCAATTCTCAACTTTCAATTGAATTATGTGGTACATTGTCATAAGTCTTATAGGTCTGGGTGTCGTAGCCGCTATCGCCGGGTATTTCCGGAATAAGAAACTTCAGAAGATGCTGGAACGGGGGGAGATCTCGGAGATCCCCGAGGCACAGGAGATTCCGGAGGTTTGCTGCGGACAACATGAGACTTGCGAGCGGGATAGTTTATTAGCCGCCGTCAGCAAGAAAATCGAATATTATAACGATGAGGAACTGGATCGGTTCCAAGGAGTGGAAGCGGACGCTTACGATGAGGAAGCCGTTGAGGAGTTTAGTGAAGTGCTTTATACCCTCCGGGAAGTGGAGGTGGCCGGTTGGCTCCGTAGCCTGCAATTGCGAGGGATCAATTTGCCGGATGCCTTGAAGGATGAGGCATTCCTGATCATTGGCGAACGCCGTACTCATTAATTTAGGAAACGAATCATATGGATTTATTGCAATATGCCTTTTTTCAGAACGCCTTGATCGGGAGCTTGCTAACCGCCATCGCTTGTGGGATTGTCGGGACTTACATCGTATCCCGCCGGTTGGTATTTATCAGCGGAGGGATCACGCATGCTTCGTTCGGAGGTTTGGGCTTGGGTTTTTATCTGGGAACAAACCCGATCTTGATGGCGATGTTGTTTTCGATCCTCTCTGCCTTTGGCGTGGAGTGGGCGAGCAAGACGCAAAACGTAAGGGAGGATTCCGCTATAGCGGGCGTATGGTCGCTGGGTATGGCTTTGGGAGTGATCTTCATCTTCCTTACCCCGGGGTACGCCCCGAATCTATCCGCCTATCTATTTGGTAATATATTAACGATCTCTACGGCCGATATCTTATGGATTTTAGGGTTGGTGGTATTGTTGATACTCATATTCTCCCTTTTCCTCCGTGAGATTGTTTACGTGGCGTTCGATCGTGACTTCGCTGTCACGCAAGGCCTACCGGTAAAATGGATCGAGTATACGATGATGTGCTTTATCGCCATGACAATTGTTCTTTCGATCCGTTTGGTAGGGATTATGCTATTGATGAGTTTGCTGACCTTGCCTCAAATAACGGTAAACCTGTTTACTTCCGACTTCAAGAAGATCATATGGGGAAGTATCGCGATCGGCTTTCTGGGTTGCGTGTCCGGACTGGTTCTTTCTTATTTCCTGAACGTGCCTTCCGGTGCGTTTATCATCTTGTTTTTGGTGGTCCTCTTTTTGGCCTTGAAAGCAATAAAACCGTTGTTACGGCGTTAATTAAAGAATGAAAAAAGGGTTTTACTACATAGTGGCGTTATTAACGGTACTCTTGCTTTGGTCGTGCAGCACGAAGAAGAACACGAAAGCGAGCCGTTTTTATCATGCCTTTACGACCCGTTATAATATTTATTTCAATGGAAAACAAGCGTTTGACGAGGCACTGAAAAGCCAACAGGACGGATATAAAGAGAACTATTCCGACAGGATCTATATGTATCCGATTAGCGCCCAGCCTAAAGACAAAGCCGAGCCGGGCGGCCCTTTCGACCGGACGATCGAGAAAAGTAATAAAGCTATTAAGCTACACTCCATAAAAGCGAAACCGGCCAAGAAACCGGGCTGGCGGAATAATCCCAAACTACGTGCTATCCAAGAACAAGAGGAGTATAACCCTTTCTTAAAGAATAGTTGGCTGATCATGGGACAGGCGCAATTCTACAATGCCGATTTCCTGCAAGCCTCCGCTACCTTTTCCTATATAGCCCGTCATTACGCGAAGGACGAGGAGGTCGTGGCCGAGGCCCGTTTGTGGCAAGCCCGTTGTTATTCCGAGATGGGTTGGTTCTATGAATCCGAGGATATCTTGGATAAGATGAACAAGAACGGTATTCCTGCTTCCGTCTTGAAGCAATATGCGGCGGTGTATGCCGATTATTTGATCAAGAACGGGCAGTTCGAGGATGCCATCCCTTATCTGAAGACCGCTATCAAGGCGGAGAAAAACCGGAAGCAACGTACCCGGATGAAGTATCTTTTGGGACAAATCTATGCGGATCAAGAATTAGATGGCTTGGCTTATAAGACCTTTGGTGAGGTAGCCCGTTCGAATCCTCCGTATGAGTTGGAATTTGCCTCACGTATCCGTCAGACAGAAGTATTCTCGGGTACGAATTATTTGAAAGTGGTGAAGATGCTCGAGAAAATGGCGAAAAGCCAGAAGAATAAGGATTATCTGGATCAAGTATACTATGCTTTAGGAAATGTATACCTCAGCCGGGAAGATACGGTGAATGCCATAAAGAACTATCAACTCGGTATCGATAAGAGTACATTGAATGGAATGGATAAGGCGATCTGCCAGATAAAGCTGGGAGATATCTATTTTACGATGCGGGATTACGTGAAAGCGCAACCTTGCTTTAGCGGAGCCTTAGCCGGAATTCAAAAGGAATACAGGGATTATGAACGGGTTTCTAAATTGTCGGCGATTCTGGATGAATTGGTCGTGCATGTAGAAGCGGTCCATCTTCAAGACAGTTTGCAAGCCTTGGCTAAATTGCCGGAAGCGGAGCGGTTAGCGATTATCGATAAGAAGATTGAGGAGGTAAAGAAAGAGGAGGAAGAGGCGAAAGCCTTGGCTGAGAAGGAGGCTTATCTGGCCGAGCAGGAAGCGAAAGGCACCGGAATCGACCGTCCCGGTACGGAAACCAATGCTGTTGTCTTGCCGAATGCGTCCGGTGGAGCGTCTTTCTATTTCTATAATCCTCAGACCGTAGCGCAAGGAAAGACACAGTTCCAGCGTAAATGGGGACGTCGTCCGTTGGAAGATCACTGGCGCCGCCGTAAGAAGGAACTCTCTACCTTTAATGAGAATCTGGATGAGGAGATGCTGGCCGAGGGAGATTCCACCCAAATGGTAGGGCCGGACGGTGAGCCGTTGCCGACCGATTCGATAGGCGGTGACCTGTCGGCTGTTGCCGCCGATGATCCGCATACCCGTGAGTATTACCTACAGCAGCTACCTTTCACGCAAGAGGATATAGACGCTTCTAACATTATTATTATAGACGGTCTTTACAATATGGCGATGATCTATAAGGATAAGTTGGAGGATATCCCCTTATCTGTCGAGGCATTCGAGAATTTGGAACGCCGTTTCCCGGATAATGAGCACCGTTTGGAGAGCTATTATCAAGTATATTTGATGGCCCTGAAAACTGGAAATACAGTGTTGGCTACCGAGTATAAGAATAAACTAATGAACGCCTTCCCGGAAAGCGATTATGCGGTAGCTGTGGCTGATCCGAATTACGAGTATAATATCCGCATGATGGATGTGGTACAAGACTCGATCTATCAAGCTACTTACGACCGTTATCTGGAGAGCGATACAGCGTATGTACGTAAGAGTTTCCGGTACGTAAGCGAGAAATATCCATTGGCTACATTGATGCCTAAATTCATGTTCTTGGATGCGTTATCATATGTGCAGGCCGGGGATGCGGAAGGCTTTAAGAATGCCTTGAAAGCGCTGGTCGAGAAGTATCCGAACGCAGATGTCACGGAACTGGCCGGGGAGATGTTGAAAGGTGTTCTTCGGGGACGCCTTGGTGCAGGGCGGTGTGAAAGGTATGAGTTGGAACTTACGATTCGGTTTGGGCGAGGATGGTATGTTATCTGCCGAGGATTCGGCCCGTGTATTTAATCCGGAACGGAATACGCCTTATCAGATGCTTTTGGTATATCCTACGGGTAGCGTAGATCAGAATCAGTTGCTATTCGCTGTCGCCGCTTATAACTTTGCGAACTTCATGGTGAAAGAGTTTGATTTGGCTTTGGAGCAGGCCGGCCCGATCAGTATGCTGGCGATTAAAGGATTTATTAGTTTTGATGAGATTATCCAATATTATAAGATGATATACGGTAAGGATGGTTATGCTACGGCCTTGAATAAAGCGGTTGCCGTGTTACCGATCTCTGATGATAATTATGAGACCTTGATGCGTGGCAAGACCTTGGATGAATATATCACCTTCTTCGATGAGAGCTTCGGTGAGGAATTACCGGATCTGGCAGGTCGTTGGAAAGCCCGTATGGAAGCCGCTAAGGAGGAGGAGGCGACTGAAGATGAAATGATCACGGAGGAAGAAGCCGAAGTGCCGGAAAAGGCAGATGAATTGAAACCAGAAGTTGAACCAGAAAAACAACCTGTTACAGAGCCGGAGGAGGAACAACGGTCTGTTCAAGAACCTGTCCGACAGCTTGCTATGCCAGTCGTCCCGGATACGATTGAGGTCCCTGCGTTTGACAAACCGGAAATCCAGCCTGTCGATACCCTTCGTAAGGATACGGTTCCTGTTGTTCAGCCGGCGGTTGAGGATCAAGGCATGACCTTGAAAGAAATCCAAGAGATCCGTAAACGGGAAGCTGCCGAAGAAGAAGCCCGCAAGGAAGAGGCTCGTAAGGCTTTCGAGGCCCAGCAAAAGGCGGATAAGGAATTACGTGAGCAGAAAGCGAAAGAACAGGAAGAACTTCTCAAGAAGCAAGCGGAGGAAGAACGTGCCCTGTTGAAAGCGAAGGCTGATCGAGAGAAACAGCTGGAAGCTGACCGCAAAGCCAAGCTGAAACAAGCGGAAGCCGACCGTAAGGCGAAACTGAAAGCTCGTGAGGACCTTCGTAAGGAAAAAGAACGTGCTTATAAGCAACGCTTGAAACAGAAGGAAAAAGAGCGCAAGGAGAAGGAACGCTTATACAAGCAAAATTGAAAGAGGAAAAGGAAGCCTTGCGGGAAAAGGAAAAGGTAGCCCGGAAAAGGCCCGGAAGCGTTAATTGCATTAGATATTAATAGGTAAGAATTTCCAATCCTGTCTCTGTCATCAAGAAGGTATGTTCCCATTGGGCGGAGGGTAGTTCATCCTCGGTGATGACCGTCCAACCGTCTTCCTCGTCGATAAATACTTTCCAAGTACCCATGTTAATCATAGGCTCGATCGTAAAGACCATACCCGGAACTAAAAGCATCCCAGTTCCTTTTCGTCCGAAATGACAAACTTCCGGTTCCTCATGGAATTCCAGACCGACGCCATGTCCGCATAAATCCCGTACGACAGAGAATCCGTTTTTCTCCGCATGCTTTTGAATAGCGTTGCCTATATCACCGACGAATCCGAACGGCTTCGCCGCTTTCATACCGATCTCCAGACATTCCTTGGCGACCTGTACCAATTTCTGCTTTTCCGGAGATACGTTCCCGATCATGAACATGCGGGACGCATCCGAATAATAACCATCTAAAATCGTTGAGACATCCACATTAATAATATCACCGTCTCTTAGGATCTCCTTCTCACTGGGAATACCGTGACAAACGACCTCGTTGATAGAGGTACATACACTTTTAGGGAACCCCTCATAGTTTAAGGGCTGGAATCGCTCCATGCCCTACCGTATAATCATACACCAATTTATCGATAACAGCTGTAGACATACCTTCTTTAATCTCCTTCTGGATTAAATCCAGCACCCTGTATTGATCACGCTACTTCTGCGGATGCCCTCAATCTGCTCTGGAGTCTTGATAAGCTTGCGGGTGGGTACTAAATGTCCTTTATTTTGGATATATAGGATTTTCTTGTCTAATTCGGTGAGAGGTTGCCCCTTGATAGGCTTCCAATTGTTTACTGTTCTACGTGACATATTAATTCATTTTACTCAAAATGTAGTGTAAAGGTATGACTTTTTAAGATACCCTGTCCTGTAGATACTCTTTATTTATCCAAATAGCTCTTCTTGAAGATATCTATACAAAGAAGGAATAAGGATAATAACAGCGGCCCGAAGATGATCCCCATAAATCCGAATAAGGACAACCCGATTACGACTCCGAAGACGGTGATTAACGGATGTATATCCGCCAACTTCTTTTGTAGGATAAAACGAATCAGATTATCGACGTTCGTAATGACAAGCAAGGCATAAATAGCCAATCCCAAGGCATGTACCCAATCTCCGTTTAAAGCCATATAAGCCGCCAACGGAACCCAGACCAATGCGGTCCCTACAATGGGAATGATCGTAGCGATACAAGTGAGAAACCCAAATAACAGCGGATCGGGAGTCTGAAAGATAAAGTAACCGATCACCGCTACGATACCTTGTATAACCGCCAAAAGAGGGATACCTATGGCGTTTGATTTTACGATCATATTGATCTCGTTGAGTACCTCATCCTTGTTTTGATCACTGAAGGGGAATAAGGTGTATAGATAGTTTTCCATTTTTCTTCCGCCTATCAACATGAAGTACAGAATGAAAATCAAGACGACGACATTTACGGCGAAACTGCTTATGCTACCCACTAAAAACTGTCCGATTTGTGGGAGTATAGAGGCCACTTTTAATAAGTTTCCTCTATCCAGTACATCAAACCCGGTCTTTTCCTGAACTAGATCCGCTATATGTTGGCCTGTATTTAGCAGTACAGTCGGGTCTAAATTAATATTTTGAGTTTTGTTGATTACCAACCAGATCGCCAATGTGATTGGGATTAAGAAACATAAGATTGTTTCCCCCAGTAACAGTAAAGCTGCAAAAGCTGGTCTCATATTTAGCTTTTCTGTCAGATGGAACATCTGTCCACGCAGCAATATATAGATGGTGAATGCTCCAAGTATACCTCCAAGAAACGGGGTAATCTTAAAAAATAGAATTACCCCTAGTCCTAATATAATGGTGATCAATGAGTATCTCCAGTAATGTTCTTTTACGTTTTCCATATACATTCATGCCCTTATTTATCTAAAAACAAGATAGGAGAAGTCATTGTTTATTGGATTTCTTATTCTTTGGAGAGCCGTTTACCTTCGATGAAGGTCTCTTGAATCTCTATATCGTTGTTGAAAATGATGATATCGGCATCCTTTCCTTTCTCCAATGTTCCTTTACGGTCTAAAAGACCCATTAGGCGGGCTGGGCTTTCGGAAGCCATACGAACAGCGTCGTGCAATGGAATTTCCGCTTTCTCGACTAGGGTACGGATCAAACGGATTCCGGTAGCTATACTTCCCGCGATAGCTGAGCGATCGGCTAATTTACATACGCCTTCTCGATAATGGGAGTCGGAAAATGTTCCGTACCGTTATCGCAAGCGGCGGCGGCCATTGCGTCCGTGATTAAGGACGTACGTTCTACCCCTTTGATTTGATATACCAACTTTAAGATTGCCGGCGGTACGTGGATACCATCGGCTACAACTTCAACGGTCATATCTTTCATGAGATAAATACCTTCTACTGTTCCTTCATGTTTATACTCACGGTCTTTATGGACGGAAGTCATGGCATTGTAGAAGTGGGTAGCATGGGTGAATCCGGCTTCGTATGCTTTTTTCACTTGGAGATAATCGGCTGTGGTGTGGGCTAGTGAAACCAACACACCATGAGCTGACGCATATTTACCGAATTCCAAAGCCCCGTCAAGCTCGGGGGCGGCGCTCCAGCGTTTAACACATTGGGTACTGTTTAGTAATTCCTTATATTCTTGGGGATCGGGCGGGTAAATATAATTAGGGTCTTGTCCGCCTTTCATAGCCATATTCAAATAGTTGCCTTCGAGATGTAATCCCATGATGCGGGCTCCCTGTTCCGGGTGGTTCATGATGTGCTCGCAGGTCTTGATCGCTTCCCGGAAGGTATCGATAGGGGCAGCTGCCAATGTAGGATATAAAGCCGTTGTTCCCTGTAAAGCATGTGCTCTTGTGATCGCATAGAACGCTTTCGGGGTAGCTTCCGTGAAATCATGTCCGTTGCCGCCGTGTACATGCGTGTCGATACAGCCGGGAGCCACATAATATCCTTTTGCGTCGATGATCTCCGCATGAGGAATCTCCCGGTTTTGCCCGGTGATCTCCACTATTTTCCCATCCGAGATGATGATTTGCCCGTTTGGTAGGAGACCCGAAGGAGTTAATACTTTTGCGTTTATGATTTTAAGAAATGCGCTTTCCATATATCTTGTTTTTAGTCTTTTGGAATCAGTAATAAGTTATCCTTATAGGACAACGGGGGATTATATTGGATTTCCCGGTTGCCCCTCGGGGTAGCGGATCGTAAGAGCGGTGACTGGCCGGTTATCTCGTAAATAGCTTGTCCTAATAAAGGATCCTTCAAATCTCCGAATTCAGCTAGATCACTCTTGAATTCATCGATAGCTACATCGGGATGAAATCCGTCTTCATAATCAGCTTCCCGATCCTTATTATAAATATGGAAAGTGACGGGAGAAAGTATCCAGCCATATTTTTTAGATTCATTGTAGATCGTCATACCGACGGTCTTGCCAAAAGTCTGCTTACCGATAACCCGAACGTCTAGATAAGATCGTAGCGAGTTAATGATAAGTTCGGAGGCAGAAGCCGTAGTTGAACCTGTCAAAACAAATAGCCGTTGTAGGTTTAAGTTTCCCGCCATGACCTCGGTCGTTTTGAGCAAAGGTAAGGTCTCATTTTTATTGGAGTTTTATCGTTATACTCCATGATACATAAAGGTTCTCCTAAAACGTTTTCACGGACTAATAGCGAAGCCAGTAATTGGGCGCAATTGACAAGCCCACCCCCATTATAGCGTAAATCAAGTACGAACTCATTGACGTTGCGACTTTTGAATTTTTCGAAGAGTTGTTGCAAATAAAGATTATAACTAGTGTCGCTATAATCGTATTCATTCGGTCCGGAGGCGAAATGGTTGTACATCAAATAGCCGATTCGCTTATTGCCATATGTGTATACGGAATCTTTTAGGAATGGGGTGTCTTCTACCGTTCGGGATGCGTTCAAGGTAACTCTTCGGGTGGAGACGAATCCCTTGGTGTTTCCTGTTTCTTTTCCTAGTTGGAGGGATACGCTGCCTCCGCTTCTCAACACATCATAGTCTTGGATAGAACCCAAGGAGCCGTTTACGCCAAGTATCCAGTCTCCCCGTTTCAATCCGGCTTCTTCGGCGGGTGAATCCTTTAATACATAAAGGACAATGGCTATTTTATAGGTCCTGCCTCCGTCTTTAAGGTTGGAAGTCGCGAAATCGAATCCGTATGAGTTGTTCGCGTCGTAAATGCTCTTTGTTACGGTCGCTTTCTCTAATTGGGAGAAGTAATGATGGCCATCAGAAAGCTCTTTCCCGTCTTTATCGGATAACAGGCCCTTGAAGAAGCTCTCCGGATCAAGACTAAAGTCCAAGGAACTTTTATCCGGGAACTCGGAATACCAAAGATAATTCTCTCGCATCGTTTGCTCGATCCATTGATTTACTTCATTGTCGGTTGCCGGAATATCGATATCATCTTTCTCGCAAGCGGAGAATGCTAAAAGGCCAAGGATAACGATCGTATAATACTTATAATTCATAGTGGATATATATTAAAAACAGCCCTTCTCTCAATAACGGAAAAGGGCTGTTGATATTGTTAAGGACAAATATACACTATATTTTCTTCTCGATAACCGCTTGAACAACATTTAATACATAATCGCCCAGCTTTTCACTTTCACTAACCATGTCCATGTAATAAACGCCATCTTGATATTGGTACAGCTTATTGTTGATATCTTCGATATTCCGGCTCTTCAACTGGTTACGGTAGTTGTTGATCTCGTTCTCTATGTTATAAGAAGGATTGATATCATCATGTACGAGTTCCGGTTTATGCAAAATTAGGTTCATGCGATTTAACGCCCCGGATACCAGCTCGAACATATGATCCAAGTGCTTGTTTTGCTCCTCCGTGAATTCGGATTTGAACTCGTTTCTGCGTTTGATACTTCGGGCAAGGTTATTACAAGAATCCGCTATACTCTCGATTTCCGAGACGGCACGTAGCATGATACGGATTTCTTCCTTACTTTCAGAACTCAAACGGCCTTCCGATACTTCAGTCAAGTAATTTGCGATCTCGATCTCCATGCGGTCGCTGATATTCTCGTATTTCTCGATGCGGCTATAAGTCTTGAGGAAGGTCTCCTCATTCTTCTCGTAGAATAATTCTTTCACCATATTAAACATCCTAGCCGTACGCTCGGCGAATAATGAGATTTCTTTATGCGCTTGCAGGATAGAAAGCTCGGCGGTGGATAACATACCTCCCGTGATATAGCGAAGGCGGTATTCCTCGTCTTCCACCTTGGGCTTGATAAGCGTACATACGGTCTTTTCGATCAAGCTTACGAACCAGATCATAATGAAAGTATTACTGATATTGAATGCTGTGTGGAACGCTGCCAGTTTAAAGGATACCGCCACAGCCGGATCACTGACCTTCATTACATGGGTAACAAACCATGAGACGGCATTCGTGAAAGGGTAGAAGAGCACCAAAACCCACATGACACCGAAAACGTTGAAAACAAGGTGCGCTAACGCGGCTCGTCGTGCTTGTGTGTTTCCGGTTAATGCGGCTAAGTTGGCCGTAATCGTGGTTCCGATATTCTCGCCTAATACCAAAGCGACTCCCAAATGATAATCGATCCAGCCGTTGGCGCACATAATCAATGTAATAGCCATCGTGGCAGCGGAGGCTTGTACGATCATGGTTAAGATCGCTCCGATAAATAAGAACAAGATGATGGAGAAAAATCCCATATCCGTATAATTCTGCACGAAAGCCAGCATCTCCGGATTCGCTCCGAGGTCCGGGGCGTTTGCCTTTAAGCTTTGAAGCCCATGAACAGGAACGCGAAACCAAAGACAAATTCACCAATTGATTTACGAGAGCTTTTCCTGAGAAGAAGTGGGAGAAAGCTAAAAGGGGAAGGGCGAATGCGGCGATATCGACCTTGAAACCGAGGGCGGAGATAAGCCATGCCGTTACCGTGGTTCCGATGTTGGCACCCATAATGACTCCGATGGATTGGGTCAATGTCAAGAGTCCGGCATTCACGAAACTCACGACCATAACCGTCGTAGCCGATGAGGATTGGATGAGAGCCGTTATTAACACGCCGGTGAGCACACCGGTCACTCTGTTTGTGGTCATCGCGGTTAGTATTCGACGTAAACTGTCACCCGCAAATTTTTGTAACCCTTCACTCATGATCTTCATTCCGTACAAGAACAGCGCCAAGGAGCCGATCAGCCGGAGAAAATCAAAAAAAGAATAGTCCATTTAAATTACGTTTAAGTGGATTGTATATCCGATTAATATTCCTAACTTTAGGGGGCGAATTTACAAATAATAACTGAGATAGTATGTCTGAGACAATAACAATTTACTGCAAAAATAATAATACCTACAAGGATGTACCCATTGGTTCTTCGTTGTTGGACATTTATACGGCGCTTGGCGCTCCGCTTCGGTACAGGCCGATGAACGCGCAAGTGAATAATAAGACGGAAAGCTTGAACTTCCGTTGCTGGCAACCGAAGGATATCGAATTTATCGACTATACTCAATTATCCGGATTGAGAACCTATGTCCGCTCGCTTTGCCATATATTTTCCAAGGCGGTGTATGATATTTGGCCGACGGCGACCTTAAATCTGGAACATCCGGTGTCGAAAGGTTACTATTGCGTGATCCATAACGGCAAGAACATCGATCTGGAGACGATCGAGAGGATCAAGAAACGTATGTGGGAGTTGATTGACGCGGATCTTCCTTTCCTCCATAAGAGTGTCCGTACGGTGGATGCCGCCGTATTGTTCAGGGAGCGGGGTATGAATGATAAGGCTCGCTTAATAGAGACGGCGGGATTGCCTTATACCTCTTATTATGAGTTGGAAGGTTATATCAACTTCTTTTATGGCTGTTTAACCCCTTCGACCGGCTATATCCAATTGTTTGACTTGGAACCGTATATGGATGGCGTTTTGCTCCGTATTCCGAAGCAGACCGATCCGATGGAATTGCAGCCTGTCATCAAGCAGGATAAGATGTTCGAGGCTTATAAGGAACACCTTACATTGCAGCGGACTGTCGGCTTAGATAATGTGGGGGATTTGAATTTAGCGATAGAGAAAGGCCGCTCTCAGGATATAATCCTTGTCTCTGAGGCGATGCAGGAAAAACAGGTTGCTAAGATCGCCGAAAAGATCGCCGATGGATATAAAGAGGGCATCCGTATCGTCTTGATCTCTGGCCCTTCTTCTTCGGGAAAGACTACGTTTTGCAAGCGTTTGCAAGTGCAATTAACAACTAACCTGCTTCATCCGGTAGGAATTTCCTTGGATGATTATTTCTTGAACCGGGAAGATACACCGAAGGATGAGCATGGCGAGTATGATTTTGAATCCTTGTATGCGCTGGATTTACCCTATTTTAATAAGGATTTGAAGAAGTTGTTATCCGGGGAAGAGATCGATTTGCCGACTTTTAATTTCGAGACCGGCCAACGGGTTTTCAAAGGGAAGAAGCTTAAGCTTCGTGAGAACTCGATCTTGGTGATAGAAGGTATCCATGCCTTGAATCCGGAGCTGACGGAGTTTATCGATGATAAATATAAATATCGGGTATATGTCTCGGTCTTGACCTCTATCTCTTTGGATAACCATAATTGGATACCGACGACGGATAATCGTCTGCTGCGCCGTATCATCCGGGATTATCGCTTTAGGGGATATTCGGCGGAAGATACGATCAACCGTTGGCCGAGCGTTCGCCGGGGTGAGGATAAATGGATCTTTCCGTATCAGGAGAATGCGGACGCTATGTTTAACAGCGCCATGTTGTATGAGCTGGCCGCCTTGCGCAAATTTGCGGAACCGATCCTCGCGCAAGTGCCGGAGAGTAGTAAGGCGAATGCAGGCGTATCGTTTGCTCCGTTTCCTCCGCTACTTTAATTACATCCCGACGGAGGAACTTCCCGGAACTTCCTTGCTCCGTGAATTCTTGGGGGGGCTTCAAGTACTAGGTAGAATCATACTCTATAAAGCCTTTAAAAGACGTACGTGTTTTCCGAAAACATGTACGTCTTTTGAAAACATGTACGTGTTTTTTTCATATCTTTGTCTATGAGTCACATTAAACACAAGACGATATGAACCAGACTATTTACCCCATCGGCATACAGAACTTCGAGAAGATCCGCAAGGACGGCTATCTCTACATTGATAAGACCGCCTTGATCTATCAATTGGTGAAAACAGGAAGCTACTATTTCCTCAGCCGCCCGCGTCGATTCGGGAAGAGTCTGCTGCTATCCACGCTGGAGGCCTATTTCCAAGGGAAAAAGGAGCTGTTCGAGGGACTGGCCATGGAGAAGCTGGAGAAAGAGTGGACCAAGCATCCGATCTTGCATTTCGACTTGAATATCTCCCACTACGACGCCCCTGACAGCTTGTATAAGATATTAAATGATACCTTGTCCAGATATGAGGAGGAGTATGGGACACGGCCTACCGAGGAGACCCTGCCCCTCCGCTTCGCCGGAATCATCGACCGGGCCTACCGCAAAACCGGACAGCGGGCCGTGATCCTGATCGACGAGTACGACAAGCCCTTGCTACAGAACTTGCACGACGAAGAGATGCAAAACCGGTTCCGGAACATGCTCAAACCCTTCTACGGTGTGTTGAAGACTATGGACAGGGCTATACGCTTCGCCCTACTGACCGGCGTGACCAAGTTCGGGAAGGTAAGCGTCTTCAGCGACCTCAACAATCTGGACGATATATCCATGCGGGAGCCTTACGCCGCCATTTGCGGCATCACGGAAACGGAGCTGCGTACGCATTTCGATGAGGACATCCATACGTTGGCCTCTGCCCTTGAGCGGACATACGAGGAGGCCCGATCCTTGCTACGGAAACGGTACGACGGCTATCATTTCGTGGCCGGGGGACCGGGCATTTATAACCCTTTCAGCCTGCTGAATACCTTCAAGTATATGCGGCTCAGCGATTATTGGTTCGAGACGGGCACGCCCACTTACTTGGTGGAGTTGCTGAAACGAACGAATTACGACCTGTACGACATGGCCAACACCGAGACCGACGCCGACGTGTTGAACAGCATCGACTCCGCTTCGAACAATCCCATCCCCGTCATCTACCAAAGCGGATACCTCACGATCAAGGATTACGAGCCGGAATTCAAGATCTATCGCTTAGGTTTCCCCAACCAAGAGGTAGAGGAGGGTTTCATGAAATACTTACTGCCGTTCTATACGAACATTCAAGCCTCGAAGTCTCCTTTCGAGATAGGCCGCTTTGTGAGAGAGGTACGGGCAGGAGACTACGACGCCTTCTTCCACCGCCTACAAAGCTTCTTCGCCGATACCTCTTACGAGGCGATTATTGGCCGGAACCCGGAACGGGACACGGAGCTGCATTACCGCAACGTGCTCTTCATCGTCTTCAAGCTGGTCGGACTGTACACGCAAGTGGAATACCACACCTCGAATGGACGCATCGACCTCGTCCTACAAACCGACCGCTACGTCTATATTATGGAGTTCAAGCTGAACGGAACCGCAGAGGAGGCTCTGCGGCAGATCGAGGAGAAAGGTTATGCCCTACCCTTCGCCGGAGACGACCGGGAGGTCTTAAAGATCGGCGCGAATTTCTCCTCCGAGACCCGGAATATCGAGAGGTGGCTGGTAGGGTGAAAAGTCCTATTTTATCCATATATACTTACTTGGCCAACGCAGTATATATTTCTATGCCCGAGATATACTTCATCGGCAAAGTAAGTATATCTTCTCTGGAAAAGGCTTCTCAAGTGAATAACTGATCACTTCCCAAGCCGTTAACTGACGGCTACCCCTACTCGTTAGTTATTCACTTGACAAGCCGTTAGTTATTCACTTGTCAAGCCATAAACGGATGACTTGCTTCTAGTGTAACCGTCTGTTATTCAATATGTTTTAATGGTAATAAAAATAGATCCAAAAAGTCGGGATTTCCAGCCAAGATATTCTCGTCTTTTTGTATTATTTTTACCCTCAACAAATAACACGCAAATGAAGAAAAACATTGTTTTCCTGTTAATTCTAATACCTATTATATGGATCTCTTGCGATGGGATGGGGCATCAAACCATAGACTTCCGGAAAGTAGAGAACCTTATGCCTCAACATCCGGATAGCGCGTTAATGCTCCTTGAACAAATAGAGAACAAAGAAAACCTATCCCGAAAAGATAAGGCACATTATTATTTGCTGTTAACAGAAGCACAAGACAAGACTTTTGTTAAGCATGAAACCGACTCGCTGATCACGATCGCGACGGATTATTATGAGGAAACAGACGATCTGGAACGAAAAGCGAAAGCTTGGTTCTATAAGGGGCGGATCAACCAAGACTTAAATCAGCCCCTAAAGGCACAGGAATATTATCTCAAGGCATTGAGAGAAGAGGAACAGATTAAGGACTATGCGTTACTCGGCAGAATCAATAATAATATAGGTATGCTCTATACCTACCAAACGGTTTACGACAAAGCGTTACCCTTTCAGAAAAAGGCCGTTGAGGATTTCCGTATGCTAAAAGACTCAATGGGGCAAGTATTTGCGTTACGGGACTTAGGCCGAACCTTCTTGATGCTGGGATATCAAGACAGTGCGATCATCTGTAACCAAAAAGCGATCGCCTTAATGGGAAAGAACATCCTCCCTTCCGTTTATACGGAATTGGCCGGCCTTTATATAGAAGAACAACGCTTGGAAGAAGCACATGGATTATTACAGACATCTTTACAAAATATAGTGAAACCACAAGCCAAATATCCCGTATACCTAGTGCTTGGTGAACTTTATAAAAAAAACTGTCAAATTGACTCAGCTCGTTTCTACCTACAAGCATGCGCAGATTCCGCACCTTTGCCTAAGACACGTGCCGGAGGACTTTTCCAGTTAAAAGAAATCGCCTTCGCTCAAAAGCAATGGGAGCTAGCAGCTTCATTATCCCATAGATACGAGTCGATACGGGATTCTATAGAAAAGGAAATGCAGGCCGAATCTATCCGGAATGTACAAGCGTTCTATTCATACAATGACATTGAGCGAGACTTATGGGAAGCACGACTTTACGCTTCCCAACAGAAGTTCTTTTATACTTTATCCATAATAGGCTGCCATGTTCTACTAGTAGGAAGCATTTTCACGTTCATCCGTTATAGGCAGGAGCGAAAAAACGCATTACGACGATTAAAAGACAATGAGAAACAAATCCTTAAAAAAGAGCAAGAGATAAAAGACTTGTCCTCTGTCAAGAATAGTTTGCTACATGACATACAGGAACATAAAATAAAAGAACAACAACAGGAGAAATTATCCCATATCAAAGAAAGCCTGGAGCGAGACATTTCCATCCTCAAAACAGAGAATTCCAATTTAAGAAACCAAGAGGAAACAAGGAAGGAGAAGTTAGCGCAATTACAGGTAGGACGATTGTATGACAAGTTTCGCTCCCCCATATCTTGGACTCCAACAAACGACGATTGGAACAAGCTTTTCGTTACGGTAGAAGCGTGTTTCCCCAACTTTGCGATAGGTTTACAAGAGTCTGTTCCCTTGAACGAATCCGAGAAAAAGATCTGCTATCTGATCAAAATAGGGGTAAAGCCGGGAGCGATCGCGATCCTACTCAATTTGGGAAACGCCTCCATTTATCGAAAAAGATTATATGAGAAGTTAACTGGCAAGAAGGGAAATGCCAAAGATCTAGACTGCTATATATCTAATTTATAACACTATACTAGATATCAGCCAAGGAACTAAACAAAAAATGCACAAATCTTTTTTGCATAATTATGCTCTTGTTCGTTTTTTGTTCATTTTTCTGTTGCTTTTTCACTGATCTTTATCAACACAAATCGTAATTACACTACTAATAAAAATAGTAATAGCGTTATGAAAACACATTTGTTAGCCTTATGTATTCTTTTAGGATCATTTCTCTCCATCACATTTGCTTATGGAGATGACATCCCGGCACACGGGAAATGGGATGATGAACGTTATCGCTCCATCCACGTATTACCTCCTACCTTATCTATAGAAGGAAATATTTTGAGTGTTCATTTCACGGAAGCATTAAATGATCTAACGATCCGCATCATGGATCATGCAGGTAATATAATGTATGAGAATATACTTTCCGGAGAAACAGGAGATATTATCAACATTCCATTGGACGGGATAGAAACAGACACATACCAAGCAGTCTTGATTCATAAGTTAGGATGGCTAGTTGGAGAATTCGAGATTAAATAAAGCATATGGCAATCCCTAAAATCATACATCAAGTCTGGGAGGGGCGTACAGAACCATGTATGCCCACCCGCTTACAAATCTTGGCAAGAACTTGGCGAGAGCAGAATCCAGATTGGGAATATCACCTTTGGAACGGAGAGGAAATGGATGAGTTGGTAGAAAAACATTTTCCGGAGTATCTTTCCATGTATAGAAGTTTTCCATACAATGTACAACGTTGGGACACGATTCGCTATATGATATTATATGTATATGGGGGAGTCTATACGGATTTGGATACGGAATGTTTTAAGCCTATCGAGCCATTATTAGAAGACGTGATGATAGGATTTGGCGAAGAGCCCCCGGAGCATAATTTCAACTCAAGTATGTCCACCCTAATAGGAAATGCATTTATGGTTTCTGAGCCAAGATGCGGAGGATGGATAGACATTTTAAAAGAAATTACTGATGCAATGTTACGGGACTATCCAGCACAAAAGGTGATGCATACAACAGGCCCATTGATGATATCACGGATATTTAATACCTTGAAGAAAAGATACAAGGTTACTCTTTTCCCTTATTCAAAAGTAACGCCTGTGACGAAAGATGACATGGGTTCATATATCTATCAGGGAGAGACCGCCTCATTCCATGAAAAAATAAAGGAAGCATATTGTTCTCATTATTTTTTTGGTAGCTGGGGTACGAATTTTTCATTTTACAATTAATGAACGATATGAAAGAGTTATTCATTCAATACAAAGGCATACTAAAAGACCTACTCCGTTACGGGGTACTGAAAACAGAGGCTCTAGAGCATACCGGATTGTATAACGGTAAGCTAGGCATGACTATCCTATTTTATGAATACAGTCGTTATAGTGGAGATGCTTTATATGAACAATTCGCGGACGAGATATTAGAATCTATAATGGAGCTTCCGGATGATTTATCTCTTGATTTGTCAGATGGATTATGTGGCATTGGATGGGGAATCACCTATCTATTAAGAGAACGTTTTATTACCGGTGAGATCAAAGATGTATTATCGGATATAGATATAAAGATACAAGAAACAGAAATTTTGAATGACGATACACTAAAAGATTATCATACATATTTAATGTTTAGAAAAGAGTACATAGGAGAAGATGCACAAAGAGATTTGCCATATAGTCCTTATAGAGAGAGCTATATACAGAAAAAAATTTGGGAAACTTGTTTTTCTCAAAATCAATTAGAAATGAATCAATAATTTAATTACCATGAGCTCTAAGCAACAGGACTATACCGAATACACTGTCGATTTATCACAATTGACAAAAGAACGCCCTTTAGGGGTAACGGGTATATTGCGCTGCCAAAACAGTGCGGATTTCCTAGACGCTTGCATAGAGTCCTGTATTGAAGGATTAGATGAGCTGATTGCGGTATATCACAATTGTACAGATGAGACAGCTAATATACTTAAAAGAAAACAGAGCAAATACCCCTACAAGATCAAAATCTTTGAATACCAACCCTATATCTATCCTATAGATTTAACGGATGAACAATTCCAAGAGACCATGAATTTGCCGAAGGATTCAATTCATCTCCTTTCCGGATACACGAATTATGCGATTTCAAAAGTAACCTATCGCTATGCGATCAAGATAGATTCAGATCAGCTATTTTTTTCCGAATCATTCAAAAAATATTGTGATGCCTACCGCACCGAGCAAAAAGTCCGGATCAACCCTTTGGAACAAATTGCTTATAAGCTATATACATCTTACCTGCATAATTTTAAAAAGGACAAAAGTCCAAAAAGAAAATGGCAAGACTGGTTAGCGATAAAGATGGTTCCTTTCTATTTTTCCTATTTGAAAAAAAGAATCAAGCAAGATAAAATATTGGTATCCCTCTCTGGTATCAATGTGTTACAAAAAAACGGAGAATGGCTTACTTTTTTAGGAGACGAAAAGATAGACACAACCTACCGGGACATTCTATGCCCATTCAACGGAGTGCGAGATCTTTTCTTTTTCGAGGTCTCTGAAGAAATGACCTACCAAGCTTGTTATTTGCCAAAAGCTCCCGGCTACAATCAAGTTCTGGAAGTAATGTTTCACAATAAAAAGCTATTTGATGGTGGTCTGATATGGTTTCATTTACGTCCATGTCTTCAAAAGCACACTGAAACTTATCAATATTGGTATGAAAAAGCAAAGGATCGCTTCATTTCTCTAGAAAAATTCAAGAAATGTAATTATTCAAAGCTGAAAAGAAGGAAAAATTTATTCATACGTTCACGCTTTGAATCCATGTTTTCTTATTTCTATTCTGCGCAACGTCATTCAATTCCTTGGCGCACATTGAAAAATTGGAGACAAGAGGAGTCTCAAGAAAAGATGAGTTCGCTGGATTTGGGAAAATACAAAATCGAGTTTGATACAATCATACAAGAATATATAAGAACTGCTATTCAAGAATATGAGGTCCGGGATACCCTAAGACTCATGCTTGGCAACCATTCCATAAAAAACGCATTGTTCGTATATATACTGTCTTTCATTTCGAAAGAACAAATGGATTATATACGTTCCCGTATCGCCGGAAAATCTATCGAGGAGTCTATTCACAACATCTCTAATTTCTTGAATCATTTTGAATGGATAGAAAAGAAAAGGAATACCACAAATAACTTTAATATAGATAATCATCTTTGGACAAAGCTTTTATCTCCATATAAAAGATGTTGCTTGGTTTACCTAGTGGACAAGGAAGAATTGGCTCATATATCGACTTTTTTACAAAAAGAAGAGATTCCAATTCTATTATTATCTGAATATGAGATTCCAGATGATACAGAACTACCGGAAACAGTTACAGCTGTACAAGTTGAATTTTCCGAACAAAAGGTATTTGAGAATGATAGCATTGAACAAAATTTTCCTAGACTGTTCTTATACGCAAATACGTTTGAGACGATTTTACGAATCTTAAACCCAAGTAAGGTTGTTTGTTTGACATCAAGCAAAACTTATCAAAAAGAATTATTGCTAGGCTTTGCAAAAGATTTAAATACTAAAATTGAGTGTTGGTAAGATGAATACAGAAAAAGACATATTATTACGAAGAATAGCGAATCATCTGATTTTGCATTCAATCGACATAGAGGATATTGGTTTATTCCATGGAAAGATGGGAGTTGTGCTATTCTTTGCGCACTACGCAAGATATACAGACTCAGCTATATATGATGACTTTGCAGGGGAACTGCTCGAAGAAATCTGCGAGAATATTCCAGAGACATTGCCTATAAATCTGGAGACTGGATTATGTGGAATCGGCTGGGGAATCGAATATCTAATTCAAAATGGGTTCATGGAAGGGGATTCCAATGAAATCCTTACAGAAATCGATAAAAAAGTCATGGAGCGGGATTTACGAAGAATAAAAGATCTTAGTTTGGAGACAGGACTAATGGGAATATCTAGTTATATAAATATACGAATTAACAACGCAGATATAACAGCAATTCATACAAATTTCGATGATCTATTTTTATTAGAATGGAATCTTATTTGTAATAATAAGATAATATTGGATAAAAAACAAGCTATATTGCAAATTATAGGATCATTTCCCAAAAATGAGGATATCCATTCATGGGAACTTGGTCTACATCAAGGAAGTTCAGGATATGGACTTAGATGGATATTAGAAGAAACACCAGTCTATTCTGGCTAATTTCATATTTATAAACAATTTAAATTTATCGTTATGAAACAAGTACGTAAATTGAAACTTTCTCAACTCAGCAAAAATGAGTTAGAAAAAAAAGAGCTAAAAAAACTCAAAGGCGGTGGATGCTGCATTTGCGGAGGTGGAGGCGGCTCAGCTAATGCTAGCGCAAATCATTCAGGAGATCTTTATTCTCCGGGTGGTGGATATGGATGGGGTTACTAACCTTTTCTGAAGTAAGATAAGATTTTTCTGTTATAAGATGTATCTTATAGCGGATATCTGTCACTTTAAAGAACTTCTTATTTCTTATTAAAGAAATAAGAAGTTCTTACTCTAAGATAGATATTGAATGTCAATTAACTATTATACCAATTTCAATATGTGCGAAATGCTAGTGATATCAAAAGCTAATTAAATAATAAATTATGATACAACCAGTTATATCAAAATCCGGATATACATATATTTATAGTTCATATATAAATAGCATATTATTGTCTCCCTCTGAAAATGAATATGTTGATATAGATATGGACAAGAATGCATATGAATATTATAAACAAAAAGATTTCTTCTTGAGAGAGAATAATTTTTTCGAGAAAAAAATCCCCAATATGGAGATTGAATATGATACCTCTTGTATAGAATCAGAGTTAGCAAACCTAAATCAATTACTTATTGAGGTAACGGATGAATGTAATTTATCTTGCAAATACTGTAGTTATGGAGACTTATATTCAAATCAAGATGAACGCAATAGAGGCAAACAAGAATTTAATAATGTTAAAATTCTAATTGACTATTTAATATCACTATGGAAATCATATCGTAATATATCATTCAATAATACCATAAACATAGGATTTTTTGGAGGAGAACCTTTAGTCAATATGATATTAATTGAAAAAATAATTAACTACTTAAATGCAGTGAAGATAAAGGGGATAACATTTGTATATAATTTAACGACAAATGCGATATTATTGCCTAAATATATGAATTATCTTGTCGAGAATGATGTGCATTTATTGATAAGCATTGATGGATCCAAACAGAATAATATATATCGGGTAAAAAAGGAAGGGAAAGAGTCTTTCGATATTGTATTTGCTAATATCAAAAAATTAAAAGATAATCATCCTAATTATTTTGATTCCAATGTAAATTTCAACTCTGTATTGCACGATAAAAACTCTGTTGATCAAATTTATAGCTACATAAAGACTAACTTTGACAAAACACCTTATATATCTGAATTGAATAGAAATGGAATTGCTGAAGACAAGAAAGAAGAATTTAATAGAATGTTTCATTCTAAAGAAGACAGCATAAAGCAAGCGGTAAACTGTGGAAGTAGCTATTTGAAGGAGATTGCAGATGATTCCCATATTGTGCAATTAGATATTTTCATGCAATCGTATTTTGGCAATACTTACAAAACCATCCCAGACCTATTTTTCCAAGATAAAGATATCAAATATTTTCCAACAAGCACCTGTGTACCTTTTTCTAAAAAGATATTTTTGACAGTACAAGGGAAAATATTACCTTGCGAGAAGGTTGGACAACAGTATCCGCTAGGCTATGTGAGAGATGGTAAAATAAATTTGGATAGCAAGGAAGTTAAACAACTGTATTTGAAACTTTATACTCCTATAGTTGATAAATGCAAAAAATGCTTGTTGTGGAAAAATTGTGAGATCTGCGTGTTTTATTTACCCAAAGATGAGGAAGGTCAAACCGTATGTCCTTATTATCTTGGAAATGAAGATGTCAATCGATATTTTTCCACCTACATATACGCTTTAGAAAAGCATCCTGATTTATTAGATAGAATAGAAAACGAAATATTAATAGATTGAACATGGAAAATTATACTCATTGGTTCTATTTAGAATCTTACACATTTCTTTTTTACAGTAAAAATCAATATGTAATATACAATACATTAAATTCAACTTATATTGATTGTTCCCTATATGGAAAGACAATAAATACAGTCTTATCAATTCTTCATAATACAAATAAAACCTATTGTGTAGGTATTTATGAGTATCAATTAAGAGATTCGCAATTTACAGAATTCATAAAAGATAAGGAATACATTTTCAGGTGATATAATCAAAAACATTAGAGGTATTCCACCTTTTATCTCTATTTTACGGTTCTTCATCATCCTAATAATCCAAAGACACAAAGAATACAATTTACTGGGAGAAAATGCACTATTTCATCTCCATGAAGTGACCTTTTATTTAGAAAATCAAGGTTTTGATTTAAATCCAATGTATAAAGATTGCTATAAGCAATTCTTATATCCCACATATACAGAAAAACAAAAATTATCACATGCAAAATATCTAGAGATAATAGAACAATTATCTATTTGTCAAATAGATAAAATAAATATCATACCGGCTACAATAGAAAAAAAAGAGCTTTTTTCCTATCTGTTATCACTCTCCCGCCAGTACAGTATTAAAACACAGATAATATTACCATATAAAAAATACAACAAAGAAGATTTGAAACAATTGTTAACAAATCCGCAATTTTCAATAATGATAATGGTTCATTTACCTGTAGATTATGAAGAGTTAAATAGTTATATAAACTTATTTAATGAATATAATATCACTTGGAGTCTAATCGCTTCTAATAAGAATGACGTTATTTTTTTATCTAAAAACAACCTCGGGAAATTCACAAATGTTGATTATATACCTTGGTATACAGGAGATAATATGGATTTCTTCAAAGAATATATTTATAATGATTTTAAAGATATTATAGAACAAAAAAACACAAAACAGCATATTTTCAGAAAACAAATACTGAATGATAATCTTTTTGGCAAATTAACCATTTTCCCTACAGGAGAAGTGTATTCTAACGTAAACTTTCCTACGATTGGAAATATTCAAGATCAAAAATTGTCTGAAATTGTTTATTCTGAAATAGAAAACTATTTTAAACCTTGGTTCTTTACAAGAGATTATGTTTCATGCAAAAACTGCGTAAACAAGTATCTATGTCCTTCTATATCTAATTATGAAATAGTAGCCAATGAATATAATATGTGTTATTTAAATCAATAAGGTCATGAATAGAATCATATATTACGTATCGATCACGTTACTAACGATTGTTTCCTCATGCGGAAATAAAGAGACAAATGTATCCAGAAAGTTGACCTTGGATAATTGCCCAGTCATAGCACAGGTTATTAATCTGCAAGGAGATCCGGTGACTAATTTAGACTTTTCTTCCGTAAAGGATACATTCAATTTATCGCTAAGCTCCTTGCTTTCTTCCTTTCAAGTTATTCGCCTAGAAAACTCGGAAGACGCATTGACCGCCGCAGGGCAAGATACCCATATAGCCGTGAGTGACCATTATATTTTTGTGAAATCTTTTAGGGCAGGCTCTTCATGTAAGCTCTATAACCGTAATGGGGATTTCATCAGAAAGATCTCCCAAGGACAAGGGCCGGATGAATATAACCTATTTATTTATGATCAGTATTTAGATGAAAGTAATAATAAAATCTATCTAATGGAGATTCGTGCCTCTAAGATATTAGTGTTTGACTTCGACGGGCAGCCACAAAACACATTCCTCTGGCCTATATAACCCATAAAGGCCGGTTCGTCATCAATGCCGAGAAAAAACAGTAACCGTCATGTGCATACCTTTTCAGGGAACTCCCACCGCATTGATCTGGACGCAGGATTTCGAAGGCAATATCATCCAAGAATATCCGGTCTCCGACCAATTCATGTTGATCCCAAGCACTTACGATTATGAGGTACGGGAATCCTTGAATACCACCGCTTCCGACTTCTATCTTCATAATTGTATAGCCTCGCAAGACACACTTTATCATTATGACATAGACTCGAATACGCTACACCCTGTTTTTACGATGCATACGGGTCATGAGCCGATCTGCCATTATTTCACGGAGCTGCCCAATCACTTTCTAGTCACTTGGTATACACAGACCTCATGGAATAATGAGTTACCCCGTTCCCGAAAATCCTAGTAGACAAACAAAGCCTTAAAGGTTGTTTCGTGAATTTGAAATGGAATATGCTAGGGAATATAGATGGGCCTACCAATCCGTCCTTCAATCGAGGTTATTTCACTGCGATCATGGAACCTTACGCATTAAAAGAGCAATTGGAAAGGTTCTGACTTCCACTCAAAAATTATTCCCAGAAGTATTGAGTAAAGTGAAGAAGTTGAATAATCAAATTACTGATGATGACAATTGTATCGTTTTTATAGGGAAGTTGAAAACAAAATAAAATAGGACAAGCATATGATACAGATTATTCTTGTTAATGAAGAATCCAGAGCATCCCAATATGGAATTGGCACATATATAAAGCAACTTTGTTTAATTCTTTCCACAGAAGCAAGGGATTCATCTTAGCGTGATATGTTGTCGTTCAACAAAAATGATTTTATATAGAACGCAAAGGAGATATAGATTATTATCATATACCTGATACGATACAAAAATAATGATCCAGAAATTAGAATAAAAACTTATTATAAGAATATATGGTATCTAATATTTCCTTACTTTAGCTCGCATAGTAAAGAGAATATCATATTACATATCAATTATTATCAGCACATTCATCTGTTAAATACATTTCGTGCTTTTTTTTCTAAAGGACGATGTTGCTTTACTATTCATTATATGGATTGGTGCTTTAAAATAAAAGGAAATTATTCTTATTTAAAAAGTATTCTTTACAAAGAATTAGACAGTATCAAAAATCCTTTGGAAAAAAATATCAAAGAAATATGCGAAAAAGAAAAAAATGTATTTGAACAAGTTGATAAGATTATTTGCTTGTCAAATAGTACACAAAATCTATTGAGTAAAATATATGATTTACCTATAAACAAATTTTGTATTTTATATAATGGTCTTAAAGATGAATCTATATTATTGAATAGCGATAAACGATTGAATCTTAAAAAGAATTTCCTTTTTAGTAAAGAAGAAAAAATTATTCTTTTTGTTGGTCGTTTAGATGAAATAAAGGGCTGGGAGAATTAATTTTTACTTTCAAAAACTACTGCAAATTGACCCTTATTGCCATTTAGTTATTGTAGGAGATGGGTTTTATTCTTACTATTTAAATTCTTGCAATCCAACATGGAATAAGATTACATTTACTGGAAAACTAAATAAAGAAGACTTATACAAATTATACCAAATCGCAGATATTGGTGTATTACCATCATTCCATGAACAATGTAGTTATGTGGCAATTGAAATGATGATGTATGGGATACCTCTTGTTGCAAGTACATCTACAGGTTTATCAGAAATGATAGAGGATGGAGTCTCAGGATATCATATACCAATCATTGAATATGAGAATCACACAGATTTAAATACCTATGAATTACAATCTAAACTTTTAATATTATTAAAAGATTCTTCTATGCGAAAAGAAATGGCTAAAAATTCTCGTCTACGCTATGAGAGATATTATACGTCTGAAATATTTAGTTCTTGTATGCAAGAATTTTATAATAGATTTGTTTTGTGATTTTAGAGTTCCCTATATATCGTCAACTAGACGCAAAGGACTGTGGTCTTAGCTGCCTCCGTATGATCGCCAAGTTCTATGGTCGTGTGTACTCGATCCAGAACTTACGGGAGAAAGCCTTCATCACACGGGAAGGGGTCTCTATGCTCGGTATCAGCGAGGCGGCGGAGGCGATCGGGTTCCGGACACAGGGCGTGCGGATCACGGTGGAGGAATTGGAAAAGGAATGTCCCCTACCCTGCATACTGCACTGGAACCAATGGCATTTCGTGGTTTGCTACAAGATAAGGAAAGGGAAGTTCTACATAGCGGACCCGGCGGCGGGACTTATCACCTATACGAGGGAGGAGTTCAAGCGGTGCTGGGTCAGTACCAAGGTGGACGGGCAGGATACCGGGACGGCGCTCTTGCTGGAACCGGGGCCGGAGTTCTACGGGATGGAGGACGAGGGGAGAGACAGGAAACGTAACCTCGGATTCTTTTTCCGATATATATCGCCCTACAGGCGTGAGATGGCACAGCTCGTGCTGGGCATGCTGACCGCCAGTGTACTGCAACTCATCCTGCCTTTCCTCACGCAGAGCCTGGTGGATACCGGTATACGGGACAACAACCTGGGTTTCATAACCTTGATCCTTATATCGCAATTAGTGATCTTTATCGCCAAGCTATCCGTGGACTTCATACGGAGCTGGATATTGCTGCACGTAAACACGAGGATCAATATCGCCTTGATCTCCGATTTCCTCGCCAAGCTGATGCGTCTGCCCCTGCATTTCTTCGATACCAAGATGGTGGGCGATATCATGCAGCGCATCGGTGACCATGACCGCGTCGAGGCTTTCATGACGGGGACATCCATCAATACGCTCTTCTCTTTCGTCAACTTCATCGTGTTCGGGTTCGTGCTGGCCTATTACGACTGGACGATACTGGGACTCTTCTTGGTAGGTAACGGGTTATACGTGGCGTGGGTACTCGCTTTCATGAGATGGAGGAGGGAGCTGGACGTAAAGCGTTTCTCGCAGGCGGCCGGGGAACAAAGCAACCTATTCCAGCTCATCACCGGCATGCAGGAGATCAAGCTGAATAATTGCGAGACCAAGATGCGCTGGAAATGGGAACGGATACAGGTAAAACTTTTCAAGATAGGGATCAAGGGGTTGGCGTTACAACAATACCAGCAACTCGGGGCGGTCTTTTCAACCAGACCACGAACATACTCATCTCCTTCATGCGCACGGGCCGTCGTGCAAGGGGATATGACGCTGGGTATGATGATGTCGGTGACCTACATCGTGGGCAGCTCTTCGCCTATCGAGCAATTGATCGATTTCTCACGGTCCCTACAGGACGCGAAGATCAGTCTGGAACGACTCGGCGAGATACACGGGAAGGAGGACGAGGAACAGGCAGGCGGGATAAGGCTGAATGTTCTCCCCGATGACAGGACGCTACGGCTGGAAAACCTCAGCTTCAGCTATGACGGCGCAGACCGGGATTACGTGCTGGAGGATATCAACCTGACGATACCCCATAACAGGGTGACCGCCATCGTGGGGGCCAGCGGGAGCGGGAAGACGACGATCGTGAAACTCCTGCTCGGTTTTTATAACCCCAACAAGGGGGACGTGAGGATCGGCGATACCTCCCTCAAGAACTTGAATCCTCACGTATGGCGTAGCAAGACCGGTTCGGTCATGCAGGATGGTTTTATCTTCTCGGATACGATCGCCAACAACATCGCCCCCGGCGAAGAGGTGGTGGACAAGGAACGCCTGCTGCATGCCGTGACGGTGGCGAATATCCGGGATTTCATCGACTCGCTCCCGCTGGGCTATAATACGAAGATCGGCATGGAGGGAAACGGAGTGAGCCAAGGGCAGAGACAGCGTATCCTGATCGCCCGGGCGGTGTACAAGAATCCCGACTTCATCTTCTGGACGAGGCCACGAACGCCTTGGACGCCAACAACGAGCGGGAGATCATGGAGCAGTTGCACGCCTTCTACAAAGGACGGACGGTGGTGGTCGTGGCGCATCGGCTAAGCACGGTACGTGACGCGGACAAGATCGTGGTGCTGGACAAGGGACGCATCGTGGAGGAAGGACGCATCAGGAACTCACGGCCTTGCGGGGACTTATTATAAGTTGGTGAAGAACCAGTTGGAGCTTGGGAATTGAAAATTGAGAATTGAAAATTAGTTGGAGAAGGAAATAAGGACATAGAGCTGAGGAGCGAGGAGGTGCAGGAGGTGATGGGGCAAGTGCCGGCCTGGATCGTACGGTGGGGGATAACGCTGTTATTCCTCGTGGTCGTAGCGTTGCTGGTGGGGAGCTGTTTCTTCAAGTATCCTGACGTGATCACGGCTGACATGACATTGACGGGGCAACATCCCGCAACGGCGGTGGTGACACGGGCGGCGGGGAAGATACAGGAGCTGCTCGTCAGGGATAATCGTCCGGTAAGGCAGGGGGATTGGCTGGCGGTCATAGAGAATCACGCCGACACGGACGATGCCATCTATCTGGATAAGGCGTTGGAACGATCCGGAAGCGACGTGGATAGCCTGGACAAGGCATTATCAAAGTACAAGGAGCTATCGCTGGGTGATATGCAAGCGGCTTACTCGGGACTACTGTCGGCGCTCCATGCCTGCGTCAATTACAGGGAGATCGATTATTATCCGCAAAATGGCCTCCATCCGCAAACAGATAGCGTTGTATAAGGCTTACTATAACGAGACCGAACGGCAGCGGAAGACCCTCTCGGAGCAATTCGCCTTGACAAGGCGGCAATACGCCCGGATTCATTATTGTATAGCCGGTCCGTGATTTCCTCCTACGAGCATGAGACCGCACGGGCTTCCCTGCTGCAAAGCCGTTATTCGCTGGAAGGGCGTCAGCCTCGGCCGAGAATCTCCGGATACAGATCGGGGAGCAAGAGCAATCCTTGCTGGATCTGACGCTGGAGCGGAGCGAGAAAGAATTTACGCTACGGCAGGAATTACAGACCGCCCGGGAACAATTGCTGAACAGCATGAACGAGTGGAGGTTGCGTTATTGCCTCATCGCCCCGGTAGGTGTCGTGACTTTCACCAAGTACTGGAATGAGAACCAATATATCCCATCCGGAGGTGGCTTTCACCGTCGTGCCGCAAGGCGAGGGCCGGCTGGTGGGGAAGGTGCGCATACCGATAGCACGCTCGGGAAAAGTCCGGAGAGGCCAGCGGGCGATCGTCCGTTTCTCCAATTTCCCGGATCAGGAGTTTGGAGTGGTAAACGGAGTGGTATCGAATATCTCATTGGTCCCCACCGACGAGTACTATACGGCGGATATCGATTTTCCAGAGGGGCTGAGAACCAATTACGGTATCGACCTGCCCGTCTCGCCCGAGACGCAAGCCTCCGCGGAGATCGTAACGGAAGAATTACGCTTGATCGAACGATTCTTCCTCCCGATCAAACGGATCGTGAAGGAAGGATTTTAAAGTCGCTAGGGTCCGTCATGCACCTTGTTTAGAACTATTATAGTTTAATAGCTGTACTGTTAAAACTAAAAACTTATATTTGCATGTTGATAAATAAGAGGGCGGGTGATTGTCCTGCCCTTACAGTGCAATGATTTAGATTATGTTAAAGCAACAGTTACAACAAAAGTTACAGCAAAAGCTATCCCCTCAGCAGATACAGTTGATACGGCTTCTGGAGCTTCCCGCGATCGAGTTGGAAGAACGTGTGAAGCATGAGCTGGAAGATAACCCAGCCTTGGAGGAAGGAAAAGAGCCTGTTGATGATTTTGAACGAACTGAAAGCGAGGAGGGGGGAGAAGAGATCCCTTCTGTTGATACTGAGACCGACCTTTCTTTGGGAGATTATTTAACGGAAGACGATATACCTGATTATAAGCTACGGGAAATGACCGAGCGTGCGGAACGGAAAGAGGATGTCCCCTTCTCCGTAAGCCAATCCTTGAATGAGTTTCTGTTACAGCAGCTCGGGTTAAGGGATTTACCGGATAAGCAAATGAAAATAGCGGAGTATATCATTGGAAATATCGATGATGACGGTTATTTGAGACGGGACCTTTCGGCGATAGCGGACGATTTGATCTTCCAAGCCGGACAAGAGGTAGATGAGAAGGAGATCGAGTCTATCTTGAATATCATCCAAGATTTTGAGCCTGCCGGGGTAGGTGCCCGTGACTTGAAAGAATGTCTGTTGATCCAGCTGGATAAGAAGGAGAATACTCCGGTTACAAATTTGGCGATTCGTGTTTTGACCGAATATTTCGAGGAGTTCACCCGCAAACATTACGATAAGATCTTACGAGGTCTCGATATCGATGAGGAAACGTTAAAGAAGGTCATTCACGAGATTACTATGTTAAATCCGAAACCCGGAAGTAGTTGGGGTGGTTCTATGGAAGTGGCGATGAGCCAGATCATCCCGGATTTCGTGGTGGAAGCGCATAATGGAGAGCTTATCTTGAGCATGAATAACCGGGGGGTACCGGATATGCGTATCAACCGGGAGTATGCCGAGATGTTTCAGGATTATACGGCGAATAAGGCGAACCAAACCGCTGAGAGGCGGGATGCCGTACAGTTCGTGAAACAAAAGTTGGATTCCGCCCAGTGGTTCATCGACGCTATCAAGCAACGTAATGAGACCTTGCAGCGTACCATGGAGGCGATTATCTATTTACAACGGGACTTTTTCCTGACAGGCGATGAGGCTACCCTCCATCCCATGATCTTGAAAGACGTAGCGGAGCGTGCGGGATATGATATCTCCACTATTTCCCGGGTAAGTAACAGTAAATATGTGCAAACGAATTTCGGTATTTATCCGTTGAAATACTTTTTCTCCGAGTCTATGCAGACCGATACCGGCGAGGAGATCTCGACCCGTGAGGTGAAAAGATTATGAAAGAGCATGTAGATGCCGAAGACAAACGAAAACCGTTGACCGATGAGGAGTTGGCTACGATCCTGAAAGAAAAAGGATATGTCATCGCCCGGCGTACGGTAGCGAAATACAGGGAGCAACTGGGGATTCCGGTAGCTCGTCTGAGAAAAGAAATATAAAAGCGTATGAAGCTATTCTCGAATATAATATCCTTCGTGTTCCATCCGTTGCTTATGGTGACCTATGGGATCGTGTTGGCGTTGATGTTTACATTCCTCGCCATTTACCCGTTACCTGTGAAGCTGCTGATTGCCGGAGGCACCTTTATTTCGACAGCGATAGTTCCCGGACTTTTCATTTTCTTATTGGTGAAAAATGGCGCGGCCGGCGATATAGAGCTTTCCGACCGGAAGGAACGAGTGGTTCCTTATCTGATTTTTATCACTTCCATCTTGGTCTGTATCTTTTTCCTGTATAAGATGCTGATGCCGTTTTGGTTGTTGGCGATGCTGATCGGGGCTTGCGTAGCCTTGGTAATCGCCTTATGCGTCAATTTCGCTTGGAAGATTAGCGCGCATGCCATTGGTATCGGCGGGTTACTGGGCGGTATTATGGGAGTGGCGCGTATCCATATGATAAATCCCTACTGGGCTTTTATAGTCGTGTTGATCGTGGCCGGTTTATTAGGTACCTCGCGTATCTTTTTAAAAAGGCATACACCAATGCAGGTATATGCGGGGTTTTGTCTGGGATTTATATGTACCTTTGTAGCCTCATTAATGAGTTATATCTATTTATTCATCTAATAAAAACACTAAAATTATGAATTTTCCTGCAGATTTAAAGTACACAAAAGACCATGAGTGGATTCGTGTAGAAGGTGACGTAGCTTATGTTGGTATTACTGATTATGCTCAAGGCGAGCTAGGTGAGATCGTTTATGTAGACATTACGACAGAGGGGGAGACCGTCGCTAAAGAAGAGGTGTTCGGTACGATTGAAGCTGTTAAGACTGTTTCCGATCTTTTCATGCCGGTTAGCGGAGAGGTTTTGGAAGTAAACGCTGAATTGGAAGACGCTCCTGAATTGGTTAATGAAGACGCTTATGGTAAAGGTTGGTTAATCAAGATTTCTCTTACGGACGCTTCTGAGTTGGAGGAACTATTATCCGCTGAAGACTATCAAAAATTAATCGCTAAATAAGAATGACACCTGTTGTAAGTATTATCATGGGTAGTACCTCGGATCTACCCGTTATGGAGAAGGCGGCTAAGTTCTTGGATGAGATGGAGATCCCGTTCGAGATGCATGCTCTATCCGCACACCGTACTCCCGCTGAGGTGGAGGCTTTCGCCAAAGGAGCTAAAGGACGTGGAATCAAGGTTATCATCGCCGCTGCCGGAATGGCCGCTCATCTTTGCGGTGTGATCGCTTCCATGACGACAGTTCCCGTGATCGGCGTGCCTATTAACTCTACGTTGGACGGTATGGATGCTCTGTTGGCGATCGTACAGATGCCTCCGGGAATCCCTGTGGCTACTGTCGGCATCAATGGCGCTTTGAACGCTGGTATCCTTGCGGTGCAGATGCTTGCCGTTGGCGACGAGCAACTTCAGGAGAAGCTATCCGCTTATAAGGAGGATTTGAAGAAGAAAATCGTGAAGGCTAACGAGGAGTTGGCTAAGGTTTCTTTTAAATACAAAACTAATTAATTGAAAGTTGAAAGTTGAGAATTGAAAATTAAGGAGAAAGTCTCTCTTTAGGTTTTCAGTTCTCAACACTCATTCTCAATTTTCAATTCTCAATTTTCAATGAACAATGGCTTACTTTAATTACAACCGCCGTAAATCATCCGTTGCCCAAATCGGTGACACACCTATGGGAGGTGAGAATCCTATCCGTATTCAATCCATGGCTAATGTATCAACGATGGATACGGAGGCGGCGGTAGCTCAAGCGATCCGTATGATCGAGGCGGGAGCTGAGTATGTGCGTTTTACGGCACAGGGGGAACGGGAAGCCCGAAACTTGGGCGAGATTCGTAAACAATTGAATGAGCAAGGGTATACGACTCCTTTGGTCGCTGATATCCATTTTAATCCTAGAGCGGCTGATGCCGCCGCCGGTGAGGTGGAAAAGGTACGTATCAATCCGGGAAACTATGTAGATAAGGTAAAGACATTCAGCCATCTTGAATATACGGATGAGGAATATGCCGCCGAGATCGAGAGGATCCGTGAGCGGTTCGTCCCTTTCTTGAATATTTGTAAGGCACATGGCACCGCTATTCGTATCGGTGTGAATCATGGCTCGCTCTCCGATCGTATCATGAGCCGTTATGGTGATACGCCCGAGGGGATGGTAGCGAGTTGTATGGAGTTTCTTCGCATTTGCCGGGAGGAGAATTTCCCAGATGTGGTTATTTCGATTAAGGCTTCCAATACCGTTGTCATGGTAAGGACCGTGCGGTTGTTGGTTCGTACGATGGAGGCCGAGAATATGCATTACCCCTTGCACCTTGGGGTAACGGAGGCGGGTGACGGTGAGGACGGGCGTATCAAGAGCGCTGTCGGAATCGGTACGCTTCTATGTGACGGTATCGGTGATACGATCCGGGTTTCCTTGAGTGAGGACCCCGAGGCGGAAATGCCGGTAGCGCGTAAATTGGTGGATTATATTAGGGAACGGGAAAATCATCGTCCTATCGAGGCTTCGATGGCTCCCGGTTTCGATACGGTGGCGACAAGCCGTCGTATAAGCCGTGTGGTGGAAGGTATCGGAGGTACTTTCTCGCCAGTCGTGATCTCCGATCGTAGTAGCGGGGATTTTGAGTTTGATTATTTGTCCTTGCCGGACTATATATATATAGGAAAGGAAGATCCGGATAATTTGCCGGATAATTTCCGTTTATTGGTAGACGCTCATTTTTGGAAAGAGCGTCCGAATGCTTTTCCTTGCTTCATCGCCTCGGAGGCGGAGGAGTTAAAGGATTACGATTGTCCGCTTAAGTTTATCCGTCTGACGTATATGGATCTTACGGATCGTATGTTGGAGATCTTGAAAGCGGATAAGACCGTGGTGGTCTTATTAAGTACACATCATCGGAATGGGGTTGGCTCGCAACGTGCGGCTATGCATAAATTGCTGATGGCGGGTTGTGACGTGCCGGTTGTCTTGCATCGTGATTTCCGGGAGACGGATGTGGAGTTGTTGCAACTGAAATCCGCCGCCGATTTCGGTACGCTTTTGCTGGATGGTTTCGGGGATGGCTTGATGCTGCACAATGAGGGATGCGAGGCGGTTGTCTCGGATCGCTGTATGTTCGGAATCTTGCAGGCTACAAGAACCCGTATCAGTAAGACGGAATATATCTCTTGTCCGAGTTGCGGACGTACCTTGTACGACCTGCAAACAACGATCGCCCGTATCAAGGAGGCTACTTCTCATCTAAAAGGATTGAAGATCGGTATCATGGGCTGTATCGTGAATGGTCCCGGCGAGATGGCCGATGCCGACTATGGTTATGTGGGTGCCGGACGTGGACAAATCAGCCTGTATAAAGGTAAGGAATGTGTCCTCAAGAATATCCCCGAGGAAGACGCTGTAGAACGTTTAGTTCAGTTAATAAAAGAGAACGGGGATTGGGTTAATTGATTGACTATTGACAATTTGTTTATCTTTGCAAGTATGAAAGTAAGAATTATCAATAAATCGCATCACCCGCTGCCGGGTTATGCGACTCCTTTATCTGCCGGGATGGATATCCGGGCGAATTTGTCGGAATCGGTTGTGTTGAAACCGTTGGAACGTAAATTAATCCCGACCGGACTTTATATCTCGCTGCCGGAAGGCTATGAGGCCCAGATGCGTCCGCGTAGCGGGCTGGCTTTAAAGCATGGGATAACCCTGCTGAATACGCCGGGTACGATCGACGCCGATTATCGGGGGGAGATCGGCATTATTCTCGTGAATCTATCTTCGGAGCCTTTTACGGTGAATGATGGTGAGCGTATCTGCCAAATGGTTATAGCCGCTCATAGCCATGTGGATTGGGAGCCCGTGGAGACGTTGGATGATACCGAGCGGGGAGCCGGAGGGTTCGGCCATACCGGAAAAGAATAAGAATAATAAGGTTAACAAGAATAATAGGATGTTTAAGCAACTGATATATCTCATCTCTTTCCTCTCGTTGGTCGCTGTGCTCCCGGCTGGTGCTACAGAAACGGAGAAGGATCAACGTAAATTCGATTACTTCTTTTATGAGGGCTTGAACTTGAAGAACGCCGGGAAATTCGACGCCGCTTATGATGCCTTCAACCATTGCTTGGAGATTGACTCTACGGCGGCTCCGGTCTTGTATGAGCTTTCTTCTTTTTATGTACAGTTGAACCGTCCGGAGAAAGCGGTCGAGATGTTGAAAAGAGCCGTGGCCAACAGCAAGGATAATTTCACGTATAAAATGGCATTGGCGTCTATCACCCGGAATCTGGGCATGTATGGCGAAGCCGCCGAGGAGTACGAGGAATTGGTTCGTGATTATCCGGAGAAGGAGGAGCTGAATTATTATCTGGCCGATGCCTTGACGCAAGCCGGCGAGATCGGGAAGGCGATCGAGGCTTATGATGCGTTGGAGTCGGTTATGGGTATGAACGAGGCGATCTCCATGCAGAAATACAAACTGTACGTCCAGTTGGAGAAACCGGAAGAGGCTTTCAAGGAGATCGAGAAGCTAGCGGCTAAATATCCTATGGAGGCCCGTTACCAGATCGTATTGGGCGATCTTCATTTGGAAAACGGGGAGATGGACAAGGCTTTGGCTTGCTATCAAAAAGCGAATGAGATTGATCCGACCGACCCTTATTATATCGTCTCTATGGCCAATTACTACGAGGCGAAAGGGGATAAGGAGGCCGCCGAGCAACAAATCCGCAGCGCTTTGGTAAACGAGAAGCTGGACGTGGAGACGAAAGTGAACATCCTTTCCCGGTATATCTTGAAACTGCAACAAACGAAGCAAGGAACTGAGAATGCGAACCATTTATTCCAAACTCTTTTGGAGCAACATCCGGAGGATATCGACTTAAAACTGATGTATGGCGGTCTCTTGATGGCCCAAGGAAAGACAGAGGAGGCGAAATTCCAGTTCCAGTTGGTAACAGAGATGGAACCGGGTAACGCCGGGGCTTGGCAGCAATTGCTGAATCTGGCTTTGAAAGGGGAGGATATCCCGGAGGTCATCCGTATCTGTACGGCTTGTATGGAGCTTTTCCCCGAGTCGCCGGAATATTACTTCTATCTGGGTATCGCTTACTACCAACAACAGAAATATCAAGAAGCCTTGAATACCTATTATGCGGGCTTGAATATCATTCCGAAGGAGAACCTGCCGCTGAAATCGGATTTCTACGGTCAGATCGGTGATATTTATTACCAGATGGGGCAATTGGATCAAGCGTATAAAGCGTACGATGAGGCGTTGAAGTATAATGACAAGAACGTGGTCGTACTGAACAACTACAGTTACTTCCTTTCTTTGGAGAAGAAAGACTTGAAAAAGGCGGAACGTATGAGCGCCCAATGTATCAAGCTGGAACCGGACAACGCCACGTATCTGGATACCTACGCTTGGATCTTCTTCGTACAAGGAAACTATACCTTGGCGAAAATCTATATCGAGAGCGCTTTGGAGAAAGATAAGACAAAGAGCGCCGAACTCGTGGATCATTATGGGGACATCCTTTTCATGAACGGTGATAAGGAAAAAGCGGTGGAGCAATGGAAAAAGGCGAAAGAGATGGGGAAGGATTCCGAGATCTTGAACCGTAAGATCGCCGAGCAACAATATATAGAAGACGAGAACGCGAAATGAAAAGAGACTATTTCTTGACCTTCCTGTTATGTGGAGGTCTTTTACTTTCGATGTTGACAGGCTGTAAATCGTCCAAGAAAGTCGGGACGGTGGAATCCGCTAGCGTGAAGGCTCATAATGAGTTCTTCCAGTCGGTGGAGGATCAATCCTTCCAGTTCCGTACCTTGACGGCCCGGTTGAACGTGGATCTGGATATCCCTGGTAAGCAAATGAGCTCTCGGGTGGATATGAAGATGGTCAAGGATAGTGCTTTCCAACTGTCGGTACAACCTTTTCTCGGGATCGAGATCTTCCGTATCGAGTTGAGCCGGGATACGATCAAGGTGGTAGACCGCATGAATAAACGCTATATGATCGAGAATTATTCCAATTTGCAAGGGCAGACTCCGATCGAGTTCAACTTCTACAATTTGCAGGCTCTTTTCACGAATCATCTGTTTATCCCGGGGGAGCAGGGCGTTTCCCGTAAGCATTATAATCGTTTTAAGCTGAATCAAGAAGGCCCGGTAGCCGAGATCAAGACCAAGGATGCCATGGGGCTTTTCTATACCTTTAAGGCGGATGGCGAGGAGAAACTTCTCTCTACCTATGTAGCGGATCCTTCCGATCGTTATGCCTTGCAATGGCTGTACGAGGATTTTCGCTTGGTGGATCGGCAGCCGTTCCCGATGTTGATGGATGTGCAGGTGTTGAAGAACGGGAATCCCGAGGGTGGGGTGAAGATCCATTACTCCCGTATCCAACTGGACGAGCCGCTCAAGTTGGATTTTTCGGTTCCTTCTAAATATAAGCGTATTACCTTTGCGCAAGTATTGAAAACGATTACGAATCTGAATCAATAATCTATCATGAGGCACGTCTGGATCGTTCTATTGGCATTGTCTTTATCTACCGTGGTTTACGGTCAGAAATCCGCCGCTGTCCGTCAGTTGGAGCAGCAGCGCAAGGAGGCGTTGGCCGATATCGAGGAGACGAATAAATTATTGCAAGAGACGGCCCAGACTGCTAAAACTTCCCTGAACCGTTTGAATCTACTCTCCAAACAAATTCTTTCCCGTAAGAAAGTCATCAGTTTATTGAATCAAGAGCTGGATGAGATCGAGAAAGATATCTTGAATATCCAAGGCCAGTTGCGCACCTTAAAACGGGAACTGGGCGATAAGCAGACGAATTACGGTAAATCGATGCGAGGGCTTTATAAACGCCATAGCTCGCAAGATAAATTGTTGTTTATCCTATCCGCCGAGAGTTTCTCTCAATCCATGCGGCGTATGCGGTATTTGCGGGAATATGCGGATTGGCAGAAGCGGCAAGCGAATGACATCGTTGAAAAGCAGGCCGAGATCAGCCGTAAGCAAGCTGAGATGGAGAAGACCCGTGCCGAGAAACGTGCCCTTTTAGGAACTCGTCAAGAAGAGAGTAAGAAGCTAGAAAGTGAGGAAGCTTCTCAGAAAGAGGAAGTCCAGCTATTGAATAAGAGACAAAAGGATTTGAAGGCGGATCTCCAAAAGAAGCGTCGTCAAGCCGAGGCTTTAAACCGACAGATAGAGAAGCAGATCGCCGAGGAGATCGCCCGTGCCGAGGCCGAGGCGAAAGCCGCCCGTGAACGTGCGGAACGTGAGCGTCGTGCTCGTGAACAAGCTGCCGCTAAGGGTAAACCCGTACCGGAAAGTAAAAAAGAGCCGATCCGTGAGGAACGTGTGGCGGATACGAAAGGGGGCTATGCGATGACAAAGGCGGAGAAGCAATTGTCCGATAACTTCGCCAATAACCGGGGACGTTTGCCGTATCCGGTGGCCGGAAGACATACGATCGTCGCTACATTCGGCGAGCAACAGCATCAGGAGTTGAAATATGTTCGTACCAGTAATAGTGGTATCGATATCCAGACCTCACCCGGGGCGGATGCCCGTGCGGTATTCAATGGGGAGGTGACGCGTGTGTTCGTGGTGCCGGGGTATAATAATTCCGTAATCGTTCGTCATGGTAACTACTTGACGGTTTATAGCAATTTGAGTCAGGTATATGTAAAAGCGGGCGACCGGGTCTCTACCCGTCAAGCGATCGGAAGGATCTATTCGGATCCGGAGGACGGTAATTCCACGATCCTCCATTTCCAATTGTGGAAGGAAAAGACGAAGCTGAATCCGCAGCCTTGGTTGGAATAAAAGCGGTTGTGATATGTTAAAACTATGATGGGCATTATAAGGCTGTTACGATGCCTGTTGTAAAGATGCTAGAATGCCCATTGTAACAACCTTATAATGCCTATTGTAATTTTCTCGTTTAACGCTCGTTCAATACGTTGTATAACCCATTCAGGTCATCGGCACCTACCAAGTCTACGCCTTCTTTGATGAAGAAGCGTTTGAACTGCTCGGTATCCGGGGCGCCCCACCAACGGAATAGTTTTCCCTCATCGTGGACTTTCCGGATGATCTCACGCATCTTCTGTAGTTGGTCGGCGGGCATCTCACCTTCGCCTTTCCATGTGAAGAAATCGGAGTAATTATCGCTTATGACCGGAGCGAGGGAAGCAGGGATGCCCTGTCCCAGATCCTTTATTTGTCCGTCGAGGAAGGTGAAGCGGCTGTTCTCTTTCGGCAGGCTGTTCTTCGGACGGTCGCCGGAAAGGAAGAAGAGGACGGCACCTTCTTTATATTCGCCGTTATCGACGGAACAGAAATATTCCTTGTAAGGTTCCATCTGTTTCTTTAATAGCTTGTACATCTCTTCGCCTTGTGCCTTGCAATCCACCATCAGGTAGAAAGGACGATCGCTACCGGGATAGACCTTACCTCCATTGCTTGTATGCGGGCCACGAGCGGCTTGAGGTATAGGTTCTCGAAGGTAATTGCCGGATTGGGTTCCGGGCGGTCATGGGAAACGTATAGCTCGTCATCGATCAGCCACAGATCGGCCTCCACGCAGTTGAAGCGGAAGGACAAGGCGTCCAGCAGAGGTCTCTCCCGCCAGTAATCATTGTGCGAGAAGGCGTTGTAATGAATTGCGGAGGAGGCTTTCTGAATCGTCTGCTCCGTGGTTGTCTCCGCCACTTGAACTGTGTCCGATCCTTCGGGGAGGAGCAAGCCGTACAGAGGGCGAGGGAGGTGATAAATAAGGATAGAATCTGTTTCATATACTAATTGTTTTGAGTCTAGTTGTAGAGACGGGGCACGCCCCGTCTCTACAACTGGATGTTTGATGGATTTACTGTTTTATACGGTTTGCGTGCCGGGTTTTACGTTAGCCGTCTTCTGTTTGTCGCCCCAAAGGACGGTTAGTTCCAAGGGGACGTCGCTGGTAATTTCTACCTGCGGCTCTTGGGTAGCGGAAGAACGGGACTTGACTTTGATCGCTACCAGACCGTCGAGGCCGAAAGGATAACGGTCGATACCATAAGCCTCCGTCAAGTTCACGTCTACGGTCAATTTCTTCTCGTACACATTGGAGCGGATGCCGAAGATTTGCTCGATCAAGCCGGAGATCGGTGCCAGTCCGCCCCAGCCCACGAAATTCGGGCGAGCCATGAAGCCCGGCTCCTCATGTTCCGGAGCGTAGTATTCCCAGAACGTACCGGTATTCTTATACACCTTTAGGACGTTATCGTAATGGTTGCGTGCGATCTCGTAAGCCAATTTACGATAGCCTTGTTGCAATAGGCCGGTAATCACCATATAGTTCGCTCCCGGCCATACGCCACCCTGCCAGTAGCGGCCGTTATCCTTGTATTTAGGATGGTTGGCGGCAAGGGAAGGGACGCGGTGCAGGCGGTTGAATGTCTCCTTGTTATCCAGCTCGGCCACGAAAGCATCCATGCGTTCCTTGGACAGGACATCGGTCAATAAGGCCCAGTACGCGTAGATTCCCTTGGTGGAGGAAAGGCTTCCGTCGGCGTATTGATCGAAAAGGAAATGCCCTTCTCGTCCCATAGGTTCTCGTTGATATACTTCTTTAGCATCTTCTGCTCGTCCTCGAACTCCTCGATCTCCTGCCAACGCTCCAGATAGAAACCCATCTCAAGCAGATGCCCGGCGGTGAAGTATTGTTGCAAGCAAACGTCCAGCCAGATCATATGGCCGTGGCTGTATATCGGATTGTATTTCGGTTCCACCCGGGGCATGTTGTCCATGCCGGTACCCCAGCCGCTGGTCCAATACGTACCGTTGCGCCACGTATGGTTTAGCTTCAACCATTTATAATAAGCGCAAAGGGCGGGGAATATCTTGTGTAGGCGGTCTATATCGCCGAACTGCTTATAATAGACGATCTCGCTCCAAGGGAGGATATTCGGTCCGGTGCTGGTCGGATCGTAACGCTCGAAACAGTCCGCTCCGTCCGCCTTGATCTCCCGGCAGATGAAACCGTCCGGATGTTGTTTGGCGTAGAAATTATCTAACGTACGTTGGAAGGGGAAGAAGCGGGTACCGAAACGGGCGAACATCATCATGAAGGCGGAGTCCCACATGAAGATATTGCCGTTGTAGGCGACATCGAGGTAACTGCATACGAAACCGGAATCCGGTTCCGGGGCCTTGATGTTGCCGATGCCGATTTGCCAAGCCTTCCAGTACATCTCGATTTCCTTCTCGTGTCCGCTCCAAGTCGGGTCCGGGAGGATTTGCTTGGCCTCCTCGAAGGTTCCGGGCGTGATGGTCTCCGGTTTCGCCGTCCGGAACTCGTTCTCGGTCACGAAGGGTTCCTTCAGGTAGGTGTTCTTGTAAGGAAGATTGTATTTGGGGCGTTTCTCTTCCATTTTCTCTTGCGCTAAAAGGTTCCCGGCGGGAACGGAGGCCGCGCCTGCCGCAAGAAGGGATTGCTTTAAGAAGTTTCGTCTTGTTGTCATTCTTTATGATATTTATTGGGGGAGAGAGGGAGAAGGCGCGCCTCAGTCGGTGAACACAGTCCTCCCGGTCGGGTACCGTAGTACTGCTAGTCAAGTACTGCTGTCCTCTCAGCCAAAGTACTGCGGTACTTGACTAGCGGGATAGCCCTGTTATACTCTCCATCGGATGAATACTGTTTGATTATAGATTCAGGAGCTTTTTGATCTTCCAGAAGATATCCGTATTCTCGAAGATACCCGTGAAGTTCTCGGCGCCCGGGCCGAAAGCATAAACGGGGACCATTACGCCGCTATGCCCTCCGGTGGAGAATTTACAAACGATACGGCCCTCGTTCAGATCCCCGTCCACCAAGGTAAGGCCACCGGTCTCGTGATCGGCGGTTACGACGACCAATGTCTCACCGTCTTGGGCGGCCCATTCGAAGATACGTCCGATCGTACGGTCGAAATCATGTGTCTCTTGCATCAACAGGTCGATATCGTTGAAATGTCCGTAATCATCCAATTGGGAGCCCTCTACCATCAGGAAGAAACCTTCCGGGTTTTGTCCCAGCAGATCGATCGCTTTCATCGAGGCACGAGCCAAGAGATCGCCTCGCTCGGCGGGAAGCGGGGTGTCTACGGTATCGGTAACGCAGAATACCTTGCCTTTTTGGATCTTCGCCAGTTCCTCCCAGCTACGGGGAGTCTGGTAACCTTTCTCCCTTAATTCCTTGAACAAATCGCGACCGTCCGCACGGTTCTCGAATAGCTTGGAGCCGCCGCCGAATACGTAATCGACGCCACAGTTCACGTAATCCGCTACGATCTCGGCCTCGGCGTCACGATCCGTATTGTGGCAGCAGAAGTCGGCGGGCGTAGCATCCCATAGGCGACAGGTAACGGCGATGCCGCTTGACAGGCCTTTCTTATTCGCCAAGGTAGTCAAAGATTCCAAGGGCTTGCCTTCCGGGTCTACGCCTACCATATGGTAGTTCGTTTTATGGCCGGTGGCCAGTGCGGTACCTCCGGCTCCGGAGTCGGTGATGAGGCGGTTGGCGCAATAGGTTTTCGAGAGGCCGGTGTATTGGGAGTTGTCCAGCCAGAGCTTGCCCCGGTTGGCGGTCAAGCGGAATACATATAAGGCTCATACCGTCGCCGATCATTAGGATCACGTTCTTTATTTTCTTTCCGGTAGGGGGACTAGTTTCTTGACCTCGTAAGGTTTCTCTAGTACATACGTTTGTTCTTTGTCTCGGCGACTTTGTGCGCGGCCTCCGGAACGATCATGCCGGATAGCAGGATGGCTAAGGCGGATAGCACGGATAGAGTTGTTCTTCTCATATGATTCAGTATTTAATATTATCAATTTATATAAAGGTTCTCTGTTGGGATCGCGTCTAGTTTGGACATGCTTGGCGTACGCCAGCTCCAGCCTAGGTACTCACCCTCGTAATCCTCGAAATAATGCAAGGCGAAGGGGTGGTAGCCTTTTGTAAGGGGATGCGTCCCGTCGCGTCGATGGCGGCGTGGGAGGCATCATTGTCCACTACCTTTTCTTTGCCGATATAGAGGACGCTACCGTCATCCGAGCGGGTACTGAACTCATAGACACCGTCTTCCGGTGCGTATATATATCCGGTGAAGATATAACCGAAATGATCCGGCAATTTAGCGTTCAGGATAGAAGGCTCAGGTATTGTTCCGGTCTCGACTACCTTCGCTTTTTGCAGATCGGCTACCCATTGGAACTCTCCTTCGTAATAGGTATAAGCTACCCCATGCTTCGTAGGCTGTATGGATAACGCGGGGCGTAATACGGCTTTTGTCGCTTGGATCGAGTACGTACGGCTGGGTACGAATCCCTTTTTATATCCTTTGGCCTTGATAATCGTGGTCTCTTTTAAGACGAATGGCTCGCTGTATACCGGAGCGTTCTCATCCGGTTCCGATCCGTCAAGCGTGTAATGGATAACCGCCTCGGGTGTCGTGGATTTTAGTTCCGCCGTAATCTCTCCTTCAAATAAATCCAGATCATTCGCTATGTAAGGGATAGAGACGGTAGGTTGCTCCGTATAGGAATAGGGAGCGTACTCGGGAGCGGTTCCCCAACGCTTGTCCGGTGTCGCCGAGAGCGTAAAGTCCAGTGTGCCTCCTTGCATCAACTGGTCGTAGGTGATGTAGCAATGCGATATCTCCTCGCCGTTTAAGGTAACCTTCGTGATATACTTGTTCTTATCCGGCTGGTTGGCGGTAATGACCAATGTCTTGCCATTGCCCAGCTTCATGTTCGCCTTATCGAACAACGGGGTCGTTAGGATAAACTGGTTGCTACCCGGACATACGGAGTAGAAGCCGAGGCTGCTCAAGATATACCAAGCGGACATCTGGCCGCAATCCTCATTGCCGATGATACCTTCCGGCGTGGGCTGGTACATCTCGTCCAGCAAGCGACGGGTCCATTCCTGTGTCTTCCAGGGCTGGCCCACATAGCTATATAGGTAAGCCATGTGGTGGCTAGGCTCGTTGCCATGCGCATATTGACCAACCAATCCTGTAACGTCTACCAGATCGCCGACTACCTCGGAGGTAACCATAAATAAGCTATCCAGATCAGCGATGAACGCCTCCCGGCCTCCGGACAACTGGGTCAATCCATATACGTCATGCGGGGTAAAGAAACGATATTGCCAGGCCGTAGCCTCCGTATAGGAACGTCCGATGGCGAATGGATCGAAAGGAGTCTCCCAATTCCCATCCTGCCGTTTGCCCCGGAAGAACCGGGTACTACCGTCGAATACGTTGATAAAATTCTGGGAGCGCTTGATGAACGTCTCATAATCATCCATATGTCCTAAAGCTTTCGCCATTTGTGCGATACACCAATCATCGTAGGCAAATTCCAATAGGCAGGAAACCGATTCTTTCTTGATATTCGTCGGGATGAAGCCTTCCTTTATATAATAATCCGCTCCTTTCTTATTCTTCTCCGCTGAGATTTTCATCGCTTCGAGAGCGTGTTCCGCATCATATCCGCGAATACCTTTCAAATAAGCGTCCGCTATAATCGATGTGGAGTGATAACCGATCATGGTCCCGGTCTCGCCTGCCGATAAGGGCCATAACGGAAGCTCGCCGCTGGCGTCGTACATATCCAAGAGAGACTGTACCATATCATTCACCAAGGTAGTATCCAACAGAGTCATCATCGGATGCCAGGCCCGGAAGGTGTCCCAAGTGGAAAAGGTGGAGAATTGGCGGCGACCTGCCGGGATCGTCGCTACGCTCATGTCGTGACGGCGGTATTGTCCGTTCACGTCGCTCGCTATATTCGGGATGATCTTGCTATGGTATAGCGCCGTATAGAAATTCGTGCGCTCGGCTTCGGTGCCTCCTTCTACCGTGATAACGTCCAGTTCTTTTTCCCAATTGGAGCGTGTCGCTTGATGGATGGCGTCGAAATCAAAGCCATAGGAATCCGTCTCTTGCTCAAGGTTCAGACGGGCGTTCTCCTCATTTACGATCGATACCCCGACTTTGCAGACGATGGGCTTTCCGGTAGTCGTATCGAAGGTAAGTACGGCTTGCCGTTCGGAAGGCTGTTCCATGGAAGAGAAGGGTTGCGAGAATTGCGCTACAAAGAAGACATACTGATTGTCTACCCAGCCCCGGGTACGCCGCATACCGGTAAGCTCATTCTCCCCGGTTTGCTTAACCCAGCCTTCGTATATATATTCGTTATCCAATAAATGGTCCATATCGACCACCAACGTAGACTCTATCCCTTTTTTATAGGTATATCGGTGTATCCCGACATGCGGGGTCGTGGTAAGTTCCGCTAATACACCTGCCTCCCTGAGATTCACCGAGTAGTAACCCGGGGAAGCCTTCTCGTCCGAGTGCGAGAACGCTAGAGGTGTCTGGAGTGACGGACGGAATAGGATATCGCCAAGGTCGATACATCCCGTACCGCTTAAATGGGTATGGGAAAAACCCATTAAGGTAGAATCGCTGTAATGATAACCAGAACAAGCGTCCCAATTCCCTTTCCGGGTGTCCGGACTGAGTTGGACCGCTCCGTAAGCCGTGGCCCCGGATACGTGTGTCCGTGAAATCCCGTGCCGATAAACGGATTCACGGAATCGATGGGGGATTGTGGTGCTTGGCTACAGGCCGTGAATAAGGCTATTATCCCTGTACACAAGCAAGAAGAAAGAGTTTGAATTAATCTCATGGTGTATCTTTTGTTTACTATATTATACAATTGGCAAAGGTAAACTACCTATTTGAGATATGCGTTTTTACCCGGTAGAAAATAACACGGGCTGTTTCATTTTCTGAGACAGCCCGTAATTGAATCTTATTCGTTCCTTGATCGGTTTAAAGGAGCCGGTTAATATCCCTCGTTCTGCTTCAGTTGACCATTCGATTTAGTAATCTCTTCACTTGGATACGGGAATACCATCATATGTGCTTGATAGGCGTTTTTGTTGGTGTAATCTTCGTAACCAATAATCGTGAACGCGGATTCCGGATTCGCCCGGTCTTCATATCTGCGGATACGTGGATGTGCGTTCAACTCTTTATCGGCCAATGTCTTTATGTCGGCATTGGAAGAACGGTTCCAACGCTTTAAGTCGAATAGATGGTCTGTAAACTCAAAAGCCAATTCACAACGGCGTTCGTGATATAGATCCTTCATCGTGGCGGTGCCGGCAAGCGGTACCAAGTTGGAGCGTAGGCGGATACGGTTGATATCTGCGGTTGCTTTATCGGCTTGGCCTGTCATTAAATATGCCTCGGCACGGAACAATAACATTTCTGCGAAACGGATGATCGGGAAATTGACACGGACCGTAGGCCAGTCTCCGTTAGCACTCACGGCTCCTTCACCTACAGGGTCTGAGTATTTGAACGCGTCCATGTATTTATTGATCATGAAACCAGCTTCAAGATCGGAGGTAGACCAGAACTTGCGTGTCTCGCCGAAGAACGGGAACTCTTGGTTGTATTCCAAGATTGAGCGTACTAAACGGTCATTACCTTTACCATCTTTCGCCATTTCTTCGTAGATGTCGTAAGAGGGCTTCATCTGCCCCCAACCATTATATTTGCCCCAGCCTTTGTTCTCAAGGATAATACCCGGGAATTCGGTACCGCCCGGTAGTGCGCCACCGATACTCGGAATAGTCCAGAGATATTCGGCGTTCCAATAATCTTTCAAGTCAGACGAGAATAGTTCCGCAAATGTGGGAGCTAGATCTCGATTGTAGTTGTTCTCTAATTGATTGACCATCTCGATGACGTTGTTCCATTGGGTAGCATCCCAAGTAGCCCAGTAAGCATAAGTTTTCGCTTTGAACGCCACGGCAGCAGCCTGATGTGCCCGGCCCCGGTTGTCAGCGTCATAGGATTCGAAGTTTGGAAGGTAGGCGATTGCCTTGTCCATATCTTCGATGATCAGTTTATAATTGTCCATAACGGTAGCCTGCTGAGGCGGTATGGAGTTGTCGTAATCGTCGGGGAAGTCCTCGTAACGTACGAAAGGCACTCCTTGTTTATCCGTACCGTACCGATAAGCGATCAGATAATGTGCCCAACCGCGACTGAAGTAAGCTTCGCCCAAGCTGCGTTTCTCGACGGCGGTCAGCGTCGTTCCCTTTTCTTTCTTCACTAATTCTTGGATGATCCAATTCGCACGGGACATAGTAGAATACATACGGCTGAATACATCTCTTAGAGGAGATTCATCACCGGTATAGGCTAAGGTCGCCAAAGAGTTATAACCGCGCGTACGTCCCCAAACAATGTCGCATGCGGCTCCCTGTTCCCAGAATAACTCACGGCCGTAACAACCCTCTTGATGGAATCTTTCATATAATCCGTCAATGGCATCAATGGCCTGTTGATCATTCAAGAAATAGGAGGTTGTAGTTGCGTTTCCTTCCGGCTGAACGTCGAGGAAGTCGCTACAAGAACTACAAACCAATGCGGATAATGCTAATACTGTAATATATCTTTTCATTTTGATCCTTTGTTAATATGAATATCTTTTAAAACACCCGATTAGTATGTCAATTTGACTCCGACAGAGAATACGCGTGAAACCGGATACTTCAAGGCATCCCAACCGCCGGTTTCCGGGTCCATTCCTGAGTAGTTCGTGATCGTGAAGAGGTTCTCACCGCTAAGGTAAACCGACATCATGCTGTTGCGTTCTTGCAGGTGAGCGCATTTCCTGATAACATCACTCAAGTCATAGGATACGGTGAAGTTCTTCAAACGCAAGTAAGAAGCATTCTCCAGATACCAATCAGACGGTGTGCTAAAGTTGCTATTCGGGTCGTTTTTCGATAAGCGTGGAATATTCGACCCTGTATTCGACGGACTCCAAGCGTTCATGATCTCTTTTGAGCGGTTGAAGTTTCCTTCTACATCACTTAAGGCCATATATTTACCTACATATAAAGCTTGTGCTCCACCTACGCCTTGGAACATAGCGCTTACGGAAAGCTTCTTCCAAGTGAATCCTCCGGAGAATGAGAATGTAGTTTTAGGTGTAGCGCTACCGCAGTATTGACGGTCTTCATCATTGATGACTCCATCACCATTGGCATCGACGAATTTCAAATCGCCGGCTACAGCGTCCGGTTGGATTCGTTTTCCGTCTTTGTTTACATAAGCGGCTGCCTCTGCGTCGCTTTGAAAAATGCCGTCAGTCTTGATCAGATAGAAAGAGGCCAGCGGTTCTCCTTCGGCTGTTTGATACATATATGGAAGGTTACGATAACTTCCATCGAAATAGGCATTGTCCTTGGTGATACCTGTCCAGACACCCGGGGTTCCGTCTGCGTTCTTTACCCCAATATCAGAAACCCAGTTCTTTAGATAAGAGAAGTTTCCGGAAACGAAGTACGACCAATCTTTATTTACCTGTTGGTTCCAATTGATTTGCGCCTCAAAACCTCGGTTGCGGACTTCACCTTGATTGACTAACATGGCATCGATACCGATCGTTCCCGGCCAGTTCATCGTTTGCGACTGGATCAAGTTGAACGTGCGTTTGTCGAAATAGTCGAATGCCATGCTCAAGCGATTGTCGAACATGTTCACATCTAGACCTAAGTCCCATTGCTCGGAAGTTTCCCATGTTAAGTTGGGATTTAATGCGGTAGAGTTATAGACGAAGTTTCCCCAAATCTTGTTCGATTCTACGCCGTACTGTGCCTGCTCCGACCAATAATTCTTACCTAATAAAGCTGATTTGTAATTATAACCGATAGATCCTAGATTACCGACACGTCCCCAAGAAGCACGGATCTTCAATAAATTCAGTGTCTCGCTCTTCGGGAAGAAAGATTCATTAGAGATTTTCCATCCGGCTGTTACGGCAGGAAAGTCGCCATAGTTATTATCTTTAGGTAGACGGCCTGCGTAATCACGACGCCAAGAGGCTGTAACGAAGTAACGATCGTTGAAGGAATAAGCCAGACGGGCGATCAAGGATACGTTTGCGTCAGGACCGGTCAAATAATCGGTTGCGGAAACGGAATTCGCATAGGATAGATATTGTAAATAAGCGGATTCGTCAGATAAATCTTTTCCATTAACCTCTAATCCTCGCTTGCTGTAATGATCGGCCGTAGTGGATAGTAAGACACCCACGGTGTGCATGTCATTAAACGTATTGTCGTAAGTCAATGTGTTTTCCGTTTTCCATGCGTCTGCACGGTAAGTCGTTTCATCCAGATTATTTGTCAAGGAGGGTTTTCCCACCTCGTCACGGATCGGGCTGAAGTTCTTATATAGATTATTCTTCAGGTTGTAAGTGAAACGGCTCGTGAACTTCAAGCCGGTAACGATATTAGCTAGTTCCAGACTGGTCGTACTCCAGATGTCGCTGGTTCGGTCATAGCGGTTTTCCGCTTCCAGCAAGCGAACCGGATTGACAGCGTCTCCATGGATATCTGCGAAGTTGGAGCCATATTTGGCGATGTAATCCGGGTCTTCGGTCGTTGTTCCACCGTAAGTGCCATCCAGCGGATTGTAAACCGTAGCGCTGGCAGGCATATACATAGCCGCCGCGACAACTCCCGTATAACCACTGTCGGTATCTTTTGAACGGCTTTCGTTGTTTTTCCAAACCACGTCTTCGGTGATAGTCACCCATTTATTCAATTTGAATTTACCGTTGTAACGAAGTGAAAGGTTCTTGTTGAAAGTATTGATCAATACACCTTCATCATTATCGTAAGCAAATGAAACACGGTTGGAGGCATTCTCTGAACCAACATTCAAGGCTACGTTATGGCGTTGGTAGAAAGCGGTGCGGAATATTTCATCCATCCAGTTGGTACGTGTGGTACCTACCCATGGGTTCTTGGTCAAGTCCCAACCGGTCGGCAATGTAAGCCCTGCGTTTGCGTAAGACAGTTTTCGCATCTCGAGTTGCTCTTCCGCATTTAACGGCTCGATTACGTTGCTAGCTTTACGAACACCGAAAGTCGCGTCATAGCTCAACGAGGTCTTGCCCTCTTTCGCCTTCTTGGTGGTTACCAAGATAACACCTCCGGCTCCGGATTGCGCTCCATAGATAGCGGCGGAGGCAGCATCTTTTAAGACGACAATCGTCTCGATATCATTCATAGAAGCGATGGGTGCGCCGGGGACACCGTCAACAACCCATAATACGTTATCGCCATTCTGTGAGCCCTGTCCACGGATCACGATCGAGGGTGTAGCTGTCGGGTCTCCACCGTTCGCTTGTACGGTAACACCCGCTAACTGCCCTTGCAACATACTTTCGGTAGAGGTAACCGGACGGGCCACCAGGTCTTCCGTGTTGTTCAGCACGCCCACGGAAGCGGAGAGATCTTGTTTGCGTTGCCCCGCTCCATAACCGAGTACGACTACCTCATCCAATTTCTGCGTATCTTCTTCTAGGATGATGTTGAAGGTCGTTTTCCCGTTTATCGGGATACTTTGCGTCATATAACCGATATAACTGATCTCTAAGGTAGCGTTTTCCGGAACTTCCAGTAGGAAATCTCCATCGAGCCCGGTGATTACTCCGTTTGTCGTCCCTTTTACGATCACGTTCGCCAATTACAGGAATCCCCGCCTGGTCTTTGACGATACCGGAAATCTGTTTCGTACTTTGTTGGTAGATGCTGGGACTCGGAAGTTCTAAGCCCGATGATTGCCCGAAGACGGGAGAAGCTTGAGCGGTTTGGGTACCTGCCACTATGCCACATAAAGACATCCCTACGCATAGATGCTTGACAGGGATGAAATCATAAAGCCGTTGTTTCATGTTTGCGTATTTTAGTGTTTATCTAAATCTGCCGCAAAAGTAGGCGTAATATGTGCGAGTATAGTGGAAGGTCTTATGAAGTGTTTGTGAATAAAATGTTGCAAAGCTGTTGCAGCCTTACTGCAACGCACGTGCAGTGTTACTGCGACAGGCGTGCAGTAACATTGCAATGCGGGTTGCAATAATCAGAAATCAAAGTATCGTTTAGCGTTGTTGTAACTGATGTCCTCCACCATCTGTCCAATGAAGGAAAGCTCGGAGGCGGGCAATAAGCCTTTCTCTATCTCATTGCCTAGCATATTACAAAGGATCCGGCGGAAATACTCATGGCGGGGATATGACAGGAAGCTGCGGGAATCTGTCAGCATACCGACGAAACGGCTTAAAAGACCGAGGCTGGAAAGTGCGTTTAACTGATCTTCCATGCCTTTGATCTGATCGAGGAACCACCAAGCCGCTCCATATTGCATCTTCCCGGGTACACTGCCGTCGTTGAAATTGTAGGCATTGGCTACCATCAACTCGGTGTCGCGGGATTCAGGTTGTAAACGATCGTTTTCGCTAACAGCCCTTCTTGATCTAAATGGCTGAAAAGTGGTTCATGGAAACAGCTACCGGCTGATCATCGATAGCGTCGAAACCCGTGTCTGGCCCTAATAACTTGAACATCCGTTTGTTATTATTCCGATTTGCGCCGATATGGAATTGCTGTACCCATCCACCCGGGCATCCATTGCCGCCAATTCGTATAGCAATGCCGAACGGTATTTGCGAACTTCCTGCTCCGTGAGCGATTTACCCATACGAGCCTTGAGGAAAATCACCTCAATCTCCTGCTCGGTATAAGGTTCGGCATAGAAAGTATCCAACCCGTGGTCCGATAACCGGCACCCTTGGGCGGCGAAGAAATCATGCCGCTTTTGTAATGCCTCCAATAAATGCTTGTAGGTGAGGATGGTCTTATCGGCGGCGGCCTCCAGCTTGGACAAATAGTCATTTAGCGCCTTGAAATTATCGATAGCGAGTACCTTGTCCGGTCGCCATGCCGGATATACACGGATGTGGCATCCGCTTGAACGTATTTTTTGATGGAATTCCAATGAGTCTATAGGATCGTCGGTCGTACAAACAACCTCTACGTTCATCCGTTTCATGATGGCTTGCGCACGATATTCGGGAGTACGCAGTTTATCCGTACAAGTTGCGTAGATTTCCTCGGCGGAAGCCGGATTCAAGACTTTATGGATTCCGAATATACGGCTAAGTTCCAGATGTGTCCAATGATAAAGCGGGTTTCGCATCGTGTAAGGCATCGTCTCTGCCCATTTAAGGAATTTCTCGTAAGGGGGCTTATCTCCGGTGATATATTCTTCGGGAATACCGTTCGCTCTCATCGCCCGCCATTTGTAATGGTCTCCGCCCAGCCATATCTCCGTAAGATCCTCGAATTGATGATTCTCCGCTATTTGCCGGGGATCCAGATGGCAATGGTAATCAATGATGGGCATCTTCGCCGCATGCTCGTGATATAACTCACGGGCCGTGTCGGTTTGGAGCAAGAAATCTTGATCTAAAAAGTTTTTCATACTTGGCGATACTTTTGAATGATAGATAAGGCGTCGCGGCATAAATCTGTAATGGATTGCCAATCGTTTCCCGCTATCGCTTCTTTGGGGAAGAGTTTGGATCCCATTCCTACGCAGGTCACGCCGGCCTTGAACCAAGCGGATAGATTCTCCTCTGTCGGCTCCACGGCACCGGTAGCCATGATTAGGGTCCATGGCATGGGGGCCTTTATGTTCTTGACAAATGAGGGACCTCCTACATTTCCGGCGGGGAATATCTTGCAAAGGTCGCAACCTGTTTCTTGGGCAAAGCCGATCTCGGATACGGAACCGCAGCCGGGCGTATAAGGGATGAGGCGACGGTTACATATCTTCGCTATCTCCGGGTTAAACAGCGGGCCGACTACGAAGTTTGCCCCTAGCTGTATGAATAAGGCGGCTGTGGCCGGGTCTACGATAGAACCTACGCCCAATACTAATTCCGGACATTCCTTGGCGGCGTATTTTACCAGCTCGCCAAATACCTCGTGGGCGAAATCTCCCCGGTTAGTAAACTCGAAGGCTCTGACGCCTCCCTCGTAACAGGCTTTTACAACTTGTTTTGCGATCTCTACCTCTTTATTATAATAGACGGGCACCATTCCGGTTTGGATGATAGCCTGTAATGTTTGTATTTTATTGAATCGAGCCATATTGGGAATTAAAAATTGAAAATTGAGAATTGAAAATTAGCGGGAGACACGGCCGGAGGTGTCGCCGGACATGAGTTTTTCTACTTCCTCTACGGTTACTTGGTTGAAGTCTCCGTAGATCGTGTGTTTCAGGCAGGAAGCCGCTACCGCGAAGTCCAAGGCTTTCTGGTCGTCACCGGGGTAGGAGAGCAAACCGTAAATAAGACCTCCCATAAAAGAATCGCCTCCACCTACACGATCTACGATATGGGTGATGTCATACCGGCGGGATTCGTACAACCGGTTGTCGGCGTATAGCACTCCGCCCCATGTGTTATGATTGGCATTGATGGAGCCTCTTAGCGTGATGATAACTTTCCGGGCACGTGGGAAGTGAGCCATTAATTGGGTACATACCGACTGGAAAGAAGCGGCGTGTACCTCGCCTTCCGTGGCGGCGGCGTCGAAACCTTCGGGCTTGATACCGAAGACTTTCTCGGCATCTTCCTCGTTTCCTAGGATGATATCGCATCCGGCTACTAGTTCCGGCATGACCTCATGGGCTGTCTTACCGTATTTCCAGAGATTTTTCCGGTAGTTGAGGTCGCAGGATACCGTGATGCCCAATCGGTTTGCCGCCTGTATCGCTTCCAAGCATACGTTGGCGGCACCTTCGGATATGGCTGGCGTGATACCTGTCCAGTGAAACCAAGAGGCATCCTTGAATACCTCGTCCCAATCGATCATCCCCGGTCGGATCTCGGCGATGGAAGAATGAGCCCGGTCATATACCACCTTGCTGGCACGAGCGACCGCTCCGGTCTCCAGAAAATAAATGCCTAACCGTTCCCCTCCGTAAATGATCTTGGAAGTTCCGATACCCTGTTTGCGTAATTCCATAACGCAGGCACGGGCGATGTCATTTTGGGGTAAACGGGTTACAAACTCAGTCTCTATGCCATAGTTGGCGAGTGAGGCGGCGACATTCGCTTCCCCTCCGCCGAAAGTAGCGTTGAACTGATTGGCTTGGCAAAAGCGTAAATAGTCCGGAGTAGCCAGCCTAAGCATGATCTCTCCGAAAGTTATGACTTTCTTACTCATGGTGGTATAGTATTATGTTTTTCGCAAATGTAAGGGTTTATTTCGAATAATGTATAGCGTGTGTGCGAAAACATAGGCTTTTTTATTCCACCTCCCGGACAAAACGCCCGATTTCGAAAGGAGTCTTTGGGGCGCTAACACTGGTGTAGAAAGGAAGCAGGTATTTGACAAAGCCTTCTTCTACCTCTAAATTGGGAAATCCTAGTTTATAGATACCAAAGCGAGAATCATAATCCTTGATCGTAAGGTAGCCGCTTTGGTAAATAACAGGGACAGGATTGCTAGAGGTTGAGTCGATACTGTTCAGCACATCGGCATCGGTCTCGGTATTTGCCAGCTCATAGAGGTCGTAATGGGTGTGCTTGAGTAACTCTACTAAATAAGAAGGTGTCCCGGTCTCGAACCAATAATCTTCAGGCCGCATATATTTAAAGGTATTCAGCAGGCTGAAAGGGTTATAGATACCCGGTACGTTGGCTACGAAATGATAGCCGTCGTAACGCTTTCTCAGCAAGGAGTGTGTTTCATCATAGGTCAGTTCGAGGGAGGAGGCCAGTTTATGGGTATCTCCGTCCTTGCGAATCTTCTCGAAATTCTGTATACCGACTGGGATAAATAGTCTGGTTCATAGTGCCAAATATTTAATGTGACCTATTGACAAAGATACGATAAGTTTCTTGATTTAGGATATAGAGTCCGGAAAAACAAAAAAGCCGCTAGTCCCAATATGGATGCGGCTTTTTTTGCTCCTCAATGAAACAATCTCACGATTCCCCCCTTGCAAAGACTTGTTAACCTTAGATCTAAAATACTATGAAAAAAACTCGATGCAAATATAAGGGGTTTTATAATATGCGTCAATAGTATTTGTAACATTTTATTGTAAAGATATCGCAAATAGGTTTCAATTTGATATATATCAAGCTTGTTATTCTGAAATTCCGTACTTTTTAGGAATGTTATTCATAATTTCGAATAATTCGTTAACAGTCTCCGCACGTAGCATGGCGATCCGTGTTTGCTTGAAATCGGTAATACCTTTGAAGAGTGGAGTAGCTGCCAGATGACGGCGAATATGTAAGATTCCCCTACGCTCGTCCAATCGTTCCACGCTTTGCTCCACTTGTTTTTTTAGGATATCCAGATACCAAGAGAAAGGCTCTTGTGGCAATAATTCCCCGGTCGTAAGATAGTGTTTTACCTCCCGGAAGATCCAAGGGCGGCCTATGCTAGCCCTACCGATCATTACGGCGTCTACGCCATAGTCCTCGAAACGCTGCTTGCATATCTCGGCGGAAGTCACGTCGCCATTCCCGATGATAGGGATTTGCATGCGAGGGTTATTTTTTACGGCACGGATCAAGGTCCAATCCGCCTCGCCCGTGTACATTTGCGCCCGTGTACGTCCGTGGATGGAGAGGGCGGCGATACCGCAATCCTGTAGTTGCTCGGCCAGATCCACGATAACGCGGTTGTCGGCATCCCATCCCAAACGGGTTTTCACGGTGACGGGGATGTTCACGGCTTTCACCACCTCTCTCGTGATCTCCAGCATCAACGGGATATTGCGTAGCATGCCGGCCCCGGCTCCCTTGCCCGCTACTTTCTTTACGGGGCAACCAAAGTTTATATCTAAAATATCCGGACGAGCTTCCTCGCAAATACGTGCGGCCTCTACCATCGAGGCTACGTCCTTGCCGTAAATCTGGATAGCGACCGGACGCTCATCATCGGAGACATTTAGTTTTTGCTGTGTTTTGTTCACACTGCGGATCAACGCGTCGCTCGATACGAACTCCGTATATACCATGTCCGCTCCGAAGCGTTTGCACATCAAACGAAACGAGATATCCGTCACGTCCTCCATAGGCGCCAAGAATACCGGACGCTCCCCTAAATCTATTGAACCAATCTTCATACCTTCTGTTTGCTAACTAAATAGAGATTACAAAAGTACTTCTTTTTGGGGAATAATTTTTACATCTCGTAAGATGATCGGTAGATGGAACAGGTGTTTTTAATAATCCGGATCATTTATGATATATTGATAGAGCTCGGATTGCCCCGCTTTATTTAGGATCTTGTGCTTCTCCAACTGGAACTTCAACTGATCCAAACCAAGGGTACCGAAGCCCGGCATATCCAATAATGAGTCGAGGCCTTTTTTCTTCGCGTAGCGTAACAGATCTTCTATGGTTTCTATTTCCAGCTTCGCGAGGCACTTGCGGATATAGGGAGACAAGGTGAGGTTAGTGATGGGTTGGCATATCCGTTTGGCGGCACTTTGGGGTATGGAGACGAGTGATCGGGGAGATTCGATATACAAACCGCTTTCAAGTGCCTTTTTGTACAGGCTTTTCAACTCGTATTCCATATTCCTGTTCTCGAGCCGTAAACGCTCTATCTCCAGATCCTGATACTTGATTGTTTTCTTATATTCAGCCAGAAATCCGGTGCTCTCTTGTAATCGGAGTACTATGTTTTTATACCGGTAGCACAATCTGTCGTAGGATATATCGCAACGTTTGGCTACATCCTGCATTTTGGTGCCCGAGGTTATTTCCGTGAATATGTATCGATCTTGTTTGTCGTGTATGAATGTAGCTAGTTCGGCGGTAATTTGTTTAAGGAGGGGAGAGATGTTTTTAAGGGATCGAAGGCAGAACAGGAAATCATCGTGTTGGGCGATGATCTCGTCGGCCTCTTCTTTCTTGTCTTCGATGATCAGTTGCAGGTATAGTTTCTGTATTCCCAGATGCTCGATATGGGAGATGAATTCACGCAGGTTGGCCAGATCCACGAGGCGACTGTCTCTCGTCACGGAGTAAGAGGTTATTTTATGGCTTTTGGCCCAATATTGGATATCTTCGCTGGGGAAACCCGTGATACGGGCGGCCTCTTCTATGGTAATAAGTTCAGGCATATTGAAATAAGGTTATATTACGAGTAATAGGTTTTCTGTTTAGTTAAAATACGGAATTTAGCATCGATCGATAAAGGCAAATAGATCACGTATTCCTGTTTCATCTCAATTATGAAATGAGTGGTATTATAGCATACTCCCTTTATATCACTGTATTTACGTATAATACTATGAACGTGGAATTCCTTCTCATTACAATAAAATTCTAATTCAGGGAAATACTTGCTAAAACAAGTATCGTAAAAAATAAAAAGATTCTGAATCTCTTCAAGGCTACAAACGTCCATACGCCAATTGTTTTATAGTTAATAATAGATTAAAAGGTCAAGACAATTTATAAAGGATGTCCTTCGTGAGGGCGGGCGTTATATGGCTTTATGTAGAGTTGTGGTCCTTTCCTTATTAAAGGAAAGGGCGATTGGCTGAACTTTTAATTGATCGAAGGTTCGGCAAAGACCCGACGAAGAATAAAAGTCAGCCGCACGCTCCCTTTATTTGTATACACTCATAGTTCCTAAAGTAACGTCAGTTTCCACTATAAGTAACGCCAGTTTCATCCGGTTGAAACTACAGTTTCCTAAGCGAGAAATAGAAGGAAGCTGCAATAGGTTTATAGACAGTACTTTATATTATCTTCCCATCATCTTTCATTAACTCCCATATACCTTGTTCAAGAATCTCTTGCAGGGAATGGTCTTGAAGTATCTCTTGATAGATGGAATATTTGTCTGCGCAAAAAATAAATCGCTGAATTCATGTGTCTTAAATTATTTCACATCTTTTGCCTGTCTTTCCTCTTTCTGTGGCCTGTGGGTCGTTTATAAGAAATCTTCTCAAATATTATTCGTACCTTTGCTACCGTAATATTAAAATATATAACCTTGAAAGAGAAGGATTTTGAAATAATGGCGCCTGTCGGTTCCTATGAATCGTTGATGGCGGCTATACAAGGAGGGGCCGACTCCATTTATTTCGGTATCGAAGGATTGAATATGCGTTCTCGCTCGTCGAATAATTTCACGACGGAGGATTTGCGTAAGATCGTCGCTATTTGCGGCGAACATGGTATCAAGAGTTATCTCACGGTTAATACGGTTATTTATGGTGAGGATCTTCCGTTGATGAGGGAGATTATAGATGCCGCTAAGGATGCGGGTGTCTCCGCCATTATCGCCGCCGATGTAGCCGCTATGAGTTACGCGAATAGCATCGGGCAAGAGGTGCACTTATCCACGCAATTGAATATCTCGAACGTGGAGGCGTTGAAGTTTTACGCCCGCTTCGCCGATGTGGTCGTATTGGCTCGCGAATTGAACTTAAAGCAGGTGCATGAGATTTATCAGGAGATCGTGAAGCAGCAGATCAAGGGCCCGAAAGGGGAATTGATCCGCATAGAGATGTTCGCTCACGGGGCTTTGTGCATGGCCGTGTCCGGTAAATGCTATTTGAGTTTGCATGAGATGAACGCTTCCGCCAACCGGGGGGCTTGCATGCAAATTTGTCGTCGTGCCTATACGGTGCATGATAAGGATAGCCAGATCGAGCTGGATGTGGAGAATCAGTATATCATGTCGCCGAAGGACTTGAAGACGATTCATTTCATGAATAAGATGATGGATGCCGGCGTACGTGTGTTCAAGCTGGAGGGGCGTGCCCGCGGGCCGGAGTATGTGCGTCTCGTGACCGAATGTTATAAAGAGGCGGTCAAGGCTTATTGCGAAGGTACCTTCGATGAGGAAAAGATAGCGGTTTGGGACGAGCGTCTGCGCAGGGTCTTTAATCGCGGTTTCTGGGATGGCTACTATCTGGGACAACGATTGGGTGAATGGAGCAGTAAATATGGCTCCGGTGCTACCCGTAAGAAAGTGTACGTGGCACGGGGTATCAAATACTTCAGCGGAATCGGTGTCGCCGAGTTTGAGATGGAGTCCGGTTCCTTGAGAGTAGGCGATGAGATCTTGGTAACGGGTCCCACGACCGGAGCCGTTATGCAGACCGTCGATGAGATCCGGGTAGACCTGAAACCGGTGGAGGAGACCGTGAAAGGGGAACGCTTCTCGATAAAGATGTCCGAGAAGATCCGCCCGTCCGATCGTCTTTATAAAATGGAGAAAGTACAAATCGAAAAAGAACTACGATAATGAAGGAATATATTTTTAAACTGACAGACAAGGTTCGCGATTACGAGTGCGATTTGCAAGGCGTGGTGAATAACTCCAATTACCAGCATTATATGGAGCATACCCGGCATGAGTTTCTAGAGTCGTTGGGTGAGAACTTCGGCGCCATGCATGAGAAGGGCATCGATGCTTTTGTGGCCCGTGTGGATATCCAGTTCAAGAACTCCTTGCGGAGCGGCGATCGGTATACTTCTTGCCTGAATGTATATAAGAAAGGGGTGAAACTGGTGTTCGAGCAAGATATTTACCGGGAATCCGATGGGGCGCTGGCTACTAAAGGAGTCGTGGAATCCGTTGTCGTAGAGAATGGCAAATTAACCAGAGGAGAATATTTCGATGAGATGCTAAAGCGAATAGAATCAAAACAAGCATAAATGACAGACAAACAGATTTACCAAATTGGCCTTACTATGATTAATGGGGTGGGAGATATCCTAGCCCGCCATCTTCTGGAAGCGTTGGGGGATGCGGAGGCCGTGTTTACGGAAAAGCGCCAGTCGCTAGAGAAGATACCGGGTATCGGCGATTCGATTATCACCGAGATTAAGCGGGCGGATGTGCTTTTACGGGCAGAGAAAGAATTGGCTTTTGCCCAAAAGAACGGTATCTCTATCTATTTCTTGAAAGATATGAATTATCCGGAACGTCTGCGGGAATGCCCGGACGCTCCGGTTTTATTTTATTTCAAGGGGAACGCGGATTTAAACGCCGCCCATATCATCAGCGTTGTGGGTACTCGTAGGGCCTCCGCTTATGGGCAGGAAGTGACCGAGCGTTTATTGCGGGATTTGTCCGTGATTTTCCCGGATCTATTGGTCGTTAGCGGACTCGCATATGGCATCGATATTTGCGCTCATCGGAATGCGTTGAAGAACCAATTGCCCACGGTGGGCGTATTGGCGCATGGTTTGGATCGTATCTATCCTCCCGTGCATCGCTCTACGGCGGTCGAGATGTTGGAGCGGGGAGGTTTATTGACCGACTTTCCTAGCGGGACGAATCCGGATCGGCAGAACTTTATCCGGCGAAACCGGATCGTAGCCGGTCTGGCGGATGCCACGATCGTTATTGAATCGGCGGAGAAAGGAGGCTCTTTGATCACGGCGGATATCGCTTTCTCGTATGGCCGGGATGTCTATGCCTTTCCGGGCCGGGTAACGGATATCAACTCTAAGGGATGTAATAGCTTAATCCGGCAGAATAAAGGAGGCTTGATCACTTGCGCTGACGATTTAATCATGGCGATGCGTTGGGATGTCGCTCAAAAGACGGACGCGTTACCGGTCCAAACCCAATTATTATTTCCTGAGAACGAGGAGAGTGAACGGATCTTGTCGTTCTTGGAAATGCGAAAGGAATCTCATATCAATGAATTGTCCGTAGCCTTGAATCTTCCGGTACATCAATTATCTTCTCTGCTCTTTGAGTTGGAATTGGATGGAAAGATAAAATCGATGCCGGGAAGCATCTATAAACGAATGAAACCCCTATAAATAATTAAAGCCTGTCTCACGACAAGCCCTAACCAAACTTTGTTAACCTTAAATCTAATACTATTATGAAAAAACCACAATGCAAAGATAAGCTTGTAAAGCCCCTTTGTCAAGGGTTTTGAGTATAACTTGTGTTAAACAACATGCCTGCCCGGTATAAAAAATGTTTTTGAATTTGAAACTATACAGAATAGGCACAAAATCTTCTAAAATTAACAGTTTGGATGTTGTTTGTAATCCTTGATCTTCACAGTGCTTGTATATATGGAGGAGGTTTATCCATACTAAAAAATCCTTGTAAGCGAACTTACAAGGATTTCTGGATTTGTGCGGCTGAAGGGACTCGAACCCCCACGCCGTGAAGCATCAGATCCTAAGTCTGACGTGGCTACCAATTACACCACAGCCGCATTGGAATCGTGTGCAAAGGTAATGCTTTTTTATAAACTTGCAAATATTTGCGTTGTTTTTTTAGCGAAACCTTATTTCTTCTCGGTCTCGGACAAGAGGTGGGTGATCGCCGCCTCGATAATCGTATCTTTACCTTTCTCGATATCTTCTTGGGTCATAGAAACCTTATATGTAGGATCGATACCGAATTCCGTATGCTGTTTGTTTACATCTAGCATGGGAGACGCGGAGAAACGGACACCCCAGCCGTTGGGCAACTCGGAGTTAAAGGGGAAGCCACTACCGCCTCCGGTGCGATCTCCCATCGTCGTTACATAAGGCATCATGCGTACTTTCTGCACGAAATCGTTGGCGGCGCTGTAGCAATGACGATTCGTTAAGACCACGACAGGGCGTAACCAGCGGATACGCTCGGAAGGTGAGAGATAAAGGGGATAAGGTTCGGAAAAGTCATCGTGCCCTTTACCCGTCTTATGTTGGATATAGCCGATCAGTATCTTTTCCTCCAAGAAACGGGAAGCGATGCGATCGGCGTTTGATAACATGCCACCGCCATTATCCCGAATATCGAAGATCAAACCTTTGCAATCCTTGAATTGATAGAATATGTGATCCAAACCGCTTTCGCCGGCCGAACTGGAAAAGCTACCGTAGTAAATATACCCGATCTGCCCGTCACTCAATGTCGTGTATTTAAGTCCTCCGGCGATCGAGTAGTTCCTTCCGAGATAATTCTCTTGTATGTCCGAGTCGAAATTATCCGGATAATCGAGATACCAATCCCAATAGCGGGACATATTGAAGGTGGATATCAAATTGGTATGCCCGTCTTTCAGCTCGTTTAGCATATCGCCTAATACGTCAAATAGGACGTATTGGTTCATCGTATCGCTTATCTGTGTCTTATAACGGTCGTGAACCTCGTTCCAATTAATGTCCTTGTATTCGAAGAAGCAGTAATTCTCATCCAATATTTTCCAAAGCGCCTCAAAGTTCTCCTGTGGGGAGGCCACGTATTCGTCCGATTTCTCACATCCGGTAAACAGGAATCCGAGAGATATACATATATATATAAGGTATCGTTTCATTTGATTTCCTTTTAATAATAAGCGCTTCTGAACCGCTGAGTATTCTTTAGGCGTTTTCCTCCGAAAGAGATGAATTCTTTCACGAGGCCGATCATAAAAGAGTGAGAGATTATATGAGACTGTATCCCATTGACATCTGTACGGTAAGAGCTGTTTAGGTAACCTGCCCGTATCGTAAAATTACAAACCGGGAAATCTACCGTGAAAAAGTTCTTCATGGCGAATTTATTATGGAAGGAATTGAATTGCACCACTCCCGAGGCATTCCCTAGGTTGAAGATCTCGTAATACGATTGCCCGTAATGGGGGGAGAATAAAACACCAGCGAAGGGGATCGTGAACTGGTAGCGTAGCGTCATGGGATATTCCTTGACGCGTAACTTATAGATCGCCATGGCGGAGATGTTCAAATCGATATCCGCTTTCGCTGAGGCCGGGTTATTTCCGTTGCGGGTATTGTATATAAAACCACTCATGCCATGCACGGCACCACCCGCCAGAAGCTTTAAATCCGGCAATACCGTGGGCAAATGATAATAGTAACCCAACGTATAATCGATAAAGCCCGCGAAATCCGTAGCGGTAGAGGCAGCATTATCCGTGCTAGCCAGATCGACGCTTATGATTTGCTGTCTGGATACCCGATAGTTTGCCAGTCGGACCCTCTTCATCCGTTCATTCATTACCCGTAATCCGGGGCCTGTATATTTCTTATCTTCCATGCTGGGAGATAAATAGGTGTCCATTAGGTTGTAGCTTCCTATACCGACCATGGTCCCGCTGTTGATAGACCAAGGGATCTCGTCTCCATCGGACTGGGCCTTGGCCGGTGACGCGAGAAACAGCAGGAACAAACCAATCAAACAGGTGATAGCTTTCATAGGTTATTCGTCAAACAATTTCATCTGTCCCGTAATTTCATCGATAATATCCGTGGTACTCTGCCCGTCGTCAGTGTCGTTTCCCTCCTCATTGCCTTCGGTATCGTCTGATTCCGATGCGTTTTCGGAAGGGACGAAGCGATTCGGTTCCAGCTCATTGATTGTCTCGACCTCAAATGTAGAGATTCGTTTACCTTTGGCTTTGAAGCCTTTCACCGCGATAAATTCGTCGGCATCGAGGATGAGAGCTTCCCGGAAGGCGTCGTGGCCTCCGAAGATCACCTCGATACGAGGATAGACCTCATCCGTAAGCAACATCAAGCGGTTCTTCGGATTCTCTCCTAGGAAATTCTGCTTCCGGGTGTTTACCTCCAGCAGGAATCGTTTGATATAATAATATTTCTGATCCGCGTCGTATAATACGGCAGTCCATATCTTGCTCGGCTGGTATTTCTCGATGACCATGATATTGGACTCGTAGTGATTGCTAAGGTCAAAATTCGTGACGTAGAAATCGCCGTTCGGCAGGATCACCAATATCTGATCGTTGCTATGGAACTCGCCTAGCTCTTCTCCCCGTCCATCGTAATTTAACCGGAGTACGTCCCAGTCGAACCATACTTCCCGGCCTCCCAAGGTGGAAGAGCCTTTCTGCTTGAGGCTGATCTTGTGCACTTCCGCTTTCGTCAGGATATTACCTTGAGAACCCCGTCCCTTAATGGCTATCTCGCTGAAGTTCTTTTCGAAGACGAGTAGTTTCTGCCGGGGTTTGGGTTTCAGGATTACCTTGACGGTCTCCGCCTCTCCGTTCGGGTTTGCACTGAAGTAAAGGACACGGGAGTTTTCCGTACCTTTGGTCAGGTCGTATTCCCGATCGCGTGTAGCGCCCGTGACAGCGAAGCGTTTGATGTAATTATATCCGAACTTACCGTCCCGGTATATGACGTTGTAAATCGTCCGGTTGTCGTTACGCTTAAATACGTTGACATATAGAATATCCTTACCGATAAAGATCTTATCCGCTACCTTGACGATCTTATAAGTACCGTTGCGATAGAAGATAATGACATCGTCTATATCCGAGCAGTTACATATGAACTCGTCCTTTTTCAGTCCCATGCCGATGAAACCTTCTTGACGGTTGATATACAATTTCTCGTTCGCCTCTACGACCTTGGTCGCCTCGATCGTGTCGAAATTGCGTATCACGGTATGGCGGGGGTAAGCCTTGCCGTATTTCTCTTTCAGCATGGTAAACCAATCGATGGTATAGTCGACGATATGTTCCAGCTTATCGTTGATCTTGGCGATTTGTTCCAAGGTCTGGGCGATGAACTCGTTACTCTTGTCGGAGTTGAACTTTAAGATACGTCCCATCTTGATCTCCATGAGTTTCAGGATATCGTCCCGGGTAACCTCACGGATAAATCGGGGCTTGAACGGCTCTAAACGAAGGTCGATATGGGATATCGCCTCGTCCATGTTCTTGGCGTTCTCGAATTCCGGATCTTTATAGATGCGCTCCTCGATAAATATCTTTTCAAGGGAGGCGAAGAACAGGGCCTCCTCTTGCTCTTGTTTCTGGATCTTGAGCTCTTCCCGTAAAAGCTCCAACGTACGATCCGTAGAGTGGCGGAGCACATCGCTGACCGTAAGGAAATGCGGCTTGTCCTCCTTGATCACGCAGCAGTTCGGGGAGATACTGATCTCACAATCCGTAAAGGCGTATAAGGCATCGATGGTCTTGTCTGAAGAAACCCCCGGAGCGAGATGCACCAAGATCTCTACATCCTTGGCGGTATTATCGTCTACCTTCTTGATCTTGATCTTTCCTTTATCGTTCGCTTTTAGGATGGACTCGATCACGGTAGAGGTTGTTTTTCCATACGGGATCTCCGAGATCACCAATGTCTTATTATCGAGCTTGCCGATTTTCGCACGGACTTTCACCGATCCACCCCGTTCTCCATCATTATATTTGGCTATGTCGATAGAGCCTCCTGTCTGGAAATCCGGGTATAACGCGAATTCCTCTCCCCGTAGATAGGCGATGGAAGCATCTAATAACTCATTGAAATTATGAGGGAGTATCTTGGAAGACAGGCCTACGGCGATACCTTCCACGCCCTGTGCCAGCAATAAAGGGAATTTTACCGGTAAGGTAACCGGTTCCTTATTACGCCCGTCGTAAGAAAGCTGCCAAAGGGTTGTCTTGGGATTGAATACGGTCTCCAAGGCAAACTTGGAAAGGCGAGCCTCTATATAACGAGGAGCGGCGGCTCCGTCTCCCGTCAGGATATTACCCCAGTTTCCTTGGCAATCGATCAACAGATCCTTTTGTCCCAATTGCACCAAGGCATCTCCGATAGAGGCGTCTCCGTGAGGGTGGAACTGCATCGTATGACCTACGATATTCGCAACCTTGTTATACCGCCCGTCATCCAACCTTCTCATGGAGTGCAGGATACGTCGTTGTACGGGTTTCAGTCCATCGTTGATATGCGGAACGGCCCGTTCCAAGATCACATAAGAAGCGTAGTCTAGGAACCAGTTTTGGTACATCCCAGACAAATGATAGGTCGTGACACGTGTATCCCCTTTCCCCGGGACTTTATAGTCGGAATGGGTATTCGCCTCTTCCTCCGTAGTCTCGTTATCTTGGGTATCACTATTTATATCCTCAATTTCCTCGTTTTCCTTATCCTCGATATAATCGTCTTCTTTATCTTCCGGTCTCATAAAATCCAGTTCTTTCTACACAACGCTATTACGCCAAATTGCTAACAGGGTGTAAATATAGCAAATATTCGGCAGTTTTTATAAGAATGAGGCTTTTACGAGAGTGAGTTTGCGTTAAATAAAGAGATTTTATAAAATAAACACATAGCGAAAAAGTAAATTTGGGCAAAGCGTAGCGAATTAGCTGATAGAGTGTTCGTTACGCTTTGTTTTTCTATGGGGCAGAGCCAACGAAATACCACCTCGAAGCCAAACAGCGCAGAAGTTCAGTTACCACCTCATTACCCCCGTAACGGGTGTGAATTTCTTGCTAAATGGTTCTGTTTCTGTGATTTGCGTAATTTTGCATAGCAGTCGGTAACTCACTAATAACTAATTTTGTAACCAAAAAAAGGAGTGAGTTATGCGAAGTACATTCAAGGTATTATTTTACGTGAAGAAAGGCAGCGAGAAGCCGAACGGCAACCTGCCTTTAATGTGCCGTATCACGGTGGACGGCGAGATTAAACAGTTCAGTTGCAAGATGGACGTTCCCCCACGGTTGTGGGACGTGAAAAACAGCCGTGCTTCGGGCAAGAGCGTCGAAGCGCAGAGAATCAACCTTGCGGTAGATAAAATCCGTGTGGAGGTAAACCGCCGCTATCAAGAGTTAATGCAGACGGACGGATATGTTACCGCCGCCAAACTCAAAGACGCCTATCTTGGTATCGGCATCAAGCAGGAAACCTTGCTGAAGCTGTTCGAGCAGCACAACGCCGAGTTTGAGAAGAAAGTCGGGCACAGCAGGGCGCAGGGTACATTTACCCGTTATCGGACGGTCTGCAACCATATTCGGGAGTTTCTGCCCCATACCTACAAGCGTGAGGACATCCCGTTAAAGGAACTCAACCTCACGTTCATCAACGATTTCGAGTATTTTCTGCGCACGGAGAAGAAATGCCGCACCAATACCGTGTGGGGCTACATGATTGCGTTGAAGCACATCGTTTCGATAGCGAGAAACGACGGACGTTTGCCGTTCAATCCCTTTGCCGGATATATCAACTCTCCCGAAAGCGTGGATAGGGGCTACCTCACCCAAACGGAGATACAGACGCTCATGGACGCACCCATGAAGAATGCCACCCATGAACTTGTACGGGACTTGTTCGTCTTTTCGGTGTTCACGGGTTTGGCGTATTCGGACGTGAAGAACCTCACCGCCGACCACCTGCAAACATTCTTCGACGGCAACCTTTGGATAATCACCCGAAGAAGAAGACCAACACCGAATCGAACATCCGTCTTTTGGACGTTCCCAAGTGTATCATAGAAATACAAGGGACTGGCTCGGGACGGTCATGTTTTCCCCGTTCCGAGTAACGGCAGTTGCAACAAGATACTCAAAGAGATAGGCAGACAATGCGGCTTCAAGGTACGTTTGACCTACCATGTTGCAAGACACACGAACGCCACGACCGTGCTTCTGTCGCACGGCGTACCCATCGAAACGGTGAGCCGTCTTTTGGGGCATACCAACATAAAGACCACCCAAATTTACGCCAAAATCACCGCCCAGAAGATAAGCCAAGACATGGAAACCCTGTCGCACAAGTTGGAGGATATGGAGAAGAATATCTGCCGAGCCATCTAATTAAAAACAGAATCCCGATGAAAGAAGAAAGGAACATTATCACGATGGACGGGCAGGGCAATATCTCCCTGCCGAGCGATATAGGTGCAACCGCCATGACCGAGCGGGAAATCTGCGAACTGTTCGGGGTTATCGCCCCGACGGTTCGGGCAGGGATAAAGGCACTCTGCAAAAGCGGAGTTTTGAAAGAGTACGGCATAAAACGCCTTATCCGCTTACCGGAGAGAAGTTACATCGAGGTTTACAACCTCGAAACGATAGCCGCCCTCGCTTTCCGTATCGAGTCGTTCGGGGCGGCGAAAGTCCGCAGGGCATTATTAGAGAGGATTATACACGGGCGAAAAGAGAAAACGACGGTATTCGTGTCGGTTGTTTCGGACGGCAAGCCCAACAGCCGTTGGAAAGCATGATGATATACCAACATATCAACATACCAACATGCAAACGTACCAGCATACAAACGTACCAGCATACAAACGTACCAGCATACAAACGTACCAGCATACCAGCATGCAAACCTATCACTATGGTGATATATATTGCAGGTTCTATTCCTCTTTTCAGAGGAAAGCGGAGCAATCATTTCCGTTTACAAAGGCAAAGCAAGCACGGGGCTTTATGTCGGCTAAAAGGTCAGGCGGCTGCGCCGTTTCCCGATAAATCTTCCTCTCGCTTCGCTGCGAGCGTATTTATCGGGAAAACCTTGTATCCGACCGCCCCGTGCAAAAGAGCCTTTGAAAACGGAAACGACCGCCCCGCCGCCCACCACCGACCGAAAGGGAAAAAATAAGGTGGGGTTACGGGCAAGCAGGCGGCAGGGACAGCCACAGCCGAAAGGCAGACGGGCAGACGGACGGCACGCCGCAGGGTATTTACGGAGAAAATACCGTAGCTTATTAGGGAATTTTCCGAGCCGCAATACTCCGTATCGCTGAAAATTCCCCAATAAGGCAAGGGGCAAGCCCCTCTGCACACCCCATCGGGGACGGCATTTGCCGCCCCCGAAGATACAAAAAATCATTGTTTCACAAGCCAAAAAAGAAAGGAAGAATATATGGGTTTCGTAGTTTTACACATGGAAAAGGCGCACGGCAGCGACAGCGGAACGACCGCACATATCGAGCGTTTCATCATACCGAAGAACGCCGACCCCACACGCACGCATCTAAACCGAAAACTCATCGAATACCCCGACGGGGTGAAAGACCGTTCGGCGGCTGTTCAGAGAAGACTGGAAGAAGCGGGGCTGACACGCAAAATCGGAAGTAACCAAGTGCGGGCAATCCGCATCAACGTGTCGGCAACACCCGAAGACATGGAACGCATCGAACGGGAGGGACGGCTGGACGAGTGGTGCGCCGACAACCTCAAATATTTTGCCGACACGTTCGGGAAGGAGAACATCGTGGCGGCTCACCTGCACTTGGACGAGAAAACACCGCACATGCACGTCACACTTGTGCCGATAGTCAAGGGGGAACGCAAGCGGAAGAAAAGGGAGGAGCAGGCGAAGAAGCGATACCGCAAGAAGCCGACCGACACCGTGAGGCTGTGCGCAGACGATATTATGACACGGCTGAAATTGAAGTCCTACCAAGATACCTATGCCGAAGCGATGGCGAAATACGGGCTGCAAAGGGGCATAGACGGCTCGAAGGCTCGCCACAAGTCCACGCAGCAGTATTATCGGGATATACAGAAACTCGCCGACGACCTCAAAGCGGAAGTGGTGGATTTGCAACAGCAGAAAGAAACGGCACGGGAGGAACTAAGACGGGCGAAAAAGAGATACAGACCGAGAAGCTGAAAGGGGCGGCAACCGTCGCAGCCGCCAACATCGCCGAGAGCGTCGGTTCTCTTTTCGGCAGCAACAAGGTCAAGACGCTGGAAAGGGAGAACACCGCCCTGCATAGGAGGTAGCCGACCACGAGGAAACCATCGAAGCCCTGCAAGACAGAATACAGACCATGCAGGCAGACCACAGCCGACAGATGGCGGAAGTAGAACGGAAGCACCGCAGGGAGATAGCGGACAAGGAAACGAAGCACAAGGAGGAAATATCTTTCTTGAAAACGGTAATCGCAAAGGCGGCATGGTTTCCCTATTTCCGTGAAATGCTCCGTATCGAAAACCTCTGCCGCCTTGTCGGGTTCGATGAAAGGCAGACCGCAACGCTCGTCAAGGGAAAGCCGTTGGAGTATGCAGGGGAACTCTACTCGGAGGAACACGGACGGAAATTCACGACCGAAAGGGCAGGTTTCCAAGTGCTGAAAGACCCCACGGACGGGACTAAATTGGTTCTTGCCATCGACCGAAAGCCCATTGTCGAGTGGTTTAAGGAACAGTTCGAGAAGTTAAGGCAGAACATTCGCCGACCCATACAGCCGCAAAGGAAAAGTAGAGGAATTTAAGAACGAATAATTAGTTGTACCTCAGCAATTGAAATTAAAACAACCAAATTATTGTGGATTCTTATAGGATAAATCAGTAAAAGTAGTACCTTTGTAACTAATATAATAGACTTTATATAAAATGGCTAAGAATAAACTTGTAGTTCCTTTTTTGAAATGGGTTGGAGGAAAAAGACAACTTATTCCAGAAATTAGAAAGATGTTACCCAAAGGGTAGCGAATCGTCCCTACTATGAGCCATTCATCGGAGGCGGAGCTTTATTTTTTGAACTCCAGCCAAAACAAGCAGTTATAAATGATTATAACGAAGAGTTGATCAATGTTTATACGGTTATAAGGGACAACCACAATGAACTTATTGAGGATTTAAAGAAACATAAAAATACGTCAGAGTATTTTATGAAATTCGCTCTATGGATAGGCAACCTCTTTTTAAAAATCTTACCACTATCGAGCGAGCATCACGAATTATATATCTCAATAAAACTTGCTATAATGGATTATATCGGGTTAATAATGCCGGGGAATTTAATTCTCCATTTGGAAAATATAAAAATCCAAATATTGTCAATGAGCCTGTGATTAAGGCGGTAAGTAAATATTTAAATTCTGGTCGGATTCAAATATCAAATGGTGATTATGAGGTAATTTTGAGAGATATACCAACAAACTCATTTGTGTATTTAGATCCTCCGTATCATCCTATTTCAGAGAGTTCTAATTTTACAGGATACGTGCAGGGTGGATGGAGTGAGAGGGATCAGCTTAGGCTAAGAGATGTTTGTAATAGATTAAATAGCAATGGCATAAAATTTCTCCTATCAAATTCTGCATCTAATTTCATAAAAGAAATTTATGCGGAATACAATATTCATGTAGTACAGGCAAGTCGTGCTATAAATTCAGATTCTTCTAAAAGAGGGCAAGTTGATGAATTTTTAATTAGCAATTATGAGTAAATCCAAAAATGACATAGCATGGGAGAAAATTTTTGAGAAGTATTGCATCTTGGACAAACTTGCCAATAATGAACGTATCTCAATTTCTTCAACAGAAATTAATCAGTTTAGAGAAGCTCGTTTAATGACAAAGTTTGACCATAGATCTCAACTTCCAAAATTGTTTATAGATCATAACTTATCAATATTACCTACATCCAGAGGTACGTATGAAATCGGAAAATTTAAAACTTTTTGTGATTTTAATAAAGATGATATAGAGATAACTCCTATTGACTTTCCAACTTTTTTGGAAAGTATAGATTATAAAGATATTACGAGTGAATCAATAGCTATAAATTGTGCTTTTGTATCTAAGATATTGCATGATTTTACAGGAGAGGAAAATCTGCTACCTACTGTCTCTGGTCGGATGAGTTCTTCAGTCTTTGATTTTACGATTAATTCAGGACAAAACATTTTAAAAATTAATGTTGATAATTCACAAATTGAAATAGACGGAGGGTATGAAGGAGATAGTTCTTTAAATTTGATTGAAGCCAAAAATTATATTTCTGATGATTTTCTGATTCGACAACTATATTATCCATATAGATTATGGAGTAATAAAATAGGGAAACGTGTTCGTCCGATATTCTTGACGTATTCAAATGGTATTTTCCATTTGAGAGAATATGAATTTGTTACACCTGAACTATATAATTCCATCCGATTAATACAACATAAAAAATATGCAGTTCAAGAAGGAGGAATTAATGTTGAGAATATACAGAATATCTTGGATAGTATTCAAGTTGTAAAAGAACCTGAGTTGCCTTTCCCTCAAGCAGATAGCTTTGAACGAGTAATTAATCTTTGCGAGCTATTAAAACAAAAAGGATTTATTTGTAAAGATGATATTACGCAAAATTATGATTTTGATCACAGACAAACTGATTATTATTCAAATGCGGCAAAGTATTTAGGATTAGTAGAGGTTGTTCGTGAGAATCAACAAATAGGGTGCATTCTAACTCGTGATGGCTCGTATATTTAATCTGCCCATTATTGAACGGCAATTGGAATTTGTAAAACTTATATTGGCACATACGGCATTTCAAAACACCTTGAAACTGTATTTTGATAAAGGCAATGTTCCAACAAAGGGCGAGGTCGTTGAAATAATGAAAAGTGCAAAATTGTATAATATTGATTCTGAACAAACATATAAACGAAGGGCATCTACTGTTATATCTTGGATAAATTGGATATTAGAACTAATAGAGTAATAATTTAAAGAATAAGAATTATGGCTTGTGAAAAACAACATCGTTATGATCCTCAGTACAATAATTTACCTGTCGATCAAGGTGGGGCAGGAAGACATCGTTGTGCAGGATGTGCTTATGAGAGAGGGTATGAAGATGGACTAAATCGTAAAGAAAAATTAGATTTGGACTTGGATTCATTACCAGAGAGTCAAGCTGGAACAGTTAGGCATAAAAGCCCACATGCAGCTTATGCTGCTGGTTATTTGGAGTAGAAGAAGAGTTTATAAGTAAATACCTCTGTTCCTCCTGTTTCAATAGCATCCCCATACGATAAATATATATTGTATGGGGATGAGTAAATTAGAAAAATTGTATATTTGCACTTTATAAAGAGTTATTTGACAGCATTGCAACGCAAAACGCTGAAATTCGCACAGTTGCTAAATCGTTACCTCTATTTCTCAAATAATTCGCTAAAAGTTTATTTCTCAATCGGTTAAGTCAAACCGATAAAAATCTAAAATAAATATTTAGGTGGTAGGGGTTTTTCAGAATCTTTTGTCTTATCAATAACAATTGATATTTACATATAAAAGAATATGATATGAAGAAGCTGATTTTATTTGTGTTATGCGCTTTGAGCGGCTTGATGGTGAGCGCTCAATCACGCTGGGGGATTACTCCGGAGGGTGGATTTGCTGCGGTTAATCGTGTTGGAATGGGCTCTAGCTGGCGTGCGGGGGTTAAGGTAGGCGTTGGTGTATCTTACCAGTTTGAACCGGGATGGATTGGATTGAAATCCGGTCTATATTATGCGAATAGAGGGTATTCGTTGGGAGATTATCCGAGAACGACGGAGTCTGCCACGTATGTCTTGAAAGAGATGATGACCGGTGGTATCACGCAACATTTTTTGCAATTGCCCGTGATGGCTGATTTCTCATGGAAAGTGTCGAAAGAGGTACGTATGCATTTAGCGGTCGGTATGTATGCCGGTGTATCTGTCAAGAATGATACGAATTGGGGATCTTCGTTTACGATGGGGTATTCGAAGGAGCCGCAGGCGCTTGGTAAATATGTCAAATCTACTGGCCTAGGGTATAGTTATGGTTATGGCCATTCGGGATATGATGAGGCTGAAAACGCCGATCATCCATTTCGAGACGTGAATTCTTTTGATTGGGGATTGACAACTTCTTTTGGTATAGAGGTGAATAACTGGGTGATGAATCTGGGGTATGATCTCTCTCTAGGTGATGAGGGCGGTAACTATAAGATCGATGGCGATAATTTCTCTCTGTATGAAGTAAGAAGTGTCGGTGCCAATTACAATACGATGAGTCTGACGGTTGGGTATAAGTTCAAGCTTTAACGGCAAATCACTCATAGGATACGAATCTGACGAATATTCGGTGTCTTTTGGCGTAAGAAGTTTACTTCAACAGAAACCTAGATCAGACGTATCATAATTTGTCTACGCTTCATTATAAGTATGATGAACAAGGCCGGAAAATAAAGGGGATTACTGAATATCCGGTTATTGGCAAGAGCAAGGTGACAGTCTTTTCTTATAAGAATAATCTTCTGGAACGGAAAGTTGAGTACGACGAACTCGGCCGGAAGCTTACTTATACGGACTATGAGTACGATGAGACAGGGTTGTTGACAAAAGAAACGATTCGTGATCCCGAAACGTCCGAGGTTCTCCGATATAGCGAGTACCGCAATGAGAACGGATTGAACATGGAGATCATGGTTTATACTTCTCTCCCGACAGAGAAGAAACCCATAGAGCTTCGTCGGATCACGAAGTCCTATGATCAGAATGGCAATCTGCATCAATTAGTCTCTGAAGAATTGGCTTCTTCTAGCTCCCAGTCGAGTTTCTCGGAGTCCTATGAGTATATTTGAAGGCGTTCGTGATGACTTTATTCGATATGGAATGTCATCACGAATGTTTTTTCCTTCGTATAGGGTGCCTATTCGTCCAATCCTTGTTCGTTCGGATTTCCGGTCTTCATGAAATACCCTTATACAATAAGACCCCTTCCGTAGTTGTTCTCACTCCTTGTACTTTTCCTTCGGTAATTTGAAAATTCTTTTAGTTCTTATGGTTTTCTATATTTGCCATAAATATAACAAAAAATGCAGAGCGTAGCGTCGGGATTAAAAGCAAAAGACATTTCTCTTAGAGGTAACAAAAGTTTCATACTGAGGAAACTTTAGTTTCCCTATAGAGAAACAAAAGTTTTCCGCTTATTAAACTTTTGTTTTCCTATAATAAAACTTTTGTTTTTTAGGTTAAAAAACTACAAATGGCTAGATGTTAATATTTTATCCGTGTTGAAAGGAGATCGGATAATGCTATATGGTGAGTGTGGAGAAGCGTTGTGTTAGGTGATGGAAAAGTGGTAAATGGCAGTAAATAGTGGTAGATAGAGCCAGATAATTGTAGATGTTTTTTATCTACCACCATGGATTAAGTATCCTAAGACCAGATGATTGCAGGGATAGTTGTAGATGTTGTAGCAAATGGGCTTGTAAATTATATGGGAGAATTGAAAGTTAAAGCGATGAACGAATAACTTTCAATTCTCCATGTTTCAATTAAATGGTATAATATTGTTCCCATCCTTTGCGAGGCGGCAAACCACACAGCATCTTATTCGCTTCCGGATCGTTCGTGATCTGTTTCGTGTCACGATCGAAGACGAGCTTGCGGTTCAAGCGCTGGCTTAATACGCCGAGACAGAATACCTGACTTAATGGGCCGGCGATCGAGAACGGTGAGCGGGTTTTCTCCTTACCCATACAACTTAGCAGGAAGTTCGCGAAATGGTTAGACGGGCTTTTCGGCACTTCCGGTAAGCGGGATTCCATCTCTTTCGCTTTCTCATCCGGGATGATAGATAAGGTACTTCCATGAGAACCACCCTTGAAGGTTAATTCTTTCGAGTAGATTTCCTTGCCCGGGTTCAACTTCGCCGGTTGTATCTTGCCGCCGGCTACGGTCGGGATATTCGGGTCGAGCTCGGAAACACCGTAACCTTCCGGTACGGCGGGGATATTGTCCAGTCCATCGTACCAAGTGATATCCACGGCCGGCATATTCCCTCTTTCCGGGAATTTAAACAGAAGGGTGGATGACATCGGGAAGAAGAACGGGTTATGGTCTTTCAAATAAAGCGGATTTATTTCTGTAGGCAATCCTAAATCTAGGAATTCATGTGCCGTATCCAAAATATGCGCTCCCCAGTCTCCTAAGACACCCATTCCGAAGTCGTACCAACAACGCCATTGTCCCAAATGGTAGTCATGGTTGTAATCATGATATTGGGCTACGCCGATCCATGTGTCCCAATCCATCGTCTCGGGAACCGGTTCTCCCATAGGCATATGCCTAATATTCGGGTTCCATCCGTGCCAGCGACGCGGATTATTCATATGGGCGGTAATGGCGGTAACATCCTTGATAATACCGGCCTCTTTCCATGCCTTGAATTGGAAATAGTTCGCCTCGGAATGTCCTTGGTTACCCATTTGGGTGACAACGCCGTATTTCTTCGCTCCACGCATCATGATCTCTATTTCTTGGAACGTGCGGGCCATCGGTTTCTCTACATATACATGTTTGCCGTGCGCCATCGCCTCGATCGTGATCGGGAAGTGGGAATGATCCGGCACGCCTACGCTTACGGCATCGATCTTGTCCGCCATCCGGTCGAACATCGTGCGGAAGTCCTGAAAACGGGCCGCTTTCGGGAACATGTTGATAATCTCTTGCGTGTGAGGGGCTCCCATGTCCACGTCGCAGAGAGCTACCACGTTACACAGACCTGTGTTATACAATTCCTTGGCGATCTCGCCCCTCGTTGTCCGATGCCGATGAACGCGATGTTTACCCGGTCATTAGCGCTGATTAGCGGGAAGTAGGTAGAACACGTCCGTGGGCGGGTGTCCAGAACGACGGGATGGCCGATACTGCCGATAAGGCTAGCGCTCGCTTAAGGAACGAGCGGCGTGAGATTTCTTCTGATTTCATGGTATTATCTTGTTTAAATTATACTGTTTGCGCAAACACTAACGATTTACGTCGTAAATATACAAAACTTTCTATAGTTACGGAAAAAATCATTTACTTTGTAGCCGCATAAAGGAGACCATGTGCTAATGTGTCACTCAGGCGGGTCTCCGATGGACTTATCATTGGCACATTGGCATATTAACAAAATTGGCAAATTATTAGATTATGGCACAAGAAGATGTATTTAAGAAATTAGTTTCACACTGTAAGGAGTATGGTTTCGTATTTCCCTCCTCAGAGATTTATGACGGTTTGGGAGCGGTATACGATTATGGCCAGTATGGTGTTGAGTTAAAGAATAATATAAAGAAATATTGGTGGGATAGCATGACTTTGCTGCATGAGAATGTAGTGGGTATTGATTCCGCTATTTTTATGCACCCTACTATCTGGAAAGCTTCCGGCCATGTTGACGCTTTTAATGATCCGTTGATCGATAACAAGGACTCGAAGAAACGTTACCGCGCGGACGTTTTGATCGAGGACCATTTGGGCAAGATCGAGGAGAAAATGAATAAGGAAGTGGCGAAAGCCGCTAAGAAATTCGGGGAGTCTTTCGATGAGGCTAAGTTCCGTGAGACGAATCCTCGTGTATTGGAGCATCAAGCGAAATGGAATGAGATTCATGAGCGTTATAGTAAAGGCGATGAACGAGTCTAACTTCGAGGATCTTCGCCAATTGATCTTGGATTGCGGATCGTTTGCCCGATTTCCGGAACTCGTAACTGGACGGAGGTTCGCCAGTTTAACTTAATGTTCTCTACGGATATGGGTTCTACCGCTGATGGAGCGACTAAGATTTATCTTCGTCCGGAGACGGCTCAAGGGTATTTTCGTGAACTTCTTGAATGTGCAGAAGACTGGCCGTATGAAGATCCCGTTCGGTATCGCCCAGATCGGTAAGGCGTTCCGTAATGAGATCGTGGCTCGTCAGTTTATCTTCCGTATCGCGAGTTCGAGCAAATGGAGATGCAATTCTTCGTTCGTCCGGGTGAGGAGATCGAGTGGTTCAAGAAATGGAAGTCTACTCGCTTAAAATGGCATCAAGCTCTTGGCTTGGGAGATCAGAAGTATCGTTATCACGATCATGAGAAGTTGGCTCACTACGCTAACGCCGCTACGGATATCGAGTTCGAGATGCCGTTCGGATTCAAGGAAGTGGAGGGTATACATAGCCGTACGAATTTCGACTTGAGTCAGCATGAGAAGTTTTCCGGTAAAAAGATCCAATATTTCGATCCGGAGTTGAACCAGAGTTACACTCCGTATGTAATCGAGACCTCGATCGGTGTAGACCGTGTGTTCTTGAGCATCATGGCGGGTTCTTACTGCGAGGAGACGTTGGCGAATGGCGAGAGCCGTGTGGTATTGAAGTTGCCCGCAGCCTTGGCTCCGATCAAGTTGGCCGTATTGCCATTGGTGAAGAAAGATGGCCTGCCCGAGAAAGCTGAGGAGATTATAAATATGTTGCGTTTCGACTTCCGTTGCCAATACGACGAGAAGGATTCTATTGGTAAGCGTTATCGCCGTCAAGATGCGATCGGTACCCCGTATTGTATTACGGTAGACCATGACACCTTGAAGGATAATTGCGTAACGATCCGTTTCCGTGACACGATGGAGCAAGAGCGCGTAAGCATCGATAAGCTTCACGATATTATCACGGAGAAGGTGAGCATGAAGAATTTATTGAAAAAGGTAATAGAGTAAACGAATGAAGAAGTACTGGCATATCGCGTTGATGTTGTTTTGCGTGCTCATGATCACCTCTTGTGGGGATGATGATGAGGCACTAGAGGTGGATGAGGTTTGGAAGGTCCAGAATGAGGAGGCTTTTCAAGCCCAGATGCTGGTTCCGGGTTTCGAGCAATTGAGTTCTCAAAGTAATGCCGGATTTATCCTTTACAAGGTCTTGAAGACAGGAGAGAGTAAGGAGCCGATTTATTATACGAGCAAGGTGGAATGTTATTATAAAGGGACGTTTATTGATGGAACGGTTTTTGATGATAAATCGTTTGAGGCAGGTGCCCCTGCCGAGCTTACTGTTTCTGAGATGGTAGATGGTTTTGCTACAGCGTTACAGAATATGCACCCAGGAGATCGTTGGGAGATTTGGATTCCTCAACAGATGGGATACGGTTCGGCTGGAAGGAGTGCTTCGGGAAGTGTCATAATAAAGCCTTATACGACTTTGATCTTTGATTTGGAAGTTACAAGGATTGTCAAAGAGTAGGTTCTTTCATTAAGAATAATTACGGCCGCCTCTTTTTAGGGGTGGCCGTTTTTTTATAGTTATATGTAAATCTAGGGAAGCAAACCTCTATAAACAATTAAAGCCTGTCTCACGACAAGCCCTAACCAAACTTTGTTAACCTTAAATCTAATACTATTATGAAAAAACCACGATGCAAAGATACGTTCGTCAAGACCATTTGTCAAGTCTTTTGCAACTAATATATGTTAAGTAACATATCGATGCTTGCCAAAAAGTGTTACACAACACAAAACTCTATATATTACAATCAAAATCTTCTAATTTTAACGATGATTAGGTCCCTTTTATAGGACTGCTAAAGGGAAAGACGTTCTTTGAGTAGCTTATAGCCAGCGCTACTGGCACGAAGATAGGTTCCATCCTTTAATCGTACTTGATAGGTTTCTTTTCCGAATAGTTCTACTCGCAATATCTGTTCCGTATTAACGATATAAGAGCGATGTATACGAACGAACTCCGGAGAAGGAAGGCTTCGCTCGAAATACTTCATGGTTTGCTCCTTTACGTGCTGACCGGAAGTGGTGAATAAGGTCACATAGTCGCCACATGCTTGCAAATAGAATATCTCTTTTATCGGGATGATATGAATACGTGTCCCGTCTTTTACGGATATACGATCTAGAATCTCCTCCGGAACGGTAGTCGGGGGAGGTGCCGTCTTTTCCTCCATTTGTCTCCCGATAGGTTCCGCCTCACTCTTTCTTTCCCGGCTGGCATACCATTGGGATAGAATGATCCATGCCATTAGGCCGAACAGGAATCGAAAAGGAATCGTGATCGAGAATTCCTCCCAATCTTCCAATCCGAATATTTGTAGCAAGATCGAGCATCCGGCTATGCAAGCGATTTGTACGAGTACGGCGAAAGCCACTCGTGCTTGCATGATATGTAACGTACATTGTACATACCAAAGATAATATCCCGCTACGGCGAACAATGCGATGGAAAGTAGGCTATCGACCAAAGTGATGCTCAACGGAAGATCGCCATAAAGAGTTAATAATGCGCATTGGATCGCTATGGCTAAAAGTAGTAATAGGCTTCCCTGCCCTTTATGTAATATGGATGTTGTAATAGGATGTTCTTGCATGATGAGTTTAGTCTCTTAGTTCAAGGCCGCTGAACGACAAGTCTCCACATATATATAACGTGTGCGTCATGTCGGTTGTTTCTGTCAGGTCCCTCATGTCTTGGCATCCAGCCAAGAAGGAATCAACCTTTAGACGAACCAGCCATCCTTTAGGAACGTATATTACTACGCCGCTGAAGGAGCTATCTATGTTTATGATGGTTTCATCAGCCTCTAATGTTGTTTTTTTAAGATCGAGGATCACGTTGCCGAAAGATACGTCTATGTCCGCCCCCTTGAATACGGGGTCCAGTACGATGTGCCTTACCGAGTTGAAAGTGGTGTCAACCGATACGAAACCGTTATCTGTCTCGTAGTTGATCTCATCGTTAGGCTTTCTGTGCCCGAAAGGGGGATGGTTAAAAGGACGTTTATGCTTTTTCGTGCGGATAGAATCTTTCCGCTTCAGCATGATGACCAATCCTAACAGGATTAATCCTAACGGCCAATATATACGTAAGAAATCGTTCGTGATCCAATTTAACTGCGGGAAAAGGAAATAGACTCCCACGCCCACGAGGAGCATACCTCCTACCGGATTACGGTGGAAAATCATAAAGATGCCCGACACGACAAGCAGCATCGGCCAAGATACAAGCAAGTCAAATAAAGATGGATCTATCATTCCTAGATTCCGCAGTAAAAATAATATACCGACAATGATAAATAAGGTAGCGATCAGATACCCGTTTGTCCTCTTCTTTTAAAATCGATGTCATAATCTTCATATCCATAAGTTCCATTTTTTTTTTATCAAATGTACGGGTTCGTCATTCTATACACAAGTAAATACCGCTGATTTCTATACGAGTATCGGTAAATAACCGAATAATCCCGATTAAAAAGCCTTTAGTTTGTAAGAAACGTGAATTTGACACCAAAACTTGATAAAAACGAGTTTGATAAGATTAGTTGATAATTAAGGAATATCTTTGTCTTTACAACTGCAATAGAGGAATGTAGGGAATGATACGAAATATTATAAATTTAAAGGCAATAATACTTTATTTTGGATTGATTTTATGCTTGATAGCCGGTATGCCGACTCCGGCTTATGGGAGTTCTTCATATCCGGTCAAGGATGAATCGTATGTATTGGTAATAAATTCATATGTGGATGGCGAACGCTGGTCTGGCAATTTATTAAACATGATCCGAAGTTCGCTACCCCGGAGGAGTACACTCTCCGGATAGATCATATAAGCGTGATGTTGGTTGATACGCCAGAGAAATTAAAAGAGAAACAAGAGGTCTTCTTTGAAGCTAACAAGAAGAAGCCGGATGGAATTATCTACTTAGGCGTAAATGGATGGGCTTTTATGCGGGATAAGATCCGGGAGAAATGGGGGGATATTCCCACTCTGGTCTGTTCGGAAACGGGTGAAATGGCAGAAGATGAATGCTATTTTAATCAGAGGCATTCCTCTGATAGGGTGATTCCTTTACAAGAGGCGGTTAAGGGGTATAACGCTACGGGATTGGTTATCCCTTATTATGTTAAAGGTTCGATCGACTTGGTTAAGGAATTAATCCCGGGTTTGAGACGTCTGATTTTCATATCCGACAGACGTTATGTTTCCACATGGCTTCGGGATGAGATGGAGAAACATATGGAAACTTCTTTCCCTGAGGGGAAAGTGGATTTTTATACGGAGGGTTCTTGCTCCATGGATAGTTTATTGGCGGTTCTGTCGGAGAAAGATCCGCATCGAGCGACAGCCGTGATGTATTACTCGTGGATTACCGAGAAACCTTTCTTGAATCACTCGTTATTATATAGTACTTTGTATCAAGGTATAAACGGCATTTCTAGGCATCCTGTTTTTTCTTTATATGATATGGGCGTGGAAGAAGGATATACGATTGGTGGATATTATAATAGCGCTAAAACGATTGAGACTGCTCTAATTCCCTTGCTACAGCAAGTTTATAACGGTGAAGATATGGGCAAGATCCGGTTTCAACGGTGGATGATCCTCGTAAATACTTGAATTATGTTTCGCTGATGAGCGCGATGTCTAATGAAGATAATTTCCACATGATGCGATCTATTTGAATGCGCCTCCCTCTTTTTTAGAAAAATATTGGATGCCGCTATTAGGCTTTCTGATTTTCTTTCTGGTAGTAGTGTTTTTAGCGTGGCATTACGTGTATCGTTCTAAGCAAAAGATGAAGGAAGTGGAGTTGAGGCTATTATCCCGTTACCGTGATTTATTTAATAATATGCCATTGCCTTATATACGGCAGCGGCTGATTCGGGAAGGTACGCAAATCGATGTGCAGGTTTTGGATGTAAACCATGCTTTCGAGGAAAAAATCGCTCCTAAAGATTTCGTGGTAAATAAGCATGGAAAAGAGATCGCTAATTTAATTGGGGAAGTTATCCTTTGCTTCTATCGGCTGTGCCTACAGTTCTGAGAGTGGGAAATCCTTTACTTGTGAGTATTATTTTGAGCCGACAGGGCTTTACTATACGATTATCATCATGCCTACCTCGGAAGAGAATGTAGTTGATGCGTTTTTTATTGATATTACGGATATCCATAATTTCCAGACGCATTTGAAAGCCATGAATCATAAGCTGGCTATGGCGTTAGAGGCGGCAGATCTTTTACCGTGGCGATATAATCTGGCTGAAGGGAAGATTATCTATGAGTCGAAAGTACATCCGGGAGATAATATAGAGACAGCAGAGGTGCATACCCATGAGGTTTCGTTGAAGGAATATTTCAGCAAGATACACCCGTCTTTCAGGGCTTGCGTGGAAAAGGCTTTCGATGATTTGTGTAATGGGAAAATAAAGAAAGTACGAAAAGAATATTGTCTGGAGCGGTTGATTCCGGGAGAAGATCGCCATGAGTGGGAGGAGATACAGGTAATGGCTGAATATGATGCTTCCGGTAAACCGAAAGCGTTGATCGGGTCTACGATATCTATTACCGAGCGTAAGCAATTGGAACATGACCTTCGAATGGCTAGGGATAAGGCGGAAGAGTCGAATAAATTGAAATCAGCGTTTTTAGCAAATATGAGCCATGAGATACGTACACCGTTAAATGCGATAGTAGGTTTCTCTAATATCCTTGCCTCGACCGATGACCTTGAGGATAAGAAGGAATTCGCTGATATTATCGAGAATAATAATTCCCTATTGTTGCAGTTGATAAACGATATCTTGGATTTGTCAAAGATCGAGGCGGGTACCTTGGAGTTTACTTATGACTATGTGGATATTAACGCTGTATTGAGGGATTTGGAGCAATCGGCTCATTTGAAGAATAAGAATCCGGATGTACAGATCTCATTTAAGGATTATCTGGAGCCTTGCGTGATTTATACGGATCGAAATCGTCTGTCCCAACTGATGATCAATCTGTTGAACAATGCCATGAAATTTACGCAGGCAGGATCGATCTTATTTGGCTATAAGTTGAAGGATGATAATACGTTGTGGTTCTATGTAGAGGATACGGGCTGCGGAATCCCGGAGAATAAACGGAAAGATATTTTCGGACGTTTTGTGAAACTGAACACTTTCGCTCAAGGAACAGGATTGGGTTTAAGTATCTGTGAGATGATTGTTACCCAGATGAAAGGAACGATAGGGGTTGATTCCGTGGAAGGGAAAGGCTCTAGGTTCTGGTTTACATTGCCTTTTCAGCCGAAGAAAGAATTATTGCCTAGTGAAGAGCAGAAGCCTGTTACTTTGGAGAAGATCGCCCGAAGTGAGGTTACGATCTTGATCGCTGAGGACAATTCCAGTAATTATCGCCTGTTTGAGTCTATATTGAAGCCTGAATATAAATTGATTCATGCATGGAATGGAAAGGAGGCTGTGGAGCTATTTTATCAGCACAAACCTCAGTTGATCTTGATGGATATAAAGATGCCGGTCATGGATGGATACGAGGCTACCGCAGAGATTCGTAAGGTTTCTGCTAGCGTGCCTATTATCGCGGTGACGGCTTATGCTTTCGCCCAAGATGAGCAACGGATCATTAATAGTGGATTTGATGCCTATACGGCGAAACCGATTAATGGGAAGATCTTAAAAGACAAGATATCAACTTTATTGACGCATCGGATTATTCTGATGTAATCGAAGGGCTTTGCGGGAAGCAGACCTTATAAAACAATTAAAGCCTGTCTCACGACAAGCCCTAACCAAACTTTGTTAACCTTAAATCTAATACTATTATGAAAAAACCACGATGCAAATATACGGAGTTACTATTATTTGTCAATAGTTTAAGTGCTAAATTGTGTTTTGTAACATGTAATAAAATCTAATAGGAACTTATGCCTCATTGAAATCTTTCGATAGAGTCGCATATATTCTTTATACCTCCCTCTTTTTGGATCATCTCGCCTATATGAGCGGCATTTTTCTTATAAAGCGGATTGGTGACCAGATCACAAACCTTGCGTTCGATCTCCTGCTCGCTCGCTTTCGCTATCTTAAGCCCTTCCGGCCCTAACCCTAATTGGTGGATTCGATAGGACCAATAGGGTTGATCGATAATCAACGGAGTGATTAATTGGGGCTTTCCCGCCCTTCCTACGCTATGGGTCGTGCCGCAACCTCCATGATGGATAACGCCGTCGCAGTGCGGAAATATCAAATTATGCGGAACCGGCTGCTTCATTAAGAATAAATGTTTATCCGCTTGTAAGGTGATTCCTGTCTTTGCCCAACCGGAACCGATGATGAGCCGATAATCATGTTTCTTGCAAATATCGACCAAGGCTTTGCTAAAACGGTTACCATCCTTGGAACTACAACTCCCGAGGGTAAAAAAGATAATAGGGCTTTGAGCGCTGTCGACGAATGATATCATTTCCTCGTAAGCCTTCTCATCATATTGAAAAGTGTCATTGAAGCAATAGCCTCCGATCGACCATTTGAACGTCCAGTCCGGATCTATGTTTCCTAGGTGCTGGCTGAAAAGCAAGTAATTATATGAACGCTCTCCCGCATGATAACCAAAATTACGAATCGGTGCGAGTCCGTATTTAGCCCGGTTCTTGTTGATCGTGTCTTTGACCATGAAATTGGTCATCCGGTTCATCAACTTCCATAAGATGGCAGGGGTGATGATCGGTTGGGTTTGGGAAATGGCAATACGGCCGGGGGAATCTTCTTACCCGGCAAGAACGGGGCGTAGGCGGTACGTATCAAGGGCTTCTTGCAATACTCGGCGATACTTGCGACAGCAAATTCCGAGTTGGTCGATACTAAAATATCATGCTCTTTTAGTAGGGGAATCAATTGATCGAACTGTTTATCGATCACGTTCCTCATCCATTTAAGGAATGGCCGGAATTTATGTGAGTTTTGCGCTGCGCTATCGATCATGCCGCCGATATCGTCAAACTGCTGCAATACGTATTTAAATCCGTAGGGTTTAACGGTCTCCTCGAATATTTGAGGGAGATTGATGGTCACCTCATGGCCACGTCTTTCCAATTCGGCCGCTATGGCCAAATAAGGAAGGACGTCGCCTTGTGAGCCTCTGGTTACTAATAGTATTTTCATGCTACGTTTATTTATGGGCTATGAGGATCTTGTTTACCGGATATTCAGTTGACGCAAACGCTCGATGTCCAGATGGTATTTGGCTTCCATCGTTTGTAGTTTCTGCTCATTGATGGCTAGGGGATGATTCAATCGTTTTGTTTCCCGGTATCCTTTATATACGGAGCGAATCATCTTACGTGGATTGAAAATGATGGATGAGGTGATCCAACAGCCGTGCGTACACCAACAGTTGGCTTTATACCCATGTCCGATAGCGACTATTTCCTGTTTCATCGCTTCGCTATTCATCACTTTACTTATATCGCAACCATACTCTTTTATATTTCCGAGCGGTTCCCGTAGCTCGCAGGCACGAAAACGTCCGTCGTAGTCGATTACCAAGGTAGTCTCTCCGGCCGTACAATCCATCCCCCAAGGGGTCGGGTGATCTATGTTGCTGGCACGCACATTATATAAGGTACGTATAAGGCCGAGATAGAAGAAGCGTGTGATCGGTTTCCTTAAGCCGGTGGTATCCGCTACCATCCGATCCGCATAAGCAGAATAGATAGGGGATATGTCATCTTGTATTTTGCGTAGCGTTGACTCGGTTAGGATTTTCACGCCATCGTCACGGGTCATGCCTCTGGCAGCCTCAATCGTATGCGTGGAGGTACGGAAACGTCCGTATACCCAAGTCATGAAGTCTTCTATCTGGTCTATATTGTATTTCGTGATAACGGTTGCTATATTTTTTAAGACTTTGCCGTCATCTCCGAAATTCTCCTGTATCTTACGCAGGGTTTCCAAGGCCTTATAGAAGTTTCCCGGTACGCCTCTCTGTGTATCGTGGGTCGTACCGAAACCATCCAAGGAAAGGCTTACGTTAATATTACAATCCGGGCAGTTCTGGCGGAACCGTTTTACCCATTCGACGATCCGGTCTGGTTTTAAGCCGTTCGTAGGGATGTTCACATCTTTGATATGGTTGTTTTTGTAGAATAACTCCAATATTTCCGGTAGATCCTCACGCAAGGTAGGCTCACCCCCGGATATCCATAATCGATTGAATTGCCCGGCGGTTTCTGATATCTTCTTGATTTCATCGAAAGTGAGGTCGGGTTGCTTCTTATCCATTTCTTGGGCATAGAAACACATTGCGCATTTGGCGTTGCATCGGCCTGTTACGAAAAGGAAGATCGACTCGAGTTTTCTTTCCGTGCTCATTGCCCTGAAAGAACTGGTGGTTCGTTTTTGTCCATTTTATTTTTGTTTTACCATTTGTCTTATCTGGCGCATGATTTTTTCCTTGTGTTTGATCAACACCCGGAGAAAATAACATAAGAAGCCAAATAAAATACTTATTAGCATATACTATATGATCTTTAAAGGCAAAGATCGACGATAAAATGACGCTAAACAATCTCTATTTGCAGTATTTTATGGTCCATGTTTAAAAGGTAGGTCTATAAACAATTAAAGCCTGTCTCACGACAAGCCCTAACCAAACTTTGTTAACCTTAAATCTAATACTATTATGAAAAAACCACGATGCAAATATACGGACTTTTCAATTCCTGTCAAGGATTATAATGCTAAATTATGTTTTACGACATATAACAAAAACAAAAAGGCGCCTTTCTTTTAGAGAAAGACGCCTTTTCCATGATATACTAATCAAATATTAGTCTTGTAATTTAGCGCAAATGAACTCGCGGTTCAAACGAGCGATGTTGCTAACGGAGATATTCTTCGGACATTCCATCTCGCAAGCACGTGTGTTCGTACAGTTACCGAAGCCAAGCTCATCCATTTTAGCGACCATAGCTTTGGCACGGCGAGCAGCCTCGACTTTACCTTGAGGCAACAAAGCCAGCTGGCTAACCTTAGCGGATACGAATAACATAGCGGAACCATTCTTACAAGCGGCAGCACAAGCGCCACAACCGATACAAGCGGCAGCGTCCATGGCTAAGTCTGCGTCCTTCTTTGGGATAGGTATCGCATTAGCGTCGGGTACACCACCTGTGTTGACAGATGTGAAACCACCCGCTTGGATGATTTTGTCGTAAGCGTAGCGGTCTACCATCAAGTCGCGGATAACAGGGAAACCTGCGGAACGCCACGGTTCGATCGTGATCGTCTCTCCATCGTGGAAACGACGCATATATAACTGGCAAGTCGTAGCTCCAGTTGCCGGTCCGTGCGGGTGTCCGTTTACATACAATGAACACATGCCACAGATACCCTCGCGGCAGTCGTGATCGAATACGATCGGTTCCTTACCCTCGTTGACCAACTGCTCGTTCAAGATATCCAACATTTCCAAGAAAGAGACACTCTGATTGATCTTCTCAATTTTGTATGTCTCGAACTGTCCTTTCTCCTTCGGACCTCTCTGACGCCAAACCTTAAGTGTTACACTTATATCTTTATCCATGATTCTAATTTTTTCTGAGATTGATGATTATTACTTCTTGTAGTTACGTGTTTGAGGAACAACGAACTCATAGTTCAAATCCTCTTTCAACATGACAGGATCTTTGTCCTCGCCTTGGTACTCCCAGCAAGATACGTACATGAACTTATCGTCATGACGCAAGGCCTCACCTTCTTCTGTCTGGTGCTCCGTACGGAAGTGACCACCACAAGACTCAGCGCGGTCCAAAGCATCGTGTGCCATCAATGTACCGATCTCGATAAAGTCAGCTACACGTAATGCTTTCTCTAACTCGGTATTCAAGTTGTCTGCGTTGCCTGGGATGAATACGTTGCTCCAGAACTCTTTCTTCAAGTCTTTCAGCATCTGGATAGCTTCTTGCAAACCTTTTGCGTCGCGTGCCATACCGATATGACCTAGTTTGCGGTGGATAGTGTCTACGGTTTCTTTACCCTTGACGTTCATCAATTTTTGGATACGATCCTTGATGGCCTTTTCTGCCTCGACGAACTCCGGCAGATCCGTGCTGAAGCGAGGAACTTGGATTTGGTCGGACAAATAGTTCTGGATCGTGTATGGTAATACGAAATAACCATCGGCCAATCCCTGCATCAAAGCGGAAGCACCTAAACGGTTCGCTCCGTGATCGGAGAAGTTTGCCTCACCGATAGCGAACAGACCCGGAATGGAGGTCATCAACTCATAGTCAACCCACAATCCACCCATTGAGTAGTGCAATGCCGGGTAGATCATCATCGGAGTCTCGTATGGATTATCGTTCGTGATCTCTTCGTACATATCGAACAAGTTACCGTATTTCTGCTTAACGACCTCTTTACCCAAGCGATTGATCGCATCGGAGAAATCCAAGAATACGGCCAAGCCCGTGCTGTTCACGCCGAAACCTGCGTCGCAACGCTCTTTAGCGGCACGAGAAGCCACGTCGCGAGGAACCAAGTTTCCGAATGCCGGATAACGACGCTCCAAATAATAATCACGGTCTGCCTCGGGAATATCTTTACCTTTCTTCGTTCCGGCCTGTAGAGCTTTAGCGTCTTCCAGTTTCTTCGGAACCCAGATACGGCCGTCGTTACGCAAGGATTCGGACATCAAAGTCAATTTAGATTGGAAGTCACCTTTCACCGGTACGCAAGTCGGGTGGATCTGAACCATACAAGGATTAGCGAAGTAAGCGCCTTTCTTGTAGCATTGCCATGCGGCGGAACCGTTAGATGCCATAGCGTTGGTTGACAAGAAGAACGTATTAACGTAACCACCCGTAGCTACAACTACAGCGTGAGCGGCGTAACGCTCGATCTTACCTGTAATCAAGTTGCGGGCGATGATACCACGAGCACGACCGTCTACCTTAACTACATCCAACATCTCATGACGAGTGTACATCTTAACCTTACCCAAACCGATCTGACGGCTCAACGCTGAATAAGCGCCTAACAAAAGCTGCTGACCCGTCTGGCCACGGGCGTAGAACGTACGCGATACCTGAGCGCCACCGAATGAACGGTTATCCAACAAACCACCATATTCGCGAGCGAAAGGAACGCCTTGAGCCACGCACTGGTCGATGATTGAGTTAGAAACCTCAGCCAAACGATAAACGTTAGCCTCACGAGCACGGTAGTCACCACCTTTGATCGTATCGTAGAACAAACGGTAAACAGAGTCACCATCATTCTGGTAGTTCTTAGCGGCGTTGATACCACCTTGAGCGGCGATAGAGTGCGCACGGCGGGGAGAATCTTGGATACAGAAGTTCAATACGTTGAATCCCATCTCTGCCAAAGATGCGGCAGCGGAAGCTCCGGCCAAACCTGTACCGACTACGATAACATCCAAACGACGCTTGTTAGCGGGGTTCACCAATTTCTGGTGATTTTTATAATTAGTCCACTTCTCAGCCAACGGGCCTTGAGGTATTTTAGAATTTATTTCAGACATAATGATTTAATTTCAAAAGTTCTTAATTATAAAACCTGTAGCTTGCAATTAAGCACCTACTCCGTTTAGGAAGAAGATGATAGTAATGATCGCGAAAAGTCCGCAAATAACCGTAGCTACGATCTTAGAGATACATTCCCAACGGTTCATCCAGATCGTATTATTCCAACCAATTGTTTGGATAGCGCTCCAGAACCCGTGAGTCAAGTGGAACCACAAAGCCACGTACCAGATCAAATAAAGAACAGTGATCACGGCATTACCTTGGAAGTAATAGTTGATAAAAGCGGCTCCGTCTTGTGGAGATACCATAGCTGACCCCAATGCAACTTCGTGATGACCGATCAATTCGGCGAACATCATCTTATACCAGAACTGGCTGAAGTGCAACAGCATGAACAGGATAACAATCAAACCCAAAACGAACATGTTCTGAGATGCCCATTCCACGCCTTTCGGACGAGCGTTGATAGCGTAACGGTCGTTACCACGTGCCTTACGGTTTTGCAAGGTAAGAATGATAGCGTACACGAAGTGGATCACAACGCCTGCGGCCAATACGAGAGTAGCTGCCACAGCGTACCAATTAGAGCCCAACAGCGAACAAACCATGTTATAAGCCTCTCCGGAGAAAACGGCCGCCACGTTCATCGACAGGTGGAACAATAAGAACAGAACAAGAAAGAGGCCTGATATACTCATTATCAGCTTCTTCCCGATAGAAGAATTAAGTAACCACATAAGATAATAATTTAAGTTATTTAATTGTATTTAGAAATTTCTACTTAAACTATGTAATTATCACGCAAAGGTATGCTAAATCCATATATTGCGCAAACGATTAAAGAAATATTTCTGCATTAATGGGAGAGGTCAGGGCATGTGTCCCGACACATGGAATAATGCGGAAGGAAAAGGCTTTCCTTATGAATAATTTATATACATTTGCCTATATGCGTAAGGATTTGAATGGGTCACGGCATTTTTCCATAGGGATCAAGTTTACGATCTTATTATTTACGATCGTGATCTTGGTTCTTGTGCTTTTTTCATATAGGAGCGACAAGCATGGCAACCTGTTCTGGCAGGTAGAGAAATTGATTCCGCATCATCCGGACAGTGCTTTGGTGTTATTAGAGAAAGTGAGGGATATCAATGGATTATCGCTTCGAGAGAAAGCCCGTTATTGTCTGTTATGGACCGAATCACGGGATGAGGCGGGATTGAGGCATACATCGGATTCCATAATCTCTATCGCTACGGATTATTATAGGACGACACGAGGCTGTTACTGGCCTCCCAAAGCTTGGTTTTACCGGGGGAAAGTCTATGAGGATATGGATCAACCGTCCCTAGCTTTGGAATGCTATTTACGTGCGTTGGAATATGAGGGAGAGAATTGGGATTATGAATTCTGGGGAAGGTTATATAACCAAATGGGGATGCTGTACGCCGAGCAGGAATTATATGGCAAGGCTATGTCTTTTTTGAGAAAAGCGAGTGCTCAATATCAGTTATTGAACGATGCGGCCGGACAAGACCGGATACTGACCGAGGTCAAGAAATACGAGATGTTACGGGATTCTATCGGATCACTATCAGCGAGAGAATCGATTTATCAGATCACTTCCCGCTATGATGTAAGGCCGATCCGTGAGGACTTGTCTAAGAAAGAGTTGATGCTATTACAAAGGGGACAGGAGCGTTATCTGTACGCATTTATTATCGGCATAATCCTATTTATTTGCTTCCTCCTTTATCGGCGATGGAGAAATACGCAGGAAAACGCTCTTCGAAGGGAAGAAGCCTTGCGACGTTCGATTGCTAGCCAGCAACAACGTATGCGAGAAGAAAAAGAAGAGAATGAACGGCAAATCACCCTTTTGGAAAAAAGAATTACGAAAATAAAGGAAGAAAAGGATCAAGAGTTGATGTTGGTTTCCTTACAATTGGAAAAACAACGGCTGGAAATTTGTAACGAGTCGATTCTTAATAAGGAGAGTAAGCATTTATTATCTGTCGCGATCTTGCGGAAATCGGAGGTCTATGAGAAGTTTCACGATCGGGATGCCGGCAAGATTATCTCTGAGGATTGGGAGCTTTTGGAGGTTTTGTTGAATAAGGCTTATGATGACTTTACCTTACGGCTGAAAAAGCTATATCCTGTTATTTCCGATACGGAGTTGAAGGCCTGTATGCTCACGAAAATCGGTGTTCCCGCCAACCAGATCACACGGGTATTGAAATATAATAGTTCGGTACTTCGTCCTCGTCTATTCCGGAAGATTTTTAAGAAAGAAGGTTCTACGGAGGCATTTGTGGAGTTTATATCAAACTTTTGATTATTATATATTTATAGCGGTCTTGGCAGGTTTGTTCTCATTTTTGTTCTCATTTATTATGTGATTTGTGAGATATACGGGATATTTTTGGAGGCAAAAAAGCATGGTTATGAAAAGTGTAAAGTTAGCCTCTATCTTGTTTTATTTAAATAGTGTTTTTGTCGTTTCTTGTTTCGTGTCATGCGGTTCTTCGCCAACGGAAGCGTCCTCTCTTTTAACCGCGGATATAAGAGGGGGGATGGATAAACCGGGGCTATTGGAATTAGGCGATGAGATCAAGGGGGTTACTTTTGTCCCTTTAGAGGTGACCACGGATGATGCCTCGTTGATAGACGGAGTTTATGATTATGCCGTGACAGATCGATATATCTATGTGCTTCCCGTAAAAGAGCCCCGTATCGTCCTGTTCGATCGGCAAGGGCGTTTTATCCGGACGTTGGTAAAAGAAGGGCAGGGACCGGGTGAATTTAGCGGTATTCTGCCATGTATCCAAGTGGACGAACGTAATGATCGCCTTTTTTTATTTAGTAATAATCGAGTTTGGGAATATACATTAGAAGGTGAATTTATCGGACAATCCACCCATGAGTATTCGGTAATCTATATGCGTCATATCGGAAAGGATCGTTTCGCCGCCATATCATTCCCTTTTCAGCCTTTCAACGGAGGGGGATTCGGATTGGGCCTATTTTCGAGGAAAGGGGATACGATAGCGATCAAGAATGATTTTTATTCCTTTTTATTACCCCATGAGAAGAGCGGGTTCACGACAAGTATCGCCTCCGCTTATTCTGATGCGCAAAACTCCGTGTTGTTTAAGACCGGTAGTAATGATACGGTCTTCTGTATCTCGGCGGATCGAATAAGTGCGGCTTGTGTCCTTGATCTGAAAAACTCGGATGCGGAAGTGATTCGTTCGTTGGATGTTACGGACATGAGTAATTTGCGAATTGAAAAAAAGGACCCAAGGATATCTTTGTGCAAGATATGATTGAGTTTCCGGCACATTATTATTTCCGTTTATTGTATAACCAAGGCTATTATATCGCCTCTGTGGATAAAAAGACGGGAAAGACACTCGTGGAAAATGCGAGATGCCGGGTCTATCTATGAACTGGCGGACGCGAACCTTCAACATGGCATGCAGGGTACGAGAAGTTATCGGAATTTCCCGGTCTGGGGAGGGTCATAAAAGATGAGTTGGTACAAGTAGTGACCCCGTATGAGCTAAACTTATATAAGTCGCTTCACTCGATCACGATTCCGCAGGAGTTGGACTTAAAAGGAGAGGAGGGCAATCCGGTTTTTGTGTTCTATTCGCTTATTTGACTTCGATATGTATCGCTCGGTTGTACTTCTTGTAATAATCTAGCGATAGAAGCTATGTTCTTTTATCTTTTCTATGTCTTTGATGGCTATTAGTGTTATTTAACATATTGTTTATATTTATATTACGAGTATTTCGTATGTTTGCGAAACCGACGTAATATCCGGATATGCTTAGAGGTTGGTAAGTATGTGTAATAACGGTATAAATAACATTAAAACTGATTGAAAATGAAAAAGGCGATTATGAACACAATGATCATCCTGTTCGCTTTGGCGATGTGCGTAGGATGCGGACAGTCTTCGGAACAAAAAGAAGAAAGTGTTCCGACAGATGTAACAAAGGCAGAAAAACAAGAGCAAGTACAGGTGGAAGCGGAGGACGAAGATACGCTGGAAAATGGAGAGCAGGTATTTAGGGTAGTAGAGGTGATGCCGAAGTTTCCCGGCGGTGATGCGGAGCTTTTGAAATTTATAGCCAAGAATGTAAAGTATCCACAAGAAAGCCAAAACAAAGGAGAGCAAGGCCGTGTGATTTGTTCGTTTGTGGTAACGAAGGATGGAACACTTACGAATTACAAGGTCATTAGAGGAATCTCCCCGGCATTAGACCAAGAGGCGGTTCGAGTTTTGCAAATGATGCCTCGTTGGACACCGGGCACGCAAAGAGGCGAGCCGGTAGCCGTGAAATATACGGTGCCGATCACATTTAAGTTGCAATAATTCACGATTGCAGGTCTTGTGATTCTTATTTAATGTTAATTAACGTGCCTTCCGCATGCCGTTTACGACTATTTCGTAGCTTTGTGGATATACATTAATAAAAGGATAAGATTTATGGAGAAGCTAACGATGCAGGAAGAAGAGGCGATGCGCTGGATTTGGCGGATCGGTCCTTGTTTTGTGAAAGATGTGCTGGCCAAATACGAGGACCCGAAACCTCCTTATACGACGCTCGCTTCCGTGATCAAGAATCTGGAGCGAAAGAAGTACGTGAAGGCGAAACGTTATGGAAATACGTATGAATACCGTCCTTTGATAGAGGAAACGGAATATAAACGTACGTTCCTTGGCGGCGTGGTAACGAATTATTTCGCTAACTCGTATAAAGAAATGGTTTCTTTCTTTGCGAAAGATCAGAAAATCTCTACGGATGATCTAAAGGATATCATCGATTTGATTGAGAAAGGAAAAGAATAACCTAAATCCCATACCATGACACCGGAATTTGCCTACTTATTGAAGGTAAATGTAGCCTTTGTACTCTTTTACGCCTTCTACCGGTTGTTCTTCTATAAGGACACGTTCTTCAAGCTACGTCGTGCGATATTGCTGGCGTTCTTTGGCTTGGCTCTGTTTTATCCTTTGCTGAACATCCAAGATTGGGTAAGGCAACAAGAGCCTATAGCAGATGTGATTTATATGTATTCCGCTATGTTGCCTGAGGCGACGGCGAAAGCGGATGCCGCGGCGTCCGTGGATTGGCATGGATGGTTGCTGGGATCTTTGGGGTTTATTTATTGGGGGATCGTAGCGTTCTTATGCGGACGTTTTCTCGTGCAATTAAGCAGTATCTTATGGTTGGCTCATACCAGTGAGCGTGTTGTTATTCATGAAACTCCGGTTTATGCGTTGCGGAAGGCCGCCGGGCCATTCTCCTTTTTCCGTATGGTCTTCTTGCATCCGGAGAGTCATTCGGATAAGGAAACGGATGAGATATTGACACATGAATGTACGCACGTATCCCAATGGCACTCGATTGACGTGATCTTGAGCGAGATGATGTGTATGGCTTGCTGGTTTAATCCTTTTGTATGGTTATTGAAGCGTGAGGTTAGGCATAATCTGGAGTATCTGGCGGATAACACGGTGATCCAGTCTGGTTACGATAGTAAGAGCTATCAATACCATTTATTGGGATTGGCTCATCATCAGTCCGTTACTACTTTGTATAATAGTTTCAATGTGCTGCATCTGAAGAACCGGATTATGATGATGAACAAGAAGCGGAGCCCGGGTATCGTACGTACGAAATATCTGATATTTATTCCATTGGTAGGGATCTTGATGCTGTTAAGTAATATCGAGGCGGTAGCCCGTTTGACTGTCCGTCTGGCGAATGAGGCTACGGTCTCGAACGCTATGGTGACGGCTACGGGCATTCTGGTTGATGAGACCGGGCAGCCTTTGATCGGGGCATCAGTTGTGGTGAAGGGCGGTAAAGAGAGGACTATCACGGATAAGAAAGGGGCTTTCTCTTTGGAGGTCCCTGCGAATGCGATTTTGCGATGCAGCTATCAAGGAAGGGAGTCTCAAGAGGTCTTGGCTGCTGATATGACAAATAATACCCATTTGTCCTTATCTTCCAAATCCCGTGAGATGAACGAGCAAGTATTTACCGTGGTAGAGAAGATGCCTAGTTTTCCGGGTGGGGATGCGGAGTTGTTGAAATACATAGCCACGAATATAAAGTATCCGAAAGAGAGTCAGGATAACGGGGAGCAAGGGCGTGTAATCTGCTCGTTTATCGTTGGGCGTGATGGTTCCGTCAATAATCCGGAGGTGCTTCGGGGAGTGACTCCTTTATTGAATGAGGAGGCCGTAAGGGTAATAAACACTATGCCTCGTTGGAATCCGGGAATGCAACGTGGAAAGGCGGTCGCCGTGAAATATACGGTCCCGATTACGTTCCGTTTGAAAAGTCCGGTAGAAGAAGCGAAGGAAGAGACTTTGACGGTAGTGGACGTGATGCCGCAATATCCCGGAGGGGATCGTGAATTATTGAAGTTTATCGCTCAAAGCATAAAGTATCCGACAGATGCGCAGGAAGCGGGAGTGCAAGGTCGTGTGATCTGTTCGTTTGTGGTAGATAAGAAAGGAAATATCGTGGAACCTAAAATCATACGGGGGATAGATCCCTCCTTGGATGCGGAAGCTTTGCGAGTCATCGGAATGATGCCCCGGTGGACTCCCGGTCGTCAGGACGGAAAGGCGGTCCGCGTCTTATATACGGTGCCTATTACTTTCCGGTTACAGTGAAATAAGAATAGAGGCTGTGTTGGTCGCTTAATCAGTAATCTTAAAAACATACAGATATGAATGAGAAATGTAATTTAGTTACAGTTCTGTTACTTTGTTGCCTTATTTTTCCCGGGAATGCTCAAGAGTTTAATTGGCAAGACTTGGTGAACCGTAAGCAATATGCGGCTGTGATCGCTCATGCTGATAGCCTTACATTAGCCGATTCTTCGAATTATGAGATTATGAACGCTATCGGGCAGGCTTATGAGGGTATGCTTCGGTATCAGAAGGCTTATGACTATTACCGTCTTTGCTTTTCTATGGATACGACGAACTTGGATATCTTAAACATCTTGGCTCGGACGGCGACGAACTTAGGCCGTGCGGAGGATGCCGAGCGATATTTTCATCAGGTCTTATCCGCCGATAGCTCGAACTTCTACGCTAATTATCAGTTGGCACGTCTGTATTTCCAATTGGGGGAGTATGAGAAAGCAGTTGATGCCTATGAGAAATTGCAAGCTCAGAATGAGGATAATACTGTCTTATACCGTGCGATTGGCGATTGCTATACTCGAATGGAACAATATCCTTCCGCTACGACCGCTTATTTTCAGGCGTATAACTTGAATCGTGAGAATGCGGGGTTGGCGGTTGCGTTAGTGAATTCATTGTATCGGATGGGGGCTAGTAGCCCGGATTATATATCGGAAGGAATAGCGATTTGCGATACCGCCTTGTTTTATAATCCCGGGAATCGTCAATTATTGCGTAGTAAAGGATTGGGGCTATATACCGTGAAACAATTTGTTCAGGCGGATTCTGTCTATTCCAGTTTGTTGGCTGATGGTGATTCTACTTACCTTACCTTGAAATATGGGGGAGCCTCGAAGTATTATGCCGGTCTGTATATGCCCTCGGTAGATATTCTGGATATGGCTTATGAGCAGGATACGACCTCGGTCGAGGTATGCCTCTTATTGGGTTCCGCCTTGGTAAGACATATGACCGGAAGCGGGCTTACGACTTATTTGACCGGGCGGAAAAGGGATTGGAGCCCAATCGTTTCTTGGTAAATCAATTATTGGCCTTCCGTGCGGAGACTTACCAAAAGACGGAGATATAAGGAAGCGTCCCGTCTCTACTATGAGGCATGGAAGAAGAATCCGGAACGACTGGATTTCCTGGCGGCGATCTCGCATATGTATAGTGAGATTGACGTGTCTAAATTCCAGAGTGAGGAGGATCGCCAGCGAGGGCTTTTATCTTGGTACTTTATATGAATGAGAGCTTAAAGAAAAAGCGGACGAGAGGACGATGGTGTTTAGCCGGGCGCTTCTGCAATCCTTCTATGAAGATATGTTTTTCCGTAATGTGGCGGAGGAGACTATGATAGACCCGGATGGGAAAAGAGCAAGATTTCTATCGTGGATTTGCGTAACCTGATCAATCAACTGCCGGAGACATCCGATGAGGTAAAAGAGATGATACGAATGATGGATCGGGAGAAAATGCTAAAGAGCAAGAAATGACATCGAACGAAAGACTTTAAACATCATAAAAATGAGAAAATTAACTACGAACGCAGTGGCTATGCTACTCGCTTTAGTCGGATGTATGGGATGTGGCAATCGGTCCGCTTCCTCTGTCGATAACCTTATAAGGGTTGATGTCATGGCCGATTATCCGGAAAAGGAATTGATACTTCAAGATCTTATGGACGTGGAATACATTGCGTTGGAAACCACGGATGATTTTATAACTAAAGGTGCCGTGAAAGCGATCGGAAAGGATATCATGCTGGTGACGAATCGGGGCAGTGATGGGGATATTCTTGTTTTCGATAAAAACGGAAAGGGACTTAGAAGATAAACCGTTTAGGGCAAAGCGGTGAGGAATACGCAGCTTACAGGGCTTGTCTTGGATGAGGATAACGATGAGATATTCGTCAAGGATAATCCGGCGAGAAAAATAGGTGTCTATGACTTATTGGGAAACTATAAAAGGAGTTTTAAGTTCACGGATACCAGTTATTATAATTATATATTTAATTATGATCGTGATCATTTGATTTGCTATAAGAGTTATCCATCGGAAAAAGGCAAGCGGGAGTGCCATTTGATTATTTCCAAACAAGATGGCCGTATCACCCATGAGATCCAGATTCCCTCTAAGGGTATTGAGACTCCGGTTGTGACAGAAGGGGAGTTTGTCATTACGCCGGAATTTTATCTTACGTTCCCGGATCGGGATAAATGGATACTTGTCAATACATCGTCTGATACCATATTCCATTACTTGCCGGATGGTAATCTGAGTCCTTTTATCGTAGAAGCCTTCCATATCCTCCATGGATACGAAAGTCTTTCTTTTTCCTATCACCGATCGCTACTGTTTTATGAGAACCATGAGAAAAGAGGTTGACTTTACGACGTTTAAAGGTTTCCTTGGTGAAGATCTGGTGTATGATAAACAAGAAAATGCCTTATTCAGCTATATTCTATACAATGATGGATTTCATCAATAAGGAAGAAGTCTCTCTAACATCAGAGCCAAGAAACCCCGAAATAGCTATCTGCCAAACTCTAGATGCCCCGGACTTAGTTGAGGCTTACGAGAAAGGCCAAAGCTAAAGTTGAAGGAGATCGCGCAAACTTGGATGAAGAGTCGAATCCTGTGGTCATGCTGCTGAAAAAGAAAAAGTAATATATTGCTCCGGCTGCTACCTTGCTGGAAAAAAGTAAGTTGATGGCTATATTATTTTTTGATAAACACGTACATACTTGATTCATAATACGTAAATCGATTTTAGCGAGAAATGCCTATTAATTTTAGGGAGGCCGTATCAAATACTATCGATTGCCCACTTATGTTCCGGAAATAAAATGTTCCTCTCTTGTTGAAATAGTTCTCCGATAACCTATACATTCCATAGCGAATAAGTATTTATTCTTAAATCAGCGCCGTGAACTGTATAAACCACGCCGTGGAATGTGCAGACCACGCCTTGGTTTATACAGTTCACGGCATGGTTTATAGAATAGATGAGATAGCGATAAACTTTATATATAGGTAAACATACGTTTTATTCTAGATGAATCCGTTTGCGTTTTCGAGTAAACCAGCTACATTTGCCGGAAAGAATATCTAGATGAGGAAGTTCCTTTTATTGTGGTTGGTTGGGTTGATGTTGGTGCCTTCTGTGATGGCTGAGCGGAAAAAGGTTGGCTTGGTGCTGGGAGGCGGTGGGGCGAAAGGTGTCGCTCATATCGGGGTGTTGAAGGTATTGGAGGAGGCCGGCATCCCGATTGATTATATTGCCGGCACTAGTATGGAGCTATCGTGGGGGCTTATATTCCGTTGGATATAATGCTGCGGAAATCGATAGCATGGTGAGATGCAGGACTGGAGTATGTTATTGAGCGACCGGGTGAAACGTAGTAGCCTTACTTTTCCGGAGAAAGAGAATTCCGAGCGTTATGTATTCTCACTCCCTTTTGGGCGGAGTAAAAAGAGATAGCGATCAAGGGATGATAAAGGGCAAAATCTCAGAACCTGTTCTCGAATCTAACGATCGGCTATCATGATTCCGTGGACTTCAATCAATTGAATATACCTTTCGCTTGTGTGGCGTTGAATGTGGTGGACGGCCAAGAATATGTTTTCCATCATGGAAGTCTTCCGTTGGCTATGCGTGCCAGTATGGCGATTCCTGCCGTGTTTGCGCCGGTACGTTTGGATAGCATGGTGTTGGGTAGATGGTGGGATCAAGAATAACTATCCGGCGGATGTCGCACGGGATATGGGGGCGGATATCATTATTGGCGTAGATCTAGGTACTAGCGACTTGAAACAGTTGGAGCGGATAAATACCCTTGGGATATCGTAGGGCAGATCGTCGCCTTGCATGGTTATGAAATACGGGACCGAATAAGGAACAGACCGATCTGTTGTTCCGCCCGAATACAGACCCTAAATTCCGCTAGTTTTGGGGAGACGGCCTTGGATACCTTGATTGACCGGGGTGAGCAAGTCGCCCGCAAGCAATGGGATGAGATTCTTGCCTTAAAGAAGAAGATTGGTTTATCCGATAGTTCGGATATGCACCGAAAGAGATTAGTACATTCCTATCCGGTAGCCCACCGATACGTTTCATATCCGGCGTGTCTTGTTTGAAGGTATAGATCCTCGTGATGAGAAATGGTTGACGCAAATCAGCGGCTTGAAAGAGAATAGCTTGCTTACCGTGAAGAAATTGCAGGAAGCCATGTCTATCGTGATCGGTACAAACCTTTACTCGAATGTAAGCTATAAATTAGTCGGCGAGAGGCAGGAGGATTTGGTGCTTACGGTACAGGAAAAATCAAATAGCGCGATTAATGTGGGCCTGAATTTCAATAGCGAGGATATCGTCGCCCTATTGCTGAATGTGACTTTTGACAATCGGGCCCGTTACCATTCGAAGTTCTCCGTAACCGGGAGGATCGGGAAACGTATGTATGGGCGGGTGGACTATGCGATAGAGCGTAATCCATTGCGTAATATTAACCTGTCTTACATGTTCACGTACCATGACCTCGACGTGTATAACAGGAAATAAGATCGTAAATACGACGTATCGCCATCATTTCGTGGAACTCGGGTATTCGGATATGAACTGGCTGAATTTCAAGTTGAAGCTAGGAGCCCGTTATGAGTATTTCGATTATAACTCATTCCTTTATACGGCGGAAAACCAAAAGTATCAAGTAAAACCGGAAGGCTTTATCAGCTATTTCGCTCAAGCCCATCTGGAGACGTTGGATCGTCGTTACTTCCCGAGTAAAGGCGTTTCTCTGCAAGCGGATTATTCCATTTATACGGATAACTTCGTGACCTATAAAGGACATACATTCTTCTCCGCCTTGAAGCTCAGCTTCCTGTCGGTATTGCCGCTGACTTCCCATTTGAGCCTGTTGCCTTCCATCGATGGGCGTGTGTTGATCAGGGAAAGATCCGGCTTATCCCTTTTGAATGTGGTGGGAGGCGATATGCCGGAACGGTATCTTCCCAGCAACTCCTTTCGCCGGGATCAACCATATGGAGATATTCGATAATTCCGTGGCGATTGTCCGCTTAAACTTGCGTCAGCGTATCGAACAACGGCATTATATCTCTTTGATCGCTAATTATGCGATCCATGAGAATAATTTCTTCGATCTAAGGGCGTTTGGGGAGGTAGCATCGGTTATGCTTATAACAGTATAGTCGGTCCGATGAATACGAACTTCGGTTGTCGAACCGGAATAATAACCTGCAATTTTATCTGAATCTGGGTTACAGTTTCTAATATTTCTTACATTTGTAAGGATTAAAAATAGAAAGTTATGAATGAACAGATCATAGAGTTCTTGACAGAGTTGAGGAGCCATAACAATCGGGAATGGTTCCAAGACAATAAAAGTCGTTACGATGCGCTACGTAAGGTTTTTATTGATGAGGTACAGGATTTAATCGGTCGTATCTCCTTATTCGATCGAGGTAGCCGGGTTGGAGGCGAAAGATTGTTTGTTCGGATATACAGGGATATCCGTTTCTCTCCAGATAAGACATAATGTCATTTCGCCGCTTACATCTCCCAAGGTGGTCGTGCCAGCGAACGGGGTGGTTATTATATCCATCTGGAGCCGGAGGTTGCTTGCTTTCCGGTGGTGTATGGTGCCCACCTGCGCTATTAAAGAAACTTCGTCAGGATATATACGATCATATCGAGGAATTTACGGCTATTATCGAGGAACCTACATTTAAGAAAACATTCCCGGTGTTAGAGGGGGAGATGCTGAAACGCATGCCTGCCGGCTATCCAATGGATTCCCCTTATGGTTATATCATGAAGCATAAGGATTTCAGCGTGGTGTCTTATAAGCCGGATAATTTCTTTACGCTAAGAATTGGATGGATAAGGCGGTGGATGACTTTAAATTGTTATTACCATTCAATCGTTTCTTAAACTATACGGTAGATGAATATCTAGGGAGAGTTTAAATCTCCCTAGCCTAAGGAAGTAAGGCTGTTAGTTTCTCCAGCTGCGTCTTTAACTCTTCTTGGGTTGCCTTATCGGTTTCGTCCGGTAGGCCGCCTGTGTTGGGTAAGAATGGTAAGTAATGGGTATCCGCTATATACCGGGCTGCCCGGATACGGACGGCGGGTGAAGCGTCATAAAGCAACTTGTACCCATCGTTTGGCGTCCCATGAATGGTGTGCTTCCAGCCAATCCAAGGCGGCAACTTTTTGCTCGCTTTCTCCGCTTAAAAGGATTTGAAAGGCTTTTTCCTGCTTTAAATCATCGGTAGCCATTAATGATTCATGATTGAACAGGTCTGGACGTACGGCGGAGGATTGATAAGGGATAAAAGGCTTATTCAAGGTCCAACGTACCATCCGGGGATCATCCACATCATGCCGGAGTACCTTCGGGTGGGCGATGGAACTAAAAACACGCCCTTTCCTGTAGTTATTGGCTACGAAGAATGGCTTACCGTTTGTCATATTAGCGGGGCGTTTCTTCCCTCATGCACATCGCTTTCCATGATGGCAAGCGTGTTTTGATCGTATCAGCCGGATTGTTTATAAATACCGGTCCCTCATAGTAAATGACGAAACCTCGTATCGCGGTCGGCTAATTCGGGGAATATCTTCTTACCCTCCTCGCATAAGGTGAATTTCGCTAATCCATGCCCTCGGTTGTCATGCTCGATGTCGATCGCTTGCTGTCCATTTAGCTGTATACAGGTGTAATCGGGAGTATTCGAGAATAGATAGGCTCCGGCACAGATCCCGACAGCCCCTTTTTACCTTTAGCGATGAAGTCCTTGATACGTTGTTGATTTAAGGTCCCTAGGTTTAAGTACTGACTTTTGCCACTTCCTCCCGGGATAATAATAGCGTCGATCGAATCGAGCACATTATTAGCTATATCTGCTGTAGTAATGGTACGTACCTCCATTTCGGTCCAGCCGGATAGCGGCGACAGTTTCAAATACAGGTCTGTGCTCCTCCATGCCCATCGAATACACCCACCTTTATCGGTTGAGTATTAATCTCTTTTTTCGTGCTCTTGTTTTCCGGCACTGAGCACTGAACGCATAAAGCCAGATAGGCAAGATATAAGATGGCGGTCGTTTTCATTTTACGGAGGATTTTAGGTTGTTATTGTTCCCGGGTATAAATCCACTTATCAACCGTATTCTTACTTTATACCATTGTACATGTTTGCTATCTCCACTTACCCATTTCAATAGATCCGATAGGCATCACCAATAAAAGCATGTTCCACAGGGTATTTGAAATCATCCGGTATCATTAAGGCCCATATGCAATTATCATTTGAGTAATAACGGTATCTGACCCCTTTGGGGGTATAGCTATAATTACGTTGGTGGATTTCCGTGCGTAAGACCTCTCCTTCCCGCTTTAATACGGTCGTGAAAGATCGATGTCATCAATGGTCAAATCTTTAAGGCACCGGCTGCGAACGAAAAGGTGATCAAACGTTCTTCGTTCAGTTCCTATATGGAAGGTCATTATCTGTATTAATCATTTCATGAAAAGAGAATAATCCATGTATATCATCCGATAGGGCATAAACCGGAGTCTCGGTTTCCGATTCTGGAGTCGTGGTCCAGCCATTTAACTCGGCTTTTTGGATGTCTTTGGACTTTATGCCGGGGAGATGGATGAAAGCTCCGGCCCGCTTAGTTCCACCTAATGCACGGAAAGTCAGTTTTATATTGGCGAATTGTACATAATCGTCTTTCATGGAAGTTTCCATCTGGCCTATTTATCACGGCATCATTAAAATCATAATCTCCGTAATTAGGGAAAGAGTCTTCTATTATAAATGTATAGGTGGAAGACACGCTTCGGGTCGGGGTACGGCTAACCGGAGTAGCGGTTGTTTCCTGCGATACGGCTAACGAATCGAAAGCACAGACATTATCATTACCCGGTGTTAAGGTGACAGGAGCGGTAACTTGATATCCGGTAGGGGTCGTCAATTGTATGTAAACTTGATCCGACTCCCTTTGATAGATAATTTTTCTTATCGAACGTTTTCTTTGAGCAAACCCCGGTAGCGAGAAGATTCGCATCTTGATCTTCCGGACTTTTATCAAATACTTCTACCAGATAATTATAGGTGCCATCATAGGGGTCGAAAGATTGTACGGTAAGGTGGGATATTTGTATCATCGACCAATCGAAATTAGAGGAAATTGTTACCTTTGAGAATGGATTAGTACCTTCTCCCGGAATTTTATTGGAAGGATCATATACATCCTTTGTACATCCTGAGAATAGGATAAAAAGAAAGGATGTGATAAATGGTTTTCTGTCGCATGTCAAGAAATCAATTTGCATTCTGCCTTTGCAAAAGTAAGAATATATTTATTAATCAATAGATTTTTAATTTATTAAAAAAGCGGTGTCTAAAGTTTTCTTTTGAAAGTTACATCCGGCTGGTGGTAAATAATAGATATTTAAAAATCGGGGGAACTTACGATTTGGTTTACAATATGTCAGTAAACATGGGAGAATCGAAGGGAATGAAGGTCTTGAATGTGTTAAATATTGTGATATTACTAACGATTTGTCACTTTGCTTTTGGTGATTGTCGGAAACTTCTTTACGAGCGGTACAAAATGATAGTAACCTTATAAATTAAAATATATGAACATCAGTTGGGGTAAAAGTATTCTTGCTTGTTTTACTTTCATGTGTATTTAGCGATAAGCGGCGTCTCCTAAATTATCTATATGATACAAAGGGAGAATGGTAAGATTATCTCTAAAGTGGTATTCTTACAGGAAAACGGACTGTTGAAAAACAAACAGGTAAGATATGAGTTCCAGTACAACGGAACGGCAAGGTTTCCGAGAAACGTTTCGTTGGGATCGGACAAACGATGAATGGGTTCCATTCTATCAGATCACTTATCAATATGATGATCAAAGTGGAGATAAAGACAAATTACGGTATGTGGGATAAGAAAAACTTTAGCTTAAATGTCCAGAACATGATTATCCCGAGTTTAATTACGAAGAAATTTTCTCATAATACATACTTTAAATTAAGACTTTCATAGACAAATGGGAAGGGCGATTTGGTATCGCCCCTTTTCTTGTTTTTATCAGATGATTTTCTCCAAATCTTTCAAATTGTTAGCTACTTCCTCATCCGTTACCTCATAGTTTGTTAGATCACCGGATAGATATTGGTCGTAGGCGGCCATATCGATCAAGCCGTGCCCGATAAGTTGAACAAGATCGTACGAGGTTTACCTTCGATCTTGGCTTGCTCTACCTCATGGATAGCTGCGGCGATAGCGTGGGATGATTCCGGGGCCGGTATGATTCCTTCCGCTTGTGCGAATAAGGTAGCGGCCTTGAAGGTATCCAATTGCTTGATATCCACGGCGCTCATCAATTCGTCTTTCATCAACTGGCTGACGATGGAGCCGGCGCCATGATAACGCAAACCTCCCGCATGGATATTCGCTGGAGAGAAATTATGTCCCAACGTGAACATCGGGATTAATGGGGTATAGCCTGCCTCATCTCCGAAGTCATATTGGAATTGCCCTCTTGTAAGTTTCGGGCAAGATGCCGGTTCCGCCGCTATAACCCGGATATCCTTACCTTCCGTTAGTTTATGGCGCAGGAATGGGAATGTGATACCGGAGAAGTTGGAACCACCACCGAAACAACCGATAACGACATCGGGGTACTCGCCAGCCATTTCCATTTGTTTCTCAGCTTCCAGTCCGATAACGGTCTGATGCAGCATAACGTGGTTTAATACGCTACCTAATGTATATTTACAGTTCGGTGTCTGCATGGCCAGCTCTACCGCCTCGGAGATGGCGGTACCTAGACTACCTTGATAATTAGGATGGTCTGTCAAGATCTTACGTCCGGCTTTCGTACTCATACTCGGGGAGGCAACAACTTGTGCTCCGAAAGTCTGCATGATCGAACGACGGTAGGGCTTCTGGTGGTAACTAACCTTTACCATATAAACGGCAAGTTCCAAGCCGAAAGCTTTTGCCGCATAAGAAAGAGCGGCACCCCATTGTCCGGCGCCTGTCTCGGTCGTGATATTTGTCGTACCCTCTTGTTTACAATAATAAGCCTGAGCCAAGGCCGAATTCAACTTATGTGAACCGATCGGGCTTTACACTCGTTCTTGAAATAGATATGAGCGGGCATATCCAGCGCTTTTCCAATCCAGTGGCACGAACCAACGGAGTCGGTCGCCATACCTTATAAAGCTTCGCGTACTTCATCGGGGATCTCGATCCATGTGTCTGTCGTGTTCATTTCTTGATGAGAGACACCTTTCGAGAATAGAGGATATAAATCTTCCTCCTTTAAGGGCTGTTTAGTTTGTGGATTTAAGATCGGCAGCGGTTTGTTCTTCATATCCGCTACGATATTATACCATGCCGTAGGTATATCTTTTTCTTCTAGCAAAAACTTTTTAGTACTCATTTTCTTTATCTGGTGTTTACAATATTAATCTAATTTGACCTTTAAGGCTTACAACTTGGAAGCAAAGGAACAAATAATATTTCGTTTCTTCAAATTGAATCCATAAAATATATACATTCGCGGCTTATAAGGTAAGAAAAATAACAAACTGAATTATAATGAGACAGATTACCCTGTTGCTCGTGGGGATGCTAGCCTTATTTTCTACGACAGCGCAAAGAAAAAACTTCACTTACAAATTCTACGGCTTCGTCCGTGGAGATCTTTCTACAATTCCCGGGCTAATATGGCTCCGATCGATGGGAACTTTTATCTCTATCCTTTGGATAAGAGTTTTGATGCGGATGGCAAGGATTTGAACGCCACGCCGAATGGCAGTTTCTATACGTTCACTTCCCGGGCTTGGACGTGACGGGTCCCGACATTGGCAAGGCTCGTTCCTCCGCTAAGATAGAGACGGACTTTGGCGGTTTTTCCGGTAGTAATACGATGTTACGTATCCGGCAGGCATACGTAAACTTGGATTGGGGAAAATCGGCGGTATTAGTAGGGATCACGTGGCATCCCTTGTTTGGCGCCGTGATGCCGGATGTATTGAATCTTTCCACCTGAGCGCCGTTCCAGCCTTTCAACCGTAGCCCTCAGATCCGTTACCAGTATAAGGCGAATAGCCGGGTACAATTGATGGCTTCCGTGTTGTGGCAATTACAATACCTTTCCAGCGGACCGAAAGGCATGAGCGAGGATTATATTAAGAATAGCTGCATTCCGGAGATGTTCGTGGGGGCGGATTTTACCCCTGCGGATGGTTGGTTGATGGGGCTCGGCGCTCATATGATCTCCTTGAAACCCCGTACTTCCACGGAATGGAAGGAGCAAACTTTTAAGGTGAACGAGCGAATGACCGCATTCTCTTACGAGGCACATTTGAAGTATAGCGGAAGAAACTATACCTTTGCGGCGAAAACCTTGATGGCCTCAGCCTTGGATCATACCGCTTTATTGGGCGGTTACGGGGTGAGCTCGGTGGACTCCCGTACGGGCGAGCAGGGATATACGCCTTTCGCCATTCTACGACATGGGTGAATTTCGCCTACGGAACGAAATGGAGACCGGGAGTTTTCGTCGGATATACGAAGAATTTGGGAACCGGGAAGTCCTTGGTCTCAGCGGATAAGGTGTATGGTATGGGATTGGATATCGATCAATTAATAACCGTCAGCTTAAACGTATCGTATAATTTACCGCATTGGAAGTTCGGTTTCGAGTATTGTCCGGCGACAGCTTATTATGGCACGACCGACTTAGAGAGCGGACGTATCGAGCAAACACATGCGATAACGAATCATCGTATATTAGGTTTGATGATGTATTATTTTTAAAGATAGATTGACCGGAATGGAAATGAAACGCAACTTGCTTCTTTTGATCGGCCTATGTATGGCGGTATGCGTACAGGCGCAAAAGAAAAACTTCTCTTACAAATTTTACGGACAGGTACGTGGAGACTTGTTCTATAATTCCCGTGCGAATGCCGAGGATCGTGGATGGTTTGTTCCACCTATATCCGAAGGACGTGGCGTTGGATGCGGATGGCAAGGACTTGAACGCTAGTCCGAACGGTAGTTTTTACCTGCTTTACTCCCGTTTGGGAATCGATGTACAAGGACCGAAGGTTGGTTCGGCCAAGACTTCCTTGAAACTGGAGGCCGATTTCCGGGGTTCGGGTAGCAATTGGGCGGTGCTCCGTATCCGTCATGCCTATGTGAATCTGGATTGGGGCAAGTCCGCTGTCTTGATCGGACAGACATGGCATCCGCTATTTGGCGAGGTCTTTCCACAGATGTTGAATCTTTCTACCGGCGCCCCGTTCCAGCCCTTTAACCGCAGCCCGCAAATTCGTTATCGTTATACGGACAATGGGTGGCAATTGACCGGGTCGGTTCTATGGCAGTTGCAATATCTATCGGCTGGACCGAACGGAAAGAGCGAGGAATATATCAAGAATAGTTGCGTGCCGGAAGTCTATCTCGGGGTGGATTATAAGAAACCCGGTTGGCAGGTAGGAGCCGGTATGGAAATCTTGTCGTTAGTGCCGAGAACGCAGAACGAGGTGGATGGCAAGATTTATAAAGTCAGCGAGCGGGTTTCTTCCGTATCCGGCGAGGCGCACGTGAAATATCAGGACGCGAATTGGTTGGTGATGGCGAAAACCTTGCTGGCTTCTAACTTGACGCAGACTTGTATGTTGGGTGGTTACGGCGTCACCTCTATCGACCCACGTACCGGCGAACAGGAATATTCGCCGTATCTCCTTCTCTACTTCTTGGTTGAATATCGTGTACGGAAAGAAATGGAAACCGGGTTTGTTCTTAGGCTATTTGAAGAACTTGGGAGCGAATGAGGCACTGGTAGGCAAAACCTATGGCGTAGGTCTGGACGTAGATCAGGTATTTACGACCAACCTGCAACTTTCGTATAATCTTCCGCACTGGAAATTAGGTGTTGAATATAGCCCTTCCATCGCATGGTATGGCAATGTGGATTTGCAAGATGGCGGACGGATTCATGACACACATTCGATAACCAACCATCGGGTATTGGGCGTATTGATTTATACGTTTTGAGAAGGCATGGAGGAATTACGCTAAGCATAAAAAAGCGGGATAAGAGTATTCTCTTGATCCCGCTTCCACGTATATAGAATTTACAAAGTTGTCTGTTATTTGATATTACCCACCTTTAGCAAGTACTCGGCGATTTGTACGGCGTTCAAAGCGGCGCCTTTCTTGATCTGGTCGCTCACGGTCCAGAATGTCAAACCATTCGGGTTGCTGATATCCTTACGGATACGGCCTACGTAAACCGGATCGTGATCCGCTACGAACAACGGCATCGGATAATCCTTGTTTGCCGGTTCATCCTGCAATACCACACCTCAGCCTCGGCGAAAGCCTTGCGAGCCTCTTCCACGCTGATCGGACGCTCTGTCTCTACCCAAGTAGATTCGCTATGCGCACGCATAACCGGTACGCGAACACAGGTAGCGCTCACCTCGATATCCGAGTGCATGATCTTACGGGTCTCGTTATACATCTTCATCTCCTCTTTCGTATAGCCATTTTCCGTGAATACGTCTACGTGAGGGATTACGTTATATGCCAATTGATAAGCAAATTTCTCTACTGTAGGCCCTCGCCCTTTAATAGTTGCTCATATTGTTTTACCAACTCAGCCATAGCGGTAGCGCCCGCTCCACTGGCAGCTTGATAAGTAGATACGTGAACACGCTTGATATGAGATAAGTTCTCGATCGCCTTCAACGCTACAACCATCTGAATCGTGGTACAATTCGGGTTAGCGATCACGCCACGAGGACGATTCAAGGCATCCTCCGGGTTTACTTCCGGTACGACCAATGGAACATCCTCGTCCATACGGAACGCGCTGGAGTTATCGATCATCACCGTACCATGTTTCGTGATCGTCTTCTCAAATTCCTTGGAAGTACCACCTCCGGCTGAAACAAAAGCAACATCGATTCCCTTAAAGTCGTCGTTATGCTTCAGTTCCTTAACGGTATACTGTTTACCACGGAAGGTATAAACACGTCCGGCACTACGAGATGAGCCAAAAAGTTCCAGCTCATCTATCGGGAAGTTTCTCTGGTCGAGTACACGCAGGAACTCCTGTCCCACGGCTCCACTTACACCAACAATTGCTACTTTCATTTTGAGCACTGATTTAATTTGAATAATGTAAAATAGTTATAACTTTGCTGTCTGTAAAGGGCTTCATATTTTGCCTTTGCGCCCTATTATTTACAGTTGTAACTTATTAGGGTGCAAAGATAGAGAAATTTATAACTAAAACGATATAGCTATGAAACAATTATTATTAATTCTTGCGTTTTTACTTCCGCTTTGCGCTTATCCCCAGTTAAAAGAACCGTTTAATGGACTGGAGATTACATCGGATAACCCTTGGACGGGTGATTTAGATTGCTTTGTGATTGAGACCGGATGGCTGGTCTCACGTGCGGATCCTACCCGGAAAAGTGTTTCCATAGAAACTCCTCTCGTTTATTCCGCTACAATGGAATGGGAATTTGAGATTCGGATGGATTTCAAACCAAGCGATCAAAACCATATCCGGCTACATGTTTATTTAGATGATCAGAGGATGCTTGGATTAAAAAACGATTATTATGTCCAAATCGGCAGTAATAAGAAAACGATAACTTTTCGGAAACATACCGCAACGGAGAAGAATCCAAAGATCTTAATAGAGAAAGCGCTCGATGTCTTGTTGGGAGCCGTGGATTTGAAAGTGAAACTTACTTTAGAAAATCATAAGATATGGAACTTATATGTGCTAGAGAAGGGTAGGTTTGTCTTGATAGGGAGTTGTGAGTCTGAAGTTTCTTCTTCATGTAAAGGGGGACAACTACGTTTTGAATGCCGCTATTCTAAAACTCGAGTAAATGATTTTGCGTGTAACTACATCATTATATCCGATAATATCTCGATCGAACCAGAGAAGCCGGATACTCCCGAAGAGCCAGAAGAACCCAATGAGCCCGATGAGCCGTTGGTTCTTCCGCGGCTTCTGCTATCCAACCGATCACCGAGTCTGTTTTCCAATTACAATATAATCTTCCGGTGGATATCCGTGAGGCGATATTCTCTATATCGGGTATCGGTAATGCTTCTCGTATGACCTATGCGGATGATATGCGGATCTATGTGAATATCAGCTTTGATAAAGAGTTGAAGGTTGGCATGGGTTATGATTTGTTGTGCTCGGGGTTAATGGATCTTGAGGGAAATAAGATTCCGGAGAGTTCTACCGAGATTCGGTTAGAATATGAAGAAGAGCCCGACGTTCCGGAGGAACGGAAGTGCCGGATACTCCTTCTTTCCCCGCTGGTAGTATCCGTATTAATGAGGTGATGGCTGATCCGAAAGGACAAAAGGCTTTTCCGGAAACGGAGTATGTGGAACTTTATAATACGACGGATAAGGCTATAGAGTTAAATGGTTGGTCATTCTTATATGGTGGTAGTAAGCCAACGGTATTGACAGCTTTGTTTTTGGATGCGGATGGATATGTCGTGCTTTATCGGTCCGGTAGGGATATACATATTGATGATGCGGGGCTGGATCTGCCCTTGGATAAATTCCCGGCGTCGTTGGTAAACACGGGGAAGGAGCTTGCTTTATTCGATCCTTCCGGTAAGGAGATCGACCGGATTGCCTATGAGAAAGCGAAAGCCGGTATCGCTTGGGAACGTTCTGAAACCGGCTTTCATTTATCAACGGATGAGCGAGGAGGCACGCCGGGTTCCGCGAACTCTTCTCCTGACGATGAACCAGAAGATCCAGATCGTCCGGACGCTCCCCATAAACCGGGTATCCCCACGGACATTATAGTCTTACCCAATGAGATCGTTTTTAATGAGTTGTTGCCGAATCCTTACCCGGAAGGGAGTGAGTATATCGAGCTTTATAATCGTTCGGACCGGACATTGCCTTTGGCCGGACTGTCTGTTGCTACTCGTAAATCCGATGGTACATTGAGTTCGCATTATCCTTTATCTTCTATAGTCTCTCCGGTAGAACCACAAGATTATGCGTTGCTGACTAAAAAGTATGGGAGGAGTGAGCGATTTTTATCTGATATCTTCGCCGGATGCTTTGCATGAATTAAAACTTCCGGTCTTGGCAAATACCTCCGCTACGTTAGTCCTGTTTCGTACAGAAGATGAGGTTATGATCGATGAGATCGTTATTCCTCTAAATGGCATGCCCCATCCGTGAAAAACGAGAAGGGGATTGCCTTGGAGCGGATTAATCCTGATAGCGATACGCAGGATGAGATGAATTGGACCTCGGCTTCGGCCACGGCGGGATACGGTACGCCCGGCTATCGGAATTCCCAATATGGAAAGCAAGATGAAGGCGAGGTAACGGGCATAGAGCCTCCCGTTTACTTTGAAGCGACGAAAGAATATACCATCTCTTACCATCTAGATGAATCCGGCTATACCTGTAGAGCTTGGATATTTGATATCTCCGGAAGGTGTATCAGTGAGGTGGTAAATCATGACTTATTAGGATAGAAGATTGAATTGACTTGGAACGGCCTTGCGGTGAATGGTTCCAAGGTGAGAACAAGCGTCTATATTTTCTATGCGGAACTTGTTCAAAGGAAAAAAAAAGTTGAACGTTATAAAGAAGTTTTCCTAGTGAAATAGAATGGGATGTGAAATATAAATACTATTTTTGTCATGAGTGATTTTGAAAGAAGGAGAGAAAAGAATAAAGAAGAGTTAGTGAAGATACGGAAGGAGAATATCGCAAAGTATTTCTTTGACCCTGCTGACATTTGCGGCTTTAGTGTTGGGATTAGGTGGAGCTTTCTTTAATATAGGTAATAGGAAAGGTTATCATATGTTGATACTATACCTTGATCATTTGGTATATTTTTTTGTTTTAGTTGCTACCGTATGGTTCGCATATATTGGAAGTTTAATACTTAAAATAGATTAGTATGATAGTAGTGGCTGTGTTTTTTACAATTGTTGCTGCAATAGCAGGAGTATCTTACTATTTCTTCACACTCCTCGCGGAAAGCGTTGGATAAGAGGGGTGATTAATAGACCGCTTTATACCACTCAAGATCCGTACCGCACTCGTTCAGTTTGGGCAAGGCTTTGGGGACGTAGATAGATAAGCCGCTATTTATTGACCGGCAGATAGCTTCCATACGGATACGGATAAGCGTAAACTGCCTTGGGTGTAGTAGCCTTGTAAATAACCGCTTTTCCATGCTCCGCTTGAATGCGTTATATTGCTCTTCCGTGGCCAGACGGCTCACGTAATCATCAAAATCATATAAGGCATGATAATTCGGCGTCAAATACTCCATGATCTGCAATTCGCTAACGGAACGGCGAAAAGATCACTTTCCGTCTTATCATGGAATAGGGTACGGCAAGTAGCGGCCAATTCATCCAACTATATCGCTTTCATGACCGAGATCGTTCCTGCCTCACTTTGATAATACGTATAACACTTTGTCGCTATCCCCACCACATCAGCTTTTTGAACATATCCCCATGATCGTTTGATAGGAAACCATTGGCCAGTATCTCCGTGGGCGAGCCGATAATATAATCCGCACATCCCTGAAAGCGTAAGCTACCTCGGCGCACGACATATAACAAGCGTCGAACAAAATAAAATCAAAATGATACTTCGATAAAGCGGAGGCCAAATCATTGATCTCCGTAAATTATTCTTCCGTGTCTTGCCCGAAAGAACGCAGATAGCTATAGATATCCGAAGGTAGCCATCCCGTTCCGTGACTCCACAGCACCAACCCGTAACTATCCGCCGGATATTCCTTTTGTACCTTGTCGATTATTTGCGTCAGCGTCTCGGTAGAGGCCGAGTTCTGGTTCGAGTCGTGGTCTCGAGCACGATCTGCCGGATGGTATCCGCTTCCACTTTTAATTGGAAGCTGGGAGCCTCGTTCTGCTTATCCGTATAGATCAATAAATTGCCGTTGTTCAATCCATCTCGCTCAATCCCTTTCTTTATCGCCCTCAGGTTTTGGCTCACGTATCCACTCAAGCTATTATCTCCGCGAAATAGATAAGAACCGTACGAGGGCGGTAGTAGGGATAACGACCTCCTCTTTATCGCAAGCGACAAACGAAAGGTGACAGGAGAAAATCACGATATATTTAGCCTTCATGAGTCATATTCTGGATTTATCTTGCAAAGATAACGTTTTCCGTTTGTAAATCGTGGATATTATATAAGTTAACGTACGAATGAACTGATAAATATTATCTATATTTGTACGGTTTTGTCTCTTTAAATAAAAACCTAATGAACCGGGAGATATGAATAAACTATATTTACTGTTAGTATTTCTTTGCCAACTTTTATAGATATTCAAGGACAGGTCGTGGCCGTGAAGACCAATGTGCTTTATGACGCGGATCACTACGCCGAACATAGGGGCGGAGGTCGCTTTCAACAAGCATTGGTCCGTTGAGGCATCGGGGTATTATAACGGTTGGACATTCTCGAGCGATAAGTCATTTAAGCATTGGATGATACAGCCCGAGGCGCGTTACTGGATACACGAGCGTTTCAACGGACATTTCTTCGGGGTTCATGCCCAGTATATGGATTACGATTTCGCTGGTTTGCTCCTGGGGATGGAGAAGAATAGTTATAACGGTAACGCTTATGGCGGCGGTATCTCTTATGGTTATCAGTTATACGTGTCGCCCCGTTGGAACGTGGAGTTCACGGCGGGTTTCGGATACTCTGCATTTCGAATATGATAAGTACGCTTTCCTAGAGGAGATGCGCCTATCGGCAAGTTCCGCAACGAGTATTGGGGATTAACAAAGGCAGGTATCAGTATCGTTTACATCATCAAATAAAGAGATAAATCTATGAAGACATTCATTTATATATGCTTGTATATATGCTTGCTTGTGATCGGCCTTGTTCTTCCGGCAGGAGCGCAGGTGCCTATACAATCTTACCGGGGGCAAGTCTCCGTGAAGCAAAACCGCATCGAGCGGGAGGGCAACTCCTTGCGTCTAGACCTAACGATCAGTGTCTGCGGACTCTCCGTGGGACGATATCAAACCCTGTCCTTGATGCCGATGTTGAGTAGCGACAGAGATTCCCGTCATGGCCCCGGTAGTACTAAACGGGGTAAACAAGCAAAAAATGTTCGACCGTACCTTAGTTTTCGAAGGCAAGAAAGCCGCCGATGGCGACGCTTATACGGTAATCAAGAACACCCCGGAACTGATCCGTGAAATCCCCTATGAACTATCTATCCCATACCAGCCATGGATGAAGAACGCCGCGTTGATCTTGGTTGGGGAGTTGGATAATTATGAAGGTGCGCCATTACGAACATTCGTAAACGTATTGACAGAACATTTGGACATTCCGTAAAATAGTTTTTAACGCATTCCGTTATCCTGCAAGTACTGTCGAATAAGCGTAGGCGGTAGACTTGGGTATGGGCTTGTGCCTGCAATGTGTTCTGTATCTTTCGCTATGTTTCGGTGTTGAAAAATAGCTCGATGCCATATTCGTACATTTCTTGTACTTCTGTGTCACTGGCTCTTTTCACGAAAGTTTCCCCATTCCTGAAGTCAACTAGGTAAATGGCAAGTTCGTCACTCGGTAATTCCAGAAAGTCGTTAACCACATAAGGACTGTGTGTCGTTATAAAAAACTGGTTTCTGTCCGATTGGATAATATCCTGCGTTACCTTTGATATGAAAGGAGGGTATGAGTGGGCTTCCGGTTCTTCAAAAACTAATGCGGACTCACTGTTACTTTCAATAGCCGCTTTGTAGAAAATCATACGCTGCAGGGTATCGGCTATGGAATGAAATGGAATTAAAAATATCTCTCCCGGTTTCTTTTCTTTCATTACTTTAATCTCCTGGCTATTGGTATCGAAGACATATTTCAAGCCATAGTCGTTGAAAATAGTTCTTAATTCTTCTTTCAACTTGGGCATCATGGAAACAATATTCATCAAATTGCTTCCTCCCGGAGGTAATAGGAAAGGGATCGGTAATTTCTCCTTATCGAATGCTGGTGGATAGAGATAGCATTTGAAAGGATTTGCAGGTTTTCATATTTTCGGATTATGTTAAAGATTCCATATTCTGAAAAACAATCTATCCATGTGTATGTTTTCTTTTAAAGAATATGAATCAATAATTTGATTATCATGAAGATTTTAATAATAGTTACTAGCACAGGGACTTTTGCCAATGGGAAACTCGCAACCGGATTATGGCTTAGTGAGTTTACTCATATCTATCATAGTGCAAAGAAAGCGGCTATGACATAACGGTAGCCAATCCGAAAGGAGGTTATACTCCCATTGATCCCGAAAGTTTAAAACCAATTTTTTTAGATGAAATGTCCGAAAAGTATTGGGAAAAGCCAGAATTCAAAAAGCTGTTGGATCATGCAAACAGTTTGGATAACCTGTTGGAACAACAGTTTGATTGTGTCTATTTAGCCGGCGGACACGGTGCGATGTATGACTTTCCTGGCAATGAAGCTTTAAAGACTATCGTAAGGAAACAGGATGAAAGTGGGAGGATAGTGTCGGCCATCTGCCACGGGGTCAGTGGGTTGTTGAATGCCAAACTATCCAATGGCGAATATATGATTAAAGGCAAAAAGCTGACGGGATTCAGTTGGTTTGAGGAAAGTCTTGCCAGAAGAAAAGAAGACGTGCCTTTTGATCTTGAAGCGTTGTTGAAAGAGAGAGGAGCGGATGATGAAAAAGCATTGATACCTATGACTTCAAAAGTAGTTGTAGATAATAATCTGATTACTGGGCAGGACCCGTTCAGTTCTAAAGAAATGGCGAAGGTCGTTATGCGGCAATTAAATAAAGCACGATAATAAATGGCTGAAGTAATCAGCTGGGAATAAATGTTTAATTCAAATCAGTATCATTATGAATTTAGATGAAGTCCTTCATCATCGTCGTTCTGTACGGGTGTATGATAAAGAAAAACCAATAGATACGGAAAAGGTAAAACATTGTTTGGAACTGGCTACATTGGCTCCTAACAGTTCTGATATGCAATTATGGGAATTTTACCATATTACAGAACCTGAATTATTGGCAAAAATTTCAAGGGACTGCCTTGGTCAGAAAGCGGCTTCTACCGCTTCACAAATTGTCATTTTTGTGGTTCGGCGTGACTGGTACAAGAAACATGCGCGATTCGTACTCAATTTTGAACGGGAGAACATTCGTCATTACAGTCCTAAAGAACGTCAGGCCAAACGTATTAAGGATCGGGAAATATATTACGGTATATTGATGCCCTTTGTTTATGCCCGGTTCTTCGGTATTCTCGATTGCTTAGAAATTGTTGGCTAATATAATCAGTATTTTCCGTCCTATGATGCTTGAAGTTTCCGAGAATGACATACGTGTGACAGCCCATAAATCCTGTGCGCTTGCCGCACAAACGTTTATGATTGCGATGGCAAACGAAGGCTATGACACGTGCCCCTTAGAAGGGCTGGACAGCCGTCGGCTAAAAAGGACATTGAAACTACCTCATGGTGCTGAAATAAACATGGCTATTCCTTGTGGGATACGGGATGGAAATAAAGGCATTTGGGGGGAACGTTGCAGAGTACCTTTTGAAGATGTTTATCGTAAACTTTAAGGCCTCCTTTTTTAAGGCTGGAATTTTCACTCACAAATAAAAAGTACAAATATCAAGTATAAGTGGTAGATGTTGTAGATGTTCGCATGAGCCGTTAATTCCCTATCTCGCAAAATAAGTGACTTGTATCCATTGGCCATTCTGAAAGTGGATAAGTTGAAGGACTGCTCGATGGCTGTTGATGGTGAGGTTGGCGGTAATCTGCTCCGTGGTGAATGAGTGGTGAGCGTATTTGGCAGTGTGGTTGATGATCTTGTTGGCATACGTCTCTTTTCCTTCCTTTTCCCACGTGAAGATAGCGCGATCGAAATCTAGCGTGAAACGATCATGGAAGGTGTTTCCTTTCCATGTCTGACCCAAGGGCTTGACGCCTTGTGGAGTATCAACGCATTCTGTTATCCGGCAAGTGTTGTCGGATAAATGTAGGTGATAGACTTGGGCATTGGCTTGCGTGGCAAGCAGGAGCCATAGCGACAAGACGGGTAACAGGAGGATCGTCTTCATTTAATGGATAAGGGCAACCTGTCTCCATCGGTTGCCGGGCTAAAAATACAGAAGCGTGGAAACTATTGATATTACCGTATTGAGGCTCTGGACGGCCCTATCCATGTAATAAACAATAGCCCACGCCATGCTGTTATATCGTCCAGAGCAATTACTGGTAAATATAGCACCGACGTGAGCGTTTATTGTCTATTATCCATGGATATGAAATTGTCCAGATTTCAATACGGGATAATATCTTTAAACGCTCTTCGTTAACTTATGTCCTCCTTCAGTGACCTACGCTTAGATATGAGGGATTATCGCAAATATAGGAAGAATAATTGATATCCGTATGCTATGTGGGGAGAAGTTTCCTCGCGGATTGACATTTTGACAAAATGTAAACGGAAATCCGTGAGAGTCGATTATTTCGGGCGGATGTACGTCTCGCTTCCAAATACGCAAGAAAAAAACAGCAATTGTTTAGTAGACAGACAGATGTCGGAAAATGGCCTTTTATTCTAGCGAAATTAATTCATCGTAACTCATGGTTTGCCGGGTGTTTGGGCTATTCCATAAGGTTACGATAGGGTTATAATAAGGTTATAACGCCTTTCTCATTAGGTTATAACCCTATTCTTAGCTGCTTACGATGCCCAACGTAACCATATGTGTCGCCTAACGCGGCCTTTCGCGTTGGCTTTCGCGACCTATTGTGTGTGAAAAGGGGGGCTTTCGAGGAGAAAAAGGGCACTAATGGCTATCTCCTTCTCATTGTTTTGTGGTTCTTGCGAGAAGGGGATGTCACGATATATGGCTTATATTGCTCAAAAAGGTGGGATAATGACCGTATTGCTATCGAAAGGTTTTCTGATATTTATTTTATTGTAAGTAATCCTAGCTAAATATAGAGTGGCGTGTTTTTATGAGAATGGATTTTATGATAGAGAAGAGAGGCGGTGATATGAAGACCGGCTATTAAAAATTAATTAAGGGATTAGGTCTTCTATGTTGAGGAAGCCTAATCCCTTAATCTATGAAAATAAAGATAATATATTACTTGATTTCACCATTACCCCATTCTGCGGATTCTACTCCAACTGTTACATTCTGTAATTCGATCTCAAAAGTATATAAATATTTTTTACTAGGCTTCCATCCGTCTGTAACTACCGGTAAATCGATTTTCTTTACATTATTAACATCACCTGCACTTGTGGTTACAGTGTAACTGATCACAGCTGTTATATCTTTTTCTGCATATGATTGAGGAAGTAAAAACATAGGATCTAGTAAGTCGGTCGCTGCTAGTGCTACGGTATTGTCCAACTCATTTGCTAAGTTCGTTTTTTCGATGGCTACGTTGTGGTAAGTATTATCCAGCACCCATATATTATCTGTGTTATTAGTGTTAAATGTATATGTTCCTGCATTCTTAATTTTGTTGGTTGCAAATGATAACTTAAATCCTGTTACGGTAATCTTTGTTGCTCCAGTGTACTGTGCCTTGAGCTTTGCTTGAAACTTAATTTGAGAAAGAAGGTGATCCATTTTGAATTTAACAGTACCTGCATCTACTGCAACTCCATCTATAGTTGTGCTTGTTTTAGTAAGATCTGTGACCATATCTGCTACTAAATCTATTTGCGTATCAATTTCATCGGAAACAGTCAGTTTAATAGTCGGTGCTCCTGTTTTTGCTTTGTCTGATATTGTAGTGATACTAGTTGTTTTAGGGCTGTAGGCAAAGAAAGTTACTTTACCAAGATCTCCATCCTCATTTTGTTCATTTGGCCAATATTGTATAGGAGAATAAGACCATTTACTATCAGTATATGTAACGGCTTGATCGTACATGAAGTTTGGAGCTTTAGCTTTGTCTCCACTTAATGATGCCCATGTATCGACACCTGTATAAGTTGCTATAACATTGAATCCCGTTGTTTGTAGTTTGGTGTCATCCATAATACTGGCCTTCGTCTGTTTCCCCACATAAGTTCCGAAATTAATCGCATTGTCATTCTTTGCTACCAATGTGCCAATCTCATCTTCGCCTGAGCAGCCCGCCAATACTACTAGGCTTAATGCTGCGATAAATAAATTTGTCTTCATAATGTTTAGTCTTTTAATGTTGTTTTATGTTGTTACTATTTATCATTCTATAGTTATGCGGGGATTACGATATTCGTCTCATCTCCCCAATTGTCTACTGTCGCATCGAATCCCCCTTCGCCGCCATTCTTTTCCGGCTCCACGTTTGGTAGCTCCAACGGAATATCCTCGGGAACTTCTTCCTTATCCAGATCAATTTTCGTACCCAGCACCACCTCTACCTCTTTCGTCTCATTATTGATCGCGGCACGTGGAGCTATATCATATTGCTTCGTAATGACCGTTCTGTTATCGACCAATAAGATGGAGGCGTAAGCAAATTACTGATCTCGTCCGTGGCCTTCGATGTGACGTTTGGTCTGCCGAGTGTCAAGTAAGAGCCGGATAAGATACCATCGGTCGTTGAGTTCTCGTGAAGGTCTTTCCGAGAAGTCCACGAGTTGCGTCGCTACGCTACTTCCGGTCTTTCTATCCGCTATCAATATGTATCCGCCATCCCTTTAATCGATCCCCTCGCAGTCCGCATGTTGTGCAATCCTTTTATCTCTAAGGACAGATGGGTCGTGAAGATTACCTTCTCGGGCCGGCAAGCCAAGGAAAACTCCTTTCCCTCCTTAAGGTTCGCCCGTACCATCTCTTGCGTCACCTCAAAACCCTCCAATGTAGCTACCGCTAAAGGTTCCGGATCGTAGATCAGCCGCTCTCCCTCGGTGGGCGTGTACCAATCGCTATCCGTCGTCTTCATCACGATCCGCAGGGTGCTGTATTGATCTTGACCTTCGATCGTGAGATAACTGTATTCTTCGGCCGCTTGGTTAAATACCACTACGTTATAGATCCCTTTCCTCAATCGCACCTCGTCGCCCGTCACCGTGTTGGTAAGGAAACGGCTTGGCTCCTCCATCGACCGGGTAAAGAGCGGTCATACCATCAGGTCGATACCGCAAGGACCCAATCTATGTCGAGGCGCACGCGCAACGGTCTACATACTCGCCGATCATAGTCTCTTTCGAGCATCCCGCCAATCCCATGACAAGCGAGATCAAGATGATAAATAACCGGCTCTCTCTCATCGGATACTCGTTTTCTTTAGCCCGTTGATATTGTTTGCGATCCCTTTCCTTTCATTCCTTAGATTCAAGGAACTGTCCTTCGATAGGAAAAACGGCGACAAGGTCAATTCCTTATGCTTCTCCGTGTCCCCCTCAACCTCTACCGAACGGATCGTGGCGACATATAACGGGATCACCTCGTCTTGACATGCCTCCAGATCCTCTAGAGAGGAGATATATGCTTCCGCTTCCTCGAACTTCGACATATTACGAAAACCTATGTTTTTCGCGTCGTAATTGAAAACCAATACATTATATTTATCCGGTGGTAAGAACAGGGTGATGCCATTGGCGTTCCCATCCGTCTGTATCATCGGCCCGCCCTCCGACGGGTAGATACAATAGCGAAGTTTCTCCGGTACCGGGGAACCTGCTACCACGCTATCCCAACGAAGGGTGCAAGTGATGTAGCCCGTGCCTCTTTTCTCCGGTTCCTCGGATCTCTCGCAACTACATTCCAGCACCATGCCGATAATGAATAAAACTGCGATAGAGATCTTTAAGATAATACTTGTCTTATTGTACCTATACATTTTATTTATCTTTGAAAATCAATTATGATTGATCTTCTGGACGCAAATGTATAGGGAATGCTAAAGGGGAGAATTGTTATTTTTGTCCAAAGAGTTGCAAAAGTTGAGAGATTTAAAAAAAATCATTGAATATTATGTATTTTCATCCTTTAGAGAACGGACAGAGCGGGGAGATTGGCCGAAATTAGCCCTGCAGAAGTGCGAGAAGTTAGAAAGCGATTCAAAGCCATACTTGTAGCAAATCTCGGATATGGAAAGCTCTGTCATGATAAGGTCGTTATGAATGTCTTGGCATTTGCGTTTCAGCATCCATTGATAAGCGGGCTCTCCAAACGTATCCTTGAAGATACGGCGGAAGGTGGGTACGCTGTAGCCTCCCAATTGGGCGAAGGTCTCCACGTCTTTCGCCTTCTGGTAGTTCTGCATCACGAAATACTGGAAACTGTGGCTATACCGGTAAATCGGGGCGTAAAAGGCGGCTAGCTCCTTGATGGGGTAGTAGCAGTTCAGCAAGTAGACCATCTCCGAGCGTTTGGCTTGCATCAGTCCGGAGCATCTTAAATCATCGTTGAGGTAAAGCTTCATGCCCTCGATGAAGAGTTGTATCGGCGGGACCATCGTCATTACGATGGGCTGCTGGCGTTCGTTCTCCACGATGGAGATGCCTTTGTTGAAACGATTGTCGCATATGTTTTGCGGACGCTCGAAGAGATAGATGATACATTCGGTGTAGTCGAGTACCTTGCACTCCACTTTCGAGCCGATCGGTTGCAATACGAACTGTCCGCCCCGGAACGTGGTGTCCGGGTGCTCCTCGCTGTTCAGCCAGATCTCTCCCTTGACTAGGAAAAAGACCATGTTCTGCATGCATCTTGTCTGAGGGATCACGTACCCTTTCGGATAAAGACGATACTTGAATATGTCCCTCTGGTAGAAACTACAAGAGGAACAGTCGGTATATTTGGTGCAGCGATGGTCGGTTAACATAATTGGTGTCTTTATAATTTTACTTTCTTTGTCTTGCCCTCGCTCTCGTTGTGAAAGCGATCTACGGCGGTCACTACATAGCGATATTTTACCTTACCTTTCTCGTAAGGCATCAAGTAGCCGGTTTCCCGGGTGATAGCCACGATCTTCGAGGGATCGCTCGTGTCTATCGGCTCCTTGTCGTTAAAGCGATAGACCACGAAATAGGAGGCTAGCTCCGGATTCGTGGGGCTTTCTCCGCTTGCCAATGTAACAAGAAGCCTTTAGGTGTCCATTCGGTCTTTAGCTTGCTTACGTCTTTTGGCGGACGGTTATGCATATGGGTATAGGCCGGGATAAGGGCCGGGTAACGGTGGTAGTTCCGTTTCAGGCTGTCGGCTACGCCCTTGTTGTTCCATAGAATCTCATTGGCGGGCCAGAAACAATTGCCGCTCACGTGAGGCAAGGCACGCCCGCCACGCACCCTGCGGGTTAATTGGTCCGCTTTCATGGTGCGGGCCACGTCTTGCCCGATATATAAATGACCTCCGTTGGCGTTTTTGTCCCACCATTTGATAAGCGTGATGTAATCTGCTGCCGGGTGTCCGATCTCCCAATAGATCTGGGGGATGTTATAATCGATCCAACCTTGCTGTACCCAATAGGTGATATCGGCGTAGAGGTCGTCGTAGTTTTGCAGACCGTTGGTATTGCTACCCGATCCGTCTGCGGTGCTTTTCTTGTTGCGGTAGATGCCGAAGGGACTGATACCGAAGCGTACCCAAGGCTTGGTGAGCAGGATGGTACGTTTCAATTCACGGATCAGGGTATTCACGTTCTCCCGGCGCCAATCGTTCCTTTGCGCCTCGCTGTATCCTTTTCGCAAGCCGTATTTCCGGAAGCTGTTATCATCCGGGAAAGGCATACCCGCTGCGGGATAGGGATAGAAATAATCGTCCATATGGATAGCGTCCACGTCGTAACGGCCGACGATATCACGCACTACCCGGCAGATAAACTGACGGCTTTCCGGCAATCCCGGGTCGAAAAGGATTTGTTTATTATAGGTGACAAACCATTCGGGATGCTTATGATAGATGTGGGAATCGGCGAAACGGGTGTTTCCCGCCGTGCTCGCCCGGTAAGGATTCAACCAAGCGTGAAACTCCATGTTCCGTTTATGGCATTCTTGGATCAGAAGGCCATCGGGTCGAACTCACCTGCCGGGGCTACGCCTTGCTCTCCGGTGAAGAAGCGGCTCCACGGCTCGATATCGGATTTATAGAAAGCGTCCGCCTCGGGGCGCACCTGAAAGATGATGGCGTTGATGCCGCATGCTTGCAGGTAATTAAGCTTGCGGATGAAGTCTTTTTTCATCCGGGCGGGAGTCATATCCTTGTATTCGCCTTGAAAAGCGGTCTGTATCCATGCTCCCCTAAACTCGCTTGGCCTCCTGGCCCGTACTCGTAGCCGGACGAGGCTTCTCGCGAACCGTAGAACATGAGGTTATCGCACAAAAGAGAATCGCTACTAAGAAGCGAAAATATTTAATGTACATGGGTGCCTTGCTGTGTTTGTCTATGAAATTTTCAACAAATGTAGAAGATTCCCTGTAAATATGAAATATTTCGCCCTTGTTATTTTATTTACTTGGCAGTAGAGACGAGGCACACCTTGTCTAACTGTGTGAATTAGTTCGATGAAGATAGGGCAGAATCAGTTAGTTTTGGCTATCTTTGCGTTAAAGAAAAAGATAAAGGTAATATGTCTGAGAGCAATTCGATTTTCATCAAGGGGGCACGTGTCAACAACTTGAAAAATATAGATGTAGAGATTCCGAGGGACAAGCTGGTGGTGATAACCGGGCTGTCGGGGAGTGGAAAATCATCGTTGGCGTTCGATACCCTTTATGCGGAGGGACAGCGCCGGTATGTAGAGAGTTTATCCGCTTACGCCCGCCAGTTCTTGGGGAGGATGAGTAAGCCGGAATGCGACTATATTAAGGGAATACCGCCCGCTATCGCTATCGAGCAGAAGGTGAATACCCGTAATCCGCGTTCCACGGTCGGTACATCTACCGAGATTTATGAGTATTTACGCTTGTTATATGCTCGCGTCGGGAAGACGATATCGCCGGTTTCCGGCACCGAGGTGAAAAAACATCAGGTGAGCGATATTATCAAGGAGGTCATGCGATATCCCGAAGGAACTCGTTTTGCCGTATTCGCTCCGGTTGTCTTGCCGGAAGGCCGGGATATGAAGGAGCAGCTGGAGATCTTGCGGAAAGAAGGATATGCCCGTCTGTCGGTAAATGATACGGTATATCGTATCTCGGAGGTACTGGCGAGCGAGGAGTTGCTGTCTTACCCGATCGAGTTGTTGGTGGACCGCCTGACGGTATCGGACGATAAGACCTTGAAAAGCCGTTTGGCGGATCGGCCGAGACCGCTTTCTTTGAGGGCCATGGTACCTGTTTGATTCGTATTTATACGGAGGAAGGGGTAGTCGTGAAGGAATTCTCGAAGAAGTTCGAGGCGGATGGCATGATATTCGAGGAGCCTACCGATATGATGTTTAGCTTTAATAATCCGTTGGGCGCATGTCCGACCTGTGAGGGATTCGGTAAGGTGCTGGGCATCGATGAGAATCTGGTGGTGCCCGATAAAAGCTTGTCTGTCTACCAAGGAGCCGTGGTTTGCTGGAAAGGTGAGGTGATGGGGGAATGGCTGAAAGACTTTATCGTGAAGAGCGAGAAATATAACTTTCCGATCCACCGTCCGTATTACGACTTGACACAGAAAGAGAAAGATTTGTTGTGGCATGGGGCGAGAGGTTTACACGGCATCGACGATTTTTTTAAGTTCGTGGAAGAGAATCTTTATAAGATACAATACAGGGTGATGCAAGCCCGCTATCGGGGAAAGACGACTTGCCCGGTTTGTAAGGGGAGCCGCTTGAGGCCGGAAGCGCTGTATGTGCAAGTGGGTGGTAAGAATATCGCCGAGCTGGTGACGATGCCGGTTTCGGAGGCAAAGGCTTTCTTTGATCAACTGGAACTGGACGAGACGGATGCGGCGATCGCTAAACGTTTGCTCACGGAAATCAATAATCGCTTGCAATTCCTGTTGGATGTGGGGTTGGGTTATCTGGCTTTAGATCGCCTCTCGGCCTCTTTATCCGGAGGAGAGAGCCAACGTATCAATTTGGCTACCTCGTTGGGTAGTAGCTTGGTGGGTTCGTTGTATATTTTGGATGAGCCGAGTATCGGTCTGCATTCCCGGGATACGGATTTGTTGATCAAGGTATTGCGACAGTTGCAAGCCTTGGGAATACCGTGGTCGTGGTGGAGCATGATGAGGAGATTATCCGTGCGGCGGATTATATCATCGATATCGGTCCGAAAGCAGGGCGTTTGGGGGCGAGGTCGTTTATCAAGGCGATGTGAATAACCTCCGGAAATGTACCGATAGCCATACGGTACGTTATTTGACGGAGAGGATCAGATCGAGATCCCGCCTTATCGGCGTCCGTGGAATAATTATATAGAAGTGACAGGGGCTCGGAAGAATAACTTAAAGGGTGTGGACGTGAAGTTTCCTTTGAACGTGATGACGGTGGTTACCGGTGTGAGCGGTTCGGGTAAAAGCTCCTTGGTTCGTGATATCTTCTACGAGGGCGTGAAACGTCATTTGGATGATGCCGCCCGCCTGACCGTGGATTGCTCCGGTATCAGTGGTGATTTGAATATGATTCAGGCGATCGAGTTTGTAGACCAGAACTCGATCGGAAAGAGTTCTCGCTCGAACCCTGTGACGTATATCGGCGCTTACGATGAGATCCGTAAACTATTCGGCGAGCAGCCCCTAGCGAAACAGATGGGATATAACGCCGCCTATTTCTCCTTTAATAAAGAAGGAGGTCGCTGTGAGGAATGTAAGGGCGAGGGCAAGATCACGGTAGAGATGCAGTTTATGGCGGATATCACCTTGGAATGCGAGGCTTGCCACGGCAAACGCTTCAAGCAGGATGTATTGGATGTAGAGTATCAAGGCGCTAACATATACGATGTGTTGGAAATGACCGTGAATCAAGCGATCGAGTTCTTCGAGAAAGGTTCCGGCTCCCAAGAGAAGAAGATCGTGAAACGCTTGAAACCGCTGCAAGACGTAGGTTTGGGCTATATCAAGCTGGGACAGACTTCCTCCACTTTATCCGGTGGTGAGAACCAACGTGTGAAACTGGCTTATTACTTAGGCCAAGAGAAGCAGCAACCTACCTTGTTCGTTTTCGACGAGCCTACGACCGGTTTACATTTTCATGATATCAAGACTTTGTTGAAAGCTTTCAATGCCTTGATCGAGAAAGGTCACTCCGTGGTAATTATCGAGCATAATATGGATGTGATCAAATGTGCGGATTATGTGATCGATTTAGGACCGGAAGGCGGAAAGGCCGGCGGGCAGTTGGTTTGTGCCGGTACACCGGAGGAGATAGCGGCTTGCGAGGCATCCTATACCGGAAGGTTTTTAAGGGATAAGTTATAAGGAGACGATATAAAAAGACAAATGTAAATAGCTCCTGCCCGAATATTCGGATAGGAGCTATTTCTTTTAAGAGGAATGGGAGCATTTCCATTAATATCCTGGGTTTTGCTCGATGATTCCATTTTTCGCAAGGTATATAACCGCTTGCGGTATCGGGCCGTATTCGTGGGTCCCTTTGATGAAACGGGCATTTTGGAGATGAGAGCGGAATGTCTTCTCATGCTCGAAATAAGTGTTCATCACGTCTGAGGCGATTCCCCAACGGACTAGATCAAAGAAACGTTCACCTTCTAAGGCGAATTCCAGACGTCGTTCGGTACGTAAGGCTCGGATCGCCTCCTCTTTGTCGGAAAATGACGGATATAATCCGATCCGGTATTTGGCGGCATCCGCTGTCCCGTCAGCGGTTTTTACGGTCTGGCTGTTCATGGCACGCTCGCGAACTTGGTTGATGTATTTCAATCCGGTAGCCAAATCGCCTAGTTCGATAGCAGCTTCGGCACGCCACAATAACACGTCCGCATATCGAATAATATAAACATTCAATGCGTTTACGTATGGCCAGATAGCCAAATAGTAACTTGAGTTCTTGGAGACAATACGTTTTTTCGGGCTATACGGACCGTAAACCGTAGCCTCACGAGGAGTCCAGTCATAGAGTTGGACATCAAGGAACATGATTCCGGGGCGGGCTACCGTGTGGTCTAGGCGGGTGTCTACATAATCATTTTCCGAACGTCTATGCCGTCTTCCAAAGCAAGCCGTTGGAGTCGGTCTTATAAGCGTTTACTAGGTTTTGGGAAGGACGAAGGAAACCATAGTTGGGATAAGGGCCTCCCGGAGGTAACAAACGGTCGCCCGGATTTCCGTAGTTGTTCGGGGAGCCATCGTTGATAGAGGCTTGGACTGAAAATAAAATTTCAGAGCAGTTGTCATTTCTGGCAAGAAGATATTCCGGAAGTCGGGGAGTAGCTGGTATTTGCCGGAATTGATCACCTCATCCGTCGCTGTAGCGCATTCCTGCCATTTGCCTTGGAACAAGTAAACTTTAGCCATATAAGCCCGGGCCGTCATCTTACATGGACGTGCCACATCCGGCTGGGAATCCGGGAGACCTTCGTAGGCGGCCTTAAAATCATTCAGTATCTTCTCCCATAATTGATCGGATGTATACTCCTTATTCGAGATAGAGGCGAATGCGGAAGGATCGCTGACACTCTCGTCGAAATATGGGATCTGGTTATAGATGATCTTTAAGTTGAAATAGAAATGGGCACGCAGGAAACGCATCTCGGCGATACGGGTCTCCTTTTTATCATAATCGCTGCCTTTGAGGATACGGATCGCTTGGTTACAACGGTTCACGCCCTCGTATAAGGCTAGCCATTTCCGATTGTAATCTTGATAGTCGGGTCGATATGGAAGATTTCCATTAAGGAACCGGGTTTGGTCTCCGTACCACCTCCGCCTTTGTAGGTATCGTCTGAGATCACATCGCCAAATTGCCAGTTGGAGCATCCTGAATTCAAGCCGGAGCTGGCATCGTCCATCTGGCCGTCTAGGATGGAATAGGCGGAGATAATCAATCCCTCGATGTTATTGGGATCTTGTGCTTGTTCGGGAGTCAGTTCGCCTACAGGTGTCTCTTCCAGAAAATCGCTGCATGATGTCAATGCGAATACGGCACAGGCCGCTATAATCATTTTCTTCATATTCTAGTTTGTTGTTGTTTGATGATTAAAAACTTACGTTTACTCCAAAGGTGAAGGTGCGGGATAACGGATAGATGCCGCGGTCCACACCCATATCTAGGTTACGGTAGTCACTGGAGTAACTTTGCAATCCCACTTCCGGATCGATACCGTCGTATCCTGTGATCGTGAATAAGTTGGTTGCTTGCGCATAGATATACAAGCTATTGAACTTAATCTTGGATAGGATGGACTGAGGTACGGAATAACCGATTTTCATGTTCTTTAAGCGAACGAAAGAAGCGTCTTGCACATAGTAAGACGAGGGCCGGATGTTATTGTTCGGATCGTCCATGGTGACACGGGGTATGTCCGTATTCGTGTTGGTTGGTGTCCATGCATTAACGACACGGCTGTTTTTGTTGTATTGCGATTGATTGTAGAAATCACCCACATAACGGGTCAAGTCGTATACATCGTTTCCGAACATTCCCTGAAAGAATAGACTGAGGTCAAAATTATGGAAGTTGACTCCTAATGTAAGGCCTGCTGTGACATCGGGGAGCGGGTTACCGATATAGTCACGGTCGTTACCGTCTATTACGCCATCTCCGTTTACGTCTACGAACTTGATATCACCCGGTTTTGCGTTAGGTTGGAGTAGTTCGCCTTTATTATTGGTATATGATTTGATCTCCGCCTCGCTCTGGAATAAACCGTCTTCTTTATAAGCGTAGAAAGAGCCGATTGGTTGACCGATGGCGGAACGAGAAACCTCTTGATCGAAGTTGAGGGAGTGAATCACACTGGTAGGCAGTCCGATATAGGAGACATCACCGTCTAATTCCGTCATCTTGTTCTTGATAGCGGACATATTGAAGGCGACATTGAACCCGAAATCTTTATTGATGCTCTTATTGTAGCTGACCTCAGCTTCGAAACCCCGGTTACGCATTTTCCCGACATTGTCCCATACCGTTTGGTTTGTACCCCCCACGGTACCGATCAAGGGACGCTCCCATAATAAGTCCTTGGTATCTTTGTTAAACCAATCCAGCACAACGGTTAGGCTGTTATCTAGGAAGCCTAGATCAGCCCGACATTAGTTTGCGTGGTGGTCTCCCATTTCAAGTTTGCGTTACCGTAACGGGTTTGGGTGTATCCGGTTGTCACGGAACTTTGGCTACCGTCGATCGGATAGTTGGAGTGGTTCGGATTACTCATGTAAGAATCGATCGTGGAATAAGCCGGGATATCAGAGTTGCCGTTTTGTCCCCAACCTATGCGGACTTTCATGTTGCTGATAGCCGGAATATCATAAAACGGTTCGCTACTGATACGCCAGCCTGCGGAGACAGCCGGGAAATTACCCATTTATTGTTACCAAGTTTAGAAGATCCGTCACGTCGGAACGTGGCTGCGAATAAGTAGCGGTTGTCGAAATTATAATCAATTTTACCGAAATAAGACATCATCTTGGAAGTAAAGGCAGAACCTGCGTTCTTCTGGGAGCCACTATCGCCCGCATCGAGGAAATGGAAGTTATCGTCATCCGAGGCAAAGCCTTCACGGGAGGCGGAGAAGTATTCCTCTTGATAACGGTTTGTCTCGATACCTAATAAGGCTCCGATCGTATGTTTATCGAATGTCCGTAAATAGTTTAACGTGTTCGTGAATACCCAATTGAAGTTCCAACGGTTTTGCGTGCTCAACGTACTGGGTTGCTGGGTGTTCAATTCGTTGTATTTGGCCTTGAAGCTTCGTTTATACAGGTTTTATAATCCGCTCGAAGTTGGTCTTTAAATAAAGTCCCTCTAGGATATTCAGTTCGGCGAATAGATTACCGAATAGACGGGTGGTACGATCTTTATTATCCTTATTACGGTATAATTCGCCTAACGGGTTGGAGATGTCGGCGATCGGGTTGCTGCCGAAATTCCCGTCCAGATCGTAAACAGGGGTAATGGATACGGTCTTATAGGCGTTGTATAACATACCTCCCAGTGCGGCGTTATTGGTGACCGAGGTTCCCCACGCATGTGATAATGTGGCGTTCTCACCGATTTTCAAACGATCGTTGAAGAGCTTGAACTCATTGTTGAAACGTCCGGATATACGTTCGAAACCAGTATATTTCATAAGACCGTCTTGGTTGAAATAGCCTAGGGAGAACAAGTGGCTGCTAACTTTATCTGCTTTCGCCAGAGAGAGGTTATAGGACTGGACCATGGCTTTTTGCATGATCTCGTCAACCCAATCCACGTCTCCCGAGGGAAGACGGTGATCTGCGTCAAGGAATTCCGGAATTACGGCGGTCTCGCCGGAGCCATACACGTCGCTTACTGGTGATTTCCCGTCGTTACGCTGTGCCTGCCATAATAAGTCGCCATATTCTTGGGCGTTTAGCATACGCATCTGTTTTGCCGAGGTTTGTACTCCCACGTAAGCGTCTAGGTTTACCCGGAAAGTACCTTCCTTCCCTTTTTTTGTACTGATGATAACCACGCCGTTTGCCGCACGTGCGCCATAGATGGAAGCGGAAGAAGCATCTTTCAATACCTGCATACTTTCGATATCATTCGGGTTGAGAAAATTGATGCCGCCCTCTACTGGTACGCCATCGATGATATAAAGCGGATCATTGTTACGGATCGTGCTGAAACCGCGTACACGTACCGCTACGCCTCCGCCGGGCATATTATCCGGGATTACGTTTACGCCGGACAATTTACCTTGCATCATTTGATCTACACTGGATACCGGGGTATCTTTCAGGTCGCCTACCTCCAGTACGGAAACAGCACCGGTAAGGTCTTTTTTCTTCTGTACACTATAACCTACCACGATAACCTCGTCTAGGTTCTGGGTGTCATCCTGCAATTGGATCGTGAGGGGAGAACCATTCCCGGCTGGAATCTCCTTGGTGTTATAACCGATATAAGTAACGACCAATATGCTTTGCTTGTTTTGCAGCGAGAGAGAAAATTTGCCGTCAAAATCGGTTACGGCTCCATTTGTAGTCCCTTTCTCAATCACGTTAGCCCCGATAATTGGTTCTCCGTTCGTATCGGTGACTACGCCACTTACCGTGAATGTCTGTTGGGTGATCGTCATTCGTCCAGTAACGTTTGGCAGATCCTCCGCTGGTGCCGCATTGATTGGCTGTAAGTATGCTACGCCTAGCAAAAGAGCGGGAATCGCCATCGTAAAGTAATTTCTGTTGTCCATCCTTTTGTCCTTAAAATATATTAGAATTAATCTATTTTTTCAGAACGCAAAGGACGTGTGATTATATTACGATGATATGTCTATGTTATTAAAAATGTGTTCACGATTGTATTGCCTTTCAGTGATATGACGATTAGGCTACGATTACAAAAATGATGTCGGTTGTCTTTTGCGTATTGGTTAATGACGTTTTAGTACTAGTGAATAAAATGTAAGAATTATGAAAGTAACTCATTTTAAGAAAGTAAGCGAAACAAGTGGTGTGTGTGTCCTGTTAAGATTGTACTTATTTATAATCGAATAATTTATACTGTGCGTAGTCTTTACGAGACATTCAAGTAGCCTGTGAGGGCGAAAAAGCAGTAATATTAATACTAGTGTAATAAAATAAAGTTCATTCAGCCTGTTCTTCTGTGAAGAAAAACAGGCTGTGTTTTTATTGCTTGGCAGGATCTTCGTCTTTATTCCACTTATCTCGCATTCTCAGACGTTTGACTTGCAGATAGCGTAGAAGGATGATGATGACGAGCGTAGCGCCGATCATCAAGAAATATTCGGTATAATTATTCCCCGAATTGTTTCCCGGCCAGCCGATGATACTCATTACGATTAAGTAGACAAGTAAGGCAATTGTTGTGATGTTGATCTTCTTCATATTCGTTTTATTCTTAAAACAGGGCAAAGATATAAGATTGTTTCGGGCTTTAGGAGGTTAAAACGCATTTGTACTGTGCCCGATAATGTTCTGTTTGAATAATTAAGATATATAAACCTTGTGGGAGGGGAATCGGGAGGATAGGGTTCCCTGCCTGTACCGCTTGCGTAAATACCAATATGCCTGCCGGAGTAAGTAGTTTGACTTTACCGGGGGATGGAAGATTATTAATGAATAAAGTTTTGTTCTCTAGCTGATAGCTTAATTCCGGAAATGAAAAGGCTTGATTGGAAACAGGAGGATCTTGTCGGGCTTGAGGTTCCGATGTTGGGAAAGATATGGGTGCATTCGTTGATAATAATTTATAATTGGCTGGTTCGGATGTATTATATACAGATAGGCTGGTACTTTTATTCGCTTTGACAAAGAAAGCGGAGAATGGAGGGATGGCGAAATCGCTACCGATCACGTAGGGTTGGTAGGTGGAGCCGTCATATATATAAATGTATCCGTCTAAGGCTGAGTTTGATTCTATTTGACTAAGAGATAAAGGAGCCGGCAGAGGATTACCGCATAGATACCAGCCGTTGTGATTCTGGTTCTGGCTTTGGTTGTTAATGCTTACCGGAATAGAGGCTTGACCGTTTTTTCCGAAATCTATAGGGATATCTTTTGCTTTCGAGGAGAAACGAAGGTTCTGACGATCGGCGGAAGCGTCAATAGCGATCAGGTACCCCTTGTTCTTCTTGAAGATGGGCTGGGATGTATTGATTATTGTTTGTGGTATGACTTCCCAGTTGTTGGAAGGGCTTTGTGAGTTGGCTCGCTTTTCTCCGTTATAGGTTTGTACGTAAAAGTAGTTACCGTTTGTATCGCTTTTGTCATCACCCAGTTGGAAATCCGGGTCTATGCCGGAAGCGAATACATCGAAGGGGAAGGAGATAAAATACCATTTGCCTTTTTGAGCGAAGGTCCTCTCGATCGTTATTTTGCCGGAGATGTTAATAGTTCCGGACGATCGCAAGGTGGAGGAAGACGCCAAGGTACCATCATTTGGATAGATAGTAAGGTTATTTGCGGATAGATTTCCGGTTGGTAAAATATGGATATTTCCATTGCCAATAAAGATATCTTTACAGCTGATATTTGTATTTATGGAGATATTACCGTTAATCAAGGCGTTGCGGTGACGGTAGGTGGGTAGATGGCTCCAGTGATCCTCATGGTTCCAATCGCTGTTTCCGGTAAATAGGGAATAGGTAGGAATCATGCCGTGTGCGTAAACGCTGTCTACATAATAATAGCCGTTTTTGGTATTGGCGGCCGGTGTGGGGACGATAAGATCTAAGCCCGGAGGATTGTTTTTTATATCTGTGGTTTTGAAAGGATTGATGCCACTCTCTCCTATGGTTGGAACTAAGGAGGGATAACTTGTTTCCCCTTTTCGATAGGTTCTGGCTCTCATGCCTTCTCCTTCTACTAGAAGGATGCCCCCTTTCCGTATACTGATTTTTATATCTTGATGATTTGTTAACGTGAAATGCTCGAAAGCCACTTGCGTATTCATTGGCATTCGTAACCCGTAGTTTCCGTGGCTGTTAGGAATATCTTTCACGCCGGAGATATCTTCAATAAGGGCTTCACCTGTAATGGCATAATCCCAATTATCAGAAGCAAGTCCCTCAAATGTCTGCATCCGAAACGTATCCCGGATAGATATATTTGCGTTACTTTGCACAAAACTTTCCCATGTAGATGGATTTGAAACTTGTGACTGGATAAATTGTTGTACGAATAGGAATGCCGTACAAACGACAACGCATCTGGATAGATGCCAAATTCTCTTTTTCATAGCTAAGTTGATTTATATTTGTAAATATGTTCGCAAATATACGTAAATAATTGAAATAATATATCTTTGTGGCATGAAAGAATTTATCATATCTGAGGCACAGACCGAAAAGGCCGTTTTGGTGGGTTTGGTTACCCCCGAGCAAAATGAGCAAAAGGTTAAGGAATATCTGGACGAATTGGCTTTCTTGGCCGATACGTCAGGCAGGGGTGGATGCGGTAAAGCGTTTTACCCAGAAAATGGATTACCCGAATTCCGTCACTTTTGTCGGGACCGGTAAATTGCAGGAAATTAAGGGTATGTGGTAGAGAATGAGATCGGCTTGGTGATCTTTGATGATGAGCTGAGTCCGAAGCAACTCCGTAATATTGAGAAAGAATTGCAGGTGAAAATCTTGGATCGTACGAGCTTGATCTTGGATATCTTCGCTAGCCGTGCACAGACCGCCCATGCGAAGACACAGGTGGAGCTTGCACAATATAAATATATGTTACCCCGCTTGACTCGTCTGTGGACGCACTTGGAGCGTCAGCGAGGGCGTAGGTATGCGTGGTCCGGGTGAGACACAGTTGGAGACTGATAAACGTATTATCTTGGATAAGATCGCACGATTGAAGAAAGAGCTGGTGGATATTGACAAGCAAAAAAGCGTACAACGGAAAAACCGGGGTAAGATGGTACGTGTAGCCTTGGTCGGATATACGAACGTAGGTAAATCTACCTTGATGAACTTATTGAGCAAGAGTGAGGTCTTTGCCGAGAATAAGTTGTTCGCTACGTTGGATACGACCGTACGCAAGGTCATTATCGAGAACTTGCCGTTCTTGCTGTCCGATACGGTCGGATTTATCCGCAAGTTACCGACCGAGCTGGTGGAATCTTTTAAATCTACCTTGGATGAGGTACGGGAGGCGGATTTGCTGGTACATATCGTGGATATCTCACACCCGACTTTTGAAGAGCAAATAGAGGTCGTGAACCGTACGTTGGCGGAGATCGATAAGACCGAGAAACCGATGATCATGGTTTTCAATAAGGTGGATGCATTTACCTTTGTCCCGAAAGAGGAAGATGATTTGACCCCTCGTGGTCGTGAGAATATCGATCTGGATGAACTGAAACGTACGTGGATGGGAAAATTGCAAGATAATTGCATCTTTATCTCCGCCAAGGAACGTACGAATATAGAGGCGTTGAAAGAGATGTTGTATGAACGGGTTAAACAAATCCATATCACCCGTTTCCCCTACAATGACTTCCTCTTTCAGCAATATGATGAAGAGTAGAGTCTTACAAAATTAGTACCAATGAATCATTTGAGAAATTTGCGGCCGGATGAGATCGCCACCTTGCGATCTCAGGCTTGCCGGCCGATGATTGGAATCAAGTTTGGGTTCCAGAGGTGTTTGATATTGAATATGTGAACCACGTGCGTTTTTCGGGAGTGGTTAAGTTAGGAGCCTTTCGTAAAGCGTTTACCCTACCGGGAGGATTGGTAAAGCATAGCGGGCTTCGTCATGTTACCCTACATAATTGTACGTTGGGGGATAATGTGCTGATCGAGAACGTACAGAATTATATCGCTAATTACCAGATCGGTGATGACTGCTTTATCCAGAATATAAATGTTATGTTGGTGGAAGGCAAGGCTACGTTCGGGAATAATGTCGAGGTGTCGGTCTTGAATGAGACCGGCGGGCGTGAGGTTCCGATTTACGATGGCCTGTCGGCTTCATTGGCTTATATTATCGCATTGTACCGTCATCGTCCGGCCTTGATCGAACGCTTGCGGGATATGATTACCGCTTATACGGAGGGTATCGCCTCTACGGAGGGAACGGTTGGCGATAAGGTCAAGATTGTCAATACCGGTACGATCCGTAACGTGAAGATTGGTGATTACGCGACCATAGAGAATAGCGCACGTCTGGAAAATGGTTCCGTAAATAGTAAGAGAGAGGCCCCGGTATTTATCGGGGATAGTGTGATCGCGCAAGATTTCATTGTCTCTTCGGGAGCCAAGATCGCGGATGCCGCTAAGATTATCCGTTGCTTTATCGGACAGGCTTGCCAAGTGACGCATAACTTCTCGGCCCATGATTCCTTGTTGTTCAGCAACTGCGCTTTCGAGAATGGGGAGGCTTGCGCTATATTCGCCGGTCCGTTTACGGTGTCTATGCATAAGAGTAGTTTGTTGATAGCGGGAATGTATTCGTTCTTGAACGCGGGAAGTGGCTCTAACCAGAGTAATCATATGTATAAGCTGGGACCGATCCATCAAGGGATCGTGGAACGTGGCTCCAAGACTACCAGCGACTCGTATATTCTTTGGCCGGCTCGTATTGGCGCTTTCTCTTTGGTAATGGGCCGCCATCATCATCATAGCGATACTTCCGATATTCCATTCTCTATTTAATAGAAGGATGATGAGACTTACTTAGTTACCGGGAATTAATCTTCGCAGCGTAGGTACGATCCGTGATGCCCAGAAATGGCCGAAACGTGATAAACGTACGGACCCGGATCGCTTGGATATGATTAACTATAATCTATTGAGTCCCTATACGATCCAGAAGATGCTGAAAGCGGTGGATATCTTGAAAAACCTGCAGGCATTGGTTGGAGAGACTTCCGAGATTTATTATTATCAGAATACTCGTATAAAAGGTTCCTCCCTCCGGAATGCGTTGAACTTTATGGGATGGCAATTAATAAGTTCTTGGTAACTCGTTAATCAAGCGTTTGGAAGGTACGACCTATTGTTCTATGGAAGAGGTCTGGGAGCAATTGCGCCCTACGGAATCCAAAGGCTCCGGAGAATGGTTGGACTTGGCGGGCTTGATCCTCCCGAGGGAACCGCTAGAAGCCTTGTTGCAAGATATCGAACAGGGGAAATCGCTCCTTTAGAGGATGTGGAATGCTTTTCCGTTTGGTTCACGGACGTTATTATTCCTTGGAATGGACATGGGCGTACGAGATGATCGAACGTTATGATGGGGTGGATCTCCGTCTGATTTCCGCCGCAGAGATTATTGATCTGGTTCGTCGTTGGCAAGAATGTGTGATCCGCTTGGATGAGATGCTTTATGAGGATGCCCGTAAGGAATTCTCCTTGACTTCTATGATTGGTTTCGGTGTGGATGGTTCCAGCAAAGAAAACAACAGGATTTCTGAGGGTGTTCGAGGAGATTTCATGAATAATCCGTTTGTTACCGCCGTGCAGGAACATATCGTGAATAAACGGGCGCTTGGGATGAACTGATCGAGAGGTTGAAACCTTTAGTATAAAGCCTATGAAACCATTATTACAAGAACTGCCATTCCCGATAGATAGTCTCATTCATTTCTATGTGGAGTATCTACCGCATTTTCAAGCGTCAGATTTTTGAACCTAATTTAATTCGTCTTCCGAGATGAATAATATCCGGAATTGATAGAGCGTTCCCGTAGAGGGATTAAGTTTGTGGGTTCTGTTTGGGGTGAATTAGAAGTATTTGAGAGTCTTACGTTTAAGAGCCCTCTCTCCACGGATATGGCTTTTTGGGGCGAAAGAAATTGGTTCCCTGTTAGCTATTTGTGTTATATGGTCAAGACTGAGAAATCGAGGGTGGAGCAAACGATGAATCGTGGCGCGAAGCTTTGGGAGAATACGTTGAGTTATAAACGTTCGATCGATAAACATAATTTCGCCGTTTTACTGGGAACCTCTATGGAACGGTATGATAGTAAAAAGGTAAAGGGAACGGCCTTGAACTTATGGGCGGAAGATGATCATAAAGCGTGGATTGATTTCACCAATAGCGCCTCTCCCGGCGATCAGCATTCGGAAGGTGGTGCGACAGAGCATCGGATGGCCATTTGGTGCAGAATCCTCATTTCTAAGAATTGAGTAGTCTTTATATTTGTCCACATCCATGTTTTTTGTTTTTGGGTAAATAGTTTAAACCGATACAATATGAGGTTAAAATAGAGTTATAACGGCACAAGAATACCCTTTGCGACCGCTTACGATTCCGTTCGTTGGCTATTCACTTACGGATCCAAAAGGAAGGACATTTCTTTTTAGATGGGATAAGCTTGTATTCCGGATCTTTATGTACATTTGAAGCCACCCAATAGTGGGAGTAACTAAAACATGATATGACTATGGAAAAGAAAACAGAAAAAGAGGAGAAGTATATGAAGGAATTACAAGATCGATATATCCGTTTCGACTGGGCCATCAAACGCCTACTCCGGCAAAAAGCGAATTTCGGAGTGCTAGAAGGCTTTCTTACCGTGTTCTTGGGCGAGCAGATCAAGATTGAGGAGATATTGGAGAGTGAGGGGAACCAGCAGGACGCTGATGATAAATTCAATCGGGTGGATATCAAGGCTAAGAACACAAAGGGAGATATCATCCTTATCGAGATCAGAATACCCGCGAGCTTTATTATTTGGAACGTGTGCTCTATAGCGTGGCGAAGGCCGTCACCGAGCATCTTCATTTGGGGCAGGACTATTCCGGGGTGAAAAAGATCTATTCTATCAGTATCCTTTATTTTGATATAGGCGTAGGAACCGATTATCTGTATCACGGGTAGAACCAATTTGTCGGCGTGCATACCCATGATCATTTACAGGTAAATACCAAGGAGAGGGGTGCGATCGTCAAGCGTCTTCCTTCGGAGATCTTTCCGGAGTATATATTGGTTCGGGTGAATGAGTTTGATAAGGTGGCCGTGACCCCCTTGGAGGAATGGGTGCGATACTTGAAAGACGGGATCATAACTTCCGAAACGACAGCCCCCGGCTTGGAAGAGGCACGAGAGAAATTACGCTATTACTCAATGTCTCCCGAGGAACGTTATGCTTATGACGAACATCTGAATGCAATTATGATCCAGAATGACGTGTTGAGCACTGCTAAGTTTGAAGGCTGGGAAGAAGGCCGTGCGGAAGAACGTCTAGAAACAGCTCGGCGTATGCGGTCTGATGGGCTTTCGATGGAAATGGTCGTGCGTTATACTGGTTTGTCAGAGGAGGAAATAAATAATTTATGACATTCTTGGGGCTTTGCTAGCGGAGCAGGATCGGTTCTTTAAGTTCTTGGCCTACTCCTCGGATGATGTTCCAGTATCTCTTTGCGAAGGAATTCCGGTCGATATGTGTATATATCTCGGTGGTGGTGATTTTCTCATGCCCCAGCATCTCTTGGATAGTGCGTAAGTTGGCGCCGCCTTCCAGCAAGTGGGTGGCGAAAGAATGACGGAAGGTATGGGGACTTACGTTTTTATGGATACCGGCGGCCTCTGTCTGTTGCTTAATGATATGAAATACCATGATACGGGAGAGGGCCGTTCCTCGCCGGCTTAGAAATAAAATATCCTCGAAGCCTTTTTTAACCACGACCGAATTCCGGTCATACAGATAGTTTTTAATTTCCCGCAAAGCAACTTCGGAGATAGGAACAAGCCGTTGTTTGCTTCCTTTACCCTCTACCCGGATGAAACTCCTTGGGATATATATCCGAATAACGCAGGCCAGTAAGCTCCGATACGCGCAGTCCGCAACTATATAAAACCTCCAGCATCGCACGGTTCCGTTGTCCCTCGGAAGCGTGGAGGTCTATCGTGTCGAGAATGCTATTTATCTCGTTGACGGTTAATACTTCCGGCAGCTTCAATCCGATCTTGGGAGACTCTAACAATTCGGTCGGATCATTTGTTATATAATTGTCAAGCAATAAGAAACGATAGAACGATTTGATACCCGAGATGATGCGTGCTTGCGATCGGGGATGGATACCGATGTCACGTAATTGGGCGATGAACTGTTGCAAGTCGTCGTAGCTGATCTCCTTAACGTCCTTTTCTCATCCTCTGCGAAACGTAGCAATTTGTCAAGATCCGTCAAATAGGCGTCGATGGAGTTGGCTGAGAGCGATTTTTCTAACCGTAAATAGGTGTTATATCGGTTTATTATATCTTTTCCTTGTCGCATTGTCGGTATGTCGTTATGAATGTGTCAAATAAAATCCTTACCTTTGCCGGATAATTCCGGCCTCAACGGGCGGTACAAAGGTAATAAACTTACAATAAGAATGAAGAAGATTCAGATCATCAATGGCCCTAATTTGAATCTGTTGGGCAAGCGAGAACCGACAGTATACGGAAATGCCTCGTTCGAGGACTATTTGAGCGAGTTACGTGCCCGCTTTCCTCAGTGTGAGATATCTTATTATCAAAGTAATGTGGAAGGAGAGATAATTAACAAGATACATGAGGTGGGTTTTGAATATGACGGTATCGTATTGAACGCCGGCGCTTATACGCATACTTCCATTGCGTTGCACGATGCTATCAAGGCGGTTACTACGCCAGTCGTGGAGGTGCATATCTCGAATGTGCATGCCCGTGAATCGTTTCGTCATGTGTCGATGATATCGGCGGCATGCAGGGGAGTGATTCTTGGGTTTGGGCTGGATTCGTATCGGTTGGCGATCGAATCGTTTATGTGATAGAAGGTTTAGAAGGTTATCAAATAGAATTAATAATTAGGTTATAATAATTTAAGGTATATGTTAAAGCATACGAAGATTGTTGCTACAGTTTCCGACCAGCGCTGCGACGTTGCGTTCGTTGAGGCGTTATATAAAGCGGGAATGAATGTGGTGCGCCTGAATACGGCTCACATGATGGAAGAGGGGTTGACCCGTGTGGTAAATAACGTCCGTACCGTATCCGACCGTATCGGTATCTTGATGGATACAAAGGGGCCGGAAGTACGTACCACTACGACGGTAAACAAGGAACCGATCCCTTTCAAGACTGGAGAGATCGTGAAGGTAATCGGTAATCCCGATCAGGAAACTTCGCATGATTGTATTTGTGTGTCCTATAAGAATTTCGTGAACGACTTGGCGATTGGCAGCGACATCCTTATCGATGATGGTGATCTGGAAATGAAGGTTACCGGGAAATCCGGCGATTGTTTGCTTTGCGAGATCCAGAATGACGCTACGCTAGGTAGCCGCAAGAGCGTGAATGTGCCGGGCGTACGTATCAATTTGCCTTCGTTGACTGAGAAAGACCGTAATAATATCCTTTGGGCGATCGATCATGATCTCGATTTTATCGCTCACTCATTTGTTCGCAACAAACAGGACGTATTGGATATCCAACGTATCTTGGACGAGCGTAACAGCCCTATCAAGATTATCGCTAAGATCGAGAATCAAGAGGGTGTAGACAATATCGAGGAGATTTTGGAAGTGGCTTATGGCGTTATGATCGCTCGTGGTGACTTGGGTATCGAGGTTCCGGCCGAGAGATCCGGTATCCAGCGTATGCTGATCCGTAAATGCGTGGAGGTGAAGAAGCCGGTTATCGTGGCTACGCAAATGCTTCATTCCATGATTAATAATCCTCGTCCTACTCGTGCCGAGGTTACGGATATCGCCAACGCTATTTATTATCGTACGGATGCTTTGATGTTAAGCGGTGAGACGGCTTATGGAAAATATCCGATCGAGGCGGTACAGACCATGACGAAAGTGGCTCGTGAAGCCGAGAGACCAACTTTCCGCGAATGATATCCGTGTGCCGATCGAGGGGAATGATTTAGACGTAACTTCTTTCTTGGCGAAACAAGCTGTTAAGTCTTCTTCTAAATTACATGTGAAGGCGATTATCACGGATAGTTACACGGGTCGTACGGCACGTTATCACGCTTTCCGCGGAACCTCTACTGTGTTCGCTATATGCTATAATCCTCGTGTGATGCGTATGTTGGGTCTTTCTTATGGGGTATGGGCGGTTCATCAGCCGTACAACGACAGCCGTAGGGGATATTTCTATGATGCGTTGAACCAGCTGATCCATAGCGGACGTATCACTCGCAACGATATGGTAGCGTATTTGAGCGGTAGCTTCGGCGAAGGTGGCGGTACCAGCTTTTTGGAGATTAACAACGTAGGAAAGGTGCTGGATGCCGGCACGCAATATCAGTTGCCTACTTTTAAAGAGTAAGAGGAATGTTTACGGGCGAGATTAATGCGTATATTCTTTCTCATATAGATGAAGAGGTTGCTGTCGGCGTTGAATCGCGACGCCAATGTGAACCTTCTCCGTCCGCGTATGCTATCCGGGCATTTGCAGGGTAGGATATTGAAGATGTTTTGCCGGATGATTCGTCCGAGAAGAGTCTTGGAGATCGGGACTTATACGTCTTATGCCACTTTGTGTATGGCGGAAGGCATGGAAGAGGGGGCGTTGATCCATACGATCGAGATCAATGACGAGATGGAGGATTTTATCATGAAATATCTTTCCCGCTCGCTACATAAGGACAAGATAAAAGTCCATTTTGGGGATGCGATGGAGATTATCCCCCGTTTGGATGAGACGTTCGATATGGTTTTTATCGATGCCGACAAACGCCTGTATTCCGAGTATTATGATTTGGTATTCCCGATGGTCCGTCCGGGCGGCTTGATTCGCGGATAATACGCTTTGGGACGGTAAAGTGGTAGAAGAAGTGCATCCTTCCGATAAACAAACGAAGGGAATACTGGTTTTTAATGAAAAGGTTAAGCAAGACGATCGGGTAGAGAAGGTGATCCTCCCTTTACGTGACGGCTTGACGATGATCTGGAAAAAGTAAATAATAAAGCGTATGGAAAGTACTAGATTACAAGATCGAACGCCTTCTTCAGAAGGAGTTGAGTGATATATTTCAGAAGCAGACGCAAGGAATGCATGGCGTATTGGTCTCTGTCAGCGTAGTTCGTGTAAGTCCTGATTTAAGTGTGGCGAGAGCTTATTTAAGCATTTTCCCGTCGGATAAATCGCAAGAGCTATTGGAGGCTATACGGAGCAATACGAAAGCGATCCGTTTTGATTTGGGGCAACGTATTCGTTTGCAGGTTCGTAAGATTCCTGAATTGAGCTTCTTTATAGACGATTCATTGGATTATATCGAGAATATCGACAATCTTTTGCATAAGTAATCAGAGGAGCCTTGAATCTTCCGTTCTATATAGCCCGGCGATATCTCTTTTCGAAGAAGTCGCACAATGCCATAAATATCATATCGATGGTATCGGTATGCGTGGGTTGTTGTCGCCACGATCGCCTTAGTATGCGCCTTGTCGGTCTATAATGGTTTCAACGATTTGGTATCTTCTCTCTTCAGCAATTTTGATCCGAGTTGAAGATCATGCCCCGGAAAGGTTTTCGACCCGACCTCGGAAGAGATACGTAAGGTGAGAATTGCCCGGCATTGTTTGTTTTAGTGAGGTATTGCATGCCTTGGTCCGTTATCGGATCGTCAGGGTGTAGCTACCTTGAAAGGTGTAGACGAGCAATATGAGAAACTGGCGCAGATCGATAGTATCTTGATCGATGGAAAGTTCCTTCTGAATGACGAGGTGGCGAATTATGCGAATATGGGGATCGGATTGGCTTTCTCGCTAGGAATAAACGCAGGCTTTGTCTCTCCGCTAGAGATCTACGCTCCGAAGCGGGAGGAGAAGGTGAACATGGCGAATCCGGCTTCTTCTTTCAATTTGGAATATGCTTATATCGGTGCTGTCTTTCGTACGGACCAACAGGTTTACGATGATTCATATATGATCGTGCCTTTGTCATTGGCCCGTTCTTTATTTAATTATGATAAAGAAGTGACAGCGGTGGAATTGAAGGTGAAAGATAGCGGGGATATCGCTCCGGTAAAGAAAGAGATTCAACGTATCCTAGGTGATCAATATATCGTGCAAGACCGTTTTGAGCAACAAGAGGCTTCTTTCAAGATGATGCAAGTCGAAATGGATGACCTTCTTGATCCTTACTTTTATATTGGCGATCGCCTTATTCAACGTGGTGGGTTCTTTATCCATGTTGATGATCGAGAAACAGGAGGATGTGAGCACACTGCGTAATATGGGGGCTGATGACAGTCTGATCCGTCGGATTTTCTTGTTTGAAGGCTGGATGATCTCCGGTTTTGGAGCTTTGATCGGAGTCTTGATCGGGGTTGTGCTTTGCTTGCTACAACAAGAGTTTGGCTTTATAAAACTAGGGGAAGCTGCCGGAGCGTTTATTATAGAGGCTTATCCGGTACGTGTAGTCCCGGTCGATATAATAACAGTCTTTGTGACGGTATTAACGATAGGCTTTTTAGCTGCGTGGTATCCTGTACGATATCTTGCTAAGAAGTTGAAAATTGAGAATTGAGAATGAATACCGCTTGCCGATAATTCTCAATTCTCAATTCTTAATTAGTTGTATTCTTTTCCGTATTTGATTTTAGCGTCGGCTACGAATTGTTTGATACGTTGTTCGTCATCCTTCTTACAAATCAATAATACGTTTCCAGACTCGGCCACGATGCAATCTTTTAGCCCTTGGATAACGGCTAGACGTTTCGGGTTATTTAATGCGATCACATTGCCGGAGCATTCGTATAGCATTGCCTCGTTATTTTTCAATACTGCGTTCTCATTTTCGTCTTTATTCGCTAGGTCGAACAAAGATCCCCAGCTACCGAGGTCAGCCCAGAAATCTACACATAGCATATATACGTTGTGCGCTTTCTCCATGATACCGTAGTCGATGGATATATTTAGGCAATAAGGGAAATTCTCTTGGATGAACGCTTTTCTTCCGAGGTATTAAATTTATCCTTACCTAGATCAGAAACGGCTGCTGATATCCGGGAGATATTTAGAGAACGCTTCCAAGATCGTATTCACGTTCCAGACGAACAAGCCAGAATTCCAGAAGAATTCTCCACTTTCCATAAATACCTTTGCCAACTCGAGGTCCGGTTTTTCAGTAAAGGTCTTCACCTTGGTGAAATCATCTACTACCGTATCACTGCTTTGGATATATCCGTATCCTGTTTCCGGGCGGCTAGGCTTGATGCCCAAAGTGACCAACGCACGGTTTCTCTTCACGAAATCCAACGCCTTTTGAACGTCCCTCAAGAAAACATCCTCTTTTAAGATCAGATGGTCGGAAGGGGCTACGACAATATTGGCTTCCGGATTGCATGCCTTAATATGATAAGCCGCATAAGCGATACAAGGAGCCGTATTGCGACGAGCCGGTTCCAAAAGTATTTGTTCTTCCGCTAATTCCGGCAACTGCTCCTTGATTAAGTCCGCATAAGATTCGTTGGTAACGATGTATATATTTTCAGTAGGGATGATTTTTGCGAAGCGATCAAATGTCATTTGCAGTAAAGACCGTCCGCTTCCAAAAAAATCAAGGAATTGCTTTGGGTAACTTTCTCTACTGAAAGGCCAGAAACGGCTACCGATCCCGCCTCCCATGATGACGCAATAATTATCTTTCATGATATTGGCTGTTATTATGATTATACGTTTACAAATGTAACGAAATAATCTTTCTATGCGAAACAATCCCATACATATTCCCACTGTGAAAAAAATATTTGAAAATTTTTACCCAAACGCTTGCGGGTTTAAAAAAAAAGCTGTACCTTTGCAACGCATTTAAGAAACAAACCTACTGCTAAAGCTAAAAGGTTAATCAAAAATGCCCAGATGGCGGAATTGGTAGACGCGCTGGTCTCAAACACCAGTGGATTCACTTCCATGCCGGTTCGATCCCGGCTCTGGGTACGAATAAACCCTGATAATCACCTGATTATCAGGGTTTTCTGTCATGGGCGTACTAAATGTGTACTGAATGACGAATACAAAGAAAAGGTGTACTTTATAATTTTTCTCTCTGTATCTTTATAATTTCTTAACTATTACCTTATCTTTTCTTCCTTATTATTGCCGATGTTTTCGGGAAAAGTGAGATTCTTACCTTATATTTGTAACAGTGAACGTTTAAAGGCACACGATTATGGAAAATCATATAGAAACCAATTTCAGAGAAATACAGAAGATATTAGATAGTTGTATAGCGCATGACTATAAAACTAAAGTAGATGCACTATTTTTAAAACGTGAATATTTGACGCAAGCCCAGCTAAAGGATTATTTGCGGCAAGAAATTTTCCGTGTGACTGAAAATATTGTAGCCATCCAACAAAAATACCGTGTCGTGCGTAACATTGTATTGGATATGGATATTCCCGATTTTTTGTGGGAAAGTGGTTATTTTGAGGACTTGAATTCTGATGAAAGAAAAAAATATATCGGTTTCCGCTGCTCTGATTTTGATATGGATGCATATTTGCATGAACCGTCCTGTTATGATGGGCGGCTTCCTTATTTGTCCATTATCGTTAATCTTGTCGTGCTTTCCAAATATTTGCGCTATCTGCAAGAACAGGAAAGCAATTACCATACAGATGCGGTTGCCATCCAAGAGCAAGCCTTGCCAAAAGAGAAAGAGGAAAGTGCAGATACTAATCCAACCAAGATTGTGGGCAAAAGCAATCCTTTCAAGTCCACGTTGAAAGCTAATGAAATCAAACTTCTGACCGACTGTGAATGAAGCGAATATGTTTACTACTACCGTCAGTGCCAAAATACTTACCGATTTTTTCAACTGCAAACTGAATGGGGTATTGAAAGTTAATAATACCCGTCTGTTAGCCTATCTTATGATGCAACTTAGCTGTTATAATTACATCGTTTATGAATGGCAGTCTGTCATAGCAAACAATAAGCTGATATTGAAGAAGATAAAAGGTGAACCGCTTATCGTACTGACCTGTCGAGTGCGACAGACCAAGCAAAAAACATCTATCCGAAAGGATATGAAATCATAGACAAATACATCAAACAACTGCAAAAAGGTTGAGCATAGATTGAACGCTCAAACAAAGGTCAATTAGACTTCATTTTCAATCTCTTAACTTTGCCCCCGTTAACAAAAAAACGAGGGTGCGCACCTTCATATTGTTTCACCTAAATTCCTAAACAATATGGAAAAAAATTTAGAGTTAAGAGTTTCCGAACTCGAAAAGATGTTGTTCCTTTCAAAGAACGTGCTTAGCTTCGATGAAGCGAGCAAGTTCTTGAACCTTTCTAAAAGTTACCTGTACAAGCTGACTTCGGGTAACTTGATACCCCATTACAAAGCCGCAGGGCAAAATGCTTTATTTTGAGAAAGCGGAGTTGGAAGCATGGTTGCGTCAGAATCCGGTCAAGACGCAGGCGCAGATAGAGCAGGAAGCGCAGAAGTATATCCTTAACCGTCCCCAAAGAAATAACGGCTATGGAAAATAGAAAAGCGACAGAAGCCGGGCAGGACATCACCATGCAGAAAGAGGATTTCGCAGCCCTTTGGAAAACCATTCATCTAAAGGTGACGGACACTTACGAAGTACCGCCCGAAATACTTTGGTGAACGGCTCTACCATTGGCACGCTGGGTAATTTCAGCGCATCCACGGGTAAAGCCAAGAGCAAAAAGACATTCAACATTTCCGCTATCGTTGCGGCAGCGTTGAAGAATGACGAGGTACTGAAGTATTCGGCATACCTGCCACCGAACAAACGGAAAATCCTCTATGTAGATACCGAGCAGAGCAAATACCATTGCCACAAGGTCATGGAGCGTATTTTGCGGCTTGCCGGACTGCCTACCGACAAGGACAGGGACGATTTTGTTTTCATCGTGCTAAGGGAGCAGACACCCGATAAGCGGAAACAGATTATCGGCTATATGCTTGAAAACATGCCCGATGTGGGGTTGCTCATCATTGACGGAATCCGTGACTTGATGTATGACATCAACAGCCCCAGCGAATCAACCGACCTAATCAACCTCTTGATGCGCTGGTCAAGCGGATATAACCTGCATATCCATACCGTATTACATTTGAACAAGGGGGATGACAATACAAGGGGACATATAGGTACGGAACTGAACAACAAGGCTGAAACCGTCCTGCAAATCACGAAAAGCCAGCAGGACGGCAACATAAGCGAGGTAAAGGCGATGCACATACGTGACCGGGAGTTTGACCCGTTCGCATTCCGTATCAACGACAGCGCATTGCCGGAAGCTGTGGACGGTTATGTATTCAAGCAGCCCAGCCAAGACAGGGGCTTTCCACTGGCAGAACTGACGGAGCAACAGCACAGGACAGCTTTGGAAACGGTTTTGGCAAACAGGTCATATATGGTTACGAGAATGTCCTAAAGACCTTGAAACAGGGTTATGCAAGTATCGGCTACAAGCGTGGACGCAATATCCATGTGGATTTGAACAAGTTCCTTGTGAACAAGCGCATGATTGTGAAAGAGGGCAAGGGCTACCGCTATAATCCCGATTTCCATTATTAAAGTCAGTTTGGTTTAGTCCGGGTGTATATATAAGAGGAACGGACTTACTATTTCCCTGTATCAGAACAGGCAGGTTTAGTATGGTACGGGTATATATATAACGGACTAAACAGGACTGGCGCACTTTTCAACTATTTTTTAATTCCCAAAAAAGAAAATGTTATGAATATCGAAGATGTGAAACAAATACCCATCGCAGACTATCTGCACAGTTTAGGCTACTCTCCTGTCAAGCAGCAGGGCAACGGCTTATGGTACAAATCACCGTTAAGGGAGGAACACGAACCGTCTTTCAAGGTGAACACAGACCGCAACCTTTGGTATGACTTTGGCGCAGGCAAGGGCGGCAACATCATCGCATTGGCAAAGGAACTCTATTGTTCCGACAGCCTGCCATACCTTTTAAACCGGATAGCGGAACAGACACCGCACGTCCGCCCAGTCAGTTTTTCTTTTCCCCAGCGTAGGACAGAACCGAGTTTTCAGCATTTGGAAGTCCGTGACCTTACCCATCCGGCATTGCTCCGTTACTTGGAGGGACGGGGTATCAATATCGAACTGGCAAAAAGAGAATGCAGGGAACTCCATTTTACCAATAACGGCAGACCGTTCTTTGCTATCGGTTTTCCGAACATGGCAGGAGGTTATGAGGTTCGCAATTCCTTTTTTAAGGGCTGCATCGCCCCGAAAGACATCACCCATATACGACAGCAGGGAGAGCCGCGAGAGAAGTGTTTGGTATTTGAGGGTTTTATGGACTATCTTTCTTTCCTCACGCTCCGGATGAAGAACTGCCCGACCATGCCCGACCTTGACAGGCAGGATTATGTCATACTCAATTCTACTGTCAATGTGCCGAAAGCCATTGACGTGCTGTACCCGTATGAACGCATCCACTGTATGCTTGACAATGACAAGGCAGGATATGAAGCGACACGGGCTATCGAATTGGAATACTCCTACCGTGTGCGTGACTTCTCGGACAATTACAGGGGTATTCGACTTGAACGATTACCTGTGCGGCAGGAAGCAGGAACAGAAGAACAGCACCAGCCAAGCGCAGGCGATAAAGCAGGAAACCGGACAACGTGCCGCCCCAAGACAGAAAAGGGGCAGGGGCATTTAGTCCGGCAGGATTACCAGCGACAGGCGGTTTAATTTGGAGAGCAAGGTTATGTTTCGGTAAACCGAAACTACTTTGTTTGAAAATTTTCCCGTTGATAGCAAAGACAATTTAAATGTAAAAACCTATGACGAATATAAAGGATAAGCCGGGGGGACGTCCGGCAAAGAAACGGATAGAGAAGCAACAACGGGTAGTCAGCACGAAGCTGACCGAGTTGCAGTATTACGCCATCAGGAAGCGAGCCGGGGAAGCCGGGTTGCGTGTCAGTGAGTATGTACGGCAGGCGGTTGTTTCGGCAGAGGTCATACCCCGGCTGAACAGGCAGGATGCGGACACCATCCGCAAACTGGCAGGGGAAGCCAACAACATCAACCAACTGGCGCACCGGGCGAATGCCGGAGGTTTCGCACTGGTGGCGGTGGAACTGGTGAAACTCAAAAACAGGATTGTCGAAATTATAAACCAGTTGTCGGATGATTGGAAAAATAAAAAAGGGAAGCGGGTTTAAGGGCTGCGTGAACTATGTGCTTGGCAAGGAACAGGCGGCTTTGCTCCATGCGGACGGGGTACTGACAGAAAGCCGGGGAGATATAATCCGCAGCTTCTGTATGCAAACCGGGATGAATCCCGACTTGAAAAAGCCAGTCGGACATATTGCGTTGAGCTATTCGGCAGTGGATGCACCCAAATTGACAGACGAGAAGATGATACAGCTTGCGCAGGAGTACATGCGTGAAATGAGAATCACCGATACGCAGTATATCATCGTGCGCCATCAAGACCGGGAACACCCACATGTGCATATCGTGTTCAACCGTATTGACAACAACGGCAAGACCATTTCGGACAGGAACGATATGTACCGCAACGAGCAGGTATGCAAGAAGCTGAAAGCCAAACACGGGCTTTATTTTGCTGGTGGGAAAGAACAGGTAAAGCAGCACCGCTTGAAAGAGCCGGACAAATCGAAATACGAGATTTACAACGCTGTAAAGAATGAAATCGGCAAATCCCGAAACTGGCAGCAGTTACAGGGGCGGTTAGCGGAAAAGGGTATTACTATCCGGTTCAAGTACAAAGGGCAGACAAACGAAGTGCAGGGCATATCCTTTTCCAAAGGTGAATACACGTTCAAGGGTTCGGAGATAGACCGCAGTTTCAGTTTCCAAACTGGATAAATGTTTCGGGGATGCAGGACTGAATACTGCCGGAAACTACCGACAGACAGTTTCCGTACCTGTTCAGGAGCCAGCGCAGACACCGGGCAAAGCCGACAATCCGTTACTGGCAGGCTTGGGCGGTCTGTTCTCCGCTTCATCCTCTCCGGCTGATGAAATGCCCGATGATTCCTTTTTGAGAAAGAAGAAGAAAAAAAAGAAAAAACAACTAAAGTTATAAGCGTATGGAGGAAAATTTGATTTTAGAGGGGCTTCTCTCAATGGTTACAGAACTGAAAGAGAAGCAGGAAGCACAGGTAACGCCAGCCAGTCGGAGGAAACTCTTGAAAGGCTGAACGCTATCGAACAGGCATTGTCGGAACTGCACAGCAACCCGGCTGCTCCCGAAAAGGATTTGCAGGCTATCCGAAGCCAGCTTGACGAGATAAGGAACAGGATGCAGGGTCAGCAGAAACATATCGAGGACACCAAGAAAATAGTATTGGAAACCTATCGTTGTTTCAAGGTTATGATTGACGCTTTGGGTTCTTGCAAAACGGATAAAGAGGAAGCTGCGCCCTTACCGCTCTATCAACGGATTTACAACAAGGTCGCTTCTGGATTCTGTCCGGGATTGTTCCTTTTCTCGGCAGTGCTGGTTGTCTGTTCCGCTTCCCTGTTTTTGAATGTCCGTTTGGCTGGGCGTATGCAGCAGTTACAGGACAACGATATGAAGTACCGCTATTTGCTGATGCAAGGACAGGCAGACGGGGAAACTTTCGATATGCTGGAGCGTAAATTCAAGTGGCAACGGGACAACGCCTTTGTCCGAAGCCTGACCGATACGGTGACAGATTTCGAGTACCGCAGCCAAAAGCAGGCGGAAGCGTTGGAGCGTGCAAGGCTGTTGAACGAGCAAGCCGAGCAACTGAAAAAAGAAGCTGATAAGTTGGGTAAGCGATAAACAGTGAAAGCCGGAACGGATGAAACATAGTCACCGTTTCGGCTTTAAATTCACGTCTTTTTCTTCGTGCAGTGTTCTTTCTCGAATTTGCGCAATGTGGCAACACTAAACCTTTCCTTGATGAACTCCCGGACATCGGAAGCCTTGTAATACACTTTTCCGCTGATAGTGAAGTAAGGTAACACGCCGATAGCCCGGTAACGTTGCAGGGTTTTAATACTTACTTTGAACAGCAGGCACAAGTCCTGATTATCCAGCAGGTTGTCATCTTCGGGCAGTACCCTGTCTGCATTGCGTAGTACCCGTACATCCTTGCAGAGTTCTTCCAGTTTGGCATACAGCTTCTGCATCCATTCGCCAAATTTGTCATTGTCTATGTACATAATTGCTTCCTTATTTCAGATTATATCTTTGTGATTTGATGAAGCAAAGTTCAGAAAAAGAAAGCATGAAAATTACAGGGGCACTCATGGAGTCCATTATAAATAAATAGTAAATCGCTGATTATCTATATCCTTTTTTGTCGTGTTCCTTTCGGATAAGGTCTGTCAGTCCATTAAGAAATTCTGTGAGTTTGCCCGGCTTTCGTTTTATCACGTCCTCATGCTTTTGGTGACAGTCGCTTATCTTGATGTTAAACAACCATTCAAAACCTTTGGATAAGTCCACCAAATAAACTGGTTTACCATTTTGATAAACGATGTTTTTGGAGAGGAATAAGCCGCTTACCACTTCCATGATATTGATAAGGGTTGTTTTATCGGCGAGGTAGAGAGGGGAAAGGGGCTGTTTATTGATGCGTTGCTGTAGTTGTTCCGGATATTTGATGCGCCATTCAATAAGGCGTATTTCAGTGTTCAAAAGTCCTATCGCTTCATCAATTAAATGCAAATAGGGCATTTTTTTCTTGCTCAAACCGTACACGATACGATTTAAGACGGTGTAAACCAAAGGATAAATAGCGAAGTAAAATACTGTAATCCTGTTCGTTGATACCAAAATCGGCTACATGCGTAGCCAATTCCTCAATAGCTTCTGTAAACTCCGATGCAGAAACTTTACGTTGTGAATATTCCGACAATAAGCGGAAAAATCGCTGTTCTAAAATTAGATTCATGTATGTATTCATATAAAAAATAAGCCTTAGCGAGACTTAGGAAAAGGCTTATTTCAATTCATAATATTGTAATCCGAAAGTTGTTGTTTTGGATTTAGATAAATAGTTTATAGCAAAGGAAGCCCAATAAAAATACTCCTAAAAAACATATTGTAAGAATTATATATGCCTTAAACAGATAAAATTGGTCTGCCTGTTCTTTTGCTATGGTATTTTTACGGATTTCTTCTATCTTTTCAATGGAAACATTGGATAAATCAGCATTTTTACCTTTGCCTACAAGATATTTGTGATGTTCTTTCATCCTGTCTCTATTCAACTTGCGAAGCTCACGGTTCTCTTTGTCCCGTTGTAGCATATCATTTATGCAACCTAATGTTCCCATTTTCCAGTTAACATTTAATTTCCAAACCTTGATATATCAATTTCTTTTTGTAGTTCCCTAAAGATACGTTCCAAATCATATCCATGCGGTTGGAATTTGGAAACATCCGCTCTATGGGGCTATTAACCTGAGGAGCAGTTATCACCGTGTCATTGAAAACGAAAGCGATGTACTTTCCTACACTCTTTGTTGTGGTTTCTCTCCATATAGGCAATTTATCTTGGAGGAAGACACCGGTAATGACCGAGTGTCCAAAAGCATCAGTTTCCAAACGTAAAGAATCGAAATCCTTAACAGTAAGGAAAGGTGTTTGTGAAAGGCTGTCTGTAGTCTGTGATGTTACGTAGTACCAGCCGTTTATCCGGTGAAAGGATTTTGTCTGCATACAAGCTGTCATTAGTAGGCAGAAAAGAGAATTGTTGAAATCTTCATATCCGCTATTTTTTAGGTTAATACATCTTCTCCAACGTCCACACCATCTTATTGGGATTATAGGCTTCCATTACGAGGTGTGTTCCTGTGTATTCCAGCACTGTCCACGGACCTGCTATGTTGTCGAACGTGATGATTTTTCCATTTACTTGGTAAGTAAAATCTGTGTTCCACATATATCCGTCTTCTTCGTTCGTCCTTGTATAAAATGCCTTCTGATTCGTTGGTAAACTGAAGAATGGATTGTTTTGTGTAGTCTATCTCATCTTCGATATTGTACACGGTCATTTGCGCTTGCCAAGTAGTTTGCTTCAGGGCTTCGGGGGTGAAGACAGAAGTAGGGGCATCATCGTTACTACAATTTGTCGAGACATAACATGGCGCAAATAATGAATGTGGAAAGCACCATACATAAAAGTAATTTTCTTTTTCATCTTATCTCTATTTTAAGTGATTGACAATAATTATATATTTCTCTTCATAGGGATACTAACAATACCTTTATTAATCTCTTTTTCACCCACTTTTTTGAAGCCTAAAGATGTATAAAAAGTTTCTGCATAGGTTGAAGAATTAACTGTTATATAAATTGAAATTACAATTGCTCATCATATAGTCAAATAGCGATTTCCTATTCCTTGCCGATGATAGTGGTGACAAAGAAGAGGGATATATGTTGCCTTTCCTGATGTACACCGATTATTCCTATCAATAAATGATTGTCAAAAGCACCATATATGTCAAGTGTATTCATCAACGATGTGTCATACACGAAACTTTTAAAGGTTTCAATACCTTCTTGGGTGAAATCATTCCTGCCACATTCCATATATACTTGATAGGACAAATCAGCATTATTATATTCTTCTTGTGTTAATTTACGTATCATATCAATGTTATTAAATCATGAATGCAAAATACGGAAGAATAAAAAAAAAAGGTCTTGACAATTGTCAAGACCCCGGTATAATGGATGTTAAAAGATTGGCTATTTCTCCAGTTTGCGGCGTATGCGGCTAATGGTTTCCGGTGTAACCCCTAAGAATGAAGCGATGCTTTTCAAAGGAACTACTTCTGTCAAGTTCCTGTATCGTATTTCAGGCGTACAATATGAATCAAGTAATCGTTCATATACCATTTCAAATAGACTCTCCGCCATGTCTTCCGAATCGTTGAGTTTTCATATCCGTTTCCCAATATTCAATAATGTCATTACGGGATATTTCATGTACAGAGCAATCTGTTATAGCGAATATTCACTAATGATAAACTACCTTTCATAAAGAAGAATAGTCACAAATAAATTCATCCGTAAAAGAGTATCCTACAATATGTTCTTCTCCTTCCTTATCTATATATGTATATTGGAATGTACCGTTTTCTACCCATCCGGCAAAACGTGATATTTCATTCTGACGAATAAAGAAATTTTTTTTGCGGTATATACGTTGCTTCCCTTTTTCATGAAATAAATCTTTTACGAGGGAATAGTCTAAATTGTCGAGGTATGAATTAAAATCTTTCATTGTCGTAAGCTATTTATTCAGTCCACGGCGTATGCGACTGATTGTTTCCGTGTGACTTGCAAAAGGAGGCAATCCCTTTAACGTAATGTACTCTTGAATATCAGGGCATCTATTCAATAAGTCAAGATACAGTTCTGCCGTGGTCTTGCAGTACATATCTATTAATCTATGATACATTAATAAGTATGATTGTTCAATAAGAGTACATTTTACTTGCATGGTTTCTACATTTGTGGCAAAGAATTCCTCTACTTTTAAATAGGGTATATAACAAATCTTTGTATCGCAAACGGCTTCAATTGTTACTAATGACGGTTGATTAGGTGCTATAAGTGTGCATAAACTTCCTGCAAATTCTCCGGAGAAAGTATATCCTACTATGTGTATATTTCCTTTTTCATCCACACGAGTATATCTCAATAAGCCGTGTTCGATATAAGCTCCTCGATGATTCACTTTGCCTTGAATGAGTGATTGTTTCACCCTTTGAGTTCGATATAAGTTACCATGTTCCAAAATGAACTGCTTTAGCTGTTCTAATTTCGAATGGTTGGCATATTGTGAGTTAAAATCTTCCATACTATAAACTAATTGCAATTAAAATATAGAATAATCTCGTGAGTTGTTCTCTTAAAAAGCAAAAATAGATTCCTGACTTTATCAAAACATCTTCCTCCCTTTTTATAAATCCATTTTATTGTGAGTTTAGTTTATGCTTTTGTATATATATCAAAACGAACTAAACTTATTTCTATTGACTGAAAGTATATGCTGGCGAAAAGAAAAAAAGTATTCTTCTTTTCGCCAGTTTTTAGGTTTGTTGTTCTAATAGTTTGAAGAAGAAATGAACTCCTTTATTTCTTCTTCGGTTGGAAGCTCTATCCTATACTTCTGTACAAAGATATTTGGGTCTAACCCGGCAGTGGCATACTTTACTAATGTATCTCCCTTTTCGGTGCAGAGCAAAATACCGATAGGCGGGTTATCATCCGGCTGCATCACTTCTGCTTTAAAATAGTTCAGATACATATTTAGTTGCGAAGCATACTCATGGTGGAACTTGTCTATCTTCAATTCTACAATAACATGACATTTCAAAATACGATGATAGAACACAAGGTCGGCAAAGAAATAATCTTCATCAATCAAGATGCGTTTTTGCCGGGCTTCAAAGCAGAAGCCATGTCCCATTTCCAATAGGAAGCGTTGCAAGTTGTCAAGAATGGATTGTTCCAAATCGTTTTCCGTCACTAATGCACGTTCATTCAACCCTAAGAATTCCAAAGTAACAGGTGTATTGATAACATCTTTAGGTTGTAATAAGGTTGCTTGTTGCTGGACTAAAGCGGAGAGAGCTTCTTTGTTTTTGGATAGTCCGCTACGTTCGTAATATAAGGATGCGATTTGTCGCTCCAACTCCTTTACAGACCAGCAGCCACGAATAGTTTCCATTTCATAGAAAGCACGTTTTACCGGGTTCTCAATTCCCGATATAGTGTTTAAATGGGTGGAAGATAATCTGTTGAATAATCTATCAGCCGGAATCATCCATGTTTCTGGTTTGTGGGTATTCTGTTGATAGTTTCCAAACGCCATTTTCAGATTCGGCGGTCACCAACCGCCGAATTGGTTCTGTGAATTCGGCGGTCAATGACTGCCGAATTTGAATTTGTGATGCAATATATTGTGTAACAGGTCCTTTTAGTTGTGGATAAACAAGGTACAACCGCCTAAATTCACGGAATCTACGTTCATTCAGACCTTTTGTTTTCAGTTGTTGTTCCAGCTTCTTCAACAGTTGTTCACCGTAGGCGGCACGGTCTTCCGTTCTGCTCAAATTCTACGATATAGCACCCATAAGCCAGTTACGGGAAGTAAGGGCAAGGTTTACAGCGTGTGCAGCTTGCCTGCAACGTGTTCTGTATCGTGATGATATGTTTTACTAATGCTTCAAAGTTCATAGTTACAAAGATAAGTCTTTTATGGTTAAAACTTTAGTTCGGGTAAGCTGTTTATTGCTTCCTCTTTTAATTTATCCATCGCACGGGTGTACTTCTCCGTATGCTTTAATCCGCTATGTCCTAAAAGGCTGGCTACGGTTTTGATATTTGCCCCATTATTCAGAATGTTCACGGCAAACGAATGTCGGGCACAATGCCAGCTTATATGTTTGTCTATTCCGGCTCTCTTTACCCAACGCTTTACTGATTTACAGCAGCTTTCGTATGTAGGTAAATCGAATATCAAACAGTTCTTGTCTGCCGGAGCTTCGCCAATAATGGATAATAGACCATCATTCAAGGGAATAACTACACCGCTACTGGCAGAATGCCCCTTGGTCTTGCTTTGCTCGAACTTCAATAATCGGTTAGCATAGTCCACATTTTTATAAGTAAGGTCTTTTACGTCGCAGAAACGCAGCCCACAATACAGACAGAAGACAAAAGCCCGTCTGACATTCGGATTTTCATTATCGTAATGGCAAGCTACCAATTTTTGTATTTCTTCGGGAGAAAGCACATCTTTCCGAAGCATTTGACTATCTACTTTGCAGGTAACACTTTTGCACGGGTCTTTCAACATTACATCGTGTTCAATCGCATATCGAATAACTTTCTTGAAACGCTGGTAAATGCTTTTAGCACCCTCACCCACACTTCGGGATTGCAGGTAGGCTACAAACTGCTCCATCATTTCTTTGGTGATAAGTTCCGGTTTGATACTAAACTCATTCATGGGGTACTGCTCTTTTAAGAAGTCCTTAAAACGGCTAAGCGCAATTTGTACCATGCGAATATCTTTCTTGGTATAACTGTTGATATAAGCTTGGAAATAGTCTAAGAAATTGACCGTTCTATCTTTTTTCAACCGATACCCCAACATACTTTCCTTAAATTCCTGTTCACGCTCTGCGCGTATCTTTGTGGCAAGCTCCAACGTTTCTTTGTTCTGCTGACGTTCCGCAGGGGTACGGGGTTTATCTATCAGATACAGACTAAGGTTTTCTTTTCGCCTGTTGTGCTTTACTGCAAACTTGGGCTTGCCTTGCATCTTTCCACTATCATAGTACACTTGATTGTCGTTTTCATCTAATACGGGCTTTTCCTCTCTACCTAAATAATACTCTAAGTAAAGGCTAATTCTACCATCCGAGAGCTTATTTTGCTCTAACTTGGGGTTTTCTTTCGTTTTATTTTCTAACTTTGCCATTGTTTAGAGGTTTTATCCCGATTTAGGTACCATAACCAGGTGATTACGCTAAATAGTTGATTTTCTTTTGTTTTCTGATATTGCAAAGGTACAAAAGAAAATGATATTTCAAAGTGTACTAAAAGTGTACTGAATAACAGAAAATGGGCAAAATATGGCAAAAATGGAGAAAATAAGAAATATGCAAGTTGTTGATAATAAGGCAGATAGATTCTTTTGTTTTCCTATGATTTCTATGGTTTGTACCGGCTCTGGGTACCACGAAAAGCTAAGAATTGAGCAATCAATTACTTAGCTTTTTTGTTATAGGGTATTTCTTTCTAATGTGCACTACCAGAAGGTTTTCGATATTTTCTATAGACTGTGTTATTTGCAGCAAAAATACTAAAAAGGTGCAATTCACTTTTACGATGAATTGCACCTTTTCTTATCTCTCAGTATCATTTATCCCTTGCCTACCTTTATCCAGGTTGCTTTCTTCCATAGCCATTCTAATGGACCCTGGCGATGTGAACGAAGCCACCAGTTACAAAAAAAGTATTGTAAAAAGAATACGCTTACACCAATAAGGATACACGCTGTAATGCCTGTATGCAGATAAAGTCCTAATCCCCAGTTGTAAAACAAGAACCCTCCGATTAAAGATTGTGACAGGTAGTTGGTCAAGCTCATGCGTCCATAAGGTGCAAATTTATGAAGAACATTCTTAAGGGTTGTCAGGTAATAAACCAGTATGATACCTGCAAACATGATTCCTGTAAATGCAATATTTGACAGTGACTTGCATAGAAGGACAGAAGGTACAAGTAGTGCTTCGCGACTTATAAAGTCGGGGAGTATATTTATCAAACCATAAATGGGGAAAAAGGCGGTAACGGCTATGATGAATACTTTAATCCAGATTTTTATATTCTTTTCTGAATAGAGAAACGCGTTGCTACGCCCAATTATCATACCTACCATAAACAGACCGGCGGTTTGAGTAACTCTTCCGTGTAATAGCATCCAACCCATGTTGGCAACATTACCCGTCCATATGGCAGTTTTGCACATTTCGAGGAAAGAACCTTCTTTCTGAGCTGTATTGACTAACTCCCAGTATGGAGCATCAAGATCAGCATTAATAACATAGTCGGGGTTGATGAGTGCATAAATTATTTGTCCCAATTCAATAGGTTGAAGTAGAAGAATGACTGCTATGATCGTGACTGTTCGGGTAGAGAGTCGGCAGACTGCGATCAGTACATAACCAAGCAAGGCGTAGAGTACCAATATTTCACCCGGAAATAAAGCCGAATTAATACAAGCTATAAAAAGAAGTAATACTAACCGCCAGGCAAACCGCCCACGAAAATCTTTCCCTTTAAGTTTTTGTGAATTGTCTTGAATAAAAAAACTAAATCCAAAAAGCAATGCAAAGATGCAGTATGCCTTACCGGAAAAGGTGAAAAATACACTATCCCAAATTACCCTATCCGTAAATATCAGAAAGTTACAGGTCTCTTCCGGAAAGCTATTGAGGCTAAACCGTTCGATAAAATGGATAAGTGTAATTCCCATTACAGCGAACCCACGTAGCACATCAGCTATTTCTATACGATTATTATGGGGCAATGTGTTAGATAAATGCATGCTTTTTAGAATTTAAAATGTTAACGTACTTTTTCAGATGCAAATTTAACGCAGCCCTTTTATAGTTTTGGAAAAATACTGTTCAATAAAGAACAAAATATGACTTTTGTGTGCTTTGTATGATTGACGATGCTGTTTGTCTTTTATAGTTAGCTTGTTGATAACTTCCTGAATATTAATGTAAATAATGAAATAAAATGCTATGTTGGTCTTATTAAATAGAAACAACTTGTACTGAATACATTTCTAATGAAAGGTATACATGCTATTGTTTTGTTTAATTTGTGAGGGGTTAGTCCAAATTTAATTTTGTAGTGTGGGTTAATAAAGTATAACTGTTCATTGACGATTTGATAATCAGTCTGTTTACTACTCTTCGAAACATTTCTATTGTACATCGGGTGTATTTGATAGTTAATAACTCTTGACTGTACTTTCTTGTTCGCTGAATAATTCCAATATCCATTTATACAAAATACGAGGTAGTAAATGTATAAATGGCATATGAGAGATAATCTTACTTCTTGCAATCTGCTGATGTCCGCCGAATGGCATTTGCCAGGCAGGAAAAGCAATGAAGATCATTCCGTTAGGCGATAGATATTTTTTTAAGTTGTGCAGAAATTGCCCTTGTTGTCGATATGTTCTATTACATCATGTATGAGAATAAGCGGGAAATGTTTCTGTAAATCTTTTAATAAGAAGATATCAGAAGCGATGAAAGTTCCTTTTTGCCTTTTAGTGATGAAGAAGTTTTGTGCCTGTTCAATTCGGGATGCGGCAATATCAATTCCAATGACATCACAACCTAGCTCGGCAAAGGGAAGCAGATTCCCTCCTTCGCCACACCCTACTTCCAATACTTTGTTTGGCAGATTTCCAGTATATTCTTTAATATAAGGAATATAATAATTCTCGTAGTCTGAGCTTGTTTCTCAAAATAACGTTCACGGTTTGTATGTCGTTTCTGCATCTGATTTGTCTATTGTTTCTAACTGTTCTATAGTTATGATAAACTATCAGCCGGAAGACTGCATGGCAGAATGATTTTTACCAAGAGAAACGAATGCCTACAGGAACAGAGAACGTAACCGGATGTTCTTTCGGATTGTGCGCAATGAACTTCCATCGGGAATATAGTAATTAATGGTTGGCTCTATATAGATGCTGGTGTGAGGTGTAAAGTGGTATTGTACACCTGTACTCGCATTGATTGACCATTGCAAAGGTACATCTAATGACTGGTAACCCAAATTAATGGGGACACCAT